>Ga0224531_1001338_pt1 | contig 10936 bp, 10 predicted proteins | sample CBST100metaG_FD_179876 | JGI IMG/M metagenome (GOLD analysis project Ga0224531, IMG submission 179876) | Peat soil microbial communities from Stordalen Mire, Sweden - C.B.S.T100 | ecosystem: Environmental > Terrestrial > Soil > Wetlands > Peat | place: Sweden: Norrbotten County, Stordalen Mire... | reverse complement strand
CAGAATTTGCAGTGCCGCCACCCAGATAATCAGGAGCAGCAAGCCGATCCTGTCGACGGAGGCCTTTTCGGTCGGATCGGGCTGGCCGCGGAACAGAACAAGAAGAACCAGACCGCCAATCGCCGCGATAGGCACTTTGATATAGAAAATCCAGGGCCAGCCGTAATCGTCGCAGATGATTCCTCCCAGGATCGGTCCTATGACCGGGCCGATCAGCGTGGTTACGGACCACAGAACGTTGGCCTGAGTCGCCTTCTCTCGCGGATAGAGTTCCAGCAGGAGCGTCTGTGATAACGGGCAGAGCGGCCCTCCGGAAATTCCTAACAATACACGAAAAAAGAGAAGCATCCCCAAGGATGACGAAAGTCCGCATCCGAGAGAGATGAGCCCGAAGGCAATGTAGCAGCCGACAAATAGCCTTTTAGCTCCTATTCTTTTGGTCAAAAAGCCCGTGAGCGGCACCGTAATTGCTTCAGCTACAGCATATGAGGTAATGACCCAGGTCCCCTGAGTCGAAGAGACGCCGACCGAGCCGGCAATAGTGGGGACGGACACATTTGCGATCGTGGTGTCGAGTACGGAGAGAAAATTGCCCAGGCCGATGAGCAAGACAGCGACACGGAATTGCAGTCCCGTCAATGGTGGCACCATACCCGCCACGGAGAAGGCGTGTTCGCTTGAGGAGGGGGGCATCAGAGCGACCTTGAGAGAGGGACGATGATCAATTTCCGACGGTGATATCAACCGTTATCGAGAGGCCGACCCATAGTGGGTGGGCTGCTAACTCCCGTGGATCCAGTGCAATGCGAACCGGCAGACGTTGAACGACCTTGATCCAGTTGCCGGTTGCGTTCTGGGCAGGAACGATCGCAAAAGCCGCACCTGTCCCTCCGGAGAAGCCGACTACTTTGCCGTGGTACTTCACCCCGGATCCATAAAGGTCAGAAAAAAGTGTGGCTGACTGGCCCACACGGACCTTGGTAAGCTGAACTTCCTTGTAGTTGGCGTCGACATAGGCCTCCTGAACGGGAACCACCACCATCAGCATCTCTCCCGCCTGTACACGCTGGCCAACCTGAACCTGCCGACGTGAGACGATGCCGTCGACCGGTGCATAGATAACGGTTCGTTCAAGGTCGACCTTGGCCTGTTCATACGTGGCACGCGCGGCACGGACATCGGGGTGATCCTCTACCGTTGTATCGCTGATCAAAGCGTTGTTGGCGGCATGAGTATCGATCGCCGATTGACGATTAGCGGTGGCAAGCGCCTGGGTGGCCTCTACGACTTTCAGGTTGGCACGAGCGGTGATGAAGGCATTGCGGACCACGGTTACCTCATCACCGGAAACCGACCCTGACGCCTCCAGCACTTCTCGCCGGCGCAAATCGATCTGAGCCTTTGCCAGATCCCCTTGCGCCGCGCTTAACTTGGCATTCGCCTGAGCTTCATCGGCCTCGCGCGCCGCAATCTGCGCGCGCAGACCGGAATCTGCCGCTATGGTACTACGAATATGTCGCATCGTCGTTGCCAACTGCGCCTCGGTCCGAGCCACTGTGATGCGGGCATCCGTGTCATCAAGCCTGACGAGCACATCGCCCCGTTTGACTTCCCGCGTGTCGTCGACCATTACTTCTTTAACCGGCCCTCCGATAAGCGGCGTGATTTGGGCGACATCAGCATCAACATAGGCGTTGTCGGTCACGATATGATGTGACGCATACAGAATGTCGTAGGCGATATACCCTGCTCCGCACAGGGCAAGTCCCAACCCAAAGAGAAAGAACATACGTCTTCGCTTGCTCTTGTGGATGACGTCTCCAGTATTCGGGCCGGTGGGAAGGCTGGACTCCCCGAGTTCTATTTTAGCCATGCTGGTATTCCTCGTCAGGAACGATAGCCACCGCCAAGGGCGCGGATGAGAGCGACATCAAGGGAGAAGGCCCGTGCGCTCAGAACTGCGACCGTGCGTCGTGCTGCAATCAACGCATCCTCTGCGGTCAGCACGTCGAGATAGGTCGCCAATCCCCCTTTGTAGCGATCATTGGCGACCCCCCAGGCGTCAGTGGCAGAACGTTCGGAATCTCGGCTGTACTGGAGACGATCCACGAGGGCTCGTTGACTCGCTAGTACATCTGCGACTTCCCTCAGCGCCTCGGTCAGTACGTCGTTATATTCACTGACCGCTTCTTTGTAGTCGGCTTCAGACGCACGATATTGGCTTTCCAGGCGTCCCCCGGTGAAGATCGGGAGACTGATCGCGGCACCACCTAGGCCGTAACCCGACCCGGAGCGGAAAAGATTGCTAACACCCAACGATTCCACTCCGATCAAGCCGATAAGATCGATGTTGGGGTAGAAATCCGCCTTGGCCACCTTCACCTGGCTTGCCGCCGCCCCGGCGCGTGAACGCGCGGCGACGATGTCGGGGCGGCGCCCGATGAGGTTGGCCGGAAGATGTTCAGGCAGGCCGAACGGACGAGAGAGAATTCCACTCGGTCGAACGATCTCCCGACCGCGATCAGGGCCGGCCCCCAGCAGGGCCGCCAAGCGGTTATGATTAAGGTCGATCTCCTCGGAGAGGCGCTTTTGCTCGGCCTGCGCCGCCGCGAGGGCCGACTTCGCCCGTTCAACCGCACTGACGTTTTCTAAGGCTTGGTGGTAGCGCTGATCCATCAGATGAAACGTTTGTGTGCGCACCGATACCGCATTATCGGCCGCGTCCGCCTCAGCGTAGAGGGCGGCTAGTCCGGCGTAGGCCGCCGCAATACCTGTGGAGAGTTCGAGTCGTACTTGCGCTGCTTCCGCGCGAGAAGCTTCTGCGACGGACCGGGCGGTCGCGAGTGCGGATCGATTGCGTCCCCAAAAGTCCAGTTCCCAACTTATCCCCATGGACCCTTGGGCATAATCGTCCCATTCTGCGGGACGTTCCCGCGAGTTTGCAGTAACGGTGGCCTTGGGAATGAGGTAGTTGTAGCTGCTCTTTTGTCCCCCGATCTGGCTAGACGCATCTATCGACGGGAGAAGGCGGCTGCGCGCCTCGCCGACCAGGGCCTCGGCATGCGCGAAGCGCGCCGCGGCTATCTGGAGACTTGGTGCGTTTTCCAGCCCCTCTTCGATCAGATTATCAAGTTGGGTATCGCCGAATCCGGTCCACCAACGATCGGACGGCCAATCTTTCGTTGGGACAGCGAAGCTTTCCTTCGTCTCGTAGCTGGTCGGATCCCGGATAGGAGCGATCTCCTTCGGCGTGACGCAGCCAGTCAGGGCGACCGAGAACGCAATGATGCACAAAATAGACCAGCGCTGATCACGAGCCAGACGCCAGGGCGAATGCGGTTGATTCCGACGCATACCCGCCTCATATCTATACCACACGGTCTATGTTAGATATACCGTGTGATCGGGTCTGTCAAGAAAGATGGACCCAGTGGTCTAGATATGGAGCGTGCTGATGCGAAAAAAGACCGATGATCGCCGGAAAGCAATCGTGGAGGCCGCAATCACTGTATTTCGCAAAATGGGCTACGAGCGCGCCAGTATGACCATGATTTCAGCCAAGGCTGGTGGAACTAAAATGACAACGTATAACTATTTTAAATCGAAAGAGGAGTTATTCGCCGCAGCTATGTTTGAATCAATGCGAGAACAAGGCGACTATGTTCTACGGAAATTAGATATTAAATCAGATGATATTAAGTCTGTTCTTACGAATTTCGGAGAGGCATATCTCTTGTTTGTTTCTTCGCCGAACATCCTCGCCGTTAACCGCGTGGCCATTGCCGAGTGTGCGACTTCAGCGGCCGGCCCGATGCTCTATGCGCAAGGTCCCCTCAACGCTTGGGACCAGGTTGGCACTTATCTGGCTAAGGCCATGGACAGAGGCAGCCTCCGTCGGACCGAACCGCGCATCGCTGCCCTCCATTTCAAGGGGCTGCTCGAGGCTGGCGTCATCGAACCGGCACAGTTCGGCGCTAAGCCGGTCATCGAGCCGGGAGAAGCCGTGCATGCTGCCGTGGAGTGTTTTATGCGGGCTTATGCCTGTGGAGGTCATTGATGATGCCGACGATGTCAACTGATCGGATAAGGCAGTGGACCCGTGGGAAACCGACAGTGAGCGAGTTACTGACCGATTCGGTCTGTCAAATGATGATGTCGAGCGACGGAGTCGCTGCTGAGATGGTGACTGCCTTGGTCGAGCAATGGCGGTCATGGCAACGGGTTGACGCGGCACGTGCGTGATCGCGGTTCATCGACCGCCATCCCTTTTGTACGACATCGACAGCACGGCAGCGGACTGACCGCAGCCGGACGGTATGATTTCCGGCCAGCGGATTGCTCATAAGCGGCGCGACGAATGCAGATCGGCGGCAAGAGTTGCGTCGCTCTTGGTCGCGTATTTGCAGATGATCTGCGGTAAATATCCAGCGTTGGAGATGATGACAGAGCAAGAAAATGAAAACGACAGACGTATCTGCTCAACCCGGGGCGAGGACGGACTGGCCCCGTAGGGTCATGCTGATGGCCTGATAGGCGTCGATGCCTCGTCGGGCGGCGGTGCCGATGACGGAGCGGACGGCAGCGAGCGGGTGGAATGCTCCCGCATTCCATCGGCCTTGTTTCGCCAAAGAACAGTCTCGCCATTGCGACTCCTCGCGGCCGCAAACGCGGAGGTGGTTCGATCCGAAAGCGCGCGACGCCGCATCGGGGAGCATTTGGCGATGCGGACCGCAAGGCGATGGAGTGCCAACGGCATTCCACCTGCGGCCTGTTTGCTACACTTGTGCGGTAATCTTCATCACTTCGGCTTGGTAGATCGTGTGGTAGTCCTTCTTCGGGTAGAACGCCCCGTCGATCGTCGGATCGATAAAGTCACCCGGCTGGAGCTGCGTGCGCCACAGCTTCTTCGCGACCACCGTCAGATACGCCTCCTTGAACGTCACCACGCCGTCGATGAAGGCGGGGGTCAACCCGGCCAGGGCGACCTTGTCGGTGTCGCGGCCAGACCTGCTCCCCAGAATGCTCAGCGCCTTGTGGTGCTCGCTCCGGTAGAAGCTGACGGTGAAGCTAGGGAATTTCTCGATGAATTCATGGGTGTAACGGGTCGGACGCACCAGCACCGTAACGGTGTTGCGCCCCCAGATGAAACCCAGCGCGCCCCAACCGATCGTCATGGTGTTGAATTTCGTCTCATTGCCCACCGTGAGGAGAGCCCCTTCGTGGCCAAGGCTGCGAAAGGCCTGAGCAACGGCATCTTCGATCATTGCGGACGACATCGGCATGCGTCTCCCAACTTGCTTCGCGCGGATGAGCGCTTCAGGAATGGCAGCGAATGTAGCGCGGAACCGCAGCAAGCTGTAGGGCGGAAAAGGGTCGTCAGCTTCTCGTTATCCTCCCCCAATCAACGCAAACCCGCAGACGCTCATGCATAGATTTCCCACTCGTTTCGTCCTTGCCTTCGGCGCGTTCCTATTGGCGGCGCCATGCCTCGCGAGTCCCCCCGCGGCATGCGGCCCCGACGCTCTCGGCGTGTCGCGCGTCATCACCATCAACGGCAGGGAGAGGCTGGCGCTCGGCCTGCAAAGCTACCCGCGCACGCTGGACCTGCACGACCACGAGGTCGTGCTGACCTTCGATGACGGGCCTGCGGCACCAACATCGCGTGTGCTCGACGCCCTGGCGCGGGAATGCGTTCGGGCCACCTTCTTCCTCATCGGCCACAATGCCGAGGCCCGGCCCGATCTCGTCCGGCGGGAAATCGCCGACGGCCATAGCGTCGGCGACCATTCCTACAGCCACCCGGCCGCGACCCTGCGGTCCATGACCGAGGCGGTGGCGGAGGCCGACATCGAACGCGGCATCGTCGCCGTCGAGCAGGCGGGTTACGGCGTCGCCTCCACCGTCCCGCACACGCCGTTCTTCCGGTTTCCCGGCTTCGCCGATACGCCGTCGCTGCTCGCCTTTCTCGCCGGGCGCGGGATGACCGTGTTTGGTTCGGATTTGTGGGCGTCCGACTGGCGGACCATGACGCCGGAAGCCGAACTCGCTCTGGTGCTGTCGCGGCTGGAGAGGCTCCGGAAGGGGATCATCCTTTTCCACGACAGCAAGTCATCGACCGCGCAAATGCTCCCGGCATTTCTGCGCCAGCTCAAGGCCAGGGGCTACAGGGTGGTGCATGTGACGCCGGGTGCCGGTCCAACGCCGGTGATCGACGCGCCGGTCGGCTGGACGTCGACGACCGAGGCGATCATCGCCAACCTGTCTGCCAAAGATACCACCCTCGGCGAGGCGCCACGCGGGCGTTAGCACCGCTTCGACACGGCAAGCGCCATTCGACCCACCACCGCATCGTAACCATGGCTTGACACCGGCCCCGCAGAGGACTGCCATCCGCGGCCGGCCCCGTACAGGCGTACAGGGCCGCCATTCTGGTCGGTGAAACCACAGATCGTGCCCCAGCTCTCGCTTCACGCTCCGATCGGCGACCTCACTCTGTCCGAGGAAGACGGCCAGATTGTGGCCGTCGACTGGGGCTGGGGCCGCGACCAGACGCCAACCCCGCTGCTGCAACGCGCCCGCGACCAGCTCGACGCCTACTTCGACGGCGAACGGCTCGAATTCGATCTGCCCCTGGCGCCGTCCGGTTCACCGTACCGCCAGCGCGTCTGGGCGGCGCTGCGGCGCATTCCGCCCGGCATGACACGCACCTACCAGGAAATCGCGCGCGAGGCCGGCGGCTCGCCGCGCTCGGTGGGCGGCGCCAACGCCGCCAACCCTATTCCGATCCTCATCCCGTGCCACCGCGTCGTCGCCGTCGGCCATATCGGCGGCTACTCCGGCGGCGACGGGTTGCCGACCAAGCGCTTTCTGCTCGCCCTCGAAACCCTGGCCGCCGAGCGGCTGGGCCTGTCGCCGGCCTCCGGCGCGGGCGACGGCGGCACGCGGTCGCGCATCACTCGAGCAACATGATGGAACATCGATGACGAAGGCTATCCGCATCCACGCCCCCGGCGGCCCCGAAGTCATGCAGTGGGAGGACGTGCCGACGCCGGAGCCCGGCCCCGGCGAGGCACTGGTCCGCCATGCCGCCGTGGGCCTCAACTACATCGACGTCTACTTCCGCACCGGCCTCTACAAGTCGCCGCTGCCGGCTACTCTCGGCATGGAGGCGGCGGGCACCGTAGTGGCGCTCGGCGAGGGCGTCAGCGAGGTCGCTGTCGGCGATCGCGTCGCCTACGCCACGGCCCCGATCGGCGCCTATGCCACCGAGCGCGTCATCGCCGCCGACCGGCTGGTGAAGCTGCCCGATGACATCAACTTTCCAACCGCCGCGGCGATGATGCTGCAAGGTCTCACCGCACAGTACCTGCTACGCCGCACCTACCGCGTGCGGGCCGGTGAAACCATCCTGGTGCACGCGGCGGCGGGCGGCGTCGGGCTGATCCTTACCCAGTGGGCCAAGCATCTCGGCGCCACCGTCATCGGCGTCGTTTCCACCGAAGCCAAGGCCGAGATCGCCCGGGCGCACGGCGCGGCACATGTGCTGATCGGCCACGCCGACCTGGCCGCCGCGGTCAAGCGCATCACCGGCGGCGCCATGGTGCCGGTGGTCTACGACAGCGTCGGCAAGGACACCTTCACCGCCAGCCTCGACTCGCTGGCGCCGCTCGGCATGATGGTGAGCTACGGCAATGCCTCGGGTCCGGTCGGGGTGGTGGACGTCGGCCTGCTGGCGGTCAAGGGCAGCCTGTTCCTGACCCGGCCGACGCTGGCCACCTACACCGCCAAGCACGCCGACCTGCACAACGGCGCCCGCGAGCTGATCGAGGTGGTGCAGCAGGGCGCCGTTCACATCTGTGTGAATCAGACCTTTCCGCTGCAACAGGCGGCGGCCGCGCACGCCGCGCTGGAAGCGCGCCAGACCACCGGCTCCACGGTGCTGTTGCCCTGACCCCATGGGCTAACCCCCGGAGAAATCACTGGGGACGCCCGGCGCGGCGGGCGTCCCCCGCCGTCACAACCCGGAGCATTCCTGGTTTGCGGAGCACCCAGGCTTTCCGCGTCGGTCCTGCGGCGCAAGTATGCCCGGCATGAATGACCGTTCCCCCACCGCCGCGCCCTGTTCCCGCGCTCCAACCGAATTACTCAACCCGCGGCGCACCCGTCTCACCGCGATCATTGTCGCCAGTTCCCTGTTGATGCAGAACGTCGATGGTACGGTGATCGCCACTGCACTGCCGACCATGGCGCACGTCTTCGGCGTCCACCCGGTGCGCATGAACGTGGCGATGACGTCCTATCTGCTCAGCCTTGCGGTGTTCATCCCGGCGAGCGGCTGGGTGGCCGACCGGTTCGGCTCGCTGAATGTGTTCCGTGCCGCCATCATCGTGTTCACACTCGGTTCGATCCTGTGCGGCCAGGCGAACTCGCTGTCGTTCCTGGTCGCGGCACGCATCGTCCAGGGCGCCGGCGGGGCGATGATGGTGCCGGTCGGGCGACTGGTGCTGTTGCGCACCGCGGCCAAGTCCGAGCTGATCGGCGCCATGGCCTGGTTCTCCGCGCCCGCGCTCATCGGGCCGGTGCTCGGGCCGCCACTCGGCGGTTTCCTCGTCACCTACCTGTCCTGGCGCTGGATCTTCTACATCAACGTACCGATCGGCCTGATCGGTATCATCATGGTGACGCTGTTCGTGCAGGACTCGCGCGAGCCAGCCGTGGCGCGGCTGGACTGGACGGGGTTGCTGCTGTCCGCCTTCAGCCTGTCAGGCACCATGTTCGGGCTGGAAACAGCCGGGCGCCACCTGGTGTCGCTGCCGCTGTCGCTCGCCATGCTGGGCCTGGGCCTGCTGGCGGGCGTGCTCTACTTCCTGCACGCGCGTCGGTATCCGGCGCCGCTGCTGGATTTCTCCCTGTTCCGCCATCCCACGTTCATGGTCTCCACGCTGTCCGGCACGCTGTTTCGCATCGGCGTCGGCGCCGTGCCGTTCCTGCTGCCGATGATGTTGCAGATCGGCTTCGGTCTGACCGCGGCGCAGAGCGGCATGATCACGTTCGCCAATGCCGCCGGCGCCGTCGCCATGAAGCCGGCCACCCAGTGGGCGCTGCACCGCTACGGCTTCCGCGACACGCTGCTGGTGAACGGGGCGATCGCGGGGCTGCTCATCGGCGTGTGCGCGGCCTTCCGGCCGAGCTGGCCGTTGCTGATCATCTACGTCCTGCTGCTGGCCGGCGGCTTCTTCCGCTCGCTGCAGTTCACCGCCTACAACACGCTCGCCTATGCCGACCTGCCGCGCACGGCGATGAGTGCGGCGACCAGCCTGTACAGCACCATCCAGCAGGTCTCGCTGACGCTGGGCATCACCATCGGCGCCGCGGCACTGGAAGGGTCGATGCTGCTGATGCACCACGCGCTGCCGCAACTGGCCGATTTCTCCCTGGCATACCTGCTTGTCGGCTTCATCTCGCTGCTGGCGGCACCCTCGGCGCTGTTCATGCCGCGCACCGCCGGCGCCGAACTCAGCGGCCAGACGATACGGCCCGGGCGCTAGACGCGGCCACCCGGTTCTGTCGTTATAGCCGTGCGACCATACTGAAGCCGCGCCGAGGGGACCCGTCGTGAAGTCTCTGCTCGTCTGCCTGCTGCTGCTGCTGGCCGGTGGTGCGCGCGCTGCCGGCATCGTCGATGCCACCGGCCGCACCGTCGTCGTGCCGGACCAGGTGATGCGGGTGTTGCCGGCCGGCGAGCCGGCCGCGGTGCTGCTGGCTGCCCTGGCGCCCGACCTGATGCTCGGCTGGCCGCAACCGCCGTCACCGCAGGCCGCCGTGTGGCTGCCCGACACGGTGGCGGCGCTGCCGCAGATACCGCCAGTGCCCGGCGACCGGGCGGCGATCATGACGCTGCACCCGGACCTGATCATGGACTACGGCACGGTGAACGATCGCTACATCGCGCTCGCCAAGGGCACGCAGGACGCCACCGGCATTGCCACGGTGCTGCTGGACGGCCACCTCGCCAAGTTGCCCGAGGTGTTGCGCGGGCTCGGCCGAGTGTTGCACCGGGAAGCACGGGCGGAGGTGCTGGCACGGTTGGCCGAGGCGACCCTGGCCGCGACCGGCGGCCGGCCCGCGGCGGTGCGCGCGGTCCTTGTGCATGGCGCGCAGGGGGCCGATGTCGCGGTACCCGGCAGCGGCGCCGCGGAGGTGCCGGAACTGCTCGGCTGGAAGGTGCTGGCGCCCACGGCGGCAGCGGATGAGCATGGTGCGTTCCAGCCGGCGACGCTGGCGGAAATCGCCGCCCTCGATCCCGATGTGCTGTTGTTCGCCAGCCCGGCGATGCGCCAAACGGTGGCGGATTCGCCGGCGTGGCGGGCCCTGCGGGCGGTGCGCGAGGGCCACGCCTGGATCGTTCCCGCCGTGCCGTTCGGCTGGCTGGAGGGGCCGCCCTCGATCAACCGGCTGCTCGGGCTCGCCTGGCTCAGCGCGGGCAGGGACGCGGGCGTGTTGCCCTTCGCCACCGTCTTCCACGCTCTCGTCTACGGCCGCCTGCCGACGCCGGAGCAGCTCGCGGACCTGCGCGACGCGCTCCGCCCCATCGAACCCTGACAGGAGTGACACGATGCGCCGATCCCTGCTGCTGGCCCTGCTGTTGTCGTTGCTGCTGCCCTTGGCCGCGCAAGCGGAGGAACTGACCGTGTTCGCGGCGGCGAGCCTGACCGACGCCTTTAAGGACATCGCCAAGCCCTGGGGGGCCGCCGGGCATGCCCCGCTGCACTTCAACTTCGCCGCCAGTTCCACCCTGGCGCGGCAGATCGAGCAGGGCGCCGGCGCCAACCTGTTCGCCTCCGCCGACGAGCAGTGGATGGACTACGCGGCACAGCGCAACCTGATCGCCGCCGACACGCGCCGCGACCTGCTCGGCAACGCCCTGGTGCTGGTG
>Ga0224531_1001336_pt1 | contig 10952 bp, 9 predicted proteins | sample CBST100metaG_FD_179876 | JGI IMG/M metagenome (GOLD analysis project Ga0224531, IMG submission 179876) | Peat soil microbial communities from Stordalen Mire, Sweden - C.B.S.T100 | ecosystem: Environmental > Terrestrial > Soil > Wetlands > Peat | place: Sweden: Norrbotten County, Stordalen Mire... | reverse complement strand
GATTCCGACGTCCACGCCAACAATGAACCGCAACCTCTGGTCGCCTTTGATACTCCGTGCCTGATGCGCGGCGCGGCCATCAAGGCTCTAGACAAGGCGCTCATTCCATGGCGTGTGGCTTTCACCAGTTCCAGTTTGAGCGGCATCTGGGCCGCCGTCAGCGCCGGGTTGGGAATCACGGTGCGCACCAGCGTGGGACTGCCCAAGCAACTGCGCGTTCTCGACGGGTTGCCCGCGCTGCCGCGAATCGGGCTGATTCTGCACCAAGCCGACTCCCATCCTGCGCCGCATGTGAAGCAGTTGGAGACAATCCTGTTGGAACGTCTGGAAAATTTGCTATCCGCGGGATAGGGTAATCTTCAGCCTGGAATTGTCTCCATTGTCTTTGCTGTTGCACGGCAGAGGTCTTGGCCGGAATTCAAAGCTTTGATGCAAATGAGGGTGTTCAAGAGGGTGCTGAAGAAGTCCCGCTGGCCGAAGAATTGATGGCGTTATGGCGACATTCGGTACTGATCTGCCGTTGACGAGTGGTTTAGGATTTTGCATCATCCCAGAATCCACTCTGGCGCAATCGGCGTTTCAGGGGACTGATCCTGAAATCTTCGATCTCCTCCACGCTAAAGGGAATCTCGAACGGGCGCACAATGGGTTTTGGCGTGCAGCCTGCTCAAGAAACTATAATCTCTGTCAATCACTTATTAAGTCAGGAGGCTCCTACGCCATGGCGACTCAGGGTATTTGCCCTGCTCCATTTGCCTTACCTGTTGAATTCGTCAATCAAATGCAAAGGGCGAATGATCTGTTTGAGGTCGGGGATAAGGCGCAGAAACTCGGCCAAGACATCATCGAAAAGATGAACACCAACGGAATCGGCTCCGAGTACGTCTTTGTAGCGAACTTCGTGCTAAAGAAGGCCCTAAAGACGATGCAATCGGCACAGATTCTGTGTCGTTGCGGATATGGAAGCGATAGCCTGTCCCTTTGTGCCGTGCTGTTTGAGAATCTGATCGACCTCCTCTTCATCAGCCAAGCCCCCGCAAGGCGGTCCAGGAGATTCTGTCAATTTGAAACGGTCGAAAAATACCTTCAAGCGAAAAAGGTTCTTTCACAAAAGCGTCTGCCGAAAGGACGGCGCAAGAAATACACACAATATCTGAACGATCTACATCCCCAGGTCAAAGGCATCCTCAAATACTTCAAGGACGCACGCAAAGGATGGTCGCAAAAGTCCCTTTTCCAGCGCGCACAAGCCGTCAAGGCTGGACTCGTATACCAAGAGTTGTATTGGGTATTTTGCGCCCACAAACATACGCTCCCTATGGTTGCTTCTGGTTTGGTTGCGAATCTATCAAATGGGTACTTCCTACAGACCTACGGCCCAGACACGAAAGGTGTATGTGACGCGGCGGAACAGTCAACGAGACTTTTTCTCCAGATTTGCCTTGCCGTCGATATGGAGTTCAACCTGTCTTTCCGCGACGCAGTCACTCAGAGCTCAACAAAACTTCAAAGTACGGTCGAAGACTTGCGGAAAGCACAGCCAGATTTGTTCTCGTAATGAATCACAGAACGGGGAAACTGAACACTTTCACATCAAATCTATAGCTGGGTTTCACTTTATGGCGGCAATCATGCAACCCGAGAATACAGCAAACCGTCATCAAGAAAATCACTCCTGAATGTCGCCATGGCAACTGGGATCTTGGACCTCCGTGGGGCTGCCGAATCCCGTAGCAAACGGCGTTTAAGGGGACCTATCCTGCTCTGCCCGACTAACGATTGCACGCTGGTCTCGGCGGATAAATGCCAATTGGAGATGCGCACTTGCGCCCGTAGCCAAACGGCTTATTGCTCTACTTGAGCACATTTCCTATATATTTCAGAGAGTTGATGTCGAAGGTGTGCCCGGTAGCCTCATAGTCTGCTTTCTTGCATTAGCGTGCCAGAAGTGAGAAGAATAGGTGAAAAGCAATGACAAATATGCCAGCTGGCAGCGCGCAAGAAAATCGGCGTTACGCAAGACTCTGGAAACGGGTCCCGGTTTACGCGTGGATTTTATTCACCGCATTTCTGTGCACGATGGCAGTGTTTATTTTGATGATCGTGTGTGCGGATAGGCTGAGCCGATTTGGCCTGCTACAGCAGACCTACTACCTTGTTCTCGTCCTCATGGGGCTTACCGCAGCAGGATTTCTCTTCGGCGTCTTGCAATCCACCGCAACCTGGACAGGTAACATTTTTGGTGGAAAACTACGGCTTAGTGGCTCAGTTGTAGGCGCTGCATTGGTGGTGTATGGCGGATATTGCTTTATTCCGAAAGCTACTTCTTTCCCGCTAACGGTTTACGTCCACGGGGAGGGTGGTACACAAGATATCGTTTTACGAAGCACTGGACGGGTATTCCTTAAGCTCGGACCGGAGATAAGCTCCGAGCTTATCGGTGAGTACGGACAGGCAGTATTCCCGCGTATTCCTGCTGATTATCGCGGACAACAGGTACCCGTAGGGATCGAGTCGGATGACTACGAGGCAACCATCTCGACAGTCACGCTGGAGAGCAATTCCATTGATTTGACCGTAAAAAAGAAGGTTAAGCACTTTAAGCTGCTAGGTATAGTGCTGGACGAGCAAGGAAATCCTTTGCCGGATGTTCATGTCATGCTGCCCCAATATCGTCTCGAGGATACGACTAAAAGCGATGGAAGTTATAAATTTCAGGTCTCGGAAGATCGTGAGCAACTGGTCGATCTCGTCGCAGAAAAACAGGGCTATCAGACCAAGCGTATGAGTCCAACACTGGGCGATCCCGGAGTGATTTTTTTCCTCCAAAAGAGGTAATCATGCGATTCACGGGGCTTATTCTTGCAACTTGCCTTGCCTGCGTTGTAGACGCGCAGGCTCAAAGGTATTTGCTTGGCAAACTGGTAAAAGGTGACGATCAGTCGCAGATCCCTCTCGATAATGTCAGCGTCACTCTCGACGAAGATGGCAGTCATGATGTAACCAAAGATGGCGGACTTTTTCGTCTATATCTCTCTGGCGCGCTCAAAGCGGGAGTCGAAATTACGATTACAGTCGTTTCTTCTCATTATGCAATTTATGAACCATCTGGAGGCAAGTTAACCGTCCCAATCGATTTAATCCATCGAAAAGAAATCCATTTATTGCCGAAAGGGTCTCCCAAGTTCCTTTCAGAGACACAGTTGAAAGCCTTGGTTGAACGCATAGCGCGTGAGTCAAGCCGTGTAGCCAAGCCAACCAACGCAAAAGAGCCGTCCGATCTAAGCAGATACCTGAAAGACTGGGCTATCGAATACGGTTTTAGTTTTGAGCAGGTACAGGCCGAAGTTAACCGCTGGGCCTTGGAAGTCCAGTCAAGAAAGTCCAGCACCTACGATCTCAGCCTTGCAGCTTTCGCCAAGAAAGATTTTCGTGAATCCCACGATCAGGCAATGGAGGCCGCCGTTGAGGAAGAGAACCATTTGGCGGCTTTAGAAAAGCAGCAGCAGGATAGTATTGACCGTATTGTTCGCGATTATAGCCAAGCAGGGGACGCAGCGTATAACGCCCTGGATTTTTTCAAAGCTGAAGAGGCATACCAAAGAGCGCTTGCTCATGTTTCCCGTGACAGAGCGGGGATACAGTGGGCTGAACTTCAGCTGAAATTAGGAAATTCGGAAGAAGCACTGGTTTCGTGTTCCGAAGGTACAGCAATCTCTAAACATGAAGAATCTGCACAAAACGCCTATTTTTCCGCATCGACTGTTTACACCCTGAAACAGTTTCCCAAGGGGTGGGCGATGGTACAGAACAACCTGGGCAATGTGTTCCGTGATCTTGCCGGACGAAGCGAAGGGATTCAAGCCACGCAGTATCTGCAGCAGGCGCTTGAGGCCTACCGCAATGCGCTGCAGGTTCAAACCAAGGAGCAGTTGTTCGAAGAATGGGCGGCAACGCAGACCAACATGGGTAACGCGCTACATGATCTTGCAGGGCGTAGCGAAGCTGCACAAACAACGCAGTATCTGCAGCAGGCGGTCGAGGCCGACCACAATGCATTACAGGTTTATACCCGGGAGCAGTTTCCCCAAGGCTGGGCGGCGACGCAGACCAGCTTGGGTGCTGCGCTCCATGAGCTTGGAAAACATAGCGAAGGTGCCCAGGCTGCGCAGTATCTGCAGCAAGCGATCGAGGCCGACCACAGTGCATTACAGGTTTACACCCGGGAGCAGTTTCCCCAAGGCTGGGCGATGACGCAGACCAACCTGGGTGCCGCGCTACGTGATCTTGCAGGGCGTAGCGAAGCTGCACAAGCAACGCAGTATCTGCTGCAATCGCTCGATGCCGACCGCAATGCATTACTGGTTTACACCCGGGAGCAGTTTCCCCAAGGCTGGGCGATGACGCAGACCAATCTGGGCGTAGCGCTACGTGATCTCGCAGGGCAAAGCGAAGGTGTCCAGGCTGCGCAGTATCTGCAGCAAGCGATTGAGGCTTTCCACGGCGCACTTCAGGTAAGGACACGAGAACAACTTCCCCAGGAATGGGCGGCAACGCAGAGCAACCTGGGCGTAGTACTCGATGATCTTGTAAAACATAGCGAAGGTGTCCAAGCTGCGCAGTATCTGCAGCAAGCGCTCGATGCCGAACACAATGCATTACAGGTTTATACCCGGGAGCAGTTTCCCCAAGGCTGGGCGGCGACGCAGACCAACCTGGGTACCGTGCTAAGTGATCTTGCAGGACGAAGCGAAGGGATTCAAGCCACGCAGTATCTGCAGCAGGCGGTCGAGGCCGACCACAACGCATTACAGGTTTACACCCGGGAGCAGTTTCCCCAAGGCTGGGCGATGACGCAGACCAATCTGGGCGTAGCGCTACGTGATCTCGCAGGGCATAGCGAAGGTGCTCAGGCTGAGCAGTATCTGCTGCAAGCGATCAAGGCTTTCCAAAACGCACTTCAGGCAAGGACACGAGAACAACTTCCCCAGGAGTGGGCGGCAACACAGGTTAACCTGGGTGCCGTGCTACGTGATCTTGCAGGGCGTAGCGAAGCTGCACAAGCCACGCAGTATCTGCAGCAGGCAGTCGAGACCGACCACAATGCATTACAGGTTTACACCCGGGAGCGGTTTCCTCAAGGCTGGGCGATGACGCAGACCAATCTGGGCGAGATATTCTGTGAGCTTGGAGGACGTAGCGAAGCTGCGCAAGCAACGCAGTATCTGCAGCAAGCGCTCGAGACCGACCACAATGCATTACAGGTTTACACCCGGGAGCAGTTTCCCCAAGGCTGGGCGATGACGCAGACCAATCTGGGCGTAGCGCTACGTGATCTTGCCGGGCGAAGCGCTGGGACTCAAGCAACGCAGTATCTACAGCAAGCGGTCGAAGCTTTTCGCAGCGCATTACAGATTCACTCTCAGAAACAATTGCCCCAAGAGTGGGCGATGACACAGGCTAACCTGGGTGCCACGCTCCATGATCTTGCAGGGCGTAGCGAAGCTGCACAAGCGACGCAGTATTTGCAGCAAGCGCTTGAGACCGACCGCAATACATTACAGGTTTACACCAGGGAGCAATTTCCCCAAGGCTGGGCTATGACGCAATATAACCTTGGCAATGTGCTTCATGACCTCGCTGGACGTAGCGAAGGTGCTCAAACTGCGCAGTATATACAGCAGGTGGTCGAAGCCTACCGTAATGCGCTGCAGGTTTACACGGAATCAACATATCCTTCGCAATGGGTTATTGTGACCGAGAATCTGGCCCTTACCTATGAAGTCGAAAAAGACTTGCCTAATGCTCGGAAAAGCTACGAACAATTGTTGAGCCACGATCCAAATAATGTGTATCTGCAGGGGAAGGTTGCAGAGCTGTCGAAGGAGAATTGACCATGCCTACCCCACCTTGCCCGGTTTCACGAAGAAGCGTTTCAGGCATCGCACAGGCTCACCTTGTGTTCTTCTGACCACACGATCAGAGTTTCTGCCTTCTCTGGAAACCCGAGCCATTGAAAGATCGCCATGAGAAAGAGTAGGGAGATGGCTCCCGATACGTGCAGCATGCCCTCGACAGACTGAATGCTATAGTTCGGCGACAGGATGATGTCTCCGTCAATGCGCGTCTGAACACGACTGGCCAGCTGCTCCATTCCACTGTGTGTATAGCTATTGAGGATTTTCCAGCTGGTGGCGAGCGGCGCGAAGGTTGGAATTCTACCGAGCTCGCGGTCCACTGCAATCACCATGTTGCGAAAGCTGGGGAAAGGTTCCCCGCCTTTCTGTCCGATCGCGTGCACCTCATCAGCTGTGGCCAGGGAATATGCCCATAGTCCGCGGACAACGGCTTCGACTTGCGAGCGAAGAAGAGCCGCCGCAGAACCGCGAAGGTCCATTTCAATCAGTTTTCGGATCGACGTTTGATGCTCTAACGCGACCGAAACATACGTCAGGGCCAGAAAACTGCGGTCATCTCCGGGGAATTTTGTGCCATGAATTTGAGACCAGATATGTTCGTGAGCTTCCTCGGAATACCTCAATGCGTCGGTCAACTGGAAGGTCATGGCAATCCATGTGGCGAATCTTTAGATATCTAACTCTATTCTATTGATAAAAATTGGATTCTCATATCGAATTCAGCCTATCTGCGGTTGTTTCTTGGTTCGGCGAGGTGCCGCCTTGGAAGCTTTTTCCTCCTGTGAAGGCAGATGTGTGCGCATGAGTTCAATGATGGACTCCGTCAGGACATTCACCGAAACGTCTATCTTTGGGTATGCCACGAAAGCCGTGGTGACCTGCTCCTGTCCGATCTCAAAGACTCCGGGCATCCATGATGCCTGATGAGTGAACTCGTATTGCGCAGCATTGGCTAACAGCGCTCCGCTTGACGTTGCGAGCGTAGCCATCATCTTTGCGTCACCGCTCACAGCATCGATCGACGGTGAGAACCGGCGAACAGAAGTCACGAAAGACGAAATGAGCGGCTGTCGGATGGCATTGAAAAATGCCGTCAGGTCTTTACTACCCCCTTTTAGTCGTCGATAGCCAATGCCAAATGGAATCGCGAGGTACGCACTCAAGTGGTTTTGCGTAGTGAGGTTCATCTCCTCACTGAATTCCTTGCTGCTTGTCGGCTCCCAAATATCTGAGAGAGGAAATGAAGCTCGGAATCGGGTGTATTCGGGAAGAAACTCTACCGCATCGAGGCACTGCTCCATGTTCAATCCGAGATCCTGAAGCGAAATACCAGCCTCAAAATCGAACAGTGGTAAACAGCCATCCACGAGTTTCCAGGCGGCGGCCGTATTTCCTGCCGCGTTTTCAGCAAGCGCGAGTTTGTTAGCGATCATCTGAAAACGTAGTTTTTTGAACATCCGCCGGGCCTGGATGGGTATCCTCTTCTTTGCTGTCGAGGATGCGGTTCAGTTTGAGCCGCAGGTAGTCGAGGTAGTTGTCTGGCGATGGATCGGCGAGCAACTCTTCGATGGCGGGCAGGAAGTAGGCCAGGGAGCGGATCGGCGACAGTGGTGGCACATCCTTTGGCCGGATCAGTCTGCGCAGAGACGCCAGCAGGAAGGCGGACTCGACAACGCGCAGAGGCACGGCGCGCTGTTGAAGCAGGCGGGCATGCCGGTGATCCATGGCGTTGGTACGGATCGGGGTTTCAGGAAGGCTCAAGTACAAGGCAAGGACCGTGGGGACGTAGCTGGCAGGATTGGCATCGATGGGATGTGTGTTCACTTTTTCCTCCTGCGGGCAGCCGCTTCCTGCTCGCTTTCGCGGACGCGATAGCTTTCTCCCTCGATAACCGTTACGTCGGCGTGGTGCAGGAGACGGTCCAGTAGAGTGGCGATGCAGGTTGCGTTTGGAAAGACCTCGTTCCATTCTTTAAAGGGTCTGTTCGTGGTGACGATCAGCGGCTTGCGCTCGTATCGGCAGTTGATTACTTCGTACAAGAGGTCAGCGGCCTTGTCGTCGAAGGATAGGTAGCCGACCTCATCGATGCACAAAAGTCCAACGTTGGCGTAGGTGCGAAGCTTTCGTCGCCGTCCTTCCAGCGTCTGGCGATGGAGTTCTTCCAGCAGCGCAGGCGCGGCACGAAAGAGCACGGAGTGGCCGGCGAGCACGGCGGCGTGGCAGATATTTTGCGCGATCATGGTTTTGCCCAACCCGTTTCTTCCAACAAGAACCAGATTGCGGGCCTCGTGAAGGAAGTCCAGTGTCAGGGCGCGTTCGATGATGTCGCGCTCGATCTTGGTAGGCCAGTTCCATTCGTAGTCGGCCATGGGCTTGAAGCTTTTGATTCCGGAGACACGCAGGCGCCGTTCCATGCTTCGCCGGGAGCGATCATCGGCCTCGGCCTGCGCCAGCTGTTCCAGCAACATGATCGGGGACCAGTGGGAGCGTGTGGCCCGCGCCAGGAAGTCGTCGAGGTTTGCGGCCAGCGCCCGTAGGCCGATCTGTTCCATTTGCGCGGCGAGACTATTTCTTGGGTGGTTGGTCGTGGCGGGCGAGCTCATCGTAGGTCTCCAGGTCATGTGGCTTTACATCGATGGATTGGAACTCGGGATGACGGCTGAGGTCGACTGCTATGGGCGCCGGAGAGTAGAGTTTCCGCTGGCGTTTACGCAACAGGAAGGCAACAGAGGATGCTCGTGGAGTGCCTCTTTCGAGCGCCTCGCGGATGGCGAGACCGAGTGCCGGAGCACCATAGAGATCAAGCAGTTTGATCAGTTGGGAGGTCTGGCTTCCAGCCGACTCTCCGTCGGCGAAGGCCAGATCTAACAGCGTCTCGCTCTGGGGCACGGCCTGGGCCAGGCGTCCAGTGGGAGTGGTGTGAAAAGCCTTGCTCTTCTGCTTCAGCAGGATTCGTTGATGCTCCGGATCGAGCACCGGTTGGTGGCGGTCGTAGCTGCGCCGATGGCAGGCGATCTGCTGGTTTCCGTCCAGGATGCGAACCACAGTGTCCGATGCGACGAGGGTGAGTTGGCGCCGTACCGCGTCGGGAGGGATGGAGTAATCGTTGAGGTCGAAGCGCACATAGATAGTCTTGGCGGAACGAACAGGCAGGACCAGGTCGGTGTTGAACGGATTGGCAGGCAGCGGCAGCAAACGAGGCTGTTCTTCTTGGAAGGCTTCGGCCACCGTGCGCCGATCATCGCCCGGCCACGGGCGCCGATGGGCGACTTGATCCCGCCACAGCAGGGCCTGACGATTGCACTCTTCCAGCGTGGTGAAGCCGCGTCCGGCCCAGAAGGATTCGCGCACGTAACGAATAGCCCGTTCCACGCGGCCCTTCTGGTTTCCGGCGCGCACCTGGCAAGGACGCGCCGTGCAGTAATAGTGAGCGCACAACTCCATCAAGCGGGGATGGAAGTGTATCTGATTGCCACGCCGCTCAAGTACGGCACTGCGCAGATTATCGTGCAGGATCACTCTCGGAACTCCCGACCAGGCCTCGAAGGCGTGCACATGGCCGCGCAGGAAGTTCTCCATGCTCTGGTCGAAAAAGAACTCCAGATACAACGCTCGCGAGTAGGAAAGTGTAATCACGAAACAGGACAAGCGGCGACGGGCACGCCCCACGGCGACTTCGCCGAAGTGCGCCCAATCGACCTGCGCCTGCTCGCCCTGGAGCATGTGCAGGCGCAGGAACGGCTCTGCTCGCCGGGGACGCAGATCGGCAACGATGCGGCGCAGTTGAACAACGCAACCTGGATAGCCACGGTCGCGAACCATTTGGTAAATGCGCGTGGCGCGAAGTTGTGGATACTGTTCCAGAGTCTCGCGGATGAAGGGCAGGTAAGGATCGGTCAGGCAGTTGCGCAACGCCTGGGCACGATTGAAGCGGTCCGATTCAATGGCATGGCGAACCGCATCGGGATGGATTCCAAGTTCACGGGCAATCGTGCCGATCTTCCAGTGTTCGGCGAAGAACAGATGACGAATCTGCACACGGGTTTCTGCGCTTATCATCGCGACATCCTAAAATCGTGGGATTTTGGGAAACGGATCGACGAAACGACCACGCCGGCCACACCGGATACAACGAAGAAAGGGCGGACGCTGCTGGTCCGACTCCTTCCGCCACGCCGGCAACGCCCGCGTGAACGCAAAAGCGGCTGCCGGGACTCTGCTGGTGGCGGTAATAGCCGATCTCGATTCCCATGAAGGAATAATGCGCGGCGAAGAGATCGAAGCGGAACCCTGATCCGTCACGCCGGCCGGGACTTGCCTGTGACGATGCCGGTACTCGCGCTGCCGATCGCGATGATCTGCTCGTCCCTCGGCACTCCGCTGATGACGGCGGTTGGCACGCCTTCGTTGTTGCCGGCGTGCCGGGACGCGGCAGAATGCACTGCAATAACGCTGTCCGCGGTCGCAGTGCGAACAAATCCAGAACACTGCATGGCATTTACGGCAACTTCGCTGCCGTAGAACAACTTCGCCAGAATGAACAGGTTCACCTGGATAGTCCATTGCGTTGCCAGATGGGACTGGACAACGGCAACCGCTCGTGGCAACGTAGAAACATCTTCCGGATGGTTGCCTGCTTTTTGGGCTGCCTTCAACGGGGTCTTGCCGTTACCAGCGACAAGACCCCGCGTATCCCTCCCGCCGGGACTTCCTCACACCTGAAATGATCCAAGAACGATGCTTGATCGATGACGCGCGCCTGCGGCGCGGATGATATCAAGAATATCCTTTATCCGGCGCTGTTCAGAAAACTACGTTTTCAGATGATCGATGACAGAGTTGCTTTCGCGCGTCAAAATTCATCGCTTCCGCAGCCAACTCGCCCGTCCAGAAAGCATGAGCCTTTGAACCCCAAGCCGAATCTGCCTCCCTAAGCTTGGTTAGGATGTTCGACTTGAGATGTCTCAGAGATCGGCTTCCGGGTTGATGGCTCAATCCCTCTTCAACCCATTTGAATGCTTGAGGAAGGTTGTT
>Ga0224531_1001335_pt1 | contig 10975 bp, 6 predicted proteins | sample CBST100metaG_FD_179876 | JGI IMG/M metagenome (GOLD analysis project Ga0224531, IMG submission 179876) | Peat soil microbial communities from Stordalen Mire, Sweden - C.B.S.T100 | ecosystem: Environmental > Terrestrial > Soil > Wetlands > Peat | place: Sweden: Norrbotten County, Stordalen Mire... | reverse complement strand
TCTTGTCCTCGTGCAGCAGGACCACAAGAAATCCGTTGCAGGTCCGCACTGCGGCTTGTGCCTGACTGTCATCCGTTTCTGCATCAACCAGGTCCCTCGGAAGGATTAAGAAAACATGTGCGGTATCGCAGGCTATTCCCATCTTCACAAGCCGCAGGATCGTACCGATCTGGAACGGTCGTTAGCTTCGATAGCGCATCGCGGCCCCGATCAGCAGGGCGTTTTCTACTCCGGCTCCCTCTCCATGGGCGCGCGCCGGCTCCGAGTCATGGACATCGAGTCCGGTGATCAGCCTTTTTCCAGTTTCGATGGCGACATCACACTGGTCTTCAATGGCGAAATCTTCAACCACCGCGAATTGCGCGCCGAGTTGGAATCCGCCGGCTACACCTTCCGCTCCCATTGCGACACCGAGGTCGTCCTGCATGCCTTCCACCATTGGGGCAACGCGGCGTTCCGGCGGCTGCGCGGCATGTTTGCCGCCGCCTTCTGGATTCGCTCCGAGCGCCGCCTGGTGCTGGCCCGCGATCGCATGGGCATCAAGCCGCTCTATTACTGTCAGCAGGGCGGCGAAATCTACTTCGGCTCGGAAGTGAAATGCATCCTGGCTCACTCGGTCATCGAGCGTCGCCTCAGCGTCGACGGACTCAACTGCTATCTCAGCCTCAACTACGTTCCCGGCCCCTTCACCATGATCGAAGGCATCTTCAAGCTGATGCCCGGACATCTGCTGGAGTGGCGGAACGACGAGGCGGAGATTGAGTCCTATCTGACGCCCCGCGTCACCGAGAACGCGCCGAACACTCTGAACGAAGCTGCCGAGGAGCTGGACTCGCTGATGCGCCAGTCGGTCACCGAGCAGATGGATGCCGACATGCCTCTGGGCATCTGGCTCAGCGGCGGCCTGGACTCTTCCACCATCCTTCATTACGCCAGCGAGGCCAGCACCCGGCCGCTCAAGACCTTCTCCATCACCTTCAACGGACGCTCCTTCAACGATGGAAACTTCATCCATGAAGTGAGCAATCACTACGGCAGCGAGCATACCGAGCTGAACCTGGATGGTGACTGCGATCTCGTCGGCACCATTCAGGACATCTCCTACCACGCCGACGAACCCAACGCCGACGCCGGCGCTGTGCCTCTCTGGTTTCTCTCCAAGATGACCCGGCAGCATGTCACCGTCAGCCTCAGCGGCGAGGGTGCGGACGAGCTATTCGCAGGTTACCTGACCCACAAGGCGGATCGTTACGCTGCCATCGCGCGCCGGATTCCTGCCTGGATGCGCAAGTCTGCTCTGGCTGGCGCACGCCTGCTGCCGGTCTCCGACGACAAGATCGGCCTTGAATACAAGATCAAGCGCTTCCTTGAGGGCTCTCTGCTCTCTCCCGAGTACGCTCACATCTTCTGGAACGGCACCTTCTCTGAAACGGAAAAAGCCTCCCTGTTTCATCATGCTTCTCCGCAACCTCTTGCAGGAATCGTTGCCGACATGAACGATGGCCGGGGCCTGGAGCGCTTTCTCCAGTTTGACCAGAGCTACTACCTGCCCGACGACATCCTTTCCAAAGTGGATCGCATGAGCATGGCCCACGCGGTTGAGGTGCGCCCCCCGTTCCTCGATTCGCGCATCGTCGACTTCGCTGCCCGCCTGCCGGAGCGCTTCAAGCTGCGCGGTTCCACATCCAAGCTTGTCCTGCGCCATCTCATGCGCGACAAGCTCCCCACCTCTGTCCTCACGCGCCCGAAGATCGGCCTCGACATCCCAATCCACGAGTGGTTCCGCGGCTCCCTGCGCGGCTTTCTGCAAGACACCCTCTCCCGCGATGCCATCCTGGACACAGGCATCTTTGCCTGGCCAGCAGTCGAGCAACTCATCGGCAAGCATCTTCGCCGCGAAGCGAACTCCGGCTATCATCTATGGGGGCTGGTTACTCTGCTCACGTGGATGGAACGCTGGAACATTCAGGCTCCCAGCGCCGCACTGCAACCCGAGCAGGCAGAAGCCTTCCCCTACGAGATGGCCGCCTCGCAGTAGCTCGGGTGCCCCAGGTCTCGATTCTGAGACCTGGGAAAGCATGAACTCAAAGGCGGGTGCCCCCGGTCTCGATTCTGAGACCGGGGAAAGTAGGAACTCGACCTGAAAAATCATGCGATCAAAAACCAGAACCAAAAGTAAGACCGGGAGAACGACCTGTGGGGAATATCGATTGCGACGCAGTGAATGAAAAGCAGCAAAACTCCGCCCGCCTAGGCCTTCGCGGAGGAGTCCTCGTCGCCGCAGCCGCCGCTCTCGTCTCCTGCGCCAATATCATTAGTCCTCCGCGCCTGATGGACGACGTGGACGCGGTCCAGGCGCAGATTGCCCGCACCATGCTGGAGAGCGGCGACTGGGTGACGGCGCGGCTGGACGGCGTAGCCTACCTTGAAAAATCGCCGCTGATTTATTGGATGATGGCCGCTTCCTATCGCGTCTTCGGCGTCCACGACTGGGCGGCGCGGCTGCCTCTGGCGCTGGCCGTCGTGCTGCTCTGCTGGGTCACCTACCGCTTCACGCGCTGGGGACTGGGCGAGCGCGCCGGCGTCTATGCCGGCGTCAGCCTGGCCACTGCCGCCGGACTCTATCTGTTCACGCGCATCCTCATCCCCGACGCCACACTCACCCTCACCATCACCGCCGCCATCTGGGCCTGGATGAAGCTGCTCGATCCAGATTCGGAAGACAAGCGTCCCTGGCTGTGGGCCATCGTTCTCGGCGTATCGCTGGGCTGCGGCCTGCTGCTCAAGGGCTTGATCGCGGGCGTATTTCCAGTGCTGGCCGCGCTTCTCTATATGGGCCTGACCGGGCAGTTGCTGTCGCGCGCGGCCTGGAAGCGCCTCTCGCCGCTCGTCGTCATCGCCGTAACTCTGCTGATCGCCGCGCCCTGGCACGTACTGGCCATGCTCCAAAATCCGCCCTGGTTTGCTTTCTCCATGCACAGCGGCCCCGGCGAGTATCGCGGCTTCTTCTGGTTCTACTTCTTCAACGAGCACCTGTTGCGCTTCCTCAACCTGCGCTATCCGCGCGACTACAACACCGTTCCGCGCCCCCTCTTCTGGCTATTGAATCTGGTCTGGCTCTTTCCTTGGTCAGCCTATCTCGCCGGAGCCACGCGCCTCACGTATGGCCGCGCCACGCGCGCCAGCCGCGTACGGCTCATGGCCCTCTGCTGGATCGCGGTAGTGATGCTCTTCTTCACCTTCTCCACCACGCAGGAGTATTACTCCATGCCCATCTACCCGGCGCTCGCCATCCTCATCGGCTCCGCGCTGGCTGAGGGCCGCTACTTCAAAGTCAGCTCGCGCGTGCTCATCGGAATCTTTGCAACACTCTTTGCAGCGCTCGGAACCGTGCTGGCCCTTGTAGCGCGTGTCCCCGCCAAGGGCGAACTTTCTCAAGCCCTCAATCAGAATCCCGACATGTACACCCTTTCGCTGGGCCACATGACGGACCTGACGCTACCCGCCTTCGCCTACCTGAAACTGCCGCTGGCCGTGGCCGTAGCCGCCTTCGGCTTCTGTGCCGTGGGGCTATGGCTGAGCCGCCGCAGCACCGTCCGCACCGTGGCCGTACTCACCGTAGGCATGATCGTCTTCTTCCAGGCTTCGCGGCTGGCGCTGGTCCGCTTCGACACCTATCTCGGCTCCTATCCCTTGGCCCAGAAGCTCCAAGCCGCCCCGCCGGGCCAGTTGATCGAGGCCGACGCATACTACGCGTTTTCGTCCGTTTTCTTCTATACCAACCGCTCGGCGCTCTTGCTCAATGGCCGCAGCAACAACCTGGAGTACGGCTCCTACGCCCCCAACGCGCCCCAGGTCTTCATCGACGACGCGGGATTCCAGGCGCGCTGGCGCAGCAACGATCGCTATTACCTGCTGGCTTATGGAGATGACCTCGCGCATTTGCAGTCGCTCACCGGCAAAGCGAATCTGCATATCGTGGCCGAGAACAGCGGCAATTATCTCTTCAGCAATCGCGAGTAGCGAGAAACGCCGCACACAATTCCAGCAATGCCCGCAGCAAACCTCAGATACTGCTGCGGGCATTGCCAACTCACTAAGCCCCGAAATCTTAAGAATCGTTAAGCCCCTCCCTCTCCGATTGCAACTATGCGACACTCTGAACAGGTAGCCCCGTACATTTGCATCTGTGGGGCCTGAGACCTTTGTCATGGAGACTGCTGAAAAGCCGTTGTCGCTACTGCTTGTGGACGACGACGTTGAGTTGTGCGGAATGATGAAGGAGTTCTTTGCCGCGTCAGGGCAAACCCTCGATACCGTCAACAACGGCCGCGAAGGGCTTGCGCGCGCACTCCATGGCAGCTACGACCTGCTGATTCTCGATGTCATGCTGCCGGAGCTCGACGGGTTCGCCGTTCTGCAACAATTGCGCCACCACAAGAATCTTCCCGTCATCATGCTCACCGCACGCGTTCATCGCAATGACCGCATTCTTGGATTGAATCTGGGCGCTGACGATTATCTTCCCAAGCCCTTCGATCCCGATGAGCTGATGGCGCGGATTCAAGCTGTACTGCGGCGGGCTTCTCCGGCCACGCAGTTGGCCGACACGACTCTCAACGCTGGCAAAATCCGCATCGATCTCTCCACACGCGAGGTATGGAGCGCAGGTTCTCTCGTTGAGCTAACCTCAATGGAGTTTGACCTGCTTGAATTACTCATGCGCTCCAAAGGCAGCGTGGTCTCGCGCGAGAGCATCACGGCGCGCTTGTTTGAGCGAGAAGCCACCCCCTACGACCGCTTCCTCGATGTCCATATCAGCCATTTGCGCACCAAGCTGCACGGCGACCGAGGCCTGATTCGCGCAATTCGTGGAGTTGGTTATGTCCTTACCGGAAAAGATTAGAGCAATCACCCTCAGGTCTCTCAACGCCCACGTGCTGCTCGCGATGGCGGTCATCCTGTCCCTCTCGTTTCTTGGCTTCCATGTCATTACAGAGCGCCTGGAGAAGGAATTCTTCGTCCCCACCTTCGACATGTTCGATGAGTTCCAGTTGAACAGTGCGCTCAATGCCTACAAGGCAGGCGGCAAAGAACCGTTGCGTGTGTATCTGGAAAGCCTGGACTCAGCCTTCGGCGGCAATCACTACGTTCTCGACGCCTCCGGAGTAGACCTCGTTTCGGGTGAGGACAGATCGGCTCTCCTGCCTCCCGCCTCAGAAGATAAGTCGCGCATCAAGGCGCATGGGCGCTGGATTCTCACTCATCGGTCGCAGAATGCGAAATACTGGTTTGCCGCCGAAGGTCAACTGGGCCGCCCACACATTTGGACCTTCCTGCCGTACTATTTCCTCCTTCTCGGCGCCACCGGCATTCTCGCCTGGCTCGCCTGGATCGGCGTCGTGTTGCCAATTCGAAGAACCGCTTCCACCATAGCGGCATTTGGCCACGGCAATCTCTCCTTGCGCATTCACACCCGGCGAGAAGATGAGATTGGGCAGTTGGGCCGTTCGTTCAACCAAATGGCCGAGCGGCTAGAGAGGTTGATCCAGAACGAGCGCAGGTTGCTCGCCGACATCTCCCATGAACTCCGGTCGCCGCTCGCGCGTCTTAAGTTCGCCGTCAAGCTGGCCAGAACCTCAGACGACAGCAAGGCTGCCCTTGACCGCATTGAGCGTGATATCAACCGCATCGCATCGCTTGTTTCCGACATTCTGGAAATGACCTCCATCGAAGACGACCCGGCGATTCAGGAAATGGGCGCTGTGCCGCTCAGCGAAGTCATTGACGAAGTGGTGCGGGACTGCCAGTTGGAAGCCGATTTTCGAGGCTGCACCATTGCCGTCGAGGGCTCGCTCGCCCGTCCGGTTACGGGCAATCGCGAGCTGTTGCGCCGCGCCGTTGAAAACGTGCTGCGCAACGGAATCCGCTATGCGCCCAACGATTCAATCATCCGCCTGACTCTTTCTGAAGCCGCCCAGCAGGCGCTCATCGAGGTGCGGGACTATGGTCCCGGAGTCCCCGCCGAAGCCCTCAGCCGCCTGTTTGATCCATTCTTCCGCGTTGAAGAAGCGCGCGTTTCCAACGGCGGCGGATCGGGACTGGGACTGTCGATTGCCAAGCGTGCTGTGCAACTGCATCGCGGAACCATCGAGGCCGAGAATGCATCCCCCGGCTTGCGGATTCGCATCGCAATTCCTTTCCACTCGGCCGGCGCACTTAACCTTTCTTAAGCTTCATATCTCCGATTGAGCGCTCTAATTATGTTGATACCTCGCATATTCCGCTCCACGAACGAGGTATTTGAGGAGATTCGCATGAAGCGTTTTATCGGTTTTGCAATCGTTTGCACGCTGCTTTCTGTTTCCGCTCTGGCCGCCAGCAACTCACAAACAATCAAGTTTTCCGACACCGTGCAGGTTGGTTCGACCGTATTGCCCGCTGGAGACTACAAGGTCACCTGGACTGGAACTGGCGCCAGCGCTCAGGTCACTCTGTTGAAGAAGGGCGTTCCGCCTGTCACCGTGCCCGCAACAGTGGTGGAGCAGAAGAATAACCACACAGGCATTTCCACGGACTCCCAGAGCGGCAAGAACGTTCTCAAAGCCATCATCTTGAACAACGTCAGCTTGACCCTCTAGAGCATCTACGCCTAGGTATCGCGCACAATTCATCTCAGCGCGCGTTACCAGTGTAGTGCGCTGCTGACCATGGGATTTATACCTTCCTATCCCCCTTTCCTCTTTGGAAAGGGGTTTCTTTTGCGTTCGATCTGCTTCGTCCATCGGCATGCTGCCCGCCACCGCGCATTGCAAATTGCCGCGCTGCTTACTGCCGAATCGGCGTCTTGTCCCGATACAGCGCCAGACGAGCATTCAAGCTCTGCGCCAATGCTGCATTGCCCTGTTGCGTGGCCAGTTCCGCCGCGCGCTGCTCCAGTTCGATTGCCTTATCGAAGCGCCCAGTCTCGGCATACACCGCGGCCAGCGTCCCCAAAATTGCCGGCTCTCCTGCCGATGTCAGTTGCACCGCGTGCTCGGCCAAGGGCAGCGCCGCATTGCCGTTGCGCAATGCGGCGTCCTGCGAAGTCGCCAGCACCCATGCCGTATCGTTCAGTACCTGCAGGTTGTCAGGATCCTTGCTCAGCGCCTGTTTCCAATGCGCCAGCCCCTCTGCGCCATGGCCTCCGATGACCAACGCCTTGCCCAGGTAGTAGTGCGCGTCCGCCGCGTCCGGAGAAAGCACCAGCGCTCTTTCAAAGTGCGGAATCGCCTCGCCCAACCGGTGTTTCTTGGCCAAGGCAATACCCAGATCGGTGTGATACTCCGCCGTCTCCGGCCCCAGTTCCAGGGCCTTTCTGAAATGTGGAATCGCGCCTTCCACATCGCCTGTCGCCATCAGCGCGTGGCCCAGGTTACCTTCTGCTCCCGCATTTTCCGGATCCAGTTCCACGGCCTTGGCAAAGTTCGCGACGGCTTCGTCCAGGTTGCTCTTCATCGCCAGTGCCAGGCCCATATTGTTGTATGCCGTGGCGTACTTGGCATCCAACTCAATGGCCTTGCGATATTCCACGAGCGCCTCGTCGACATGCCCTTCCGCTGCATCGGCGTACCCCAAATTGTTATGCGCCTCAGCCAGGTCTGGATTGTCTTCAATTGCGGATTTGAATAGCAACACGGCTTCAGGCAGGCGATGCTCCGCAAGCAGCACCAAGCCCAGGTTGTTGTGCGCTTCGGCATAGTTGGGATTGTCGTCGAGCGCCATGTGAAACTGCTCCTTCGATTCGCTCGCGTGTCCTTGCCGGCCCAGCGCGGCGCCCAACCCGTTATGCGCCTCGGCATAGTCCGGCTGCACACGCAGCGACTCGCGAAAATGCACAATCGCCTCGTCCACCCTGCCCGCATGCAACAGTGTCTGCCCTAGCCCGTAGTGAGCGCGCCCGTCGTCCGCCTGCATCGCCAGCGCCTTCACCCACTCCGCAATTGCCGCGTCGTACTGGCCCCTCTTGCTCAGATCGGCGGCCACATCGAACTGCTTGTAAAAGTCCACAGCCGGCGTGTCGATGTGCTCAATGCCGCTGAGCTTCATATTCACAAACTCGGGAATATTAACGGCCCGATTCGCGGCCCCCGGGTTCTCCACCAGAATCGCCGGCGAGTCATTGCCGTCCTCGTCGATATGCGTCAGATACATCTGCGTGTAAGGTCCCCGCCTCTTCGACGAGAAAACCATCCACCGCCCGTTAGGTGAAAAACTGTGCCACGAATTCATCGGCGGCGCGTTGCAATTCATCCGCCGCGCCGTGCCGCCCGTCGCAGGAACAATATAGAGATTGCCGTCCGGCCGCATCAGTTGCCCGTTGTGCGCCTGCACAAAGACAATCCACTTGCCATCCGGCGAAATCTTCGGAAAGCTGTTGCTCATCCCGTTTTGCGATGCGCCAGCAATCGGCTCGGGCGTCCCGCCTCGTCCACCATTAAACGGGATGCGATACAGATCGTATTGGATTTGCACCTCGGCGGGATCGTTCGCATGGGTAGCCATCTTGCCGTCTGCCGGGCTTGGGTCTTTGGCCACCGCGCGCGAATACACAAGATACTTGCCATCCGGGCTCCACACCGCGCCCGTTTGCGCAAACTTCGCGTCGTCCGCTCCCGGCAACGCGTGTACCTTTTTCGCCTCCCGGTCATACCACGCCAGAATTCCGCGCGTTGGATAAAAGACCTGCAAAAAGCGGTAGTCCGTAAAGTTGGCCACATAGTAGAATTGCCAGCTTTTGGTCCCCGGCGGCGTCACCGTGGTCATCACATATTTGCCGTCCGGCGAAACCTGCGACATGAAACCCAGCCGCAACTGCGGGTCCATGTCGCGTCTGAACGACGCCCACGAGATCATGTCCTCGGTGCGCACCGTCATCTTTTCCGCAACAGGAAGCAGCGCATAAAGCCCTTTGTCGTTTTGCGGACCGTCCATGTCCAGCCCCATCGTCTTGCCGTCGCGGCTGAACGAGTGGCAGTTGGCGCAAGAGTGCAAGCCCGTCATCACCACGTGGCTCGAAGGCTCTGCGAGATTGCGCATGCGCCACTCAATCAACGGAACCGCGCTCGGAGCCAGCGGCTTGATCACGCCCTTCTCCGTCGAGGACGGCATCAGCGGCACGTCCCGGTAAAAAATCGGCGCGCCCACCGGGTCGCGTGAAATGCTGATCTGCATGCTCCCGCGCGAGAGCGGCTGTCTGTCGTCCCCCGCCGCATAACCTGTAATCGTGATCGTCGCTGTGTGCTCCACTGCATGATTGCGGAGCGCCGCCCACGTCGCCGCGTCCGGCTTCCATGTGTGCGTGGCCGCCTCTTCGGGCGTCAGAGTGGGCAGCTTGTTGTTGCCTGAAATGCAGCGCGGATCGATCGCGCCAACCTCCATCCGCTCGCCCTTCGACGCGACATGCAGCGCCGGGGCGCCATCGCCGAACGCCACGTCAATCGTCCAATTGGCGGCGCTCTCATCCGGATCGCGCCACTGAAATAAAGGGGCAGTCATGTCGGGCGGAAACACCGAGCCATTGAGCGGATAATCGACGTTGATGTTGGCGGGAGAGTCGGTAGCGCCGGCGACCGTCTTGTTCAGTCCGAGCCACGCAGCGCAAAGCATCAAACTGGCGGCGAAGGCAACGGCCAGCGCGCGGGCGCCGCGGTTGGAACCGTTTACAACTCCGCGCCACAAACCCGCCACCACAATTGAATCGCACCCCTGCCGGTGCCCCTGATTTCCGCCCTCATCCACAAGACACATCGCGCAAACCTCTGTCCTCAAAACTTGGCAGACCCTATAAACACTGGATGTACAGGAACTTGCCGGCACGTAGAGTATACCCCGGCGCAACTGCGTTGGTCGCCAGCCGCGCGTTGGCCTAGTTTGCATCTATGATGTGTGTGCTTGCTTGCGAATCTTCCATCCCCTGCCGTCCCAAGGTGAGAAACTGGTTTCAATGCCTTGCGCACTTCCTCGCACCAGATATCTTTGTGCAGCGGCTTGAGACCTTTCAGGAAAGACAATCATGGACGTTCTAAAACAGCTTTTCGAGCAGCACTACCACTTCCCCGCTGAACGCGTGCAGCCCGTTCAGGGCCAACTCGGCGGCTCGGGCCGGGCCATCGTCCGGCTCACCGGCGGAGCCTTCACCGCCATCGGCATTCTCTCTTCCGTGCGCGAAGAGAATGTCGCTTTCCTTGAGTTCTCCCGGCATTTTCGCCGCCGTGGATTACCAGTGCCAGAGATATATGCGCAAGATTTAAACCACGGCGCCTACCTGGAAGAAGACCTCGGCAGCACCACGCTCTTTGAGTATCTGGTCGCCAACCGCACCGGCGACGTCATCGCTCCGCAGGCCGTTGAGGCCTATCGCAAAACCGTAGCCGCGCTGCCGCGCTTTCAGGTCGAAGCCGGCCGCGATCTGAATTACAAGGTCTGCTATCCGCGCGCTAGTTTCGACCGCCAGTCCATCAACTGGGACCTGAACTACTTCAAATATTATTTCCTGCGCCTGGCCGGCATCCCCTTCAACGAACAGGCCCTGGAGCAGGATTTCAGCCGCCTCACCAAGTTCCTGCTCGCCGCTGACCACGACTATTTTCTCTACCGCGATTTCCAGTCGCGCAATGTCATGCTGCGCGACGGGCAGCCGTTTTTTCTCGACTACCAGGGCGGCCGCAAAGGCGCTCTGCAATACGACATCGCCTCCCTGCTCTTCGATGGCAAAGCCGATCTGCCGCCCGAGTTGCGCCAGGAACTGCTCGACTATTACCTCGACTGCCTTGAGGCGTATATCCCGGTCGACCGCGAAGCCTTCATGCAGTACTACTACGCGTTCGTTTACATCCGCATCATGCAAGCCATGGGCGCCTACGGCTTCCGCGGATTCTACGAGCGCAAGGCCCATTTTCTGCAGAGCGTTCCCTTCGCGCTCAAGAATCTGCGC
>Ga0224531_1001333_pt1 | contig 10990 bp, 15 predicted proteins | sample CBST100metaG_FD_179876 | JGI IMG/M metagenome (GOLD analysis project Ga0224531, IMG submission 179876) | Peat soil microbial communities from Stordalen Mire, Sweden - C.B.S.T100 | ecosystem: Environmental > Terrestrial > Soil > Wetlands > Peat | place: Sweden: Norrbotten County, Stordalen Mire... | reverse complement strand
ACTCAACTTTTCTGCTCCAAGCACGCTGATCATCCATCTTCAGCTTGCCCGCCCTGACTCCTTCAGGCTCATCTTGCGTTGGAATCAACTCCACCGCTCAGGCTCATCTTGTGTTGGACAAGAGTCACCACCAGCGAGCGCTTGGGATGCGTGGCGAACTCGTCCAAGTACGCCATCGGGCTAAGAACCTGTTTACGATCTTCTGAGCAATAGCCTGAGGAAAGCCAAGTGGATCATTTGCAGGCTGGTATTCAGTTTTCGTTCGCAGTTCTTCCATAGCCGACGGCACTTTTCCAGCCACGCGAAGGACCGTTCAACGATCCAGCGTTTCGGCAGCACGACAAATGTGTGCAGTTCGTTGCGCTTAACGACTTGCACCGTTGCCTTCAATCGCTCCATGATGCTGTCTGCGAACGGTTGGCCCGTATAACCGCCGTCGACCAACACGCTCTCCACCAACTCCAGATTCGGCTTACATCGGTCGATGGCAACCAATGCGCCGTTGCGGTCCGTCACCTCGGCCGTGGTTACGGCAACAGCATGCGGCATTCCCTGCGTGTCCACCGCTATATGCCGTTTGATGCCGGAGACCTTTTTGCCCGCGTCGTAGCCCTTCTGCTCAGCGCTGTCGGTGTTCTTCACGCTTTGCGCATCAACGATCAAAAAGCTGGTCATGGCGCTGCGACCCAGTTTCTCGCGGGCCTCGCCAACGGATTTTTTTTAAGGCTCGTTCCAGAACGCTTGTTCCGTCTTGATCGGTTGCGCTCCACTTGGCAAAGTACGAGTACACCGTGCCCCAGTTGGGAAACTCTTCCGGGAGCATGCGCCACTGACAGCCGCTCTTGAGCAGGTAGAGCACCGCGTTGATGACCTCATACAAATCCACCGTGCGCGGCTTGGTGCGCTTGCGCACACCTTCCAGCAAGGGACGGATCAACTCGAACTGCTCGAGGCTGATATCGCTTGGATACGGCTTTCTTGGCTCCATTTCTCAGATTTACCGTTCCGAGGGAGAAGCTGCATATACCTACCTTGATGACCACGCCAGATCAGGACCAAAGATCGTAAACAGGCTCTAATACTACAGTTGTAACTAATGAGCAAAGAGCAGGAGCTGTTGTTTTCTGTAGTGGAAGATGCGTGCCAGGAATTGGTGATGTCTTCGCCAGTCAGACCAGTGCAGAAGATGTTCCAGGCCGTGCCAGCCGCTGCGCAGCACGGAAGCGAGCAAATGCCGGATTTCCGGCACGCTGAGGGGAACCTTCTTCCCGGAAGGTTTTTTTCTCCCGCGCGCGCAGTATAGTCAACACCGCCAAGGCCAGCATAGACAGCGTGATGTGCCGGTACCAGCCCTGCCAGTGCCGGACTTCATAATGATCCAGTCCGCACTCACCCTTGGCCATCTGAAAAGCGCTCTCGATGGCCCAACGTCTTCCGGCGACGGCCACCAGGGTCTTCGGAGTGCTTTGCTTTTTGCGGGCATAAGTGAAATAGAAGGCGTACTCGGGATCGTCTTCCAGACTGCGCCGCACCAGCAGAGCATGCTCCCATCCCTCACTCTCTGCCCAAGGCATCAGAGCCCAATCGTAGAGCCTTTCTCCCTTGGCGCCCTGTCCGGCAGATAGACGTTTCCAGGCGCGCTTGGGCAGTTTGCCGGCGATCTCATCGACGCGGTGTTGGCGCAGATCCTGCCGCCACAAGCGCTGGTCCGCGGCTTCCGCCAGCACATACGGTTGACGGCGCGCTTCCAGCCAGCGGCGCAGCTTACTGTCACGGCCATAAATCTCATCCCCTGCCACCCAACCGCAGGACACACCGGACTGCAAGGCTCGTTCCAGCATCTGCCGGCCCAACATCGGCTTGGTCTGAAACTCGATCTGGTCCGGAATGCCGGCCGCACGGCGGCGTGCGCTGTCTTCGGCCCAACCCTGGGGAAGATACAACGCTCGATCCAGCAGCACATAACCCCGCCGGCCGGCATACCCAAGAAACACGCCAACCTGGCTGTTTTCGATCCGCCCTGCCGTACCGCTGTACTGGCGCTGCACCCCCGCTGAATGAATGCCCTTCTTCAAAAATCCGGTTTCGTCCAGAATCAGAACCGCATCCGGGCTGCCTAACTTGTCCTGCACATACTCGCTCAGCCGCGCCTGCAGCACATCGGCATCCCAGCGCGCTCGGCCCAGCAAATACTGCATCCCGTAGGGCGACCCATCGCCGACACACTCGGCCACCTGCCAGCCGTTCTTACGCTCGCAGCCGCTCAACAGACCTTCCAGATAAGCTAGACTGCGGTCCCGCACCTCGGATCGCGCAAACAGATCACCCATCCGCTGATGCGCACACATCAACTCGTCCTGCCAACCTCGGATCGTCTTCTCCATCGCCTATACGGAGAGCCAGCCGGAGCATCTCTAGTTTACCTTAGTTACAACTGTAGTACTAAGAGCCAGCAGAATGGCCCTGACCTGGTCCTGCGTCAATCCTTCGCGCTCGAAGGCCGCGCGGATGTGACGCGTGCTTTGGCCAGTCCAGACCACGTCGCCGAACCAGGTGGACCCATGATTGAACGCGCACACACGGAGGCGCGGATCCATGGCAGCGGCAGTGAATGCATAGCAACTGCCAAGGCTAGTACCGAGCACGCCGAACTGCTCGTAGCCTTGCGATTGGAGCCAGTCCAGGCAGCTGCGGATATCGCAGACGGCCTGTCGGCAGGCAGAGATGGTGCGACCGACGTTGGAGCTAACGGCGTAGTCAGAACGCTCAAGCTCAGCCGGGCGGCGCGTGTCGTGGTACGGCTGTGAGAGCCGCAAGCAGGAGATGCCGAAGCGGTTGAAGATTTCGCACAGCGCGTTGTGGGAGAAGGCGTCGGCGTTCCATTGCGGCATGACGATCATGGCTTGGCGCGGACGCTTCTTGTCTTTGTGCTCGGCGGGATACCAGCGAGCGTTGACGAGGTCGTTCTGAGGATATGGCGTCTTTACAGGCGACGTGAAGCGCAGAAAAGGCGCCTTGCGCAGCTCTCCGGCTTCGGCCCGGCGCTTGTATTCGCGCTCCTGCTTCAGAGTTTCCGGACGGACGTTCGTCGGGTAAAGCTTCGGGAAGTGATGTTCAATGCGGAAGTCAGTCGGCTTTCGGTAGTCGAAGAAGCCGTGTGGGTTGGCCGCGATCTTCTGGTTCAGCCAAGTCATCGCGCCGAGCGGCGACATCTCGCCCGCCTCGACCTTAGCCGCCGCTTCACCGCCGCCAAAGTCGGCGAGCCAATCAAAGCCCCATTCCAGCGGCCTCTGCACACGGTTCTCATCACGCGTAGTGAGCGCATACTCCCACTGATACATCCACTTGCCGTACAGCGTCCTAAGCATGCTTCCAACTCCTGGACAGGATCAAGGTAGGTACTCCGGTTTGATCTCGGCCTTCTGTTTTGTGCGCGCCCATTGGTCAGCCAAGCCTACTTCGTATTGAACCTGTTCAGGAGTGAACCCACAATGCATATAGCCCTGTTGCTTGCTGAGGATGACGGCTCCTTCTTTCCCTGGCACAGCCAACTGAAGAAGATTCGCGTCGTTTCCAGCGAGACTGGCCTTCCGTTGAAGTCCTGTCTCCTGGCTGTATGGCGTGAGTGCGTCGTACCGGTTATGCATGGTGATCGTCGGCGTCGTCATTTGGCCTGTGCTTGCATGCCATTGGTTAGCCTTCTCGACCGCTGCCGGATTCGCATCCATGCGGCCGATCTTGAGATTCAGAGTTGAGTTTTCAGCGTCCGAGAGCCCGTCTGCGTGATAGATCTTGTCGCGATTGCCATAGATGTTCCCGCCGTAGGTCGCGCGTATGTCGTCGGTACCAAGCGTAGCTAGAAGGAGCCGCCAAGTGAAGGAACCTGGGTCGGTCTTTGAACCGGCAGCTGAGGCGACGTTAGCGAGGATCTTCGCCGCCTGACCGTTCGGATCCTTCTGCGCGTCAGTGAACAATTTGTTGATGGGTGATGCGATCCGCTTCGCCTGGATTCCGAAGTAGAGAAGCTTCATGGGAGATAACAAGGACGGGGCTACGGGGCTTAGCGCGGAGCGATCTAGGACTTTGCTTCCGGGCAGAGCATACTTCGTATTCGCCGTGAAGTAGTCATAGACTGCTCGCATGTCGACAACGACGCCGGCCTCGTCAACCCAGTTGTCCGACACAGCGCAGGCCGTGAGTGCCCCGTCAAACAGGCCCGGATTGCGGTCGATCACAGACATGGCGGTGTTCCCGCCCATGGATTCGCCGGTCATCAGCACCCGGGTAGATCCGATCTGATCGAACACCCGTTTCAGCTTGATGTTGTTCCGTGTGCCGCTCTCAATGGCCAGCCCGGTCTTGTCGTAGCTTATTTGTCCTACGGCATAGCCCTGCTTGTAAATCGCTGTAGGAAAGCCTCCCCACGGATCTTCCGTATTCGAAAGATCGACTAAATCCTTCGGAACGTTCAGCGACATTCCAGCAAACGTATAGCCTCGCGCGAACAGCGCCGACGGACCTTGCCATCCGGGTGGAATGTCGATCACGAAGTTGCGGCCATCCAATCGCCCATGGAGCAGGATTCCACCGTCGCTCCGGCGACGGACTCTGATATGGGTAGCGCCCGCGGCACCTGCTTCTACGCTCAGTGCCGCCGGTGTGGCGGTAGCTGGTGTGGCTTGGGCCTGACTCATGCCCACAGATGCGATGAGGCTTCCAGCCGCAAGAGTCAGTACGCTACCTCGCTTTCCAAGTTTCCACCGCTTCATCATGGAATCCTTCTTCATTTTGCTCTCCAAACCCGTTAATATTGTCTGTCTAGACACTTTTATCAAACCCTGAAAAATCAATTCAGCATCCGCCAAAAAGCATCGAAACCTTCTTTGCTGTGCTTCTTCGCATTGGTCGGATCCTGGGCCATGAAATCCATGGTCGTCTCCGCCACGGAGTTCATGAGTGCGACCAAGAAACCCATTGACACTTTCTGCATAGATCCGTGGGCGCGAGCACGATCCAACAAATCGGCAACGTGGGCCATCATCTTGTGTCCCGCTGCACGGGTCTCCGGAGTGATCTCGTCGGATACGCTTAGTTGTGCGATCGCTCGCCGCTTGTCCGGATTCGCAACCGCCCAGTTCATCCACCTCTTCCACAGGTGGAAGAACTGCTCACGAACCTCGGCGTCCGGCGGAAGGTTCATCGAGCCGATCGCCAATTCCGTTTTCAGCTCAAGAAAGAGCTGGTTGAAGAGGACTGTTTTGGTCTCGAAGTAAGTGAAGAGCGATCCATTAGCGACGCCAGCTTCTTTCGCGATCACCATTGTCGGCGCGCTTAACCCCTGCTTCACGATGACACGCGTGGCGGCCTCCAAAATCGCTCTTCTCTTCTCGTCGCTCTTCTGTCTAGGCATACGGCTAATTTACATATAAACGTCTGACTAGTCAATATTGATTCGATGGAAATCCATAGAAATGCAAGGTTGTTATGCGTATTTGTCGGCGTTATTAACTGTCTAGACGATTATGTGTATGCTCTGTCCATGCCGACGATAGGTCCAATTCGGCTTCCGGTTCCAGAGATGGACCGATCATCGACGCGCTCAAAGCTCTGGCGATATAGGTCCATTTGAAGAGGAGACAAAGATGCACAAATATCTGGTGTACGGGACGTACGGCTGGCTCACCTTTGGTGGAACGATGCACCTGATTATCGACGTAATCTCTGGGTATCTTCGTGGAAAGCGCCCTCCCGGTCCTGAAACCACCCTGTTCTACGGCATGCACACCGCCTATGGGCTGGGACAGATGTTCGTTGGTCTGCTCGGCTTGATTGTCGCGAGAAATGCCATGCAGGTCTTCGGACAATGGCCAGCCCTCGCATTTGGCATTGTGGCGGCAACAGCATGGTTGATTTTCGGTTTCATCTTCATCGAGTTCTGGGAGCCAAAAGTGATCGCTGGCCTGTTTCTACTTGCTATCGCTTGCGCCGTCGTCGGATAACACCAGCAGCCCATTTAGTTCCACAGGGAGGACCTATCCAATGAAAACAATCGTCATGACAGGCGGAACTGCCGGATTCGGAGCAGTTGCCGCGAAGAGAATCTTCAATACTCAGGACACAAGACTGATCCTGGGCGCACGAGGCAACAAGAATTCGTCAATCGAGACCGTGCCATTGGACCTTGCGAGCCTTTCGGACGTTCGGTCTTTCGTTCAAATGCTCACAAGGGAGTTGGACGGCACAAAGATCGACGTTCTCATCCTGAATGCCGGGGCGCAGTTCGGAACCACCAAGCGTCGGACAGGTGACGGATTCGAAGCCACATTCGCAATCAATCACCTCGCGCACTATTTTCTGCTCAGACTTCTCACGCCTAGCCTAGCGAAGAACGCCACGATAGTCATCACCACGAGCGATGTCCACGATCCCAAACAGGTTCCATTCGGACCGAAGGAACTCGATCCCGAGGCACTGGCTCATCCCACAGACAAGAGCCAAGGCTTCGTGCCGGGAATTAGGGCTTACGCGAGCTCGAAGCTCTGCAACCTACTGACTGCGCGTGCCTTAGAGGCTTCCCCCGATGTGCAGATCAATGGCATGCGGGTCATTGCCTACAATCCCGGACTGACATCCGGCACGTTGTTGTTTCGCGCATGGCCCTGGTGGGCAAGGTTGATGATGAGGGTGGCTTCTTCATTTCGTCCCGTGAATACGATGGAGCATACAGGAAATGCCATTGCCGATCTTGGGCTCGGCAAAGCTGTGCCGCCGTCTGGCCGACTCTACGCCTCACTGGTGAAGGGCAAGCTGACGTGGCCGGACCCTTTCGGAACTCGCGCAAAGCGACACGGCTATGAAGGATCTGTGGATAGCAAGTGCCCAAATGGTAGGTCTGTCGGAACAGGCATAAGGGGACTATATGTTGGCAGAGCTCTATCAAATCAGGGTGTGGGCGCTTGCAAAGCAAAACGGACAGGCAAAATGAAGGCGATCCGCGTTCACGCCTTCGGATCCCGAACTCTTGCCAAAAGCGCGCCGTCCGTTCTGGGTCTCTGATCTGAAGATGAACTGGACCAAAGGTGATGAAATCCTGATCGACCACGTCGTCTCCCAATGGCTCGTGTTACTGCCCCACACAAGCCCGGACATAACCTCGCACCACCAACACCAGTTCGCGCTGCATTACCTCAAACTGCGCCTCTGGCATATCTGACTCCAGTAGCTGACGCTTCATCCCCGCGATGGTGCTCTGCAGCACCGTAGCCATCAATTGGAGGTCCGTCGTCAGCACCTCGGGCGCGCTTTGCAACAGCCCAACAATTTCCTTATTCGCTCGTGCCTCTGCATCGGCCGCAATCTTCGCGCCCTCCACATCGGAACTCACCGCATACAGCGCGCGGCCCTTCTTCGGGTCACGCATCTTCACCGCCAGGGATGCCACCGCCAGCGCCTCCGCCATCTGCTCTACCGGCTGTCCCCGCTGCGCTACGCAAACCTCATCTACCTCTGCGAGGATCTCCTCCACATGAAGCTTCAGAGCGGCCCGCAGCAAAGCGCTCTTGTTCGGGAAGTACTGGTATAGGGTTCCAACGGACACCCCGGCCCGCGCCGCCACACGCGTCGTCGTCAGCTTCTCCTTGCCGACCCTAAGCAAAACCTGAACAGTCGCCTTCAAAATCGCGTCTACACTCGCGGTGGAACGCGCCTGGACGGGCGATTTTCTTGGCTCTGAGCGGGTTGCTGTCTTTTGCGCCAAATGCGAAGTCCTAACCTGAAGTTTTCTTCATCTAAACATATAACAGAGCCTCACAGCAAGTGACGCGCAACTCGGAGAGACACATGACAAATCAGACCCAACTTGGCGGCACATTCAACTTTCCCGGTACTACTTTCACCGTTCACCGCATCGGCTACGGCACCATGCAGCTCGCAGGCCCACACGTTTTCGGCCCGCCCCATGACCGCAGTGAAGCTATCGCCGTTCTGCGCGAGGCCATCGACTCCGGCGTCAACCACATTGACACCAGCGACTTCTACGGCCCGCACGTAACTAACCAGCTCATCAAGGAAGCCCTGTATCCTTACCCTAATGACCTCACTCTCGTTACCAAGGTCGGTGCTCGCCGTGGCGACGATGGCTCCTGGATTCTCGACCGTTCTCGTGAAAATCTGGTCGAGAGCATCCACGACAATCTGCGCAATCTAGGCCTCGATGCCCTCGATATCGTCAACCTTCGAATGGGCGGTCTGTCCGCACCCGAGTCAGGCTCCATTGCGGAACCACTGAAAGTGCTTATTGAGTTCAAGCAGCAGGGCCTCATTCGCCACATCGGCCTCAGCACCGTGACGCCGGAGCAGCTCGCCGAGGCCCAAACCCTTACCGAAGTCGTCTGCATCCAGAACTTTTACAACCTCGCCAACCGAGGCGATGATGCTTTCATTGACGACGTCGCCAAGCAAGGGATCGCCTACGTCCCGTACTTCCCCCTCGGCGGCTTCAGCCCGCTGCAGTCCTCAGTCATGGACACCGTCGCAGCCTCACTCGGCGTTACGCCCATGCAGGTTGCACAGGCTTGGCTCCTGCATCGCTCACCCAACATCCTGCTCATCGCCGGAACCTCCAGACGCACTCACCTGCGCGAGAACCTCAGCGTAGCCAAACTTCAACTCGCACCTGAGGTCATCACACAGCTCGACTCCATCGGTATCGCCGAAAAATAAGTAGCTTGAAAAGCAAACCTTGGTTTCTCGCTACAGATAGACCGGACAGAAGCCGGGGTCCGCTGCCGTCCGAAACAGACTAGTCCCAGATCAATTCAGAACCAATTGTCTCCAGATTGGAACATCCCGTGAGACTCATAATGCGCCGCAGTTCCTTGCTGACGCCAGTAATCAGTTTCGAAACTCCATCGGATCCCCCCATCGCCAAGAATGGGGCGTTTTGCTCGGATTTAAAGCATTCGAATAGCATGGGTAGCTTCTCAAAGTTAATAACAGGCTCTAAGGCAGCTTGCACTCATTCTCCCTAGAATCGCTGAGACAGCCCTCCGTCGGCATAAAGATCGATGCCTGTGCAATAAGAACTCTCGTCGGAAGCCAAGAAGAATGCAGCAGCGGCCATTTCTTCAGAGGTTCCGAGTCGCCTCATCAGGGGAAGGCTCGCCATATACTCGCGGCCCTCAGCAGCTTCCTCTTCGGTCTTAAACTGTCCATCGATGATCGGTGTATCAATGGGGCCAGGGCTTAGAGTGTTGACTCGGATCTTGCGGTCTCTTAAGTCGGTCGAGAAAGTTCTTGCAAAGGATCGAACTGCGGCCTTCGTTGCCGCGTACACGCTGGATGCCGGGAGTGCCATTGCCGATACGCTCGAACCTACGAGGACGACGGAACTGCCGTCCTTCAGAAGCGGCAGTGACTTCTGAACCGTAAAGAATAGCCCTCTCGTGTTGATGTTGAACATTCGGTCGTAGACACCAGGAGTGACAGCCTCGATGGGTAGGTTCTCCACAATACCCGCGTTGGCGACAACGATGTCCAGCGTGCCCTTTGTGTTTTGGATTGTTTTGTACAAGCGATCCAGGTCTTCGATCTTGCTGACATCGCCTTGGACCGCAACGACGTTGTGACCGATCGCTGCCTTTGCGTTATCGAGCTCCGCTTGGCGACGGCCGGTGATGAAGACGAAGGCACCTTCTGCGACGAAGCGTTTGGCAATCGCGAGACCGATACCAGTTGCTCCTCCGGTGACGACTGCGATCTTTCCATTCAGTTTTGGCATTTGGTTTCCTTTGCATCGATTGAACAGTTATTCCCCCACGAGGCTGCACGTTCGCTTTTTACCCAGCGGGATCGCTCTCTTCTCACTATACGACATGCATAGACATATCGTTATAATCTTGTGCCCTTGCAAAGTTTGAAACGCAAAGCAAGCACCGCAGGATTGCGGCGTTTATCATAGTGACTGCACCGGACGTAAACGAGGCGCTATTGAATACCAGGAAAGCATCATCTGCAACTCGTCTATCACCGAAGCAGTTTGAGCGTGTGTCTCGCGCTCTCGCCGAGCCTCGTCGGACTTTGATCCTCAAGCAGATCTCTCTTGCCGGAGGTCAGATCACCTGTGGTGATCTTGCAGCCCAGCATGAGATTAGCCACCAGACGATGTCTCACCACACAAAAGAACTTGAAACAGCAGGGCTGATTGAAATCCGTCGCGAAGGCCGCTTCGGCTTTGTCTCTCTTAACCGCGATATACTGCGTGCCTTCTTGGACGAACTCTCGGAGATATAAGGGCAGCGATCAATGCAGATCCATGGTCGAGTGAAGGAACACATACTCAGGAGCCGGTTCTATGAGGGTTCATCCATCGGAAAGGGCATAGTCTGGCGAAACATAGCGACGGTCCGCTTTCGCTCCGGTAAGGTGGCGCCGCTGACAGCCTGAACGGCGGGGGCCAGCCATGATGACGGATATGTACCGTGCAAAAGTGTCCGGCTTGATTTCGGGCGTGAATTTTCCTGCCCTGCAGGCTTGTTCGATCCAGGAGCGACTCGTGCCCAGTCTCCGTTCGCGCCATTCGATCATGACTTGTCGAATAGCGCTCACGCACATACTGCACATGGGTGCCCAAATAGGCATAATGAGGATGTATGTTGCAGTTAATGGCTCGTGTTGATGAACGTTGGTACACCTGTTACCTCTCTATCCGTACGCTGTAAGGGCTAAAGCGGGGCGGCCCCCCCGCCCCTTGGTGTTTACTTCAAGGCTGACTCGAGATAATCTTGCAGCGATTGTGGGCTGTGCCCGGATAATTCTTTGACTGCCTTACTCACCGGTTCGATCTCGCCACCTTTGATTGCAAGCTCGAAGCTAAGGAATCCTTCGGGCATGCCGCTCTGGGCAAGCACCTTCTTGAATTCCTCGGGGCTGAGATCTGAATAGGAAAGCTTCTTACCGGTTATCTCACTGACCAACGCAGCGAGTTCCGTGT
>Ga0224531_1001330_pt1 | contig 11009 bp, 9 predicted proteins | sample CBST100metaG_FD_179876 | JGI IMG/M metagenome (GOLD analysis project Ga0224531, IMG submission 179876) | Peat soil microbial communities from Stordalen Mire, Sweden - C.B.S.T100 | ecosystem: Environmental > Terrestrial > Soil > Wetlands > Peat | place: Sweden: Norrbotten County, Stordalen Mire... | reverse complement strand
CAAGATCGCCGCTGCTCAGCAAAAGCGCTGGGCCAAGGTTAAGCGGGCAAAGAACAAGGCAGCGAAGGCGGCTAAAGCAGCTTTGGCCGTCCCCGCAGCAAAGTAACCCGCTTCCACGCATACACACATAAAGGCCCCGAGGCTATCGATCTTAGGGCCTTTATCTTTGGCGGTAACTACCTCGGTCAGAGCGTATGGAGCAAAACAGAAAACGCCCCAAGTGCGGTCATGGCAGCCGGTCGATCCCCGAATGTATCGGGGTCGAGTTGCGGCCAATCGTCTGGATCTGTGCCGTGACCAAGGAAAACTTGCGGGAAGGCGACTTTCGAGGAGTAATCGAAAACGGATGGGCTTAGCCAAAATTTGAGGTCAGGCCCCTGCATGACAGTTTCTCTATTCCCGGTCCCCCCAAAAAAGGGAGGGCGGTGGCACCGTCGTGAGGCAAATCGTCACCCGCCTACTTCTTCTTTCCCTTCGTCGCAGGTTTGCTTTTTGACTGAGCAGCTATATAGTTTGCATACCAAATGCGACGTCTCTCTTCCCCTTGAGTATCTGCCTGATCGAGTTCGATAGCTTTCTTAAGATGCGTCCTTGTGTGGGCCATATCGTCGTACCATGTGCGGCTGAGGTTCTCTTTCAAATCTCTAAAAGACACAGATGCAAAGTGATGCATTGGTGTATTCAGAAAAGCGTAGCGCGACTCAGAAAATGCGGACCATGCCAACAGATCGCAGCATTGCAGCCCCGGAACCATCGGCCTCTTTTTGAAAGAGTAGCGACCACTATACTCGCCTGGATAGGCGCTCTCAAATTGAGCCATCAGCATTTCAATTTCTCCACGCTCTCGCGGCTCAACCCAGTCAATCACATACTCGAAAGGTAGGGGATTGTTCTGCTTACTGTTCCAAGTGCGTAGTAAATTGAGCAACGATCTAAATGCCCAAGTAAATGAATCGCGTCCTCCCACCTTAAGCCATTCCGCTGGAGCCTCGGCTGAGAAATCGTCCTTGTTAATAGTCATGGATATCAGTTTGGAAGCGTGGCGTTTCATTATGCCGCGAGCGCGCCGCAGGGCATTCCTAACTTTTCTATCGCTCCAATCTGCAAAGACAGAATGGGGGTTTCGGGCCACACAAATTGAGGAATGGAAATCACCCTTAAATCTGTATCCTGCATCAAAGTCAGCCCAATCGCGGTCAAGCGATACAATCTTTGTGGCGGGAACAATCACCGCAGCAGCGATGACTACCTTTTGATCTGGTGCGGTCCCGCTGTCGTCGATATACACAGTGAACATGACCAGATTCCTATACTTCCATTTCGCGGGTGACCCCAGTCCCTTGCAATTGGAGACCTGGGATATTCAATAAATCAGTCAGAAAGATATTACTCCCCTAAAACGCCCCAGCGTCAGGGGGTCTCCCGAATCCCGATCCGGCGGCCAGGCACAAGATCCCAGTTGCAATGGCGACCTTTCATTCCCCCATGAATTTGGTCGCAGTCACATTGCGTGACCGAGGGGCACAAGCTGCGCCTCAGCGATTCACTTGTGGCATGCGAAGTAGTACCCGCTCTTGTACTGGCTCGCTAGCTTCATGCAACTGGTTAGCACAGGTCTTATCTTGAATTCGTAAGCCGAACAGAACTTGGACTGCTTCGTTGGCCCTGTGCGCATGTTCGATAAGCGCTCTGCGCTTTTCCGGGGGGAGCATCCGGACCTTGTCTGGATGCGCTTTCTGAACAATTGCGCGGCGGGATTTCTCAATCGTTTCCCAATCCGCTCCCAAGTTGACTTGCAGCACCTTGCTTGCCTCCTCGGTGGACATAATCGTGTCGCCAACTTCGAGTCGAGGTTCTGCAGGTGGAAGGAAAGGGAACGGTTCTCTACGCGAAATCATACGCGGTGGAGCAATGGCAGGTTTGATCACCGACACAGGAGGGGGTGCTTGGGGGGGCTTCAGCGTCAACCGAGGCACGGGGTCAACCCGTTGCGCCGGAGCGGGACCGGCCACTTTGGTGGCGATGGGCTGAAGATCGAAAAGATTAGGATCCTTCGTGCCGCCAATGAACTGCGGTAGTGATAGGTTCTTTCGTACTGTTTTGAGCAAGCTGACTGCCCGCGGCGTTGAACGGTGAGCGAGTTCGTTTTCAAGCGCTTTAAGCGTCAACAGGTCCGTCCCTGAGGACTTGAACATCTGCTCCATTTCATCGATCCGCATACTGATGAACGGCCGCTTAGCCATCGTCCTCCTCCTCGTCTTCCTCTTTTCCGATGGCGTAAGGATCAACTTCCTTGGAGTAGACCCACACAGAATTGTCTACGCCATCCGAACCAAGTGGCTCAATGCCAAGATTCCCCATGGTGATAACGAGGTCTTCGAGGACTGCCGTGCGTCGGCGCCAGAAACTCGAAGCGAAGCAGCGCCAAAAGGTCCAACCCGCACGCTCGAGGACGCGCTGACGTGCCATGTCCTCTGTCCATTGGCCGGGACCATGGAAACGGTCCCCATCGCACTCCACGGCGATGCGCCGGCCTTCCCGTCCCTCAACCACAAAGTCTATTCGATATCCGCCGCAGCGCACCTGTGGTTCGACCTGGTAACCCCTCTTTACCAGTTCGTCGAACATGTCTCGTTCGAAATCAGACTCGCAGCGTTCGCGGAGCACGTTGGATTTGCACACATTTCCTCGGAAAGGCTCTCGGAAATGCCGGATCAGGCGGCCATTTAAAGTATCGTCAGCAAAGGCCGTGTAATCTACGGAACGGAAAAGATACTCCCTATCTCGTGCGCGTGAGAGAGCCACATTGAAGCGTTGGTTCTGGTCGGCCCGATTCTGAGCAGAATGATCGCCCGGTGCGAGGACCATAGAGATAAGCATGATGTCTCGTTCTCGGCCTTGAAAGACAGGCGGCGGGCCTACGGCAATTTGTCGTTTTACGACATCCACGGGCGAGATGTGTGTCGTAACCAGTCTGTGGATGTGGGCGGCTTGGTCTGTTCCGAGAAGTGTGACCACACCGATCGTGCGGCCGTCGAGGGATGGGTCGGCAAGAATCACCTGGATCTCCTGCAAAATGGCCTTCGCCTCAGGGTCGTTGACGTCTCCCTTCCGGAAACCTCCTCTTACATACACATCAATGAGTGGTGGATCAAGACGCTCGCTGGCAGGGGGTATGCGCAGAGGCACGATGTCATTCTGGTAGAACTCTCGGTTAGAAAACTCAATGATGGCCGGAACGCAACGGAAGTGTTCCTTCAACATGACAGAGCTCGATGCGAAGATGACGCTCGCCAAATCATAGATTGACTTTTCCGGGGTCATCTCGGACCCGAATGGCTGATTGACCAAGAAGCGGTTGATCAGGTCCATAATCTTTTGTTCCGCCATACCGATGGCAGATGGAGACACCTGCTTGCTGTCGCCCACAATGAGGAGCTTCTTGCCCCGAAGAAGAACGGGGAGTGCCCAAATATCAGATTGAGACGCCTCGTCGACAATGACGAGGTCGAAGAGCCCAATTTCGGATGGGATTGTCTCGCTAACGCGCCACTGGGGCAAGACCCAACAGGGCACGGCGCGATAGGCGCGCGCCATCGCTTCCTGGGCATCTCTCCTGTAGCGCATCGCGCGCAGGCCAAGCCCGGTCCCCATCGACTGAATGGCATTCAAGTATTTCTTGAGATCCTGCTGTACTGAGTCTGGCGAATTGTTGAAGACATTCAACCAGCACTTTTCGGCTACAAGTTCCTGGTACGTACGGGCAAGGGATTTCGTGTAAGCCTGGCGCTTTTCAAAGAGCTTTTGAAGTTGATGATGAACGTCGATCGCATCAAGGAGTGCAACCATGCAGCGCCATTCCATGGCCTCCCGCCATTCTGAGGGTACGACCGGGTCGTGCTCGGCTTCGGCGGCCTGCGTGCGAATTCGCGTTGCCCAAAGAGGGGCTCCAGATCTTTCGATCTCGGCTGAGACAAGAGCAATCTGGTCGAGGGCCGGCCGTAGGCTCCCAAGCCGAATTAGTTCTGACACCAGAGCGTGCCACTTCTTCTGCAGCTCAATTTCGTCTTTGTCTTTGTTCCCGAGTGTGGATGTGAAGAACTCTCGAATTTCGTGGACTATCGGCCCCTTCCGACCGATCAGCTTCTGACGGATGGTTTCGATCCGGAAGAGCGTGGCGCCGAGATTGCCCCGGTCAATATGAAACCGCAGGCAGGTCACGAGTTCCTGCACGAGTTGCTCACCTTCTGACCTGAATCGGGCGGCAACACGCTCTCCGAATACCTTCTGGATTTCCGCGGTCAGCTTCGCATCGAAGTCAAACACAAGATTGTGCAGGTCCATGACCTGAACCTGAAGCTCGACTGCCCGGTGGAATGAGTCTTCAAGTTCACCCGTCTGAGGCGCAAGCCCAAACTCGCCGGCGACGGAGTTCCACCGCGCGAGGCACTTCTTGGCTGACATGCGCCAGTCAATCATGCTGCTGACATCTTCCCATTGTTCCGCGTCTTCGGGAGACGACCCTAGAACGGTAACCTCCTCAACAAGCTTGCGAGCTTCCGACCTTCCGAACGGAAAAGCAAAGGCGCTTTTGCCGTGCTTCAGGCGGTCGACAGCCAAGAGAAAATCTTCATCAGCTTCGGCGCCAGCGGGGAGGCTGACAGATTTCGGGACAAGGTCGCGTCTGATGCTATCGAGCGATTCGATGTCGTGGCAGGCCTGCTTAAGGGATTCAAGCAGTATGTCGTCCGACTTGATATCGGCGAGATGCTTGCCCACGCCATTCAGTCCGGCATGAGAAAACAATGCGACCTTCTGCTGCAGAACAGCTCGTTCGGACAGAAACGCAAGCAGCGCCGCGGCCTTCTTGTAAGTCTCGGGGGTTGAATCGATCAGGTCGAGTATAGTCCCAGCGGAGACGCGTGCGTCGATATCCTTGGCCTTAATCAGGTCATGGTGGAGGCTGAGGAGGTCGGGCCAGGCGAGGAAGTCGTCACTGACCGGCAGGGAGGAATCTAGGTAGCTAATGTCCTTGCCCACCAGAAGCCGCGCCTGGCGCAACGCGCCGATAGAACGTTCTTCGAACTTCAGACGTTCCATGCCATCGGCTGGAAGCTCATCGTCCATCCATTTGTCCGCTTCCTCGTGCTCGACGACGTATTTAGCAATCTCTTCAGATGTGAATTCCCGGCCTTGGAACTTGTAAGAGCTCATGTGCTTTGTGGCATGCGCTCTTACCGTGGAATCAATCTGCGAGATTTTCGAATGAAGGCGGTTGACCTGATCTTCAAGTCGCGCGATCTCGCGCGCGGAACGCTGAGGATTGAGTGCCGTTACGGTTGAAGCGATGGTCTGGATTGAGTGCTCAAACTGCTTCATGCCTTCGCGTTCATTTGAAAGAAGGCCTACAGCCAGCGGGCGGATTCGTTCCGGCAGCTTGCCAATCACTTCAGTGAGCGCCGTTTCTCCCTTCGAGGAAACCAACACGCGCTTGCCTGCAGCCAGGTAGTGACAAATGATGTTGGCGATTGTGTGTGTCTTGCCTGTACCCGGCGGGCCCTGCACCACGACGCCATCACAGTGCTCGAGCTTTTGAACAATTGAAACTTGCTCATCGTTGTACGGAAGAGGAAAGTAGAGTTCCTCAGCGTCAGAGGGAGCTTCGCTCGATAGTAGACCCCGGAAGACGCTCTCATGTCGGACGTGGACCTCCTCATCGCCATGCCTCACAAAGCTGCGAATTACAGGTGGAAGGGAGGGGACCTCCTTCACGTTCTCCTTCAGGCGTTTCACATCCTCGAGGAAAATGGTGGCCGCGCGCTTGCGGACAAACAGAACCCATGTGCTCGTGATCTTGAGCTTATCCGTTGGTATCGGCAGGTTCGGGTCTTCGGCCAAGACCTCATAGGAGCCGGAGGGATCGAGACAGCCTACGGCCGTTTTGAGGGTTGGTTCGAAGGTAGAGAATTCGAACGGGTTGACCCGATTCGAGATGTCGTTGATAGCACTCTTCCAGAACGTCTCCACCTGCGTTGCGCCAGGCACTTCCATCTCGGCGTAGCAGTCCAATTCGATCCGGGCATCGATATTGCGGGGTCTAATCTCCAGATCGAATGTATGGCGGTTCAGGTTGATTTCGCAGCCTTGCGTAATCAAAGGGTATTTGAGAGTGCTTGCATGGCCTTCCTTCTTCCAGAGGGCCATGCCGATGCCCCAAACCAGTTCGAGGGGCATCTCGGCGCCATCGCTGGCGATCGCCTGCTGGACGGTGAAGACCTGGTTGTAGCGGTGGATCGTTTTGCGGCGAGGTAGTTCCGCTGCCGCCCAAGGTGTCCATTGGTTCTCGATGTACCAATCGAAAAGTTCCTTGATCTCGGTGCGCGCCCTCTGCTGATCCGGAGTTTCCAGGCTCGCAGGCGTCTCAATTGTCGGATTCAGTTCTGGCATTTTTGCCGGCGTTTTGTGGATCGTGATCCAACGTGCGAGTTTCTCATCGGGCTCGGGAGGTGGAATCTCCTTGAGTCGCGGGATGCAGAGCCATACGTCCTCGCCTTCTGCCTGGACATTGAACCGGATCTCCGGGAGGCCCTTGAGCTCGTGCTGGTAGGCAGCGAAGTACTCAGTGGGTACGGAGAATGCGGGTTTGATCTTGAGTTTCTCGACTTGCTCGATGTATGTAAGAAGATCGACTACGAGTTCGTTCTCGACAGTCATAATCAGTTCCTCGGGACAGAGGGGGATGGGTGGAAAAATCTCCAGACGGATACACTCCGAGCATAGCGGGTCGAATTGGCCTGTAAGGGGATCATCCGAACAGCGTAAGCGGAGGTGAGGCAGAAGTCAACAATCAAGAGGAGTTCTGGATAGCGCACTTCATTAAGGACATTGACGCTTGTGCCTAATGATGGCTGTATTCTAATCGGATCATTAGGGTCGATAGACCCCTCAGGGGTAGGGAGTTACCCGAAGGCGCATCCGTCGACCGGACACAGGATTTCAGTCGCAATGGCGACATATGAGGACCAATTTGGCTCAGGCCGTAAGGGAGAAACAGCTTAAATTAAATACGAGGTTTACGTTCCTGCCCTTATGATCAATTCATGCATCCCTCGACTTTAATTCGATCCCGGCTCGGGTCAGACTTTGAACGTGCAGTCTACGACGCGGCGCTCAAGAGCTTTAATCAGCTAGATAATCCGCTTCGAGTGAACAACTACGCCACCGCGCTCCGCGAGCTTGGTCGTATCCATTTGGAGGCTCAAGCTCCTGATGAACGGATCAAACAGTGTGCATGGTTCGAGCAGAAGTACAACGAACTTAACAAGCCTGTGATCGAACGCGCCCAGCGGGTTAAATACGCCGTTCAAGGCGAACTGGAAGATGCGTTCGTCGTAGAGACCCTTGGTATCGAGATTGAAGAAACCGTCAAAGCGTACACGAGTCTCGTGAGTCGTTTGAGCAGCTTTACGCACATCACGCCCAAGAAATTCGATCTCTCAACTGAGGAGGCCGATAAGCTGGCGAAAGAGGCGACAGACGTATTCGAGAAGCTTTTCAAGTTGATCGAGGAGCGTCGCGATGAAACCAGAAAAGCGGCGGAGAGTGAAGCGCAGGATGCCTTGCAAGATGTGCTTTTCGGCGAAGTGAATGAAGAAATAGATCGCTTGTCGACTCACAGCTCGGTGACGGGGGTCGATCTTTATGGACTCAAAATTGTATCTATGGATCCGCAGAAGATTAAGTTCTCAGGGCATGGGAACGTAGATGTTCGTCTTCAGTACGGTTCCGATTCCGATGTGCGGCGGGATGATGGCGCTGTTTCTCGAGATGGCTATCCGCTAACGTGTGACTTCGAAGCTGATACCTGCACGCCCTTGGACATTTCAGTGGTTCCTGGAACCTTAGTAGTCGACACGATTTCCTTCTACGAGCCTCAGCTTGAGGAGTATGAAAATGAGGAGTCGACCGAAGAGGAGTGAGACTCACGGATAGTCCGTGAAAGAACCGGCGAGATGTTCTTCGTTCAAGTAATTCAATTGCTTGCGAGACACAGATTGAACTACTTAGTTGCAACTCCTGATAAACGCCGCAGGCTTCGGGGGACTCGTCGGCTCCCAGTCCGACGGCAGGACACGGAATTTCAGTCGCCATGGCGATTTTCTCGGTAGTAATATGAGTGGGCTGAAGCTTTTGAACTTTCCCGGACCTCAAAATCGTGACCAGGGTACCCTCATCCTGGTGCAGCAAAGGTTGCAGAGACTTGGGTAATCCGCCAAATTTGGGAGCCGTTTCATGATCTACAAGCTCGATCTCAGCCCACTTTCGCCACTCGCTTCGCCTCCTGTCAGCGGATTTGGTTCACTTGCGGAGATCGTTCAGTTTGTTCCGTGGCAACCCAGCGCCTGGCCGGATGCCCCATCGGATGGCCATGACTTTGCATTGGTGCTGAAACGAATCTTCGAAATCTCGATGCTGCTGGAAATCAACAACGTTATTGCGGACGCTACCGCACGTCAAGGTAATCTCGAACATCGCGGTCATGTAGTTGTCATTTCGTTGCTGTGTGCGCTGGATGCAATTTCGTCCTACGGGTATGGTGCCAAGAGCGGGAGACAAATACCAGATTTCATGCGCGCGCATTTTCCAGATCAATATCGGCCGTTTGCGGAAAGTGTGTTGCAAGCTTACCGGCACGCGGCGGTCCATAGCTGGAATCTTTTCGAGGTTGCAATCACACCGGGCAATGAAAGCATATCGGGGGACGGAGGCGTGATTTCGTTCGGTATTTTGAATTTCTTTGAAGCATTGAAGCACGCAACCGAGAACTTCCTAGAGCAGCTCGCTCTTGATGCAAACCTTCAAACGAAATCACGTGACCGGTACAACGCTCTGAGACTCACAGCGAAACCTGCTTCAGTCGCGGCGGTGGACGTCAAATCGACGGCTAAGATCTAGCCGCTGATTGCCTCTTTGCTTCCGGCGGTGGTGATTCCAGTGGCCAGGTCTCAAAATCGAGGGGTACTCGGCAATCCATTAACGTTGCACGTATCACTCATGTATTCTGGAACAGTTATGATTCCGAGACGCCGCGGGGAACGCACACAAAAAGGTAATCCGCATCGACTCACTCGCGAGCAGCACATCATTCCAGCTGCTACTCTTCGACGTTTCGCTCAATCAGACGGCAAAGTCGAAGTTCATTTTCGAGACGGACGAATTGCGAAACTTCCGGTTGATGACCAACTCTTTTGCGTGGACCGTCTATGGGACCAGCGGGCCGAAGCCGGATATATGAAGAAGATCGAGGATCAGTTTCAGGGGCTCGTGGATGAACTAGAAGCCGGTCGATCCGGGCCACTTTCTTCGGACGAGCACAGATGCATTACGCGATTCTGGGGATTGTGGTACTGGCGCAATCACTTCATCGACTCGCCGCTCGAAGATGCTTCATTAAACGGCATTGCGGGAGAATCGCTGACCGTTGATCAAAAGGAGATTTTGGAAAGCCGGTGGTATGCTTTCGCGGTAGGCGCGATAGGCGAGGCTAAATTGCCCGCGAGAATGATGACCGGCGTCCACATACAAGTTGCGATCAACCGGTACGAGATGGCTAACGGCGGCAAGCGTTGGGGGCTACTTCGAAGCCCGGCCTTACCGTTAATCATCGGCGATAGACCAGGAAAGCTCATGACCGTTCCGGCGTCGCCGAATGTGCTGCTGGCAGCAAATAACCCGGATGGAGAGTTGACACAGACGGAGGCGTTCAGGGCAAATCAAGCTGCTCTTTCGTTCTCACGAAACTTCGCTGTCATCGGGAGATTCCATTCACAGTCTCCGGTAGATCCATCACGGTTATAGGCCAATAGATATGCTTCTACTGTCGGATAGATCCCCGAAAACGCCGATTGCGACTGCGATCCTTACCCGAGATATTGCCTTCCCCCCACCGCAATGGTTAACGCCGAAATCTGCGCGATACCGCGCAATGCTGTAAGCCTTTGACCGCCTCATGCATCTGGGGCGAGGCCAACTTGATCGTCTCCATGATGGCCCGCCCCAGCTGCGTTACGCGCTTCCCTTATGCTCGACTTCATGCAGATGATCCAGCTTCGTTGCCTCCTGCGCCATTTGCGCAAACGAATCTGCTGCACCCACATCATGTGGGACTGTGTCCATGCCTCCATTCCGTGTACTGGGCGCTGGCCTGTATGCAGCAGAAACTTGCTCAGCCGAAGCTGTGCATGCAGTGATCCTGCTTGGCGACCTCGCGTGCTCGCACCAGATCCCAGAGCACCTTGGAGCTGGAGTCCGGTATTCATGCCGCTGTCAGATCTCCGGATCAAGGCATCCCGCCGATTTTTCTTGACCCGGTCGCCAGCCTTGACCGGAACCGGTGTCGGAGCAATAACCTCAACGATTACTGTCGGTTACAGCAAAGATAAGAACCAACCCGATAACTCCCATTTATCACCCGATAAATACAAAGTATTGGACATCACTGGATCTCCACGCCACTCTAGTCGCTATCCGGCATTCTTCGATGCCGTGTGGAGTGCTCGTCGTCTTTCGAGGTGACTCATGGCCGTACTCTCTGATGCCTCTTCCTTCTACTGCGGGCCATTCGTGCCTCGCGCAGTGTATGAAAAATATCGCGGCTGGAACATGCAAAAGGTCGTGGAAGTTTACAGCTTGTCGCTGCCCTTGAAGTCGCAACTAGAGGAATACCACCCAATGCATTCTGAGGGGTATTGCAGCGGTTGGGGCAGAAGGAAAAGAAGATGTTTGGTACGGAACTGGCCAGATTCAAGACGGGTATCGATTAGCGCGCATACGCGGCGGTGCAAGGCGCTGAGGCACTTGTTATGACTGATCTAGCGGACAAATTCGATCTGTTGACGCTGGCCGACGCCGCGCAACTGCTTCACTGCTCGAAGGCACATGTGTGCAAGGCGGTAGCCGGGCGCGTCCACGGCTGCGCTCCCATTCCCTGCGTATCGCTGGGCCGACGG
>Ga0224531_1001329_pt1 | contig 11010 bp, 4 predicted proteins | sample CBST100metaG_FD_179876 | JGI IMG/M metagenome (GOLD analysis project Ga0224531, IMG submission 179876) | Peat soil microbial communities from Stordalen Mire, Sweden - C.B.S.T100 | ecosystem: Environmental > Terrestrial > Soil > Wetlands > Peat | place: Sweden: Norrbotten County, Stordalen Mire... | reverse complement strand
GGCCCAACTCATTACGTTGTAGTTGAGCATTTCGCCGGAGGCGAGCCCCGCTTCCGGCTCAGAGATCAAGGGACGTCCCAAGCGCGAAGTTTGCCGATGAAAGACGCGTGGAACGCCTTCCAGCGTGTCGCCGTTGATGCCGTCGGCACCCACGGAGACCATCTCCTCGGCCAGCGTCTCCCAGTCCTTCTTTCCCTCCTCGGTTCGAGTTCCCTGATCCCAGATCACCACGGGAAAAAGGACACGCACGCCGCGGGCATGGAACTCCGACACCATCTTCTTCACGCCCTCAGTGCCGCCAGGCAAATCGCGGAAGAGATCGAACTGATTACGATCATCCACCCCCAGGTTGGGATAGACATGCCAGACCAATACACTGTCAATTCCGCCGTATCTCTTCTCCAAATCGTCCAGATAGCGATTCACCGTGTATTTTCCGCTGGACGGGTCGAAGAAGTAGCGGTCATGAACCATCATCTGGGTTTGCACCAGGCTAGATTGCGTCCAATGGAATTCAGGACGCTCGTAATTCTCATCCTCATAGCCGATGCGCAACAGTTTTTCCTGGCGCCAGTGTTGCAGGTCACTCAACCACTCGCTGATGTTCTTCTCTCCACAGACGACCGCCTTGTTGAACTCGGAAGACGCATCGGGAACCAGATCGCAAGGAGGAGCGTCTATCTGTTCGTCGTGGGGGTGGAATGCCGAGTCCTGTGAAAATGCCGGCGAAGACAGCAAACAACAAAGCAACAGGACGCTGGAGACTTTTTTGAAAATAAAAGTAGCCTTCTGCAAAAACAAGAAGTCATTAGGGGTACCGATGGATACAAGAGCAAAACCAAGGTTGCTGCGCTCTATTTGAGTCTCGTGCAAAGTTGTCGCTCCCTTATGGTTCCCCCGACTTGGACGCTGTGGCTTCAGGATATATCGGCTCTGATTTCGCTCGAGGGGCAAGAACTGAGATAAAAGGTCGGAAGTCCCGGGATGATCAAATCGTTGCGTATCGGAACTATGGGAAACCGTGCTCATTACCAGAACCACCTTTCGAGTCCAAACGCGTCCTAACCTAATTGGATAGACGTACAGCCGAGATTAGAACGGAGTCTATCATGATAATCGTTTCAAAAAACTCATGTTAACGAAAAGCTACTTGAGCGTTCCTGTATACGGCTACAGGGCTTCAGGATATTTCGCAAATATTTTCCTTCTGAAACATTACAATCGAATTAGATATCGCTGTCTTGCAAAGCAACCAGCGCGGCAATGAAATCTACCAGATTCGTTTTCCCGAATTCGGATGGACGGCAAGCCACTAATGGCTGCCGCCCGCGGCTGTGCGTTCAACTACTCGATTAGATTTGCTGCATACAACTGCGGCCCTTTATTTCACAGGAAGGAAATGATTCACATGCATATCTTCCCAATCCGCATCTTCAAAGCGCTATTTATCCTTGTGCTGTTTTTGCCCATCAGCTCTTCGCTTCAGGGGAGCGTGCAAGAAGGTCAGCACGCGCCGTGGTGGCAACATGCGGTTTTCTATGAAATATATCCGCGCAGTTTTGCCGACAGCAACAACTATGGTGTTGGCGATTTGCGCGGCATTACCAGCAAACTCGACTACTTGCACACGCTGGGCGTGGACGCCATCTGGATTTCCTCTGCTATCCCTCGCCGCAATTTGATTTTGGCTACGATGTTGCCGATTATCAGAACATCGACCCGATGTATGGAACGCTCGCGGACTTCGATGTGCTGGCGCGCGAGGCGCACAAGCGCGGAATTCACATCATCATGGATTTTGTCGTCAATCATTCCTCCAGTATTCATCCATGGTTTCTGGAGTCGAAGTCGTCACGCAATTCTCCGCGTCGCGACTGGTATATCTGGCGCGACGGCAAAGGATTTGGGGTGCCTCCAAATAACTGGGAATCCGACTTTGGTGGTTCAGCCTGGACCTTCGATGCGACTACCGACCAGTATTACTATCACTACTTCGAGGCTGAGCAGCCGGACTTGAACTGGCGCAATCCCGCTGTGGAACAAGCAATGTTCGATGTTACTCGCTTCTGGCACAAGCATGGCGTCGATGGCTTTCGCCTGGACGCAGTCGATACCCTCTTCGAGGATCCTGCGCTCAAAGACAATCCGATTCTGCCTGGCAAAAACGAGTTTGGCGATCCGCAGATGACCAACCAATATAACCACAACCTTCCCGAAGTCCACGAAGAACTGCGCCGCCTGCGGGAGGTGACCGACGCCGATGGACAAGTGCTAATCGGGGAAACCTGGACCGACAATATTGATGCGCTCAAGGCCTACTATGGGGCCAAGCACGATGAAATCCAGTTACCCATGGACTTCATGTTCACCACGGTAAATAAGCTGTCCGCGATGGAATTTCGTAAGCAGATCGGACTGGCAGAGTCGGCAGGCGGATGGCCGGTCTTCGTCATCAGCAATCACGACATAGAGCGTTCCTATACGCGATATGGCGATTGTCAGCACAACGAATCAGATTGCCAAGCTCATGGCCGGTATGTACCTTACCCTGCGCGGCAGCTCAATTCTTTACTATGGTGAAGAGTTAGGAATGGAAAATCACGATCCCACGCGCAAGGAGGATGTAAAGGACCCGCTCGGTCAGTATGGATGGCCGGAGCAGAAAGGCCGCGACGGCGAGCGCACTCCGATGCAATGGGATCCAGCATGCATGCCGGGTTCACCAGTGGCACACCCTGGCTGCCCGTCGCTCCGTCTTACATCACGCATAATGCCGCCAGCGAAACATCAGATAGCCAGTCAGTTCTGAGCTTCTACCGGAGCCTGCTTACGTTGCGGCATCAGAATCCCGCTTTGCTGGACGGAAGTTACATCCCACTTAGCCAGAACGATCCTAACGTCCTTGTATATTTGCGCCGTGCAGGAAAGGATACGATTTTTGTGGCGTTGAACTTTTCCAACGCTACACAGTCCTATACGCTCGATCTAAGTGAGCAAGGATTGGATAAAGCGCAGCGAACCATGTTGCTTTCCACATCGCAGGCTGGTGGGGATAAGCCTGATCTGCTGCAACTGTCTCCCTACGCGGTCTACATTGTGCGCATTGGCCGTTAGTAAATGATGTTGGAGGATGCTATGAAAAATGTCATCGGCGCTTTGCTCATTTTCGCTGCCTGCGGACTGTATGCACAGTACCCAGGCAGCGATGCGCTTTCATCGCTCACACAGACACATGCCTACGTGCAAAAGCGCGTCTCTAGTTATGACCGCAGCGGCCGGAACGCCGATGCCATTCATATAGGTGCGGGCAAAACAGCGACGATTTTTGACGAGACAGGACCGGGAGAAATCACACACCTTTGGTTCACCATTGCCTCGTCTGAAAACTATCACCTGAAGAAGATTGTGCTGCGTGCGTATTGGAACGCGGAAACCACGCCCAGCGTCGAAACGCCCATTGGCGATTTCTTTGGGTTGGGGCTGGGCACATACTTTAACTATCAGTCGGCGCTGCTTTCTGTAGCGCCTGACAAGGCTTTGAACTCATTTTTTCCGATGCCTTTTGCACACCACGCGCGCATCACCATCAGCAATGAAGGCTCGGAAGACATAGACAGTTTTTACTACAACATCGACTACCGCTTCTATTCGCGTCCCATGCCAGACGGCACGCTGTACTTTCACGCTCAGTACCGGCAGCAGATTCCCACTGCCGATTGGATTACGCCTGTCAGGGCTAATGATGATCCGGCCGTACTGGCGCAAAAAAATCTGGATGGAAAAGATAATTACACATGGATGGAGGCACGCGGACAAGGGCACTTTGTCGGCGTCACAATGTCCGTGCTGCAAAATCAGGATGGCTGGTGGGGCGAAGGTGACGACATGTTTTTTGTGGATGGTGCGCCGTTGCCGTCATTGCAGGGAACTGGCTCAGAAGATTATTTTCAGGGCGCATGGGATTTCGGATCGAGTCCTTTTGCCTATGCTACTTTTGGCGCTCCGCAAAAGGGCGATGAAGTAATAGGCAGCCGGTCTTCGGTCTACCGCTTTCATCTAGATTCTCCCATTCCCTTTACCAAATCGTTTCGCGCGACCATCGAGCATGGCCATGCCAATCAACGCATGGATAATTATTACTCGGTTGCGTATTAGTATCAGACTGAACCTCATGCTCCGTTTCCAGTGCTGCCTTCAGTCGATCAGCGACTGCCGCGTGTGTATCCACTACCCCTCGCGCAGAAAGCGCAAGGGAAGTAATGTCCTAACCCAGGGGAATTGCATTTGGAATTCTCTTGACATCCGAGACGCAGAAAAAGCGCGAACCTGTCTGGATTCGGCTTCTTACGGCGTTAATTTGCTCGTGCATTGCCCTCAAAAGGCCTCATTTCCGCATCGAGAAGCCGGTAGATACGACCTGAATCAACTTTTCGGTCTGCAATCTGTGCGTAAAAATCCAAATGCAATTCCCCTGTGTCCTAACCGGTCTTCTCCTGTCTGGCCGGTGTATTCATTGGCAGCATAAGTGTGCTTCAGGGGCAGACGGTGAACGTCGATATCACTCCGGAGCACGCTCTTAACCATGTTGTTCCACTGAAAGCACTGGGCGGAGGCGTGGACCACATTCCGGTGGTCGCTATCGACAAGACCCTTACCAAAGAAGTTTTGGATCAAGTAGCACCGTCGGGATGGGGGCCGATCACTTATTGTCAGAATACAGAACTCTCGGTCGAGGCATGGTATTGGAATTCCAAAGGCAGTTGGAGCGATTCGCGCGGCAAAGGGCTACTTCACAGGTGACGCAACTCTTGGTGATGAAATCCGCTATTCCTATGGCTATGTGTTGCCACGCCGCGGCGTCACGCGCAATGGCGGTGCAGAGGGCGGTTATTCCGTGTTGATGGATGGCGATACCAATACGTTTTGGAAAAGCAGTCCGTACCTTGCTCAGAAATTTACAGGAGAAAGCGATGCGCTGCATCCGCAATGGGTGATCGTCGATCTGAAAAAGAAAGAGGCGATTAATAGCCTGCGCATTGCCTGGGGTGAGCCCTTTGCACGGAAGTACCAAATTCAATTCTGGACTGGCGAAGATCCGATCGGGCTTCCCACTCATGGAATATGGCAGGCACTGCCCAAGGGAATCATTGCCCAGGGAAAGGGCGGAGAGGAAACAATCCGCTTTTCAGACAAGGCTATTCCCATTCAGTTTCTGCGCGTGATAATGACCGAATCTTCCAGTACCTGTGACGCGGATGGTCCCAGCGATGTGCGGAATTGCGTAGGCTACGCCATACGCGAACTCTATGTGGGCACTTCAACAGCAAATGGAGAATTTCACGACCTGGTGCGTCATACGCCCGACCAGGATCAAACTGCAACCTATGATTCTTCCGTCGATCCCTGGCATGAACCGACCAATTTGCTCAATACTCATCAGGCACAGCCGGGATATGCAAGGAACGCTGAAACTCTAACGGAGCGGTGTTTTGCATACTCTATAACTCCCACCAATCAAGTGCCATCATGCGCGGATAGTAAAGGGCTGCGCGAATGGCGGCGTCTGCGCCGTGCAGATGGCGCAGTACCTGCGCGTAAGACTCAACCTGCGGTGAAAAAAGACGGCGCAGTCCGGGCAATGCGGCTTGCGGGTCCAGACCTTCAGGATGCGCTGTTTTGTAGTCGACGATCCACCAGACCTCTTCTCCAGTAGCGCCGGGCTCGGGACCTGCGCGAAAGACGCGGTCCACCTGCACCGTACGCAGAGTGCCGGAGATGACTCCGGCCCATCGCGTTTCGCTTGCCGCTTCGGCGTGAGGAGAGAGAATCCATTGGCCGATGGGGTCTTGAGAAACACGGAGCACATGACGGAGCGCGTCGACTGCAATCGCGGCGGTTTTCGCGGCGTCGACACCCACACTGCGTACCTCGGCTGCGATGCGCGGTTCAAATTGCTGGAGGGCTGCGCGGGCAGCTTCCCAGTCGTTCGTCTCGCGCAGTTTGGCCAACTTTTCGAGGAGTGTGTGTATGGCGGTTCCCAGAGCACGAGAGAGCAAGCCGCCCTCGTGGCGTGCGAAAAGCGAGGTTTCCCAGCTTTCGGAAGTGGCTGCGCCCAGCCTTTGTTTTAAGGGCTCCGCGTTCGACTGCGTGGGCCGGTAGTTAGGAGGCAGGCGGAGCAGCAGCGTTGGCTTGATGGGAGAAGGCATGACGAGCAGGTTACTTTCGCCGGAGGCGGCGATAGAGTCGATGATGGCTTCTTCGGCTGGGCTTGCCGCTGCTTCGCTTTGGCTGGTCTCAGCTTGCCACGCGGCAAAGCGCGCGCGAATTTCATCCTCCAAGGCAGGCCAAGCGGTGGCAAGAAGACTGCCGGTGGGTTCAGCGAGGCTCAGCGACCCGTCCTTTTCCGTCTTGGTGGCGGGGCGGGCGAAGATGTGCAGCTCTTCGCGAGCGCGGGTCGCGGCGACGTAGAGAATACGACGGGTTTCCTGCGACTCGCGTTCACGATAGGCGCGATCGACCCAGTTTTTCGCCTGTCCGCGATCGGCGCCCTTGGTCTGGAGCGGCGCCACAAGAAACTCGGTGATGGCTCCGGAACGATCCGGTTGCGCCAAGCCGCGCTCCAGCCAGGAGAGGAGCTTGATGCTGCCGCGGCCGGAGCCAGCTTGCAGGTCGGGAATGATGACCACTTCAAACTCAAGGCCCTTGGATTTGTGGATGGTCATCAACTGGACACCGCAGTCGCTGCTGGCGTCGGGGTCTGGCTGGGCAGCAAGTTTATTGAGGGCAAGGCCGAGCGCGGGACCGAGCAGATCCTGTTCTCCTTCCGGCAGGCTATCGAAACAGCGCCAGAGAAGATCGAGATTGGCGCGGGCCGTTGCGTCGACGCACTGCGCGCCGCCGAGACGAATCCAGATTTGTTCGAGCCAAGTTCCCAGCGATGCGGCGGGCTGGGCAAAGCGCAGGCTGGGGAGAGCGGCGAGGGCTTCCTGCACGCGCTCCGCGGCTTGGCGACCGTCCGAACTGAGCAAGGGAAGACGCTCGGCGAGCAGATCGGGGACCGGGCGAGTGAGTAACTCCGAATCGTCGGCGCTGGTGAGGATGTGGAGATCGGCGAGCGAAAGACCGCACCAAGGCGCGCGCAGAAGGCCCAGCCAAGCTACGCGGTCCTGGGGGTTGAGCAGGGCGCGAGACATGGCGACGGCATCCAGTACCTCTGGCCGGGTGGAGAGTTGCTCAAGATCGACGGCGCGGAAGGGAATTGCTGCTTGGCGCAGGGCTTCGGCTACAGGCGCGAGGGCGCTGCGGGTGCGGCCGAGGACGGCAATGCGGTATTTCTTTCCCTCCGCATGAGCCTGTTGCATCCGCTCCATACGGGACTGGATGAGGGCGACGATTTCCGCAGTCTGCGCTTTGCGAGACGCTTCTTGCTGCGCGGCAGTCTCTTCCTTTTTCCGGGCTGCATTGGGATTGCTGGAGCGACCGTGCGATGTCTGCGGAATGAATTCGAGATGAAGATTGAGACGCGGGCCGGATGCGGCTGGTTCGCCGGATTCAGCGCGCGCGGGCTCTGCGGAGGAGAAGGTGACGCCGCTGCCGTCGTCGGCAGCAAAGACTTTTTCAAACACTTCGTTGAGCTGGTCGACCAACGGGGGCGCTGTGCGGAAGTTGGCCTTGAGGCGAACGGAGTCGAACAGAAGCGGTTCGGCGTTGGGAAGCTCAAGACCGGCTTCACGGACACGCGGGAAAAGCTCGGCGTCGGCGTCGCGGAAAAAATAGATGGACTGCATGGGGTCGCCAACGACAAAGCAGGTGCGACCGGATGGATCGGGCCAGGCGGCAATGAGGTGAGCGAGCAGCTCGTGCTGGCGGCGGCTGGTGTCCTGAAACTCATCGACAAGAATGTGGCGGATGCCGTCGGCGAGAGCGAGAGCGGTGTCGCTGGGCAGGCCTTCTTCGCCGTTCAGCACGTGCAGAGCGGTCTGCGCAACTTCGGTGTAGTCGACGCGGCCCGCTTCAGCAAAAACGACCTTCAACTGGCCGGCGGCGTGGCGCAGAAGCGTGAAGCAGGAACGGACGATTTGCCACTCGTCTTCGGAGTAGCGAGAAGGAGGCAGAGCGCGAACGGCGGAGAGAGCGGCTTCGAGGCCGGGGACGGCTTGGAGGCGGCGAATCAGTTCGAGGAGTTGCGCTTTTTCTCGTTTATGATCGGCAGGGAAGCCGAGGCGTTTGTCCACAGACTTGCGGAAAGTGCCGCCGCCGGTGAGCAGTAGAGAGGCCAGGGCAAGCCAAGCCGCGCGTGCTTCTTCGAGCGCTTCAATGTCTGCAAATGGGGCTGCGGGGAACTCGGCCAATTCGGCCAGTTCACAGTGGAGCGCGTTTCCGCTCTGTTCGCAGGCGAAGCGTGCAAGCGCTAAGACTTCTTCGCGAGCGCCCGGAACTTGGTCAAGCATTTGGCTGACGCTGGCGAGCGCTTCCTGAACCGCGGCCGCGAAGGGCCGCTCCAGGCGCTGGCGGAGTTCTTCGGGGTCAGGTTCGCGGTCAAGGACAAAATCGCGCATCCAGCGGTCGCGCTGCGCGAGCATCTGGACCAGCAGCTTCTCCATCTCCTGCCAGTTGTTGTCGCGCCAGAGAAGCAGAGCCTCAATGGCCGCGCGCAGAGCGGGATCGACTTGGTCAAGATTTTCGAGGGTTTGGCGAGCGGCGCGGCGGTAGAGCTCTTCCGGCTGCTCGGCAATGTCGAGCCCTCCGCCGAGGCAGGAGAGCAGAGGCTGTTGGAGCGCCAGGTCGCGGCAGAACGAGTCGATGGTCGAGATGCGGAGTTGGCTGGGCGGGTCGATCAGATTCCAGTTGAGCGCCTGCGAGCGCTTGAGGGCGCGGCGGGCGAGAGAATCCATGGAAAACACGTCTGTCGATGAGGGCGCATCGCCGCCGGTCACGGCCTTTTCCAACTCCGACAGAATGCGGTGACGCATTTCGGCGGCGGCGGCCTTGGTGAAGGTGATGGCAACGACCTGGGCAGGATCTTCGACCTCGGCCAGCAGGCAGAGAAAACGGCGGGTGAGCAGGTCGGTTTTGCCCGAGCCTGCGGGGGCCTGGACCAAGATGGATCTTGCTGGATCGAGCGCCTGCTCGCGCTGGGGCTGATCGGGAGGAAGTAGCGAGTTACTCATCGGCCGCCTCTTCTTCACTGCTCATATCGTCTTCAGACTCCGCCAGAGTGTGGCTTTCCTGGATGCGGCAAAGCGATTGCAAATCGCAGCGCTCGCAGGTCTTTGGATCATCGCGCGGGGATACTTCTGCGCGGCCGGAGACAAAATCCTGGGCCAACTGTTCGATGGATTCGCGCCACGCGATCAAGAGTTCCGCGGTGAGAGGGGTCTTGAGCAAAGCGCTGCCCTTGCCGAGGTTGGGCAGCAGAGTATTCGCGGCATCGCCGACACGCCCGGCGAAGAGCGGCTCCCCGGTGCGCACTTTGGCAAAGACGAGCCCACCGAGCGTTTCGCCGGAGGCCAGACCGAATCCGGCGTAGAGCGGCAGTTGCACGTCGTCGGGGCGGGGCAGATCCCAGGACTTTGGCGTAACGTCGCCGGATTTGTAGTCGATGACGAGCAGCGTGCCGTCGTTGAGCCGGTCAATGCGGTCAAGGCGCAATTTGAGCGCGAGTCCAGCGATGGTTGGGGTTGCTTCAGCTTCCGTATGGACCACCTCAAAGGGCAGACGGGCAGCTTCGTACTCCAGCCATTCTGCAATGACGCGCGTCAGCCGCTCCTGTTCGAGCGCAAGATAGCGCTGCGGCATACGATGGCGCGCTCCGGGGGGCAAAGCCTTGTCGAAGACCTTGTGTACATGACTCTCGACAAATGCGCTTCGGTCACTGATCTCTTGGAGTTGATTGTGGGTAAGGATGCCGTCGGGCGGGCTGGCCCAGATGGAGTGGAGAACCGCGTGGAGAAGCGTGCCGCGCTGCGAGGCGGAGAGACCGGATTCAGCCGGCTCCCAGCCCTTCGCGCCCAGACGCGCCGTTGCGAATGCTTTGAACGGGCACTGCGACTGACTGGTGAGAACGCTGGAGCCGCCTTCGACTTTGCCGGACGGGAAAGGGATGCGGCTGCTGTCTTCAAAGGGAACTGTCAGCGGTTCCGGACGGGCTGGGGTAGCGAACTCGGCGGGCATCATCTGCGGAGCGCCAGCGAACTGGACGACCAGATGCGAGGGCCGGGTTTCAACGCCCTCGATCTGACGGGCGCAACTGAATTCGACAGCGGGCGCGGAGGCCAGCAGACGGTTTGTCACGGCTTGAGCAAGCTCCCAGTCAAGCTGGGACGAGGCGTGGGGCATTTTGGCGTTTCGTTGCACTTCAACTGGCAGCAGCGGATGCATCGAGCCTGAGGAGGGCCACGCGTCCTCATTTGCGCCCAGGAACCAGACGGCATCGGCCGTGAGACCAGCAGACTCGGACGGGCCGGCAATCAGGATGGGCGCATCGGGCGACTCGGGGGCAAAAAGCGTTTCCTCCAAGATGCGATTGAGCGCGGAGAGGAAGTCTTTCCACGTGATGCGGCGGCCATCGAAGCCGAGAGAGGCGCAAGCGTCCAGCGTCTGTTCCCAACTGTGCAGAGCTTGGAACTCTGCACTCGAAAGCGGACGCGCACCGGGCCAGCCGACGGCCTCAAGCAGGCGCGGAACCAGTTCGGCCCAAGTGAGCGGGCTCTCAGAATGGTGCACGTGCTCCGCGATGAGACGGCGGGCTTCCGTCATACGACGAATCCATGCAGCGGGCAGTACTTCGCTGGGCGGCCAGCCGGCAAAATCCTCAAAAGTCCAACGGGTCCGTTGCAGACCGCGCTGACGTAGCTTCCTCATGCGCGAGAGGAGCGCCGTGGACTCCTGCATCTGCCCGGTCGAGAGCAGCCAGTCCAGTTCGTGCTCTTCCAGCGGTCCGGTGAGCCAGCGGAGGACGAGGTACGCTCCGCGGGACAGCGCAACCTGGGCAAGCGGGATTCCCAGGGA
>Ga0224531_1001328_pt1 | contig 11019 bp, 10 predicted proteins | sample CBST100metaG_FD_179876 | JGI IMG/M metagenome (GOLD analysis project Ga0224531, IMG submission 179876) | Peat soil microbial communities from Stordalen Mire, Sweden - C.B.S.T100 | ecosystem: Environmental > Terrestrial > Soil > Wetlands > Peat | place: Sweden: Norrbotten County, Stordalen Mire... | reverse complement strand
TCACACTGCGCGGGTTTCTCGGCAAGGACGCCGAAGCGCCTTCGTCCGATGGCATCACCGATGACGCTTTCGCCGTGCTCACACTGTGCGTGGAGTCCGGCGTCTGGTGGCGGCCAAGCAATGAGTGGATCTCGCGCACTGCATGGTTCCGCGTGGTTTGCCCTGGACCGTTCTTCTGCGGCTTCACGCGCGGCATGAAGCAGGGCGATTACATCGAGATCGATGGCCAGCTCGTGATCCACCATTATGGTTCGCTGCATTTCACAGAGCCTGTCTACGAAGTTCACGCCACGCATATCCAGAGATTAGAGATTCCTCTGGTTGGCGTGATTGAGAAGTATGACGGATAGGACAGTCGTGCTTTCGCGGGGAGGCTTGCGCCTCTCCGCTTTTTTATGACCATGCCGCTTTTTCGTCGCGGCAGAAAGGATACCGATGATCGCCAATGCCGTTTTCGTCGCTACGCTGATCTTTCTTGCGTTGGGTTTCTGGTTAAGCCAAGAGCTGCGCTTCCTTGTACCCTGGCGCAGCTTCATTCTCCATACCTGTATTCAGAGCATCGCGCTTTACTGCGCCCTGCTCTTCGCCAATCTTCTCGGCCTCGCCGTCTGGATCGAGCGCAAGTTCTTCCTGCGCGACACCGGCCGCAAGCTCAGACATCTCGACCAGGAGATTCACACCGGGCAGAGCGAGTTGTCCGAAGAGATCCTTTCCCGATTCGGTGGAGAAGAGGAGGAACAGTAGCGATGCAGAGCGAAGACCAATACATGGATCGCACGCCGGACCTTGTGGCCAAGGTCCGCGCCATGCGCGAGGCCGCAGAGAAAGAGATGAACCGCTTCACCCGCGTGGCCGACTACGACGTGCGTCGTGTTGTCGGCCAGAAGCCGAAGGCATTGCCGGTTTCTATCGAAACCGCCCCGCCTTCTCCTGCCAGTGACCGCCCCAAAAAGCCTGCCGCAAAGCCCGCGACGGCTCAGACCTCGATCGAGTTTGCGCCTGCTCCTGTGGAGCACGGCGATGACAGCGAGGGCGCATGAGACTGGATATTCCCCAGGACATGCCCCGGCGCCGCGAGATTGCGCCGGATAACAATCCGTCATCGGATAGCAGGAAGACTCCGCCTATTGTGCCAGAGACGCCGGTTCAGCAACGGCTGGACTCCCTGCGGGAACGTACCGACCATCACCAGCCCTATCATCCGCGCCCACGCAGGGAGCGCGACGACGCTTCGCCCGCCGTTCCGCGGGAGCCACGGTCACGGACTGTAGACCCGGAGGACACACGCCGCGCGCGCCGTATGCCTCGGGAGGTGATCGGCCTTGAGCTGCGCGACGAGGAAAAGAAGCTGCTCACAGAGGTAGGACGCTTCCGGGTGGTCCGGATCGAAGATCTGAACCAGACGATCTACGATGGCAAGTCGCGCAAGTTGGAGAACGATCTTAACTACCTTCGGGATAAGGGACTCGTGGAAACGCAGCGCGTCAACCTTCGCCACGATGGAAAACGACGAACGATCGAGCGCGTCGAAGTGGTCACGCTCACGAAAGCGGGCCGCAGTCTGCTGATCAAGCAGGGCGACCTGCCCAAAGACCAGAAGGTATACGCCGGTCTGGTCAAGCCGCGCGAGGTCGAACATGACTCGCAGATTTACCGCGCCTATCGGAAAGAGGCCGAACGCATCGAGAGCAACGGCGGCAGCAATCTCCGGGTGCGTCTTGACTACGAGATCAAGGCCGATGTCCAGAAGGCGATTTATGCCGAACGTAAAGCCGATCCCAAACGCGACATGGCCGAGATCAAGCGGCAGGTCGCCACGCGGTTAGAGTTGCCATTCGTCGATGGAAAGATTCAGATACCCGACGCCCGAATCGACTACGACCTGCCTCGCGAAGTGAATCAGGACCCGAGCCAGGATCAGGGATCACGCACTGGGCACGAGGACATCGAGGTCCTGACCGCTGCCTATCACGCCGGGCATCTGCGCTCGAAGGCGCAGGCCGGTTTTCGCAACTATGCCTCAGCCTCCGACCGCGCCTCGCTCACGGCGAAGATCGAAGACGATTCGCACCTCATGGAAAACATTCTGGAGCTGTGATGGCTGGCTACGATCCCATTCCGATGCTGGAGAATGCCGGGTACACCGAGCAGGAGGCGGCCTTCCTTTATCTGGTGGCCGTCCACTCTGGCTACTTCCTGCGCCGCCAGTTTTCGCGCTTCGTGCGGCGTGACCGGGGCGGCCTCGCGGACAAGTTCATTCAAAAGGTCCTGCGTCTCGACCACCTTCAGGTGATCGAGTGCGGGCAGGCTCGTCATGTGTACCACCTGACATCGCGCCCGGTGTACCAGACCATCCTGCGTAGCGACTCCCAGCACCGGCGCTTCAAGGGCTTCGGCTATATGCAGTCCCGGCTCCTGATTCTGGACTTCGTCCTCGATAACCTCAGCGACACCATCCTCGAAGATGAGGCATCGAAGGTCGATTTCTTCACCACCCGGTGCAACGTTCGCTCCGAACTCCTGCCTCGAGGTTGGGCAGGTCGGGCGGTGTTCTTCCCGGATGGCTATCCCATCTTCGTTTCACCGGATGGCGTACCTCGCTTCACCTTCTTCGAAGATGGCTCGGTCACGCTCATCCGGTTCGAGCGTTACCTTGACCAATACCGCCCGCTCTTGTCCGCGCTCCACGCGTTCGAGCTGGTCTATCTCTCCGACGTCGAGAAGAGTTTTCCGTTCGCGCGTGCCGCCTTCGACGACCACTTCACCGAGACGCAGGTCTCTGGCGTCAGTGAACAGACGCCCCTTGGTGTTGAGCACTTTCTCGAGTACCTCCGCGCTCGTGAGATGCACGAGGCTCAGAACTGGCCGGTGGCGGAGCGCGATCTCAGGGTGCTGCAGGAAGGGGAATCCATCTATACCACCCTGGAACACCAGGCGCTGTATGCGGCATGGAAGATGCAGAGCACCAGTGCGGAGAAGATCCGGCAGCGGTTCGTGCAGCCGGGTCCACAGGCAAAGTTCACCACCGTTGCTCTGCCTTACATCTATCCGCTCTTTTCGCTGAAGCGGGAGAGGAAAACAAGCGAGGAACACGGGTCACGGCTGCGGTCAGGCCAGCGGTCATCGCTGGAGGAGGGTTAGTCATGCGGATACAACGAGTTACGCGGAAAGATGGGGTCAAGGGAAGATATGTGCCGGGGGTGGGAGCGACCCCGGCTTTGCAGCCTGCCGCGTCGGCTACGCCGCGCTGGTCGCTCCCACCCCCGGCACCGGAACGTACCAACCTTGGACCGAGTTAGGTACGCGATTCAGTCCTGGCCAGTACCAGGTTGGGTCCAGATTCGGTACTTCGCCTGACCGAAGTAAGTACCGGAAAAGTATGTGCCGAGTACCTGTAGCGAATCCGAACGGGTACACACGCTGTGTTGCCATAACCCTCAACTTGACCGCGAGTGCGGCGAGAAAGGAATCCACCGATGAGTAAATTCAAGATCGAGCATGGAGCCAGCAAGATCAACCTCGTTCTGCTCAAGACCAACATCGAGGACACCATCTCACAGGACATCGACCTGCTGGCGAGCTGGTCGAACAACGACCGCAAGTACATCGTGAACGAACTGCTGCGCTTCGCGCTGACCCAGGAAGAGGACTTCCTGAAACACAAAGCCAGCCTCACTACGGCCGCAGGACGGTCTGCGAGCACCGCCAGGCTTGTACCTGCGCCGGCTAAAGCAACCACAGAACCCGCTCAAAAGTCAGACGCGGCGGCGGTTCGCGCATAGAGGGAGGCTTCAAACGATGCGCCAGTTTCCACACATTCAGAGAATCATCCGTCCGCTGGTCGAGCACCGTCTCCTGCTCTCGCTGGGGCTAAGCACGGCCTGCGGCATCGCCCTCAACAGCATCTTCCCGATGAACGTGGCGAATCCCTTGCTGCGCCTCATCGCGCTAGAGCGGCCTCAAGTCTTTCATGGCCTGGTATGGAGCTACATCATCTTTCTGTACAGCACGCCGTTCCTCGTCTTCTCCATGATCTTCTCTTTGCTGTACGTTCATCTCTACAGGACTGAGTCGGAGTTGGCCGCTGGCGCACTGCCTCCTTATCCCGACCCGCATACTCGGACTGAGCTTTCACTGGTACTCGGCGAGGTCCACCACCAGCTCGTGCCCAAGCCCAGTCCGGCTCCGCAGTGGCTGTCTATCCCGGAGCGCGGCCTCTATACCGGCGTCGCATCGTTCGGCTCAATTGGGAGTGGCAAGACTTATGGGCTTATATTGCCGGCGATGCGGCAGTTGTTCGCGTATCGTGCCAATGACCCGGCGCGTCGATTGTCGGGCATTGTCCTGGAGGTCAAGGGCGATCTCTGCCACCAGCTTCAGCGCATCCTGAAATGGTGCGGTCGGGAACGGGATTATGTCGAGGTTTCGCTCGACGGCGATATCCGCTATAACCCAATGAACAGCACGCTCGATCCCTACGCCCAGGCATTCAACATCGCCTCCATCATCACCTCGATCTGGGGCAAGGGCAGAGAGCCGTTTTGGCAGCAGTCCTACACGGACCTTGTCCGATACGTGATCATGCTGCACCGCATCCGCGACGGATACCTCACGATGGCCGATCTCTTCCGCACCGTCATCAGCGCGGGAAGGCTCGAGGAGATGCTCATCGAGGTAGGTTCGCGCTTCAGCACCACCAGCTATATCGGCATAGATAAAGATGCGTACCGGGAACATGAGAGCCTGTTGTCCCCGCTTGGCTTCGAGTGGAATAAGGATGCGGGTCTCTATCTGATCGCTTGGACCGAGGTGCTGGAGACTCTTCTCACGCAGGAAACCTTGGCGGCCTTCGATGTCTTTACACACAAGCCGTACCGGCCGGAGCAGCGCGGACGCTTCGATAGTGTCCAGTATTGGTACTGGGAGCACTGGAAGTTCTTTCGTTCCGAGGTCAAGACCAGCATCGTCCAAGGCATCGCGGTCTTTCTGTCGCTCTTCGAGACCGACCCGGATGTGCGCCGGGTCTTCTGCCCACCGAAAGAACTCTATGATGGCGAGCCATGCGCCGCCGATCCGCGTGGCGTCGTTTTGCGGCCGTTCGAGGAACTGATCGAATCGGGCGCTGTTGTTGGCCTGAACTTTCCTGTGGCCCTGAACCCCGCGTTGGCCAAAACCATCGGCACCATGATGAAGATCGACTATCAGCGGGCCGTAATGCTGCGCATCCCGCGGATGGATGCGCATCCGGAGCGACACTATCGCCCGACCGTCTTCATCTGCGACGAGTACCAGAACTTCGCCACGGTGGGTGCCGACAATCCCACCGGCGACGAACGCTGGCTGTCCCTATCGAGGCAGCCGAAGTGCATTCCCATCGTCGCTACGCAAAGCGTATCCAGCCTCAAAGACGCGCTGCCCAATGAGGGTGTCAAGACCCTGCTGCAGGCTCTCCGTAATAAGGTCTTCCTCACGACCACGGACCCGGAGACGGCGCGGTACGCCTCGGAACTGTGTGGCAAAGCCGACCGCACGCGCATCAGTTACACCGTCTCCGAGTCCTCCACCAACGCCAACGTCGGCTGGCTTTCTGGCCGGACTTCATCCAGTAAAGGGTCGGTCTCGGCTTCCAAGCAGTACCAGAAGCATAAGGAGCCGCTGTTCGAGGAGAAGGTCTTCTTCGATTTGAAAAACGCGCAGTCCGTGGTCGTCGCCTTCGATGGCGTCAGCCCGCTGCCGCCGACCTACTGCTACCTCAAGCCGGATTTCCTGCCTGTCACCATGTCGTGGTTCGACCAGGAGCGGATCGGCTTCGATCCAGAGAGGATTTCCAAATGAGCTTTGAAGTCATTATCCCGTTCCTGAAACCCATCGAGCACCTGCTCGAATCCGCGACCATCTCCGAGATCATGGTGAACCCAGACGGCTCCGTCTGGATCGAAGAGAACGGACAGATTCAACGGCTCTCCGATGTTCAGTTTGACGATGGCGCATTGCAGACCGGACTTGAGGTGATCGCCAACCGCTTCGGGAAAAAACTGGACGCCGATTCTCCCATCCTCAATTTGCACCTGCCCGACGGCAGCCGCATGGCCGCCATGATTCCGCCCGTGGTCAATCCCAGCCCCCTCGTGACGATTCGCCGGTTCACATCGCGGGGTTTCACTCTGGCCGACCTCATACGGGTCGAGATGCTGACCGAGGAACAGGCAGCCACGCTCACCGAGGCCGTGCGCGAAGGACAGAATATTCTCATCGCCGGCGGAACAGGCAGTGGAAAGTCAACGCTCCTCGGCGTGCTCGCCGATGCCATTCCTCAACATGAGCGCATCCTTCTCATTGAGGATACTGCCGAGTTACACATCCGCAAGCCGCACATCGTCTCCACCGAGTCACAGACCGATACGCATCGCAGCCAGGTGACCTTTGACGACTTGCTGAAAGCCGTCTTGCGGCACCGGCCGGACCGCATTATCGTCGGCGAGGTGCGTGGCCCTGAAGCGCGAACGCTGCTGGATGCCATGAATACTGGCCACCGCGGGATGCTAGCGACAATCCACGCCAGCAGCGCGGAAGAGGCTATCCATCGCCTCGCCAGTCTCGCCATTCGCAGCGCCTCGAATCTGCAACTGAGTGTCGCAGAAGAAGACGTGCGTCGAAGTATCAACCTGGTTGTCTACATCAGTCGGCGAGAAGGCAGGCGGCATGTTGAGGATCTGAAAATAGTAGGTCGATCAATGTAGGGTCTGGAACGCACATATTCATTGGTGCCGATCCGTCACAGCGAACATTCGAACCGATTGCTGACATCTTTTCCCATTGCTCACTCCCGGATACCCTCGACTCCGTTTCTCCACGGGTCTTGTTTGCTCGCCGAGGGTTTGGATTCGACAGGAAAAATCAAGGGTCATCGCGACCTCACCCCACATCTTTGTAGCGGATCCGACACGCGGCAAAATAATCCTTGCACTTCCAAAACCTGGACCTATGCTGCTGACACGCCGATGTTCCTTGCAGCGCCGAGCCAACCCATCGGTCAATCATCGAGGTGACCCAAATGAGTATCAAGGCGCCCCCCGACCATGCTGACCATATTTCCACTGCAGCAGGCGATGGCAGTGAAGACAACGTAGCTCTACAGACAAAACACCGCATGCGCGTCCTTTTGTTCGCTTGTAGTCCCTTGGACGCACAGAAGGTACTGAAGTACGGTAACGGCATTGAAGTAGCCTACCTTCCGAGCTACGACATAGAAGAGATCCGAACCGAGATTCTCCGATTCAAGCCGCGTCTCATTACCTGCCGCGCAGACATTGTCCTTACGGCTCTTTCTACGCCTCGCCTGCCATTGGCTCGCCCCCAGCGCAACTACAGTGGCGTCCGTGTCCCAGGCGCACTATCGACAATGCTTGTTACGCCACGAGAAACAAAGGTGCTCGCAATGTTGGTGCAGGGCAAGACGAATAACGAGATGGCACGAGAACTACATCTCAGTATCCGTACCGTGAAACGCACCCTCAGCGCCCTGTTTGAACGTTTTGGCGCGAGTAACCGAACAGAGTTGAGCAACCGCACGGCTATGCTGTGCCTCGACAAGAAGGACACTTGACTCAGATTCGCGGCTCCGAACATCGTTCTATACACACCATCCCTCTGGTCCCTCCTGAGCCCCTCCTCGTGGCGCACTACGGGGACTACCCTTGCGCCTACAGGGAACAAGTTGATGGCCCTATAAGGCCAGAGAAATAATGGTCCACCCGGACCTTGTTGAAACTCAAAGCCGAGCGCATTCTTGAAAACATCCCGTGCGGTGTACTCCTCCGGATCAATGCAGTTGAGGAGGCAAGCGCCATAATCGCGGATCGGACATTAGCGCGAGGTGCAATATGCCTTCACCATCGTCGTTTCTTCCCTCGGCTTGTGATAGCGATGGGGCAGTCATCATCGATTTTGACCGTGACATTCGCTCGACTCTAAACGCTACCGGAGCATACATCTGGCAGCAACTCGAGCGGGGAAAGTCCGTTGTCCAGATTATTTCGGAACTAGCCACTGAGACAGGAGCCGATGAGACTCTCGTATCTGACGATGTGTCCGAGTTCGTGGAACAGTTGCGGTCCAACGGGCTGCTGGCACGGCCGTAGCACCAATAGCTTCGGGAGGAAGAGCATGCCCGGCACTTCAGAGTACCTACTTGCGCCAATCCTTCCACGTACAGGTCAGTTACTGTGCGTGCTGAACCTCGATTATGCCGCGCTGCCGCGCGTCAACGTTGTGAAGTGGGAGCGCATAACAAAACAAATCATCGACCTCGTCCGGTGCAAATGGGGCATGAACACAATTGTCCTCGACATCGTTAATACCATTTCCGGATTGCCATGCGCTGTATTGGAAGTTCGGAATGACTCTTGCCGCTATAACAAGCAAGGGCTTTACCCAACAGACATCGACCACATCACGGAAGAACTGCTCGATGCGGAAACCCGAAAGTCACTAGAGTCAATTCGGAACGGAGAAATCACCCAGCGCGGACCATTTTCGCGTGTTGGATGGGTCGACGAGGCTGCATCATGGATCGTCGCGTCACTTGGCCAATCCACCAGAACAATTAACTGCGATATCGATCAATTTAACGCGTCCGGTCACTTCGCTTTGGTTCGCTTTTCAGATACACGTGGAACATCCGTCTGGTTGAAAGCCGTTGGTGTACCAAATGAGCACGAATTTGAGGTCACTTTGGCGCTGTCAGAGTGCGTTGGGGATTATCTCCCAACCGTCATAGCGATGAGGCGTGATTGGAATGCTTGGCTCATGGAGGATGCGGGGCATGACATCGACCCTAGCGACGATCAGCAAGTAGAAAGCGCAATACACAATTTGGCGAGACTCCAGAGGGCCAGTATTCCGCATATCGGCAGGTTCCGTACGGCAGGTTGTTCTGAGCAGAATCTGCGTGTTCTTAATGGGAGCGTGCCCCAGATCATTAACTACCTTGATGAAGCGATGTCGTTGCAGACCTCGCATAAGGTCGCACCGCTCAGTTCGCGGCGCCTATTTGAGATTGGCGCAATACTGCAAGCCGCTTGTGATCGCATGGAGACGCTGGGAATTCCAGACACGCTGATCCACAACGATATCAACCCAGGAAACATCCTAGTTGATGGTGAGCGCTGTCTCTTCACCGATTGGTCGGAGGGGCACATTGGTAATCCATTCCTCACCTTTCAACAACTCAGAGTCCAGGTATTTCGAGACGATCCGAAGGGTACGCGAGCAGGTTACTGTGAACAGTTGTATCGACTTCACTGGCGAGATCTTCTTTGCGATTCAGACATCGATCGCGCCTTTGCAATGGTGCCGGCGCTCGCAGTTCTGTCCTACCTCTATGGGCGCGGAAACTGGCTAAACTCTTCTGGTCGTAGGGACCCCGAATCACAAAGCTACTCGCGGAGCTTGGCACGACATTTAGACCGCGCTGTAAATGATCCCGCGCTATTGAGGTCAATATGAGCGCTGCTGTTAACACGAAAGAGCCTGTCACAGAACTGATTCACGGTATCGAGGTCGCAGACCAGTATCGCTGGCTTGAGGATCCAGACTCTCCGTGGACCAATGCCTGGCTTACAGGACAAAAGACGAGATTCGAAAGTTACTTTGCTGATCTACCGCATCTTTCGAGTCTTCGCGCGCGTCTGAAGGACTATCTCAATGTCTCTGTCCTCGACCAAGCCGTACGAACGCCCTCCCGCCTGATCTATCGCTGCCGCAAACCACATAGAGAGCAAGCATCCATTTATGTCCAGGATGCGGCAACCGGAGTTGAGCGAATTCTCGTGGACTCGTCGCTGCAAGACCCATTCACCTCCTTCTCCATCTACAGGGCTTCGGACGATGGCGCGATGGTCGCTTACGGTGTCAGAGAAGGAGGATCAGATACAAAAGCAATCCGGGTCATCGACGTGACTAGCGGAGAGGTGCTTCCTTTCGTTCTGCCTGCCGGCTCCGCCCGCGGATTTGCGTTTGCGCAGGACATCAATGGAGTTTTTTATTGCCACGATCAGCCACAGACCTCTCCAGAGCACCTAGTACGCTTTCACTCCTTCAGAAGACCTCTGGCCGACGACCCGATCGTATTCGCCCTCAAGAGAACTGCGCACAGCCGGCTACTCCTGATCTCTGATCACGTCCACCTCGGTGTCGTCCACAGACACGAGCATGGCTCTGCGATCGTAGTAGACCTATACCTCGCAACATACGAGCCAACCCCTCAGTGGAGACGCGTTCTTGGAAACAAACACACTCCAGCAAATCCGCTTCTCAAGAGCGGCCGCGTCTTTGTGCTTGCAGGAATGAATGGCCTACCCACCTCGATAACTGAATTCACAACGGATGGCCGACTCATCGGGTCTGTGGTTCCAGAATCTTCTATTCCTGTATCGCAGGTGGAGCTAACTGGTGATGCCTTCTATACCACCACGCCTGTTGACGACAAGACATATGTTCATCGGTGGTGCCTCAACAGCAACGAGGTAGAGGTAGTTGACATTCCCCAGGATAGAGCCATTCAACTCCACTCTGTTTTGAATAACACTTCAACCTCGCTCTTCTTGACCTACGAGTCATTTGTCACGCCGTCCTGCTTTGTCGAGTATCGACCGGGTGTTGGCGCTACCTGTCTGTCTCAAGGGAGCCTACCGACACCGATGGAAAATCACCCTTGTGTGCAGCGACGCACCTACCCTTCGCGCGACAAGACGGAGATTTCCATTTCAATCGTTTCTTCCAATCTCGGCCGAAACACAGCCACTCCAATACTCCTCAGCGCGTATGGAGGTTTCGGAGTTTCAGTCACTCCTCAGTTCTCCGTGCTCGCGAACATCCTGATCGAGAACGGCGCATGCTTTGCAATACCGGAGGTTCGAGGGGGGAGTGAGAAGGGCCCCGAATGGCACGACGCCGCACGGGGCATAAATAGACAGCGGGCCTTTGATGATTTCATCGCAGCTGCGGAGTGGTTATGTC
>Ga0224531_1001325_pt1 | contig 11034 bp, 13 predicted proteins | sample CBST100metaG_FD_179876 | JGI IMG/M metagenome (GOLD analysis project Ga0224531, IMG submission 179876) | Peat soil microbial communities from Stordalen Mire, Sweden - C.B.S.T100 | ecosystem: Environmental > Terrestrial > Soil > Wetlands > Peat | place: Sweden: Norrbotten County, Stordalen Mire... | reverse complement strand
AAATTGCGGGAGGTGGTAAACGTGATGATAGACGTTTACCACCTAAGTGTCGGTGCGGCCTCACCAAAGCAGCAATCAGCGCCGAGCGGACTTTCGTACCAGTCAGTTTAAGAGATGGTTAGTGGGCGGAAGCGTCCGGCAGGATGTGACACGCGACCAGATCGATGTTATTCGGAGTCCCGGCCATGGTATTCAAATGCAGCAACATCTCAAAATGCCGGAGCGGACCAGAGGGGGTGATGCCGCATTTGCGCAGTTCAGTCGATAGCCGGGGCAAATCCGTAGCAAACTTGCCCGCAGCCCCCGTCCCTTCTTCGTCCGCTCCTGCCAGCAGCAACACCTGCCCGTTTTGGTCGGGATTCTTCACCAGAGCCAGGATGGCATACGAATCGCCCGTGGCCCAACCGGGAGCAGTTGGTATGTATTGTGGCTTCTCATTGGGGCGCGGATGGACGTTGCGGATGAATTCCGATCGAGAGTTTTTGTCGAATTCAAACCGGAAATCCAACTGGTCGCTGAAGAGGGTAACCCACGGATCGGAACGGGGGCTTCCGAGAAAAATGAAGTTATTATCGGACTTCAAGTCTGTCAATTGAACGCGTCGGGCCGCACGGACATCTATGCTTTTTGAATTGGTCTGCGCGAGCGCTGCAACTCTTGCGACAATCGGTGTGTCGACCCCGGCCGAGTTATCGCCCCGCAAAATCTCTCTGCAGAAACTTTCTTGTTCGGGCGTGAGATTGTTGGGGACCGGGATGTACTTGTGGTTGGCGTAGTCGGAGACAGAGACAACGCTCTTCGTAATTCCCTGAATATCAGATATGTTTGGATCGCTGGTGATCAGTTCTGTGACACGGGAGGAACCGAAAAGCGCCGACCAAGGAAGCGAGGAAGCACGTGAAGCTTCAATCGGCGAAGTGCGGCTCCACCAGAAGATGCCCCACATTGTCAGATTGATGACGGCAATCAAGATGCCCAGAAATACCCATCGATTCCCCCAGAGGCGTTTGGATTGTGCTGCTTGGACCTGAGGAAGCGCAGAAGCCTCGATCACCAATCCAGCGGGCGCGGAAGCGGATTCCAGATTTGCTTCGGGGGAATCATGGCGCACCTGGCCACTTTCCTCGTGTGTCGGAGTCCCATTCGCTGGGCCGACCTCGCCACGCGGGACTCGCGTAATCTCGGGAATGTAGGACCCTGACGGGAGGCTGATGCGGTATTCGGAGGTGGCTCCATAGCGACCGTAGTGTTGTAACAATCGTTTGCGCACATCACTGGCGGTGACACGAACGATGGCATCGTCTCCCGTGTCATACGAAGCTGACCGACCAAACAACTCCATGCCGATTACACGCTCTTTCAGCGATTCGAAGTGCCCGGCTATGGCTTGATCGATGATGTATTGGAGAAACTGGCCGCTGCGGTGGCTGCCTTTGAACACATCTCCTTGAATCACTTCCTTCAGGTGCTCTTGAAGAGATGCGATATCACCTTGATTTTCTATCAGTTTCGCAAACTCTGCGATCCGGGAGTCGGTTGTAGAAGGTAGTTGCATAGGGGAGTCTTAAAAGTCGATTCTCGCATTCCATCCCCCAGATGTCTACACTCACTTGGCTGCCGGTCGGATTCAGAGAGGGCAGAAGACCGATTTCAAACGGCTCAGATCGCTGGTTCGGTGATCCCAGTCATCTCACACCGTCTTTCCTTTGAAACAACACACGAGCCAACCACTGCATTCCCTGAGTTCGCAGTTTTCCTCCGAGGGTATCTACCGTTAGCCGAAAGATGCCATTGTAACTGTATGTTTATCAACAATTTATAAAAATGAACGGAATCGTGCTAACGTTGCCTGCTCCTCCGTCCGCAGCCCAGTGTGATCCTCTGCCATAGAGAAGGGCATGCCGATTCTGACTCAGATGATTGACAGCAAACATCAGCGCGACGAGGCGCCATCCGAGCCGAGCGACAAGCCCGCGCCGGTGCTCATCGGCTTTCGCGTTGTATACGTCTCCGAGCAGACCGAAGGAGCCGGGTATCCCGATGCGCGGTCTGCACCGGGATCTTGATCGACGGCTCTTTGAGGGATTGATTGCCCCAGATCGAACGGCGAGGTAGAACTCAGGCGCGGAGTCAGAATCTGCTGGGTCTTCTTGGCCAGATTGACGTCATCTTACGAGGGGATTGAGGAGAAGAGATGGGAGGCGGCAAACATGGCAGTAGACCTCAACTGCCACCATGCGCAATCGAATCAAATGAACGGAAGCGCAATAAACGAAAGATGGTATCCGCATTGGCTCCGCGCTCAAATCAAGTCTGCGTAGCGCCCGGACGCCAGCACCCGAATAGCAAATTCTGGCATCCGATTGGCGTCCAATAAGGGCTCCCATGGCGTCCTTTGAGGCACTTTGGTAGCCATCCGCGTCCTGTTTTTTCAACAACTTACGAATTCTTGAATCCCTTTTGGGGCGTAGACAATGAGCGACGAGGTTCTCGAAAAGAAGAAGGAGCTGGTTGCAGTGTTGCAGCGTGTGGTCAATCACGAAAGATGGTTGGCTCAGTTGAATCAACGAACGGCAATGATCCTCATGTTCCTTGCGATTTGCGCGAGCGCCGGAGCTGGGTTGGCGGGATTGTCGGCGTCGGAAAAAATATCGAAGCAAATGATCGGGATGATCGCGCTGCTGCCCGGTTTTCTCGCCTTGCTTGCCACGACAATCAACTTTGATGGGCGGGCGAGATGGCACTACCGTAAAAAGCGAGAGATAGATACCCTTCTTGGACGGCTGAAGTTTGAAATGCCATCGTCTCCGAGCGACGATCAAATCGCATTGATTCATCGAGAAAAGGCGAGGATCGATAAAGAGCTTGATGACGCCTACGATAAGGAATTCGTTCTGAGTTGGAAATGGACCGGGGCCGGTCAGCATGGCGGCGGGGTTCAGTAGAAGAGCTTCACTGAACCCGCTTCGTGACTTCTCCGGAGGTCCGGTCATTCCCTGAATGAACACGCGCCATCAAGTCGTCGATCCGCGCTTGCCGGGCAGGGAACCACTTCGCCTAATGCTTGCGCACGATTTCCGGCGAGTTGCCGAGAATATCGGCGACCTCTTCAAAGCTGGCGCCGCTGCCGAGCAGTTCCGTCGCCAGGGTGTGCCGGAAGCGATGCGCGTGCGCGCGAGGCACCAGCGAAGCCTCGAACACCGCCGCGAGGCTTCGTTCCGTGATACCCTTCCTTGCTCGCTCGGATGAAACGCCGTTCCAGAAGAACCAGCGGGAATTCTCACCACAGCCACGGGGCAGGGGACCACATCCAGCGCCGCCTTCAATTCAGCGGGGATGGGGAGGAACACCGGCTTGCCGCTCTTTTCCGTGCGCAGGAATATCCGCCAGCGTCCGGCATCGCGGCTGATACGGTCACGGCCCAACTGGGCAACGTCGCCGATGCGCAGCGCCGTATAGCGCAGCGTCAGGATCATGGCGCGGGCGCGGAGCCGCCCATAGGTCCGCGTCCAATGCCATCGCAAGCCTTGACGATTGCATTGACTTCAGCCGTGGAGAAGGGCTCCACATCGTTCGGCTTGATATTGCGTGGCGACTTTATGCGTTTGGCGACGTTCTCCGCGCACCATTTCCGGTTACGGCAGAAGTCGCAGCAGTTCCAGTTCCTTCCCGCTTGTGATGGGCTTCAGCCCACGACCGGCGCGGAAAGCATCCAGGTGATCCGTCGTCAATTCACCAACGGAATCGATCTTCCGGGTTTCGCAGAATGCGTTGAGATGGTTCAGCGTGTTTCGATACTTCCGCACAGTCGAGTATTTGAGAGCTTCGCTCTCGCAATGTTCGAGGAACGCCATCACCGCTTCGCCCACATCCTTGAACACCAGATTGTCAGGGGATTCGAGCGACACTGCTTTCTTGCGGGCGCGGGCCATATCCCGCGTACCGAGCGATTGGCGCATCACCCGCTTACCGTTGACATAGCCGTCCGCCCAGAGCGGGCAGTTGCATTTGAGAACGTCGCGCCCTCTTGCGCGATGAGGACAAGACTTTGTGTGCCGCCGCCCAGATCGTCAAAATGGAGTCGATTCTAGCGCGATTTTCGAGCATAAACGCGCCTCGCCACGGATTCCGGTATGCGCAGTGTGACATATTCCCGCCGACCGCTGCGGGACCAGGAATTGCCGTATTTCAGGACGCCGGACTCATCGAGAAACAGACGCCGGATGGTGCTTTCATGCAGGAGCCACAATTCCGCCAGTTGCTTCGGCGTGAAGTGCCGCTCGAAAGCGGTTTCTTCGGCGCGGATTGGCGGATGGTCATTCATCGTGAACGCCGCCCCATTATTCAGGCATCAGGCGACGAACGGCACCTCCGGGCGGCAGGAAGAAAGCGATTGAGGTCGTTTGCGTAGCTGATCGTTCCAGTCCTTGAAGCCGAACGGCTCCTGCAATGTGAAGCGCAGATCGCAACGGCCAGTAAGCGCCACGGCGTTTCGCACGACATCCGCCCGCGTCGCGCCGTCTTCATCCGCATCCATCGCCGAGACGACTTCGCTGTCCACCGGCATCCGCGCGGCAGCAGCCCGGATGAGTTCCGGTTGCTGAGGATTGGGCTTTCCGCCGATGGACGCATACCGGGTACGGCTGTCGGGAAACTGACCTGACCCCCTCAATCCGTCCATTTCGGAATACGATTTGGACGCAGGAAAGGGGAAGGACGATGAGCCGAAGCAGGCACACGGAGGCGCAGATCATCACTGCGCTTAAGCAAGTTGAGGCTGGGCGCACTGTGGAAGATGTTGCACGGGAACAGGGCGTGAGCAAACACACGATCTATGCCTGGAAGGCGAAGTACGGAGGCATGAAAGTGAGCGAGGCCGAAGAGGTCAAGCACCTGCGCGATGAGAACGCCCGCCTGAAGAAGCTTGTGGCGGATCTCAGCCTCGACAAGGACATGATGCAATCGGTGATCCGAAAAACTCCCTGGGCTCGTAGAGCGGCGATCGGAAGTGCGGCGCTTGCTGGAGGAGTTCCAGGCCAGTGAGCGCCACGCCTGCGAGCTGATGGCGGTGCCAAGATCGAATGGGAGTGAACCATAGGAAGGTGCAGCGCGTGTATCGCGAACTGGGTTAGAGCGTGAAGCGCACACGGCGCAACCATCTGCGGCGGATGCTTCAGCCACGGTCGGTGTTGACGGCGCCCAACCAGGAGTGGGCTCTGGACTTTGCCAGCGATGTTACGGCCGCCGGACAGCGATTCCACGTCCTGGGTGTGATCGACAGTTTCACCCGGCAGTGTCTGGCATTGGAGGTCGCCACCAGCTTCCCCAGCCGGCGCGTTACCCGCGTGCTCGAACCGGCGATCGCAACACACGGAAAGCCGCAATCGATTCGCAGTGATACCGGGCCCGAACTCACCTCTCGTCATTACCTGGCGTGGCCATCGAATGGAAGATAGATATGTTGCACATACAGCCGGGCAAGCCGACGCAGAACGGCGGCATGGAGAGCTTCAACGGAAAGCTGCGCGACGAATGCCTGAACACAAGCTGGTTCTGGAACCTGTTCGACGCCAGAAGAAAGATATCGGCTTGGAAGACGGAATATAACTCGCGTCGCCCCCACAGCTCGCTTGCCCACAGAACGCGGGACGAATTTGCGCTGCAGTGGCAGGCTGCTTCTCTTTCAGAAGCAAAGAGTATGGCCGCGGATCAGCCGTGTCAAGGCGACCCTGACGGGCTCCGCTTCGCTTCGGCCTTGACACGGCTGCTCCACGCCCAAGAGATCTCTTACCTGGAAAGAAACGCAGAGAAATGTGAGTTATGATTTCATACACCGAACTGGACGAAGAATTGGGTCAGGCCATTTGGCCCACTAATGTCGACCAGAACTCGCGCTTTAAACTGGGCATATGCACGCTTTGCGATTCGGGCTCAGCGGCGCTTTGGAGTTGTGACTAACAGACCTACGCAACTCTCCTTATCGTGCGAAATTGGTGATGCATCCGGTGCGGTTATTCCTCACTTGGCTCGTCTTTTCCAGGAATCCAAAGCGCATGGTTGATCGTCTGCAGTGCAGGCAGTTTGTCTGCCTGCAGATCAAAGATCACGAGCGAATTCTGCCCTTTCTTCAGCCAGCTTCCGGGTAGCAATAGGCTGGCCTGTGGACCGGCGTTCCACGCACGACCGAGGGACACACCGTTGACCCAGACGAATCCTTTCTGAATCGGAGTGGTATCGAGAAACGTATCCTCCGCCACAGAAGGAGAAACCAGCGAGGTACGGAAGAAGCAGGGTCCGGTGCATGAGGATCTGAGGTAGTGAAGCTTCTCGGGGTGGTCCATGGGAAGCGAGAAGATGGACCATCCGGTCAGTTCCTCGTTCGCGAGCATAGCGTGGTTGAGGATACCTTTGCTCTCGTTGCGAAGCACGACGTTGTAGTTGATCCGACTCGTATTTTCAACCAGGATGGCAAGCTCCTGGCCCTTGGTAGAGCCTGGAATGTCAAGAGACGACTGATTCAGCCTGCGGTCAAGGACGCCGACGAGTTTGCGGTCAAGATAAACGCAAGCGTAGTCATGCAGGCCATCCAGCACAAGTTGTCCTGTTTGCGCGGCGTCAAGATGCGTGGTGTATAGAATGTACCCGTAACTCTGGCCTATCTCCTCCATCGTCATGAGGCGCGGTGAGGAAATTGGCTGTGGCAGGTTATCCCACAAGGATGCCGACTCTTCTGCAGATTGAATAGGGTACGTAGTGGTGGAAGCAATGGTTGGCACGGGCGGAGGCTCCACACCTGTGAAACGAGTGATGGTGTCGCGGAGCTTGAAGTACTTCTCGCGGGGCTCACCGCGTTCGCTGATGGGGGCGTCATAGTCGTAGCTGGTGACGTCGGGCTGGTAGTCTTTGCCATCACTGTTCGCGCCGTTCATCCAGCCGAAAGTGGTGCCTCCCCAGAGCATGTACAGGTTGATGGAGAAACCCTTTCGAAGCAGCATTTCATACTCGGCTACCTGTTTATCTGTGTTGGTCTTCGCGTGATTGCGGCCCCAATGGTCGAACCATCCGGCCCAGTATTCGCCGACCCAGAGCGGCCCATTGGGTCGGAAGGTGTGAAGGCGCGAAGTCTCCTGGCTAGCTTCTCCAGGGCCGAAGCTGACTGAGGCAGGAAGACCCGGAAGCGAGCCGTTGGGCTGCTGGATGCCACCGTCGACGGTGCAAAGCAAGGTGGGATGTTCCTTGGTTCCACCCATCCCGCTGTCCATCACGATCTGGCGAATAGCCTGCATGTACTTGGTGTCCTTGCCGAAGGAGCCGTATTCGTTCTCCACCTGAACCGCGATGATGGGGCCACCGTTGGCGAGCAGGAAGGGCTTGACGACAGTGCCCAGATGCTGGAACCAGTTCGCTGCGGGCTTCATGAATTTGGGGTCGAGAGATCGAACGACAGTCGTGCGATCTTTGATGAGCCACGCGGGAAACCCGCCGAACTCCCACTCTGCGCACACGTAGGGGCCGGGACGCAGAACCACGAAAAGACCCTCTTCCTGGGCGATCTTGAGGAAGGCGGCAAGGTCATTCTGCCCCGTGAAGTTGAAGCGTCCTGGCTCCGGCTCATGGAGATTCCAGAAAACATAAGTAGTAACCGTGTTGAGCCCCATGGCGCGGGCCATGCGCATCGCATACCGCCAACGTGCACGCGGGATGCGCGCGTAGTGCATCTCGCCCGCGAGGATCTGAAATGGATGTTGGTCGAGTCGAAACTCGCCATTCTGCAACTCGAAGGTATGCCGCGGCGTTGCGCTCTGTAACGAGGGAACTGCAAAGAGAAGACCCAAGACAATCAGCCAGCACTTGTTCATAAGACTCCAATGGATGGAAAGGCGTGAATGGATGCAGACGCTAAAGCTTTTGCAGCAATACGTCCCCGTTGGAGGCTCCCTCAACCAGTCCTGACACTCGAATTTTTTCTGCTACGGCGGTGATATCGAGGATCAGCTCATCTACTTTTCCGTTGGCAGGTTTGACAAAGTTCGGCTCAGCGGCATCGTCCAGTTTGAGCACAACGCCCGAAAAGCCGGTAACGGTTCCTGCGCGTGGTACAAAGCGGAGACGATACTGCTTTGCGGCGTCGATTTTAGAGGTCAAGTCAATGGAGAAGGCATGGTCACTCCAATGACCGACCAGGTTAGCCGCCCAGATTTGCGGCGCGGCATTCCAGTCGCTCGGGGGAGGATAGCCCGCATTGTAGACGGCCACACTGCGAAAGACCGGTTTTCCCACACTCTGGGTGGTCACGATTCGCACTGCGCCCACGAGAGCCGGTTCTACCGGTTGAATGCGCTTGTTGCCAATGGCTGTGCCCTGGCCGATTTTCCGCCACGCACCCCCGGCAAGCCCTTCGACATGGAACTCACGCACGCGCTCGCCTTGGGCAATGTCTTCCCGAAGGATGACGGTGTCGATCCGTGTGGGAGCGCCGAGCTTTAATGTGACTTGCGTACCTTGTCCCGCGGTCTCGGCCAGCGGCTTTGCGAAGCGACGTCGAATCTCAAGACCGAAAGCCCTGGCCGACGCGCAGTCGGCATCTGCAAGCAGGCCGTCCCGATTGGCCGGTATATTGAGCAGGAGTTGAGCGCCTCGTCCCACCGAACTGTAGTAGACGGAAAGCAATTGCTCAGGAGTCATCCCCTTCTTTTCGTTGGTCGTGCTCCAGAACCAATCGGGGCGCCGGATGGAGACGTCGACCTCGTTGGGCATCCATGTGTCCCCATCGATATCGCTGTTCAGCGAGGTAGCCGTGCCTGTCTTCGCGTCCGCCTTGTCAATACTGTTCCAGCAGGGGTAGGGAGCAACACCGTCCTCATTGCCCACCCAGCGAATGGTCGCTGCCGGCCCCTGGAAGACCTGGGCTTTGGGCTGATACTTGGCAAGGATGTCGTTCACAGGGGCAGCCGTCGATCCGTCGAACCACACCTCAACTAGTTGGCCATAGCCGGTGAGAATCTCCGTCAGTTGCTGGCGATACATCGCATTGTAGCGAGCTTGCAGTTCGGGAGTCGAACAGATGCCGCCCGTCTTGGCTCCGAAGTGATCGTCGCGGGGACTGACGTAGACTCCCAGTTGGAGGCCATACTTGCGGCAGGAAGCAGCGACATCGGCGAAGACGTCTCCGCGGCCTCCGCGCCAGGGCGTGTTGCGAATGCCGTAGTCCGTGGTTTCGGTCTGCCACATACAGAAACCGCCGACATGCTTGGCGACAAAGACAATATATTTCGCGCCGAGATCGACCGCAGTCCGAGCCCATTGGTCAGTATCGAGCTTCTCAGGATTCATCTTGGAAAGCGGGGTCGAAAGATCGTCGCCCTCCTTGTCTTGCCACGTGTTGGGCGCGAAATGCACAAAAACGCCAATCTCCAGCTCTTGCCAGGCAATTTGATCCTTCGTCGGCATTGCCAAAGCTCGACCTGTGAACTTGCGCTCGGATGCTGCAAGCCGCCGCGAACCATTCCACGCAGCGGCTGCCATCGTACCAGTGATCGAAATAACAAAGTTTCTACGATTCATCGACACTTCCACCCGGTTCTTATCACTTCATTGTTCAGACATAATCTTAGAATGCTGCGTACTCCTCCCGCTGCTGGATCCGACAGCTGACTCGGCGATCGCCTGTCGACCCGGAAAGGTAGCACGGGCCACGTTGCGATCAAGGATGCAAATCCACCTTTCAATTGCACCCAGGCCTTGCTCTCCCACGCGTCGAAGATTTGAAAACAGATGCAGCCATCCCAAGGAACACCCCATAAACCCTACCGTCTCGTTGAGCAGACCGTGAATCCTACATTTGATCGAAAAGCACAGGGCCGAATTACCCGGCGGCACATGAGCCTTGTTGGCTACTTCCACATGGCACAGATGTGCCATGTGGAGCTACGTTCCTTGAACTTGACTTTGCTTGGCCGTCGAATATTTACAGTTCGGCTGAGCAGGTCTAGCATTACACGCAGTCGTAAAGTCACGGATGGAGATGAACCGTCGTGGAGAGAGCACAGTCATCCGCGCACGATAGTCCTGAGATCGCAGACAGACGCGGCGCTCACGTGGGCGTTGCCGTGATTTGCAAAGTCTTGCTCCTTATTCTATGGATCTTCCTCTCAGCAAGGACCAACGCGCAAAGCGCGCCCACAATTACCTATAGGACATCAGCTTCGGTTCTCTCCCTTCCGTACGACGTGGCAGTCAAGGGTGGCTTCGCCAAACTCAAAGGGACAATAACACTGTCGACTCCGGTGGGCATCGTTCTGCAAGATTACACTGGGGGGATATGGGTGGAATGCTGCAACAAGTCCAAGAATCCCCCTGTCGTCGGCGACGTGGTCACAGTGGTCGGCACAGTAGGTCCGGGCGCGTATTCACCCGAAATCGAAAGCCCGACCGTTACTCTAGATGGCCGTGGTCCGCTTCCCCGTCCAAGGAATGTGTCTTTTGCGCAATTGAGCAGCGGTCAAGAGGATGCGCAATATGTCGCGATTGAAGGTATCATTCGCACTGTTACTTTGAGAAACGATGCCCTAAATGCCGCACCTACTGAGGGCGCATTGCTCACGGTCGACATGCCGGAAGGCCGCATCGACGTCGCGTTGCCAACCCAAGACTACAAGGCCGCCAGTGGCTTAATCGGAGCGAAAGTGCGGATCACCGCCACAGCGCTCGCTCGCAAGAACGATGATACGCAAGCAACCGGCGTGCTACTGGTCGCACCTGATTTCAGTTACCTCAAAGTCCTGCACCCAGGGCCAGACGACCTGTTCAGTGCGCGGATGGTTCCCATTGGGGCTCTACTGCGGTATCGATCGCATACGGACTATTTCCATCGTATTCGGCTTCGGGGAACGCTGACCTATTACGAACAAGGTCGACGCTTGATCCTGCAGGATGGTTCCCGGGCAATCGAAGTGATTCCTGCAGATTCTCAATCTCTGCGAATTGGCGATAGCATTGAAACGGTAGGTTTCCCCACGCCCGAGGCGGCCGGTC
>Ga0224531_1001322_pt1 | contig 11041 bp, 11 predicted proteins | sample CBST100metaG_FD_179876 | JGI IMG/M metagenome (GOLD analysis project Ga0224531, IMG submission 179876) | Peat soil microbial communities from Stordalen Mire, Sweden - C.B.S.T100 | ecosystem: Environmental > Terrestrial > Soil > Wetlands > Peat | place: Sweden: Norrbotten County, Stordalen Mire... | reverse complement strand
CTCAAGAACCAGCTTGCCACGGAAAAACAGCAGAGTACGCAGGCTGGCCTTACTCCCGCCCAGGCCTCGGCCATGTCGGCATACAGCCCCACGGGACAGCAAGCGTCGTGTGTTCCTGGCCAGACCTGCCCGCAGCAACAAAACGGCTACGGGCAGGCCGCAGGAGAGCCGCAGCTTTCTCCGGCACAACAGGAGGCGCAGCAACTCGCCATCAAAGAACGGCAGCTTGCGTATGATTCTCGCTTTGCCTCGAATCTTGTCTATGCACACCAAGCCGATGCGGCCCTGCAACAGCAAGGTTTGGTTACTACTACAAGTCAGCCTACAAGTAGCCTCGTCGCTTCACGCGCGGCAGGCGATCCGCCGTCCGCCACTGCCGGGCAGACTTCCGTCAAACGCAGCGCGGAAGTCAACATCGATTCCGCAGTTGGCCAGCCTTACGTGATCTATGAGGGAACGACACTGGACACGGTCCTGATGAACCGGCTCGACGGCGACGCCGTTGGCCCGGTCAAGGTGCTCGTATCCAATCCTGTCTACTCGCACGATCACCAGCACGTCCTGATTCCTGACGGAACCGTCGTGCTGGGCGAGGCCAAGAAAATCGGCTCCGCCGGCTTCGGCCAGCAGCGCCGCATGGCTGTCGCCTTCCACCGCATGATTATGCCAGACGGATATTCGGTCGATCTCGACCAGTTCCACGGTCTCGATCAGATCGGTGCAGAGGGTCTTAAGGACAAGGTCAACAACCACTACCTGCAAATCTTTGGCGCGTCGATTGCGCTTGGCATTGTCTCCGGCGCGGCCGAGATTGAGCAGGGCGGCGGAACGATCAGCACGAGCGGTTCCCAGGCATTTACCTCAGGAACAGCCAGCAGCGTCTCGCAGTCGGCAACCACGGTCCTCGACCGCTTTATTCAGATACCGCCGACCATCACCATCCGCGAGGGGCATCGCGTGAAGGTTTACTTCACGCAGGACATGCTGCTTCCCGCTTATGAGAACCACACAATTCCGCAAACATTCTGAAGGAGGTTCCTCATGTTCAATACCATTCGGTTCTCTGCAATCACGGTTGTCTTCATCCTGTTCTTTGCTGGCTGCCAAAGCCATCAAGCAAAGATTGATGCGCTACAGAAGGAATACGACAGGTTGGGCCTGCAATTTCAGCAGGATTGTGCCGCCGAGATGCTGAATATTCCGCCCAAACTCAGTCCCAAATGTACCGACGAACAAGCTCGGCTTAAAACAGCCTGGGATCAATTGGTAGCAGAGCGACTGAAGAAGTAGCTTTACGGAGGAACAACATGAGATTGTCATTCGCGCTCGCATTCGTTGCGGCGACAGGAATGGTGTTGCCTGCACACGCACAGTTCGGCTCCGGAGTTGTCTACGATCCGACTCAATCCGGCCACGCAATTCAACAGATCTCGCAGTCAAAGGAACTCTACACAACAACGGCAGAAACGACCAGGAACGTGATTGCCGCCTACAACCTTGCGCAGCGCATGGCCACGCTCCCGAGTACGCTTTACACGTCGTACAGCAGCCTCGGACGAATGCAGTGGACATCTCTAACCATGCCGGCAAACACCTACGGCAATTCTCTGGCATGGATGAATTCAGCCTCCACTGGATACGGAGCCTCCGCATCTTACCAGAGTGCAAGTATCCCCCGGACGAGCCAACTCACTGGTTACAGTGCCCTCAGCTCCAGTGGTCAACAATCCATCGCCGCACGTGGCGCTACGGTCGATCTCTCCGATGCCGTCAATACAACGAGCTTGCAAACGATTGGGAGCATCCGCGCCAGCGCCGTGCAGCGTGAGGCGGACATCAGCCAGTTGGAGACGGCAACCCACTCCACAGATCCCTCGCAGCACACCGAAATGGCGACATTGCAGAGGATCAATCAGGCTCTTCTGATCGAACTCCGGACGCAGCAGGAGACCAACCAGCTTTTGCAGGCTCAGGCTCTGCAGCAGATCGTCGCGCAGAAGATACAGCAGGACAACCTCAAATCGCTCTTTCAGACCGGCAACAGCTATCAGCAGACCTTCAATAACGTAACCCCGCAGCAAACGAGCACCGGAACGCAATGGGCGTTTCACTACTGAGTGCAAGGAGGTCAGAGATGGATTTTCTCGTCCTTATCAAGAACGGCTGTGACAGCCTGACCACGACAGCCTCTCCATCCATCGATTCGCTTGGTTTGCGCATGGTGATTGCGCTGGCCACGATCATGATGGCCTGGTTTGGCGTGCAGGAAGCTCTGGCCTCCGCGCAGGGTGGCCAGGGCTTCAACATTGCGAAGTTTATCAGCTTCTTCATGCTGATCACATTCGCCTACTGCTTCGTGAAGTATTACGACAGCACTATCCCCGGCATAGGCTATTCGCTCAAGAGCTTCGTGAGTGGCGGCACAAGCAGCCTTGTGGATTACATCGGAACCGACTCGACACAGGAAGTGCAAACCACGATCCGCACGGCTCTCAGCAAGGTAGGAACCATGTCGCCGTCCTTCACTGAGCCATACACCCTTTTATGCACGTTTACGGTCCAGCTCATCCTAAGCATCCTGACCGCTCTGATCGGCGTCATCGTTGCTTATGGCGCAATCGGCGCTGCGGTCATTGGTCTGCTTGGCCCGGTCTTTATCCCCTGGATGGTCTTCGAGAAAACCGAGTTCCTTTTCTGGGGATGGCTGCGCGCCTTTATCGGTTTCGAGTTCTATAAAGTCGTGGCTGCCGCAACCATGAGCGTAATGAGCCACCTACTCATCTCCTATTTAACAAGTGGAGCGGCCAGCATCGACGATCCTAAAAAACTGGTAACGCTCATGCCCGGACTACTCATCCTTTGCATCGTTGCCGGGTTCGTACTCTTCAAGATTCCCACCATGACCGCGACGCTTTTCTCCGGCCATACCGGAGGCCATGGCATGGGAATGGGCGGCCTGATTACGGCCGCGATTATCCGGGCAGTGTAGGCGGTAAGGAGGCAACGAAATGGCGACCATGACCAGACCCACATCCGACATCACCCGTGCAGCGGAGCGGTACTTGGAACAGTACGGCGACCCGCTGGTCATGAACACCTATTTGAAGGTGACGGTCCTCGTCCTCTGCGCGGTTTGCTTGGCGTTGGCGGCGCTTGCTTACAAGAGCCAGCAAGCGCTCGCCAATATGCACCCCATGATCGTTCGCATCAACGACGTGGGCCGGGCAGAAGCCATCGACTACCGTAATTTCCAATACCGCCCGCAGGAAGCCGAGAACAAATACTATCTCACGCGCTGGGCGGAACTGTACTTCGCGCGCAATCGCTTCACGATTGAACGCGACCAGACCAATGCGCTGTACTTTCTGAACAGCGACGTGCAGCGGGCTGTGATCGAGCAGGAACGCAAGGACAACATCATCCAGAACTACGTTCGGGACAGCACTCTTCCGTATGTCTATGTGGAAGTCAAGAACGTGGTTCTTGACGACCTGCGGCAGTCGCCCTATTCGGCGCGCGTCGAATTCGAGAAGGTGTACACCAATACGGCGGATCATACCGAACTCAAGCGCGAGCGTTGGGCGGCCAGCGTCACCTATGTCTTCCGCGACAACGTGAAGAACAACGAACTGGCGGTGAACCCTCTCGGGTTGACCATCGTCCGCTTCCGGGCCGACCAGGCGTTCGAGTAGTCGAAGCCACTCCCATAACGAGGTGCTTTCATGTCCACACGCGGCCACAAATCGCGGCAGCTACGCCCTTCGTTTCTTCGCAGACGGCACAACGCATCCTCACGGGCGATGAGACGGTATGGCCCATCGCTGCAAGCAGTCCTTGTACAGGCGGCAAAGGGACGGTTCCGCGTCCTGCGGCGTGAGGCTGGCTTGCCTGGAATGCCTCTTGCTATGCGTGCCATGAAGCGTTCGTCTTCCCGTTTCCTCCCTTGCTTGTCCGGTCACACGCTTCGGGCCTCATCCGACGCCCGGCGGCACTACGCCGCTCTGCTTTCCGGACTCCTCTCCCAGAGCGAGTCTGGGCCCCTGCTCCAGAATGCGCGGCTTGGCACTTGGGAGTCGGGCTCCTCGCTCGGGCTTCGCCAAGGAGTGACCCGGCCAATCCGGGAATTCAACTCAGGAGACTTCACCATGTATCTATCAGTTATGTGGAATTGGGGCGGTTTTAGTCAGCGCGATTTGCCGCGTGGCCCCTGGCCGCCGAGTGTCCGCCGCCGCAGATGTAACGATGAGTTGAGTGCCGACGAGCGCCCCAAAAGGTCTGTTCGATTGGCTAATCACACCGAGGAGAAGAACAGAGTGAAGTCCAACCAACTCATCAGTGAAATTCAATGGGACCGCGTTCCACTTGTCGCAGGTCAGAAAGACGCACGTGCATGGCTTGGCTTTCAGGCGTGCCGCGGGCTGGCCCTTAACACGCTGGATGCTTATGGCCGCAACCTGGAGCGGTACCTACGCTTCCTCAGCACGTGTGATAAAGAGCCCCACGAGATCGGGCAGGAAACCGTCGGCGCTTATCTGCGCGACTTGGTTAAACCGTCCGCCACTCCAGAGGAGCCAGACATCCGTATGGCGAATGCGACGATCCAGCAGCATCTGGCGGCGCTGCGGATGTTCTACGACTTTTTGGTGGAAGAGGGACGGCGCACAAGGAACCCGTTCCGCCAGGGTGAAGGGCGCTCGTCACGGCCCCTGGTGAAGCGAGAGCATAAGCTGCCCACTATTCCGACAGAAGAGGAATGGTGCCGGGTTCTCGCCGAGACTGCGAAAGAGCCTATTCGCAACCGCCTGATGCTGGCGATGAGTTACGATGCCGGGCTTCGACGGGAAGAGTTGTGTCTACTTGAAACGGGCGATATCGATCCTTCGCGGCGTACCATCCGCGTCCGCGCCGAGACCACCAAGAACCGCAGGTCGCGTGTCCTGCCCTACTCGGTAACAACAGATGAGTTGTATGGCCGGTATCTGGAGCACCGCCGCACTCTGAGCCGACAGCGCGGGCGACTGTTTCTGTCGCAATCGCCGCGCAACCGCGCAAAACCCATTTCGATATGGGCGTGGTCCAAGATCGTCTCCGTCATCGCAAAGCGTGCTGGAGCCAAGGGCTTCACGCCTCACACGCTACGCCATCTGTGCCTGACCGATCTGGCGCGAGCGGACTGGGACATCCACGAAATCGCAATCTTCGCCGGTCATCGCTGCATAGAGACCACCATGATCTATCTGCATCTGAGCGCACGTGACCTGGCAGCCAAGTTCAACGCCACCATGACACAGCTTCATCAACAGCGGCTGGAAACAATGGGGAGGCTGTTTCAGTGAGCACACACAAGACAACAGACGCATGGACTTGGCCGATCGACGCAACTCGATACGATCAGGCGCACAACCTGACTGCCACGGAGCGCCGTTTCCTCACGGTGGAACTGCCGTCGCGGATCAAGACGAGCAAGACCCGGAAGCCGTCGCTCGATGCCGTGCAGCGGCTCGCGCGTCCCTTGCACGATGTCTTCGATTACATCGAGTTTAAAGGGCCGAAACGCCGGTCTCTCGTCTTTTACCTGCTGGAAGAGATGGGACGCCGGGACCGCGCTCTGTGGGCCTGGACGGACGCGGAGTGGATCGACCTGGTAGAGTGCCGCCGCTACGACGGCAATCGCATCGTCGCAGCGGCTTTCCTGCTGCGGGGTTTTGACACGCTGGCGAGCTTCCCCAAGCGGCGGCAGGTTTTTTCGTGTCTGGCGCGCCGAGTCTTCGGCTCCAGTGCGTTTACGGCAACCGAGAGAAATACCAAGGCCAGGCTGCGGGAGCTGGGATATCACATTCGCACACTGCGTCTGGTGCCCATCACGCTGGCCCAACTGCTGCTGATCATACGGTCGCCGCGCATAGAAGACATCACGGAGGCCGCTCTGCTCCAGCTTCAAAAACAGACTGGCACGGTTGCGCTAGAGAAGTGCGTAGTCGCGTTGTCGCGCTTGCTGGCGTCGGAGGGGATCATCGATCAGCCTGTTCGCCGGCTCGGATTACAGCAGAAACTGATACAGTGTGCACCCGAAGTCATCGTTGTCGATGTTTCACCGGAATGGGCGCGCCTGGCGCGGTACTGGCACGACACATCGACTCTATCTCCCCGTTGCCGGCTTCGTATGTACTATCAGCTCCTCGCGGTGGGACGATGGCTTCAAGCAACGCGTCCCCACATCGACGGCCCAGTGGAATGGACCCGCACTGTTGCGGCCGAAGCCGTAGCAATGTGCGCCGCTCTGAAGAACTGCGAATGGTCTCTCAACTCAACAAAAAGCCGCATACCCAACTCTGGCAAACTCATGAGCGCGGGCGGCAGGATCAGCGTGCTCTATGCACTGCGGACCTTCTTCCGCGACCTGCAGCACTGGGAGATCATCCCGCGGTCTTTTGATCCGCATATCGCGTTCCGTGTACCACGATCATTACAGGCGCTCATCGGCTTCGATCCCCGTGTTCTACCGGATGATGTATGGGCCAAGTTGATATGGGCCGGGTTGAACCTCACCGCAGCGGACCTGTCCGCTCAAGGTTGCCCACAGGGTAGCGGAACTCACTACTATCCTCTATCGCTGGTGCAGGCGCTATCGGTGGTGTGGCTGTTCGCGGGACTGCGCTCGGACGAAATCCGGCGGCTTCGACTGGAGTGTATTCGTTGGCAGGAAAACGCTTCGGGCGAACGTGTCTGCCTGCTGTCCATCCCGGTTAACAAGACCAGCACGGCGTTCACCAAGCCGGTTGACACTATCGTCGGTGAAATGATCGAGACCTGGGAAAAAGAACGGCCCGCGCAAACGAAAATCATTGATCCGAAGACGGGCGAGCAAGCCGATTACCTTTTTGCGTATCGTTCCAAAGCGCTGGGCTATCAATACCTCAACAAAGTGTTGATCCCTGCGCTGTGCATCAAGGCGGGCATTCCAAATAAGGATGTCCGTGGCCGCATCACCAGCCATCGTGCGCGCAGCACCATCGCCACGCAGCTCTTCAATGCACGCGAACCAATGTCGCTCTTCGAGGTCCAGGCGTGGCTGGGACACAAAAACCCGTCCTCGACCCAGCACTACGCAAAAATCAACCCCTCGAAGCTGACCAAATCGTACGAAAAGGCTGGCTACTTCGAACGGAATATCCGTGCAATCGAAGTGCTGATCGATCAGGATACAGTTCGCAAAGGGCTGGCTGCCCAAGAGGCGTGGAAGTGCTTCGATCTTGGCCAAGGGCACTGCACTTACGACTTCTTCGATCAATGCCCGCACCGCATGGCCTGTGCGCAATGTTCGTTCTATGTGGCAAAAGAATCCACGCGTGCGCAAATGCTGGAGGCCCAAACCAACCTACTGAGACTACGACAAGAGATCCCACTATCAGAGCCCGAACTGGTAGCGGTCGAAGAGGGGCTGGCCACTTACGAAAGGCTCATTGCAAATCTTGCAGATGTGCCGATACCAGACCGTCTCTTTCAAATCGAGACGGCGCCGGCCATGCGCGCCGGTGAAAGCGAGGAACAATGCTGACTCAACTCATCGTTACATCTGCGGCGGCGGACACTCGGCGGCCAGGGGCCACGCGGCAAATCGCGCTGGCCAAACCGCCCCAATTCCACATAAAGAACCGCATTTCTCTCATCGGCTTCCTCGGCCAAAACGCAACCACCTACACCGCCAATAACGCCAGCTTCACCGTTCTCTCGCTTGCCACGAAGTCATCGTACAAGGACAAGAAGACCGGCGAGTACAAGGGCCATACCGAATGGCATCGCTGCATCGTTTGGGGCAAGTTGTCTGAGTATGCGAAGACGCTCACGAAGGGCGCGCATCTGGCCATCGACGGCGAGTTGCGCAGCCGCGAGCGTGTGGACAAGAAGACCAGCGCCAAGCAGCGTGTATGGGAAGTGCGCGTGGCTTCGATCCTGAAGCTCGACCGCGCCGAGAAGGCCGCCCCGGAAGAGGCGGAAGAGGCCACCCCCGACACGAATCAGGACGTGCCTGAATAGTGCACGTTCGTTTTCCCCGGAAGGCTCGGTTCACACCGGGCCTTTCCTTCTGGAGGCACGCTATGAGCTTCGACCTAATCCTTCCATTTCTTCGGCCCATCGAGCCGCTCCTGCTCGACGAGAACATTAGCGAGATCATGGGCAATCCCGATGCTTCGTGGTGGTATGAACGAGACGGAATCATCCACCAGGAAACATCGATTTCCTTCGATGCCGGCAAACTGCGTACCGGCCTCGAAGTCATTGCCAACAACCTCGGCAAGAAGCTCGACGAGGACAATCCCCTGCTTCACGCGCAGCTTCCTGATGGAAGCCGCCTTGCAGCGGTCATTCCGCCCGTTGTGCGGCCTGCCCCGGCGCTCGTGATTCGCAAGTTCACCAGCCGCCATTACACCATCGATGATCTGATCGCTCGCGGCACGCTGACGCGACCGCTTGCGAAGTTCCTTGAGGAGCAGATTCGCAACGGCAAGACGCTGCTTATCAGCGGCGGAACCGGCAGCGGGAAGACCACGCTTCTGCGTATCCTGGCCAACGCGATTCCCGACCATGAGCGCATCGTAGTCATCGAGGATACCTCCGAACTGGACATTCAGAAGCCGAACATCCTGGCCACTGAATGCCAGACAGATACCTTCAAGACCAGGATCACCTTCGACGACCTTTTGAAGTCGGCTCTCCGCTGGCGACCTGATCGGATCATCCTGGGCGAAGTACGCGGAACCGAGGCGCGCACGCTGCTCGATTCCTTCAATACAGGCCACTCCGGTTCGCTTGCCACCATCCACGCCAACTCGGCCGCAAAGGCGCTGCGGCGCTTTGCCAACCTTGTTCTCCGCAGCAACGCCCAGGCGACTTTTTCGGACATCGAAGCGGAGATCGGCGAGGCCGTCGATTTCGTCGTCCATGTGGACCGCGAGCCGGGTCGCCGCGTCATTCGCGAAGTGCTGCAATTGAGCGGCTATGACCGGAGCACGCAGAGTTTTCAGATGGAGCCGGTATTTTGTGCTGAAAGCCACTCAATCGCAGAGGTAAAGCCATGCTGAAAGCTGCTGTTTCCCGCAATGAATCGGCCTGCATTCGCGTTGCCCTTCAGGCCGCGAACGACACTGGCAATCTCGCCCACGAGCTTGCTTCGCGCCATTCTCAAGAGCACCGTTCCGCCGCTCTTTCCCGCCGGCAAGCGGACACCGCATCGGCTTGCCTTTGGCTTGCCGATGGTTTCCCGTTTGCGGACATTCTCACCATGCTCGAAGTCCGCCGCCGGTTCGAGCTTTCCCCCGACGTTGCCCGTGCCTATGCCGTCGAGATTCTCTCGGCTGCAAGGGCGGAGATTGTCACTGCCAATCAACCCTTAATCACTCATCGAAAGGAGTCCCTCCATGCCGCTGCTTGAAATCGTTCAGACCCACCAGGTTTCCGCTACGATCCGCCTTGACCAGACTACCGCCGAGCAGATCGACCAGTACGCCGCGTTCCTCCACGTCTCCGCTGACGATGTGGTAGACAAGGCGCTCGCCTACGTCTTTGCCAAAGACCGCGACTTCCAGGAGTACCTTCGGACCCCAGAAGCTGCTCGCTCTGCGCAGAGCCTTCGTGTCCGTCGCCCACCTCAGAATGGCGATGGTACAGAGCCACAACCACGTCGTGCCAAGCCTGCAAGAGAAGTAGAAGCGACCAGTGATTCGCGCCCACGCAGCAGGGATGGAGCGGTCTGATGGCCGTTCGGTGCTCCGCACCGGGTTTATCTCGACACTCCATCCCTGAAAGGGTGCTGTCGAGCTACTTTTGTAGCTCGTTGGCTACCACTGAAAACAAAAGGGTTGCAAAAAAACGGTAGCTAACGAGCTACCGAAATTGATCGCACAGGAGGTGCGTTCATGACCGCTTTGACAGATACAGGACACATTACGACACGGAAGCTCAAAGGCCGCACACGCCGTGCCGTTACACTCAGCACAAAAATTACGCCGCAGGAGTTGGAATTGATAACGGCGGCATCCGAAGCAGATGGCCGCGCGTTGGGCGAATGGGTCCGGGAGGTCCTTCTCACTGAAATTCATTCGCCTTCAATTGCCCTTGGGGCGGACCAGCTCATGACCGAAATCATTGGTCTGCAACTCTTCCTCACCAATGCTCTGTCGCCCGTTGTCTGCGGCGAACACATCAGCGCTGAACAGTATGAGGAGTTGATGCGGAATGTGAAAACCACCAAGCGCCACGCCGCTCAGGAAGTCATCGCGCAGTACATCGAGGAAAAGAAGGAGGCAAGTCATGCCTGAGATGAACTGGGGAAGGAAGGAAACGATTATCTGGCCGCCACACCAGCCGATCTACACCTACGGCGCAATCTTTCTTGCGCTGGTTGCGGCTGGATTTTTCGTCTATCTGCGCTTCGCTATTGCGCTCAATCCGCTGGAGCGGTACTACCTGCCAACGTACATCAAGACCTCCATCGCGCTCAGCGTTCGCTCGTCGGGAAAGTACCAGATCTTGCTTGTCTCCGACGCTAGCGGAAAGGTTTGGTATGCCCTGAATGATGACGTGCAGGCAGGTTCCACGCCACAGGCAAATGACAAGCAGATCCCGCTTGCACTGTCAGATACGGCCCGCCAGCGCAGTATGGTTTCTCTCTATCGCGGCGCACCAACCGTTTACCAGAACAAGCCACTCCATGAGTGGCTCCAGAAACAAATTTATTCCGGCGATACCGTTGCCAGCATCTTTGAACAGCCGCTCGTTTTTGGCTTGGTTGCCCTGCTGCTGCAACTTCCGTTCTCGATCACAAAGGACATTCGCCGCCGGAAGCAGATGAAGTATGGCCGGCGTCTAAAGGGACCGATTCTTGTCACTGCGAAGCAATTCAACAAAGCCATTGGAGGAACCGGCATCGGCCTCAAGGTGGACCAGTGCGACAAGATGCTGCGCATTCCCCTGCTGGCCGAGGACCAGCACTTCGAGATCATCGGCGACACCGGTAGCGGCAAAACCACCATCATCATGC
>Ga0224531_1001321_pt1 | contig 11042 bp, 11 predicted proteins | sample CBST100metaG_FD_179876 | JGI IMG/M metagenome (GOLD analysis project Ga0224531, IMG submission 179876) | Peat soil microbial communities from Stordalen Mire, Sweden - C.B.S.T100 | ecosystem: Environmental > Terrestrial > Soil > Wetlands > Peat | place: Sweden: Norrbotten County, Stordalen Mire... | reverse complement strand
CAACCGGCATCTTAAGTCTCTTCAGCAACTCCAGAACATAACTTCCGGCGCTTCCCCCATATATTCCAAACTCGTGCTGCAAGCACACCAAATCGACATGGTTGGCATTAATGAATTTGGCGGTCGCCCGATAGGAGGATAAGTCGCCTTCGGCAATCTCGAATTGCACGCGCGCAGGATATCTGTATGAGGATTGTGGATCATTCACAGCGACTACCGACAATCCGGTGGCTCCATACTCCGCAGTAATCGCATCGCACAAATCGGTCGTGAATGTCGCGATTCCACATTGTCGGGGAAGGTGGTTTCCAATAACCGCGACCTGCACCGGAAGCGCACGGATGGGTACCGGCTGTAAACAAAATTCCGTCTCTATTCCAAAAACCGGCGGTCGAGAATCGCGCCGCATCGGCGTGTTCGGTAGCACATTCACGGAAAGATTCGGTGCGGACATTATGGCTCCTGATAACAAATATGTGAACGCTCGTGGACCCGGGGCAATCGTCCAAAGGGTCAGTGGCGAAGTACCCCAACCATCGCCAGTGCCTCACTCACGACGAAGGCCAGTAAAAATAGAGCAGCGCCGACAGCCACTAATGGCCTGTGAGACGTGCCGACTGTGCGAATCGATTCCGCGGTCTTCGATTCCTGTTTTCGTATCGTGACCAGGGAGAAGCCACGCGTGAACACGAAGCACCCGGCAGCGGATACAACGAGATCCCACAACGGCGAACCTAGTTTAAGAATGCGGCGAACATAACGGCTCTTCATCGCCCAACTCTACTTCATCCAACTTGGGATGGATGAGCACTCTTGTACGTTCTGAGTTGGTTTAAGTCAGGCGTTTCATGAAGAGGAGGTCGTGGACTGCGACAGCGCATAAAAGGGTGCTGCCTTCATTGGTATACAGCCGTATGGCCCGACATCGCTGTCGCCTTTTTTTCGCGGAGCACCTGCAAGCATCGTGCGGTTGTGGCGCAATAAATGCTGTGCAGTTTTGCTCAGTGATCTTCAGGCGGTAAGTAGCCAAGGGCGATTATCGCCAGTCCAAAGGCTAGGTAAACTCTGCATAAGTCGATGTTTTGAAAGGGCGCGGCTTTAGACGCGCCGTCAATGCAGCAAAAGGCTCGGGGCTTTGCAGGCTGCGGAAAAACTCGATCTGGAAGGAGTCCCGGGTTTATACGGAGGGAGGCGGGGGTTTCAGCCCCCGCATAACGCCAATAAAATCAACGGGGCCTTTAGGCCCAGAGGGGTGTTTTCCGCCAATTACACTGAATTTCTGAGTTTTTCCGCACCTGTTCAGCCCCCGACGGAATGCCGGATTCATCAAACGAGCTTGTCCAGCGCTTCCATAGATAGATTGAAGCCAAAACGAGGTGAGCAACATTGAGCAGTCCGTGCTACGCTGATCGCATCAGCATGGTCTCAGCTTACTGAAGAAGTTATCGGGTGCAAGAACCAACCCGACGACATAGGTGATTGAGATGAATGATCCTCGATGCAGGATTGCGGCAATTGAGATAGATGACCTTCGCGGCAATGGCGTGTTCAGGGGGGTGACGATTGAGATGGAAGATCTTCGCTGCAAGAGCCTGATCAATCGCGTGGTGATTGATGTGCAGGATCATCGCTGTAACCGCACGGCGATTAAGATGGTAGATCCTCGCTGCAAGGACCTGTTCAGGGCTTGGTAATTGTAAAGTCAAATGGCGGCTGGCGTCAGCCCAGCCTGTCGAACAGGCCAGCCACGCCCTTCATGCTGCAAGCTGGCATGGTTCGGACAAATGTTTTACCCACACCTTTCTCAACTTGAATCCAGTCGCCCGCGCACACAACCCAGCGAGCAATTCCGACCAGCTTTCACAACCCGATCATTGAATACTGATAGACAGAAGATTCTATCTTCGGCAAGATAACTTCTCGAAGATGTCCTTGCCAGGTCGTAGACACTCAAGGCTTTGTCGGCAAGATTGAAACGGCTGTCAGGAAGTAAGTAAATCAACATCAAACTCGAAAACGAGAGAGGTCAGGAAATCATGACTCAGTCAATTTTTGAACAAACAGGCGAGCAGATTAACGATACGGCGCACAAGGCTTCTCGGGCAGCATCTGCTGTTGCGGAAGCACTTGAGGACGGAGTGGGAGAAGCACGGCGTGCCGCGAAACATGGCTGTTATGCCGCCGCTGAGCTTTATGACGACACAAAAAGACGCGTCCAGTTGCATCCGGTTGAAACCGTCTTTGCGACATTGGCGGCAGGCATTGCGGTCGGAACTACGATCAGTTGGATATTGAGGCGAAAGCCGTCATGCAGCAAGACCGATGCGCGCGAAAAAGGGAAGGAATCTTGTTCCTGTTAGCAGAATGTCTCTGAATAGTAGAGCCATTCTCCAACTCCCATAATGTTCCTGGCGTAGTGCCGTGTACTTTTACTTCCACCCCTGCGAGCAAAGAGCGCTCGCCGGGGATTCCGGGCAGGAAAAATTCATACATCGGCGGTGCTTTTCCTTTACGCCAATTCAAGCGCCACCATAGACGGCAGCATCTTCCCGCGTTCAGCACAGGCAGCGAATCATGTGTGCAATTGTGCACCACACGCATATATATGTGTCGTTTAATATTCAGCGGTGATTAGTCCAGTTATCAAAGCCGACATTCCTGCCTGCCGCTTCGGTATGTTTACGGCGGTTGACTCGCTGCCCCCAACGGCCAATTCCGTTAAGGTTTTCGTCCTGCTTGGCTCTCGCACCGAGATACTCGCCACGCGCTTGCAGCCCTCCTCGTGCGCGGCGCGGATGGGCGGTGTCTCCATCACCACTCAGTTGGTCGAGATTCACCGCGCCCTCGGCGATCAAAAGAAATGACAACGCCTGATCCGAGTCACGCAGAAACGAAGCCCCCATTAGAAGCAAGTTCCAGCGCAGTAGCCACGCCTGCGCCTGCCGAAGTATCTCCAATTCCTGCAAAAGCAAAGCAGCATAACATTCGCGTTTCTCCTGCCGTCCTTGATGCGGCCGGGAAGCAAGGCGATGAACTGCTTCAGTTCTTGCACACGGCTCCCGCAGGTCTGACTCAGTCCGAGGCAGAAGATCGTGCGCGCACATCTGGGCCGAATGAGGTAGCGCAGGAACGGCAGCGCGGCTGGTTCATCCGCCTCTTGATCATCCTGCGTAACCCGCTGGTCATTCTGCTGGCAACGCTCTCGACAATTTCTTTCGTCACCGGCGACGCGCGCGCCGGAACCGTCATGGCAGGCATGGTTGTGCTCAGCGCGGCGCTCCGATTCGTACAGGAAGCGCGTGCGAACTCAGCAGCGGCAAAGCTCAAGGCCATGATCCACGTAACCGCCACTGTGGTTCGGGATGGCAAGGCCCGTGAGCTTCCACTGCGCGACCTGGTACCTGGAGACGTCATCAATCTCTCCGCCGGTGACATGATTCCCGGCGACGTGCGCGTAATCGCGGCCAAGGATTTATTCGTCAGCCAGGGAACGCTCACCGGGGAGTCGCTTCCCGTGGAGAAGTTTCACGAGCCCGACCCCAAAGCTGCCGACTCGCCAGCGGAGCTCAAGAACATCTGCTTCATGGGCACCAGCGTTCAAAGCGGCACTGCAACAGCCGTCGTGGTCGTGACGGGAGTCCACACTTATCTCGGCACAATGGCCAGTTCCATCACGGAGGAAGAACCGCCGACAAGTTTCGACAAGGGCCTCAGCCGTTTCACATGGCTCATGATTCAGCTCATGGCCATCATGGTGCCCCTGGTTTTCTTGATCAACGGGTTCACCAAGCACGATTGGAGAGCCGCATTTTTCTTCGCGATGGCCGTGGCCGTCGGACTGACGCCGGAGATGCTGCCCATGATTGTTTCCGTCTGCCTCTCCAAAGGCGCGCTTGCCATGAGCCGCAAAAAAGTAATCGTCAAACGTCTCAATTCCATTCAGAACTTTGGTGGCATGGACGTGCTCTGCGCCGACAAAACCGGCACGCTGACTGAAGACCGGGTAGTTATTCAACGGCATTGCAACGTCGCCGGACGCGAGACGGATGAAGTGCTTCTGGACGGCTATCTTATTAGTCACTTCCAGACCGGCCTCAAAAACCTGCTGGACACGGCGATTCTGAACAGCACGGATTTTCATCAGAAAGATCTGGTTGAGAAGTTCAAAAAGCTGGACGAGATTCCCTTCGACTTCACGCGGCGCATGATGTCTGTCCTCGTCGAAAGTCCGGAAGGCAAGGCGATTCTCCTGACCAAGGGCGCACCGGAAGAAATTTTTCATCAGTGCTCTCAATTTGAGTTGGATGGGAAACTGTCGCCCATGGACCCCGCTCTGATGAAAGGTTTGAAGGACGAGTACGCAAGCCTCAGCAACGATGGATTCCGAGTCTTGGCCGTGGCTATCAAAGAACTGCCGGGGAAACAGGCCTGCTCCAAGGACGACGAACGCGACCTCGTTTTGAAAGGATACGTCGCATTTCTTGACCCGCCAAAACGCACTGCCGCCGCTGCAATTGAAGCGCTGCACAAACATGGTGTAGCCGTGAAGATTCTCACCGGCGACAACGACCTGATCAGTCGCAAGGTGTGCAGCGAAGTGGGACTCGTTGCTGACCCGATTCTGCTGGGCAATGACGTGGAAAAAATGTCCGACGCCGAACTGGCCGAGGCTGCTGAAAAAACCACTCTCTTCGCGCGTCTCTCTCCCGCACACAAGCAGCGCATTGTCCGCGCTCTGCGCGAGGCGCACGTGGTCGGATTCATGGGTGACGGCATCAACGATTCACCCGCGTTGCGCGCTGCGGACATTGGCATCTCGGTCGACACCGCGGCCGACATTGCCAAGGAATCTGCGGATCTGATCCTGTTGCAGAAGGACCTCATGGTGCTCGATGGGGGCGTCATCGAGGGCCGAAAAGTTTTCGCCAACATTATCAAGTACATTCGGATGGGAGCCAGTTCCAACTTCGGAAACATGTTCAGCGTGTTGGGAGCGAGCGCGTTTCTCCCCTTCCTTCCCATGGCCCCCATTCAAATTTTGACAAACAATATGCTCTACGATTTCTCCCAGGTGCCAATTCCCAGTGACGCCGTGGACGAAGAACAAGTGGCGCGCCCTCGGCCCTGGAACATCGGCGAAATCAGGCGGTTCATTCTCTGTGTTGGCCCCATCAGCTCAATCTTCGATTACTCGACTTTCTTTGTAATGCTCTGGGTCTTCAATTGCTGGAATCCAGCGCGGGTCTCTGTGTTCCAGACGGGCTGGTTCGTCGAATCGCTCATGACGCAGACAATCATCATTCACGTCATTCGCACGAATAAGATTCCCTTCTTTCAAAGCCGCGCAAGTTGGCCACTGATCTTCACGACGCTGTCCATCATGGCCTTTGGCGCGTGGCTACCGTATTCGCCCCTGGCATCTTCGCTGGGCCTTACGCATCTGCCGGGTTTGTACTGGCCAATTTTGCTGGCAACCATCCTCGCTTATGCTGGACTTACGCAAGTTGTTAAAGTCTGGTTGCTGCGGATGAAGTGGATATAACTTGCCGCCATGGCTTTCTGAATCGAGGCTGTATGAGAATGCATTTCGGAAGCAGGGAACGGCATCACACGGAACGTTTTGGATGGCTTCGCGCGGCGGTTCTGGGCGCGAACGACGGCATCCTGTCAACCTCCAGTCTGGTGTTGGGTGTTGCAGCGGCGCACGGAACTCATAGCAGCGTTCTGGTCGCGGGAACCGCCGGCCTGGTGGCAGGAGCCATGTCGATGGCCGCCGGTGAATTTGTTTCCGTTCATTCCCAGGCAGACACTGAAGAGGCTGAACTGGTGCGTGAGCGTACGGAACTCAAAACAGACAACAAGGGAGAGCGTCAGGAACTGGCGGCAATTTACGAGGCTCGCGGACTTGATCACGCGCTCGCCAAACAGGTGGCCAAGCAACTGATGGTTCACGATGAATTGGGTGCGCACGCGCTCGACGAACTCGGTATCTCAGATACATCCCGCGCGCGTCCCATTCAGGCCGCACTGGCCTCAGCCGCCAGCTTCGCTGTTGGAGCATTGATGCCGCTCATGATTACAGCCATAGCGCCAGCGACTGAATTGATTCCATTTGTCTCGGCTTCTTCGCTGGCGCTGCTCGCGCTTCTGGGCGCGGTGTCCGCGCGTGTGGGCGGAGCAGGAGTCATGGTAGCCACACTGCGCGTAACGTTCTGGGGTGGCCTTGCCATGGCCGTAACCGCCGGTATCGGATGGCTATTTGGAGCAGTTGTGTAAATCATGTCTAAATGTCGATACGACCTAAGAAAACTCTGCACAAGTCGAGGTTTTGAAAGGGCGCGTCTTTAGACGCGCCGTAAATGCGACAAAAAGCTCGAGGGCTTTAGCCTCCAAGGGAATGTCGGCTTCATAAGAAGAACTTGTTCGGAGCTTCCATAGGTCTCTGACCGCTTGTTTATGTACCATCTTCCGTGCCCCATCCTTTCGCCTTTTTCCTGGCGAAAGGATGGGATACCACGAACCTGAAGATACAAAATCATGCAGTCAGCGACCGTGCTTTCGCAGCCATAGGCCATGGAATCCAGCGCTGTGCGAATCTTCCATCCGTCTGAAGCATCTTAAGTAGCAGGACTTTTGTCCTTGAGGACTCACACTATGGCTTCTCTGCTAGCCCCCATCCAGATCGGCGACATTCACCTGCCGAATCGAGTAATCATGTCCCCTCTCACGCGTCTGCGCGGCACGCCGGATCACATTCCCACGCAGATCATAGCCGAGTACTACACGCAGCGTGCCAGCGCCGGACTGATCATCTCCGAGGGCATTCCGGTTGTGCCGCAGGGCGTTGGCTACGCGAATGTGCCGGGAATCTGGTCGCCGCAGCAAGTCGAGGCGTGGAAGTCCGTGACCAAGTCTTTGCACAATGCTGGTGGCCGCATCTTTGCACAGATATGGCATGTGGGCCGCATCTCGGACCCACGCTTTTTGCAGGGAGAACTTCCTGTAGCTCCCAGCGCCATCCGGCCTGCCGGCCACGTAAGCCTGGTACGCCCCTTCACGGACTATGTAACGCCGCGCGCTCTGGATAAGTCAGAAATTCCCGGCATCGTCGAGGGATTCCGCAAGGGCGCCGAGAACGCAAAACTGGCTGGCTTTGACGGCGTCGAGATACACGGAGCCAATGGTTACCTGCTCGACCAGTTCCTTCAAGATGGCACCAACCATCGCACCGACGAATATGGCGGATCGCTTGAGAACCGCGCCCGGCTCATGCTTGAAGTTGCCGATGCCGTGATCTCCGTTTGGGGCGCCAAGCGCGTTGGTATGCATCTGGCGCCGCGCGGTGATAGTCAGGATATGCACGATTCCAATCCGGCAGCGACCTTTGGTTACGTCGCGCGTGAGTTGGGCAAGCGCGGGCTCGGCTTTTTGTGCGCACGCGAGTTCTTCGGACCCGACCGGCTGGGTCCGCAACTCAAGAAGCTGTTTGGCGGTGTCTACATCGCGAATGAAAAATATACGCAAGCACTGGCTGAGCAGGTCATCCAGGATGGCGAGGCTGATGCCGTGGCTTTTGGCCAGCTTTTTATCGCCAACCCCGATCTGCCGGCACGCTTCGCGAGCAATGCGCCACTCGCCCAGTCAAACCCCAACACCTTCTTCACGCCCGGGCCGCATGGCTACACCGACTATCCAGCACTTAGCGTGTAGAGCGGTTCTCCTGTTGCTGTAGAGAGCGCAACTTTAGCCGAACAGACGAGCGCCAGAAAAAAGCAGTTGGGTGCCCCAGGTCTGGATTTTAAGACCTGGGGATAGCACGAACGTTGGATGTCCCACTCTCATCCATCCACCAATGCCCCGTGCCCCCATCCTTTCGCTTTTTTCTGGCGAAAGGGTGGGATAGCAAGTCCCTCACCCTGCGTGCTTTTCTAGTCCCTAGTCCCTAAGTCCCTGATCTCAGCCCCACTGCAAGGGGTTTACAGATAATTCTGTCGGTCCTGAAAAAGTCGTATTAGACGTTCACAGACTGAGTCTGGAGAACCGCAGGCCATTGCAGGAGCGGAAACCATCCCCAGATGTGCATCAGGCCTCGCAGAAAAATGCGCCAAAAAGCTCTTATGAGCTTCTGGAAGTTCATGGCCGCTGCCGACAGCACAGCATTGATCGCGTTACCGGCACTACCCTTCAGCCGATTGCGTTCTAATCTGTGTTCATTCTTCAGATGTCCGATACTTGGTTCCACTGCGGCCCGTCGTTTCATCCATCGCCATAGCGCTCGCGGCGTCCGGCCTCTCCGTCTCTTATCGACATGGATAACAACGGGGCCATGGCTTGCCCGCCTTACCCTTGGCGATGCATTGCACATCCGGTTCATGAACACTGTAGATCTTGTTCTTATCATGCCGCTGTTGAGCGTAAATGCGATGCGCCGTTTCGAGTAGCTTCGATAACTTGGTAGATGGGCTCTCGACCTGCCGTTCTATTTCCCGCATAACTCGTCCCAACTGCGTTTTAAGCTTGCGTGTGCAAGCGCGAGCACGTTTCATTTGCCGGGCATGCGCATAGCGGTTGGACTGCATCAACAAGCGACGACCTACGCGATCATAACTCTGCTTGATCGTCAGTCCCTCGGCCCGAGATACCTTCACCAAGCGCTCACGCATGCGTTGGTAAAGACGCGCATCAGTGGGAAAACGAATAGCCTTGGTTTGCACGATCGTATCCACGTTGATGCGCTGTAACTCGGCCGGTCGTATCGCTTTCATGCGCAGCCCGGCATTGATCGTTTCACGCAGCATCTGTTCGGCTCCGGCCTCGCTCACACGCTTGCGCCAGCGCGTCATACTTGACGAATCAATCGGCAGCCGATGCTGAAAGTCTCGCATGCCGCTGAAGTACTGCCAGTAGGGAGGGCATCCACTCGGCAAGCACATTATCGTCGCTCAGATCGTGCTGATACTTCAAGTAATGCAGCGCGACCATCAAACGCGTTGAAATGCCGGGAGCGCCTTGCGTGGGATGGTAAGTGCTGCCCAGCAGAGCGTCGAAGCTCTCCCAGGAAATGGTTTTGGCCAGTTGAACAAGAGGGTGACTCATGTCGATCAGTTGTTCCAAGTCGATCTGGAACAACTCGCGTTGAGGGTGCTGAAGCTTGTTTCTTGGACGCATCAGTTTTCCCAGCTTTTTCGCCAATTTTCTACCGCTGATGAATATATTATAGCACTATCTATGAACGTATGTCGTTGATATTATGATGCTTATATGATATTTCAGCGACAACTAAATTACTTCGTTCACACACTGCGCGTGTTCTGCTCTGCGGGTGCTTTTACGCTTGCCGGGCGGAGGTCGATGTCAACGGGTCAGCGCTTCCCACAAGTATGTGGTTTGAATTGATCAGACGAGGATCCCCCAACGACCCTACTTTATTTAAGACAGGCTTGTTAGATAATGGCACTGCGATGTAAGGAGGACGTATGACCGGATTTAAGTTTCTTGTGTTAACGACTGTTGGTGCATGCCTCATGATTGCAACCGCTCAGAAGACAGTGGCTCAGATTGCGGTGGAGGTTGGAGTTGCGCCCGAATGCCCCTACGGCTACTATGACAGCGCCCCGTATGGGTGCGCGCCATACGGATATTATGGCTCGGAATGGTTTAACGGTGGTGTCTTCATTGGCGCTGGCCCATGGTTTCATGGTTCTGATAACTTTCGTGGGCATGTGAATAATCGGTTCCATCCCGAACACGGCTACACCGGTCCAACGCCACAGCGCGGTGAGAAAGCAGAACCCTCAAGGCGCCTCGATAAGGTATCCCACTTCAAAGGAAACGAAGTGCGTGATGGGCGCGGCCATATCGGCGGCAAGGGACGCTAGAAACTATCTGATACGGGTTCCTCACGGCCGGGAATCTGTATGTTCACATGACGAGCCGAATGGAAATGTTTCCAAACGCAAGCAAGTCTTATCCCTGACTTGCTTGCGTTTGGATGAGGGGGAATCCCGCTCGACTTCGGTGCTAGGCCTGAGGAGAGGTCAGGCCTGCCCTGGAGTCTGGAGTAGGTACATCTTTCATTCTGCTCGGACCTATCAAGATCTGCAGCTGCTTCTGCCAGTCATAATAGATTCAGGAAAATTGTCATCAGATCTCATCAGGGAGTATTTGCTTTATGCTTTCTTTATTGGATCCTATCCGTATTGGCGAGATTGAGTTGCCAAACAGCGTTGTCATGGCGCCACTTATCCGCCTGCGCGGCACACCTGACCACGTTCCCACGCCGATCATGATTGAGTACTACACGCAGCGTGCGGAGAGCATTTTTCGCGATGCTACTGTGGTTTTTGGCTGGTTCTGGGTCCGGTCCGGGTTTGCTTATCCACTTCCAAGACAGGGCTACTTCGTGGCTGCGGGCAACACTTCAAGGTTCGTGACGCGGATCGGTTTTCCGTCGAGAAAGGCGAGTGCGTTTTCCACGCTTTGCCCGTAGAACTCCGTCCATGTTTCGCGAACGCCGTAGCCGAGATGAGGTGTCAGGATCGTGTTGGGCGCATTTCTCAGCGGATGGTTCGCGGGCAGAGGCTCGCGATCATAGACATCGAGAGCGGCGATTATGCGACCAGCCTGCACGGCCTCGACTAACGCCGCTTCATCCACAATGGGGCCGCGCGAGGTGTTGATGAGGATTGCGCCGGGCTTCATCAACGCAAGGTCGGCTGCGCAGATGAGCCCACGCGAACGCGGCGACAGCACCATGTGGATGCTGACCGCATCGGAGCGTGACAGCAGTTCCGTCTTGGAGACGAGAGTCGCGCTCGCCGCTTGCGCCCTTTCTGCAGTCAGATTCTCGCTCCACGCAAGCACGTTCATATTCAGCGCCCGGCAGTAGCGTGCCATTTGCGAGCCGAGATGGCCAAGGCCGATGATCCCGATTGTTTTTCCAGCCAGGCTGATGCCTACCGGAAGAGCTTCCTGGAACCGTCCGGCGCGCATGTTGGCATCGGCGGCGGGAATGGCACGGGCCGCGGCCAGCAGCATGCCCA
>Ga0224531_1001316_pt1 | contig 11056 bp, 9 predicted proteins | sample CBST100metaG_FD_179876 | JGI IMG/M metagenome (GOLD analysis project Ga0224531, IMG submission 179876) | Peat soil microbial communities from Stordalen Mire, Sweden - C.B.S.T100 | ecosystem: Environmental > Terrestrial > Soil > Wetlands > Peat | place: Sweden: Norrbotten County, Stordalen Mire... | reverse complement strand
GAGGTGAGCACGACGCCGCTGGCGCCCGCCAGCACCCCGCGCACCGCCGCGAGACGACTGCGCAGGCCCCAGCGCGCCCCCGGGATGTGGCCCAGGCGGAACTCGGAACTGCGGGCCAGGTCGAGCACCAGCAGGTCGGACGCCGCGGCCAGCGCATCGACGGTGATGGTGTCGGCCGGCGCATCCAGCTCGGGCACCGCCACCGGCGCCGAGCCAGGCACCGTGGCCTCGTCCAGCCCGCCCTCGACGACGAACACGTCGCGGTGGCCCATCTGGCGCAGCCAGGCGCCGACGAAGCGCGCGCGCGGGCCGCGCTCGTCGTCGATCAGCGCGATACGGGCACCGCGCACGCCAAGCCAATCGTCCGTGCCCCACAGCAGCGCGCCGCCGGGCGCCGAGACGCTGCCCGGCCGGTGTCCGGCCGCGAACGCGGCGGCGTCGCGCACGTCCAGCACGGAGCAGGTACGTTCGGCGTCCTCCTCGTAGCGGGCCAGGTCGATCGGACCGAGCACGCCGACCCCGGACGCCTCGGCGAACTGCTTCGCCCGCTTGAGCGTCAGCGTGGCCTCGCCGCCGGGCTCACGGCACGCCTGGAACTCGCGCCACTCGACGCTGGCCGGACCGTAGTGCCGCTCGACCCAGGCGGCGAACGCCACCGCGGGCACATTGACGCCGGTGAACAGGTCGTAGCCGGCCGCCGCCCAGGCCGGCGCGCCGCCCTCCAGCACGGCGACGCCGGTGCAGCCGATGCCTTGCAGGTAGTCCGCCAGCGCCTCGGCCAGCCCGCCGGAGGCATCGGCGCAGACCACGCGCACGGCCAGCCGCGGCAGCAGCGCGCGGGCGCGTATCTCGCGCCGCGACAGCGGGCAGCACACCGACCAGAACGGATGCCCGGTGGCGAACTCCGCCTCCTCGCGGGCATCCAGCAGCGCCAGCTCCCCGCCATCGGTGATCCAACCGCGCAGGGTGCGGGCGTCGATGCGGCGCATCAGCTCTTGCCCTCGACGTGCATGACCTGGTCCTCCACTGGCGCGGCCACTGTAACGGCGAGCCCGCCCGGCCGGCAGCATCAAATTCACGCCGCTCGGCAAGACATGAAATGTGCGCCGCTTGGCACGACGGGCATGGCGGCGCACATCCCAGCCATGAGTTCCGCCATGAATCTGTTCGACCGCGGCGCCGTGCGCCGTCACCGCGAGCGCGCCGCCGGCAGCGTCGAGCGGGTCGCCGACATCCTGCGCGACGCCGCCGAACGGCTGCTCGACCGTCTGGACGACACCACGCGGCGGTTCGGCCACGCGCTCGACGTGGGCGGACGCGGCATCTGCGCGCCCGCGGCATCGACACGGTGGCCTGCGACCTCGCCCCGGCGATGGCCGCCCTGAGCGGCGCGCCGGCGGTGGCGGCGGACGAGGAGTGGCTGCCGTTCGCGCCCGCCAGCTTCGACCTAGTGGTGGCCAGCCTGTCGCTGCACTGGGTGAACGACCTGCCGGGGGCGCTGATTCAGTTGCGCCGGGCACTGCGGCCGGACGGGCTGCTGCTCGCCAGCCTGCCGGCGCTCGGCACGCTGGGCGAGCTGCGCACGGCGCTGACCGAGGCGGAAGCGGCGCTGACCGGCGGCGCCGCGCCGCGCGTCTCGCCGTTCCCCGACTTGCGCGACTGCGCCGCCCTGTTGCAGCGCGCCGGCTTCGTGCTGCCGGTGGCCGATGCCGAGGAGATTCGCGTGCTGTACGCGGACCCGCTGGCGCTGCTGCGCGACCTGCGCGCCGCCGGCGAGACCAACGCGGTGGCGCTGCGCGACCGGCGCGTGCCGCCGCGGGCGCTGTTCCCGCAGGCGCTGGCGGCGCTGGCGCGGCAGGACGGACGGGTGTGCGCGACGCTGCGGCTGGCAGTGCTGACCGGCTGGGCGCCCCCCGCCGCCGCGGCCATGCCGAACGGCTGAAACGGCACTTGCTTCGCCAGGAGCCGTCAGGCTTTCGGATAGCCGACCGTCTGCACACACGTGATGAACTTCGTCGGCGGCAGCTTCAACGTTTGCGCGAGGCGGGCACGGTCGACCGAGGCGCGGAACACCGTCGCCAAGCCCTCGGAGGCGCAGAACAGATACACGTTCTGGCCGATGAAGCCGGTGTCGGTGTAGGCCCAGAGGTGCTTGTCATCGCCCTTGGCGCCCTCCAGCCGGTCGCCATCCGCGACGTAGACCAGATTGAGCGGCGCGGTGCCGACGAAGTCCTGCATGCCGGTCTGCACGCGGATATCGTCGGTGAGGACCTGTACCAGTCGGTGCCCTCTCGGGTCGTAGCGCCACGCGCCATCGGCCTGGGCCATGTAGATCTCGCTCTCGATGGCGTGGCGCCACGACGGCACCGTGCGGTCGGAACTCGCCGGGCGATTGATGCCGTAGGCTGACCACAGAAGATTCGACAACACCTCGACCGGCACTGGCCGATCGGCGAACTCGCGGGTCGAGTGTCTGGCCCAGAACGCCTCCGCCAGCGGCTTGCCGCCGGTCTTCCACGGCGGCGGCAATTCGATCGTCTTCAGCGCCGTCGTGGCGGCGAGCGCGGGGGTAACGACGAGGCCGGCGCTCGACAGGAGCCCAAGATTGACCGTACGGCGAGACATCATGTTGTCCATTCCTTATCCCTGGCCGGCTGCGCGCAACAGCGCACGCCGCACGAGCGCAGCAAAGATCGGTTGCTTGTGGCGATTCTTCGCCAGTGGCGTGGACGCTTCGAGCGCCGCCTGGCCCGCCTCGCGCGCCAGCTTGTCGTCGATCACCTGGCCGACCACGACCTCCTCGGTCGCCCGTGCCCGGCGCGGCACCGGCGCGGCAGCGCCCAGCACCACGGCAGCGCGTTGGCAGCGCCCATCCGCATCGCGTTCCAGCACCACCGCGACATCGGCGATCGGCCAGTCGAACGACAGCTTGTCGGCGTCGCGCAGGTGCGCGGACGTGGTGCCGACCGCGAGCGCTGGCAGCAGCACGGCGGTGACGACCTCGCCCGGTTTAAGGTCGGTCTCGCGCTGCACGTCGGTCTCGGGGGCCACGAAGAATTCGTCGAGCAGCGGCCGGCGCACGGCCCCCTGTGCGTTGGCGATCTCGATGTGCGCGTCGAACGCCACCAGCGCGGTCGCGGCCGTCGAAGGATGCACGACCGCGCAGACCTCGTTGGCGAAGATGGCGTGGTACTGGTTCTCGCCGTGGATGGCGAAGCACCGTCCGCCGCCCTTGCGCAGGCACCGGTGCGCCTCCGAGCGGAAATACCAGCAGCGCGGGCGTTGCAGGATGTTGCCGCCCAGCGTTGCGACATGGCGAATCTGCGGGCTCGCCGATCCGGCGAGGGCGTCGGCCAGAGCGCCATAGTACTGGCCGATGAGCTTGTGTGTCGCGACCTGTTCGAGGCTGGCCAGGGCGCCGATACGGATGCCACCATCGCCGTCCTCCGCGATCGCATCGAGGCCCACGATGGCGCGCAAATTAACAACGCGGCGCGGTGCGAGCAGGCCTTCCTTCATCAGGTCGAGCAGGTCGATGCCACCCGCCTTCAACACGACGGCCTGGCCCGGCGGGCTACCCGGCGGCGCGAGCATGGCATCGGCAACGGTGGTGGACGCCGATGCGGCGGCTTGCCCAACCGTGCCGGCGCTGGTCCACTCGAAGCGGTTCATCGGCATCAGCCCCTCCCCGCCGCGAGCGCCGCCAGGATGGCCGCGCGATTCATCGGCAAGGCGCGCAACCGGACACCGAGTGCGTTGTAGATGGCATTGGCGATCGCCGGCGCCGTGGCAATGGACGCCGGCTCGGCCATGCCGTAGGCATCGGTCGCGCTGAATCCCTGGTAGTTCTCGATTAGCCGGACATCAATGCGCGGCGTCTCGTGCGCTCCGGGCAGCTTGTATTGTTCGAGATTGGCGTTGACCATGTGGCCGGTCTGGCGGTCGAGGATGCGTTCCTCCAGCAGCGCATATCCGAGACCCTGCAGCACGCCGCCGTGGACCTGGCTTTCGATCTGCGCCGGGTTCATCGGCCGGCCGCAATCGTGCACCGCGACCAGCCGCTCTATCCGCACCAGCCCGGTCTCGGTATCCACCGTGACCACGGCGAAGTGCACGCCGCCCAGATCGGTCAGGGCCGTGGCCGCATCACCCGTACGGGCGCGGAAACCGTCGTAGTCGTCGGCGCGCGAGGCCAACGCGACGATCTGCTCGGTGCGCATGTGCGCCGCCGCCTCGCGGAACGTCATCGCGTGCGTGGGATCGCTGCGCGAGGCGATGCGACCGTCGCGGGCTTGCAGATCATCGACCGTCGTGCCCAGCAGCGGCGCGGCCAGCGCGAACAGTTGCCGGCAGACCTGATGCGCGGCATTGCGCGCCGGCGGCGTGATCGAGGCCGTGGTCCGGCTGCCGTACGAGGGCGGACCGGCCGGGAAGTCGGTGTCGCCGATGCGCACGCTGATGTCCTCGGCACGCAGGCCGAGTTCCTCGGCGACCACCTGCGCCAGCACCGTGCCGATGCCGGTGCCGATGTCCTGCACGCTGGAGCGGATTTCGACCGAGCCGTCGCGCAGGATGCGTACCTCGCAGGCCGCGTTGACCTGCACATTCGCGGCCCAGAACGACTGCGCCATGCCCAGGCCGGTCTTGATCGGTCCCGCCTCCACGCCGGGGGCGTGACGGCGGCTCCAGCCGATGAGGTCTGCGCCGATCCGCCGCTCCTCGCGCCGCGCCGGGCTAAGATCGATGCGATCGCGCAGCACGACCGGATCGAGCCCGAGCTTGTCAGCCAGTTCGTCGATCGCCTGCTCCAGGGCGAAGGCGCCGGGCACGTTGCCGGGCCCGCGCATGGCGCAGCCCGCGCCGGCGTTGATGAAGACGTCGTAGTGCGACTCATCGAAATTGGCGCAGGTGTACATGCGGCTTGCGATGTTGCCGACCCCGGCGCCGAGCGCCGTCCCCGCCGTGCCGTAGGACAGCAGCGACATCGCGGCCAGGGTGCCATCGCGCCGCGCGCCGATGCGCAGACGCTGCCAGGTGGCCGGCCGGTAGCCGGAGTCGATCTGCTCCTCGTGCCGCTCCAGCACGAGCCGCACCGGCGCGCCGGCCTGGCGCGACAGCGCCACCGCGGCGCGTCCGTAATAGCCGAGCGTGGACTTCGATCCGAAACCACCGCCCATCGCATCGACGATGACCCGCACCCGACTGAGCGGCAGGCCGAACGCACGCGCCAACTCCGCGCGCACGCCGGCGGTGAACTGCGTGGAGATGTAGACAGTCAATCCATCCGCGCGCCAGTCGGCGACGATGCCGTGCGGTTCAAGGCAGCAATGGCTCTGCACCTGCGTGCGATATTCGCTTTCGACGACAACATCCGCCGCGGCCAGGCCCGCCGCGCTGTCGCCGCGCCCGTCCGTAGCGGGGCCGCGCACATTGCCCTTGAGCGACAGGCCAGACGTCACCAGGCCGCCGGCGCCGAAGCCCGACTGCACGTCCAGCGTCTCGAACACGACCGGCGCACGAGGAGCGCGCGCGTCGTCCATGTCGACCACGAAGGGCAAGGGCTCGTAATCGACCTTGATCAGCCGTACGGCCTCGTCCGCCACCTGCGCGGAGACGGCGGCCACCGCCGCCACGGCCACACCGGCATAGAGCGCGATCGGCTGCACGTTGCGCCGGGTGGCTTCGACCCCTTCTTCGGCCGACACCGATGTCGTGCCGCCGCCTTTCGGCCCCAGCAGCACTTGCACCGCGCGCACGCCGGGGTACCGCTCGGCGGCACTGGTATCGATCGAGCGGATGCGGGCGTGCGGCAGCGGCGCGCGCAGAAGGCGTGCATGCAGCATGCCGGGCAATTGGATATCGGCGGTGAAGCGAACCGCGCCGGTGACCTTTTCCCGCCCGTTCCAGCGCGGGACGGACTTGCCGATCAGGCGGAGTTGGGCGTTGGGCGGCAGCGGCGGCGCCTCGTCGGCGGGAACCGTGCGCTCGATTTCCGTCAGCGACACGCTGGCAATGCCCGCCACGAGTTTTTCGTGCCGCGGCGAATCCTGGCGGTCGGTGGCCATCAGCCCCTCCTCGCCTGCGCCGCGGCGAGCACCGCGTCGACCACGTGCGGATAGCTGCCGCAGCGGCAGAAATGACCACTGATGGCGGCTTTGACGTCCTCGGCCGTGGGCTGCGGGTTGCGCTCCAGCAGGGCGGCGCAACTCAGCACCATCCCGGGCGTACAGAAGCCGCATTGCAGCGCGTCGTGCTCGATGAAGGCGGCCTGCACCGGATGCAACGCGCCGGCGCCAGCCAGGCCTTCGATGGTCGTGACCGCGCGTTCGCCGACGTCGAGCGCCAGCATCGAACATGACGCCACTGGCGCCCCGTCGAGCAGCACCGTGCAGGCCGAGCAGGCGCCGCGGTCGCAAGCGACCTTGGTGCCAGTCAGATTGAGCGGACCGCGCAACACCTCGGCGAGCGTTGTCCGCGGTTCGACCGCGACGGCGAGCGTCGCGCCGTTGACACGCAGCGTGATGGGCACGGCGTCCGGGCCGAAGACCTGCGGTTCACTGGCTGCGGCCGCAGCCTCGCCAACCCCCGCCAAGGCACTTTCGAGAACCGCCATGCCAGCCGTTGCCGCGCTCGTTCCCTTGAGAAAGGAACGCCGTGACAGCCAGCCGCGTGAGCCAGGGATATCCACGGAAAGGCGCATGGCGCTTCACATCCTCGTGAACATCGTAATGGAGCAATCACGCCCCTATCCCGCGATGTTGGCTTGGCTACGGGGCATTGGCTGCCGGTGCGTTGATCCAGGTCAATTCGGACAGCCTGCCGGCCTTCATGTCGGCGATCTCATCGTGCAGCAATGTCTCGATCAGGTCCTGCCGGACCGGTGGGCGCATCACCCTGGTCAGCCACCAGTTCCCGCTTGAGGAGACGCCGGAGGCGTTCCGCATGCACGCGGAGAACACATCGGGCGTCGTCAAGACGCCTGATCGTTCCGAACCAGGAAGCGGCGAAACTTCGATGACAAAGCCGTGACTCGCGACCGGCGGCGCGCCGACGACTGATCGCTGGAAGGGATGGACGAGCTGCGGACGGTGGTTCGTCTCAAACTGCCGCTGCGACTTCGCCGCTCTTTAGCCTGCATCAACATCATCGAGAACATGACGGTTCTTGCGTCGGATGCCACGGCTGCGTAGGGTAGTCTTGGTCAACGGCCGTTTAGGCAAGATTCAACAGAGGGCGGGACATTCCCCGCGGGTTTATTGTGAAAAAAAGCGGGAGAGGCATCGGGTTTCTGCTGCAGCTCTCGCAAACGCCTATCGCGTGGTGGTCGACGCTTATCGTACTCTGCAGCACTCTGCTGATGCCGCTGGCCGCCGTGGATGTTCCGCCTTTGCTGGATTATCCGAATCATTTGGCTCGCGCCTACGCGTTGGCGTGGGGCCAGCAAGACGCCTTCCTGTCCCGCATGTACGCGCCGCATTGGGCGATCATCCCCAACCTCGCGGTCGACCTTGTCCTGCCACCACTGCTGTGGATCATGCCGGTCCACATCGCCGGCCGCATCCTTCTCGCTGTCGCGCTTCTGCTGCCGGTCATCGGCACGGTGCTCTACAGCAATGTCCTATTTGGTCGGCGGTCGTACTGGTCCATCGCGGTCTGCCTGGTCGCCTGCAATGGTCTCTTTCTGCTCGGCTTCATCAACTTCCAGCTCGGCATCGGGCTGGCGCTGATCTGCGCCGCCGCCTGGATGGCCCGGCGGGAGGCGCATCCCGCGGCCACCGTTTCGATTGGCGCGATCTGTGCCGTGCTGCTGTTCTTCAGCCACCTGATGGGATTGCTGTTCTTCCTGATCCTGCTTGGGTCTTACGAAATCGAGCGGGCATGGGTATCCTATCGGCAAGGCGGTTCGCTGATCGCGGTCGTCGCCCGGCGCGCCGCGTGGCTGCTTCCGGTCGTTGCTCCGCCGATGGCCCTTTACGTCGTGTCTGCGTTCGCCGATGTCAGGAGCGGGATCGTTTGGGAAACCGGTCACGACAAGCTGATCCGCGCGGCGATGTCGCTGGTGAACTACAACCTTCCGCTCGATATCGTCAGTGCCAGCTTGCTCGCGGCTTTCCTGCTGACCTGCGCAGGGCTGCGGTTGATTCGTGTGCCACTGCGATCGGCGGTTGCGCTGGGGGCCGTTGGCGGCCTTTTCGCTGTCGCACCATTGGGCTTCAAGGGTACCGGCTATATCGACGCCCGGTTCGCCGTAATGTTCGGCTTCCTCGTCTTTGCCAGCGTCCGGCCGGTCCGGCTGCCGGACCGCGCTGCGTTGCTTGTCGCCGTCGCCGTCGTGGCGCTGTTTGGTGTCCGCACGTCACAGGTCGCCGCCGTCTGGTACGCTCACAATCGCGATCTCGCCGAGTTGCGGGACGCCATGTCCGTGGTCGAACCAGGCAGCCGTGTCCTGCTCGCCATGGTCGACGCGGACGAGGTCGGTCCCGGCCAGGACACCTTCCTGCGGCGGCAGTATTTGTCGGACGGCACACGGCTGGACGCCCACACCGCCGCGCTCTTGTTGATCGAGCGCCACGCCTTCTGGACCTTCCTGTTCGCCGAACCGACCCAGCAGCCCATCACACTTCGCTCGCCCTATCGGGACATCGCCGCGCGTACGATCGGCATCCCGGATATCCGGCTGCTGTCCGCACACAGCCCCGTTGCCAAGGATCTGTCGGCGTTCCCGATGGAAGGTCGGTGGTCATGCTGCTACGACTACGTCCTGCTGCTGGAAGCGGGCGCCCGACCCGACTTCTCCGACCGCAACCTCGAACTGCTGCAAAAAACCGACTATGCAAGTCTGTTTCGTATCAGAACCAGAGATAACGGAATGCCCCAATTTGACAGATAGCCCGACAAATACGGAAACAATCCGTTGCGGAATCAAGGTGCGGGGCTTTGCCCCGCGACCCCACCAAAGGCGGAGCCTTTGGAATCCAACCGTCTAACAGATCCGGGTCTGGGGCCGGTCGGCCCCAGCGGGTCAGGGCAGAGCCCTGATCTTCCGGTAACGCGGCGCAACAGCATTTGCTTCGTGGCCCCCAGCACATCGGCGATGGCGCGGCGACGGTAGTCCCAGATCGGCTCGGGCTCAGGCGGATAAACCACCATCGTCGCATTGGCTTCGAACAGCAGCACCGATCCGTCGGGCGCCAACGCGAAATCGGCGCCGGCATAATCGAGACCCAGCGTCGCGCTGATTCCGGCAAGCGCCGTCATCGCGCGTTCGCCCAGCACGGCCGGCATGTTGTCGAGGAAGCGGCGCTCCTCGTCGCGATAGGCGACGTTCGTCGCCATGGCGGCGGTGAAGTAGTGCACCTTCCAGTCGGCCGCGATCGCCAGGTGCAACGGGCAGGGAACTCCGTCGATGAACATCACGCGGTATTTGCGCGCCATGCCGTCCGGCCCGCGCGCATCGAGATATTCAATCGCGAGCAGTTCGTCGCCGGGCAAGACCGTGACCGCTTTCGCCAGCGCGTCGCGATCCTCGACGTAGAGGAAATGCTGGCCGGTGTGAAAGCCGGGCGGGCGCACCAGCAGCGGGAAGCGCAAGCCATCGGCCGCCAGGATGGTCGCGCGCGGCAGCGTTGTGATCCTCGGTGCGATCACGCCGGGGATGGCGGCGAGGCGCCGGGCGTTGTCGGCACGGCCGGTTGCCCGCACCAGCGCGGGCGGATTGATCACCGGCGCCGTACTGCGTGCCAGTATCTCCTCGGCGCGTGCCAAGGCCACGCCGCAGAGATCGGCGTCGCCGACCGCGTTCACGACCAGCGCATGCGGCGGCAAGGGATGAACTGGCTCGTAGTAGTCGGCATAGATCGCCGTGACCGCGAAGCGACGTTCGTCGATCCAGTGCCGCGTCGGGACGTTGCCGCCGCGTGCCGCGACCAGCAGCAGAAGGGGCACGCGGTGCTCAAGGGCGCGGCGCGGTCTGGTGACGATCGCATGCCCGGCGAAGCCTTTCTGCCAATGCGCATCCGCCGTTTCATCCGCAAGCTCGGTCAGCACCCGCGCCAGGCCCTGATGCGCTTCGGGGAAATCGGGATCGACGGCAAGCGCGGCCTGATAGTGCATGCGCGCGCCGGAGAGATCGCCGTCCTCAAGCAGAAGATTGGCAAGATTGACGCGCCCGATCGGGTTTCTGGGATGGCAGAGTACCGCCTGGGCATAGGCGGTGCGCGCGGCGGAGTGGTAGCCGCCGGCCTGGGCGAGTGCGCCCAGTTCGTTCAGCGCGGAAAACTGCGTCGGATCGAGACGCAACACATCGACATACGCCTGCTTCGCGGCCTCGTCCTCGCCGATCGCGGCGAACCCACGGGCGCGATCCAGCGCCGGTTCCACGTCGTTGCTATCGGCGCGCTTGGCGGACATTCAAACGACAGTACTGCCTTTCCAAGGGACGATTCCTATCGGGGAACCGAAGAGGTGGACTTCGTCCACCCTACGGACCGACTCGTAGGGTGGACGAAGTCCACCTCTTTTCCGCGGCGGCGCGGTCCAACATCTCGCTCACTGCGTCGCGGATGCGTGCGGCCGGCGCGCGCTTGTAGTCGAACATCGCCGGGCGATCGGCGTGGCGCACCAGCATGGTGGCATTGCATTCGAACAGCACCAGTTTGCCATCGCGGTCGATCGCCGCGTCCGCGCCGAAGTAATCGAGCCCGACCCGGGCCTGCACCGCATCGAGCGCGGCGCACACGAGCGGCCCGAGATATTCCTCGGGCCGATGCAGGAAGGCGGCCTCCTCGGCACGCAAGGTTGCGTCCGTGGCCATCTGCGTGCGGAAGTAATGGACCAGCCAGTGCTCGCCGATCGCGAGGTGAAACGGAAATACTCGGCCGCCGACAAACATCAGCCGCAGCTTGCGATAGAGGCCGTCGGGGGAGCGGAAATCGACGAATTCGGTGAGGTAGACTTCGTCGGACCGGATCGCGGCGACCGCTCGCCGTACCTCGTCCGCGGTCCTTGCGACCGTCAGATCGTGGCCGCCATGGCTGCCGACCGGACGCACCAGCAC
>Ga0224531_1001315_pt1 | contig 11056 bp, 10 predicted proteins | sample CBST100metaG_FD_179876 | JGI IMG/M metagenome (GOLD analysis project Ga0224531, IMG submission 179876) | Peat soil microbial communities from Stordalen Mire, Sweden - C.B.S.T100 | ecosystem: Environmental > Terrestrial > Soil > Wetlands > Peat | place: Sweden: Norrbotten County, Stordalen Mire... | reverse complement strand
GCCGAAAATGGAGTATGCAGCGGCATGGATCGCGTGCGCCAATCCATGTTGCCGTTTTCCTTCTTGCACCACGCGGGACTCTTTTTTTGACACAATCTGTCACTGTATTATGCGAGGCTCAGTAATCACTCTCCGATTGCGAAAGAGCCTGCCCGATTTTCACGTTCAGAACTGATTCGTGACCGGCCTCGGGTCGGAGGACGTCGGCTGCTGATTACCGCTCTACGCAAAGGGCTGCAGCTTGGACAAGACGGTGGGAAGAAACTCGGCGACCGTCGGATGGATATGCATTGCGCGCTGTACGACGGTGTACGGCGCCTTCGCATACATGACGTCGAGCAAAACCTGAACGACTTCATCGCCCCCGGTCCCGAGGATCGCAGCACCCAGAATTTGTTTCGTTTCTGCATCAACCGTGATTTTGATGAAACCTTGTGTCTCACCCTTCTCAACGGCCCGCCCCACGCGGCTCATCGAATGTTTTACGGCGAGTGCCGCACGCCCCGACTTCCTAATTTCGGCATCGGTCATGCCGCATCGACCTAGTGGCGGATCTGTATAGAGGGCGTAGGTCTGGATTCGATCTGAGACGCGCCGACGGTCAGCGTTGAAGAGGTTGTCGGCAACAATCTCATAGTCGTTGTATGCCGTGTGCGTAAAGGCGCCGCGGCCGTTGCAGTCACCCAAGGCCCAGATGCCGGGTACATTGGTTTGCAATTGGTCGTCAACGACAACGTAGCCGCGTTCGTCGGTCGCAACCCCGGCCCTATCGAGGCCCAGGTCGTGCGTATTCGGGGTGCGTCCCACCGCGAGAAGAATGTGAGTGCCGAGCACTTCCGGCGAGCCTTCGGTACATTCAACGCCGACTGCGATACAGCTGTCCCGCTTCGCGAGCGATATACATTTTGCATTCAATACAATCCGTATTCCCTCAAGCTCCAGAATCTTCTGCACGGCGTCGGAGACATCTTCATCTTCACGTCCGATCAGGCGCGGTCCCATCTCTACGATCGTGACCTCGCTTCCGAAGCGGCGATACATCTGCCCGAATTCCAATCCAACGTAACTTCCGCCGACAATGACGAGATGTTCGGGCAGAAAGTCAACATCCACCATTGAAGAATTCGTGAAGAAGGGAACATCGTGAATCCCAGGAAACGCGGGAACAGTAGCGCGACCGCCAACGTTGATGAAGACTTTGTCGGCCTCGAGAACTTCGTCGTTGACCACGACGGAGTGGGACGTCTCAAAGCGGGCATGGCCTTGGATGACCGTACAATTCTGGAGTCCTCGCAACCATTCCTCTACGCCCTTGTTGGACCGTCCGGAGATTTCATCCTTGCGTGCCTTGACACGCTTCATGTCGACGCGCACATCGCCATTGATGACAAAACCAAATTCAGCGCCTCGGCGAGCAGCGTGGCCTGCATTCGCACTGGCAATGAGTGTCTTCGTCGGAATACATCCCGTGTTTACGCATGTGCCACCAAATTTGTGGCGTTCAATAATCGCGACTGCCTTACCCGCGGTCGCAAAGCGTGCCGCCAAAGACGGACCTGCCTGCCCTGTCCCAATGATGATCGCGTCAAAATGTCGCGACACGAGGCACCTCCTGTAGAGAAGATCGCAGGCCACCTTCGGCCAACGCACCAAAGCATTGCTCGCCAATCGTCCTGTCGCCAATGGCGACTATTCTGCCCTCTTCAGCTAACCCGCGACGAGCTGCTGCCCGCCGTCGATGTCGTAGGTCGCGCCAGTGAGGGCCGTGTTCGTCATGATGTGAACAGCGAGCGCCGCGACGTCGACCGGTGAGACGACGCGCCGGATGGGAAGTGTGGCACGAAGCTGATTGCGGCGGCTTTCGAGTTCGTCGCCGAGGAGCGATGCCGACAACGGTGTGTCGACGAAGCCGGCGGCGATGAGGTTGATTCGTACGGGAGCGAGTTCGAGCGCCAAGCTGGCGGTGAGAGCGGGGAGCGCAGCGGTAACTGTCGACACGATTCCCATCCCGATGCCTGGGCGGCGACCGCCGGTGCCGCCCATGAACAGCAGCGTGCCTCCCGGTCTTACCTTGTGGGCAGCGAAACGGGCGACTTGAAGCATGAGCAAGAGGTGCGTGTCGAGGGCAACGCGCGCCTGCTCCAAGTCCATGTCGAGAAGGCGCCCGTAGTGCGGCTGGCCGGCTGTTACCATCACGTGATCAATCGTGGCCGGAAGATCATCGAAGAATCGCTCGAGTGAGGCAGAATCGGTGGCGTCGAAGGCCGCGATGCTCAGCGCTTCGAGCTCGCTGGCAACGAACTGAAGCCGCTCGGCATTCCGGCCGGTGAGGATCAGCCGGGCCCCCTCAGCGCGTGCTTGTCGAGCCGTTTCGAGTCCAATGCCGGCGCTACCGCCGATTACGACGACAGATTGCCCAAGGAGTTCCGGCTCGCGCAGGATGGGAACGGTGGTTGTTGCGGTGCTCATGATTCCTCCAGGAACCAGCGATCGAGAGCCTCGACGTCTCGCCAAGAGCCACGTCGGTCCGACCGTAGCCGTTCATTTCGGCAGTTCACTGCCGCTCTGTTCCGCCACCATGTAAGCGGCATACCAGTCTGGCCAGTTAGCGTCACGCTGCCCAGTGCGCTTCTCGTGCTCGCCGTGGGCGGCCTCCGCACGTCGAAACGCGCTCGCCAGATCGTTCGCCGACACGAAGGTCATCGCCGTGTCGTCAATGCGACCGGGCAGCCGCGTCGTGATTTCCTGGAAAAGCCAACCGTTTCCGTCCGGGTCGCGGAACGACGCGAATGAGCGGTAACTGCGGTGCTCGGGATCAGGACCGTTGACCCGAATCCTCCCAAACAGGTAGGGCTCATCTGGGCCAGCGTACAAGTCGTCGGCGCCGTGGAAGACTTCGCTGACCTCAACGCCCCGACGAAGCAGATTCTTGCGCGCGGCCTCGATGTCAGCGACGATCAGATAAAGGCCTTGAGCGGACCCGGGAGCAGCCCCTGTGACGTTCTTGCCGAAGATGACCGAGCATCCGGAGCCAGGCGGCGTGAACTGAATCACTCGAAAGTCCTTACCGTTGTCGTAGTCGGCGTCGAGTCGCCAGCCTAGCTTCGCGTAGAACTCCTTGGCGCGATCAACATCCGAGACCGGGATAACGACGATCTCGAACTTCATGTCGACTTTCGCGACGCTCAACTCGCTGGCCGTATCTTTGCTCTGGACTTCATAAGTTGTATTTGCCATGGTCTCTCCTCCTTTGCGTTCAATGGAATCGAAAGTCAGATTGTCGAATGCGAACCTCGACCAACAGGTTCACTTGTCTCATAAGGCGTGACGTTCGATACTTTCGCGAATGACCTGTCCAGGGAAACGAACCAAGAGGAAGTGGGAATTTCGGCTTGCGTGATTCGGTTGATGCCCGTTTGGGCGGGCATGATTGCGGATAATATAGCTCAAGTGAGTATCCTCAGCAAGAGGTTTGAAACCACAGCGCTCGTACGGTTTTGTCATGGGGCTTCTGAACCAAAAGGCGCGCCGTTTGAGGTAGAACACGCCCGAGTCGATACGCAGATTCGAGGCCGAAAGAATGGCGAATTTGATCTTGGTCAAAACAAATCCGCGCTCGGTTTCGACCGGCATGAGCCAGATGCGGGCAGGCATGGCGAGGCTATCGAGTGCTGAGATAACCATATGATGAAAATCCGCGGCGGGCGTAGGTTTGAGCGGGAGCGTCCGACTGCCACCGACGCGGGTGTCGCTCCATTGAGCCGGGGGAAATGCAACCCGGATGTCTGCGGCGTTACGTAATCCGCTGAACCCATTGGCTTCGCCAAGCGGGCGCCTCGAAGGGATCCGCGAAATACTGAGTTTCGTGCACGACCTTACCGTTGCGGAACTCCATAATGCTCACGGTGTATGCCGGTTTCCCCTGGTAGATGATGGTGTATTCCGTGATCCAGAGGCTACCGTTTCCGAGAATTCGCTTGACGTTGAAACCTGATGGTTTGCCGGGATGGTGACTCCGCAAGGCCTGCAAATTGGCTCGCCCGAGGATTCGTTCACCTGACTGGGGATAGTCGCAGACAGCGTCGTCGGCATAAATATCGTGTTCGGCATTTGCATCGCCGACTGCCGACGCATGCCAGTGCGCATTCAGGGCTTCACGTATATTTTTCTCTTCCATGAACTGCTCCAGTTATTGTTGGTTTCAAGCTCACTTGCCTTGCGCGATGAAACCCGGGACGCCTGTTCTTACTACTTCATTGAGCCTCTGCCGGGTTTGAATGCGATTGATTTCGTTCAACGCGTCTTCTGGAAGGGCGAAGATGTCGAAATTTTCGCGCGCGCGGGCTGCAGTTTTAGGCGTGGTGAGCACAGCCATACCACGTTGGATCGCCCATCCCAGCAGAACCTGTGCCGGGGTTTTCGCAACGCGCGCGGCGATTGCCGAAATGACTGGGTCTTCAAGCAACCCCGGCCTCATTCCGTGACCCAATGGGGCGAAGGCCAAAAGCACTATGCCCTTCTCCTTGCAGAATTCCAGAAGCTCCGTTTCCGGCAGATACGGATGGGCTTCGACCTGGACCACGGCTGGCTTGACTTTTGCGGATTCGTAGATCGGCAACAATTCTTTCAAGCTGATGTCCGACAGGCCGATGGCGCGGCACCTGCCATCGTCGACGAGACTCTCCATTGCTCTCCATGTATCGAACAAAGTCACTCCGTTGTCGTAAAGGACATGCCCGTTTTGATCTCTCGGGTCCTGCTCGTCTCCCGGCTGAAATGCAAACGGGGTATGAATGAGGTAGAGATCCAGATAACTGAGCCTGAGCCTGTTCAGACTTGCCTCGAAGGCCGGTCCGACACGATCAGGACGATGATTGGTGTTCCACAACTTTGTGGTAACAAACAGGACTTCGCGCGCGATCCCTCGAGCAGCAAGTCCCACCTGCAACGCCTCGCCAACCTCGCGCTCGTTGCGGTATCTCTCCGCGCAATCGAAGTGTCGAAAGCCGGCGTCCAGCGCGTCTCTGGTCGCAGTTTTCGTCACGGTCGCGTCGGGGATCAAGGTACCGAACCCGAGTGCGGGCATATGGCCGCTGCCGTAGTTGATCGGCATTCTTGTTAGCCGAAGATCAGAAGATTCAATCATGGTCCACCTCCGCGTTAGTTTGCGTTCCCCATGCTGCTGGGATTTAGAGTTGGGGCAAGTTGCATCATCCGTGGGTATCGCTGCATGCAATATCGATTTGCTACTTCTGCGATTTTCTGGTATCTCATGGCTGAGGTATAGTCATGGCCAACATCTTGCCTGCCGGAACGCTGGCACCGAACTTTAGCATTCACGTCACGCCCGACCAAAGGCTTTCATTGAGCGAGTTGCGCGGAAAGCCAGTCATTCTGGCTTTCTACCCGGCCGACTGGAGCCCTGTCTGCGGCGACCAGATGGCTCTATACAACGAGATTCTACCCGAGTTTCAGAAATATGGAGCAGAGCTGGTAGGTATTTCCGTCGATGGCGTTTGGTGTCACGCTGCGTTCGCCAAAGATCGACACCTGCATTTCCCGCTGGCAGCAGACTTCGAACCGAAGGGGGAGATTGCAAAGTCTTACGGGGCCTATCGCTCTGAAGACGGTGTCGCCGAGCGGGCACTTTTTGTCATTGATCGGAAAGGGGTCATCGCCTGGAGCTACTGCTCTCCGATTGCAATCAACCCCGGAGCCGAAGGGATCCTGGAGGCTTTGGAGGCTCTGCCGAAGTAGGAGCGTCAATGAGCAAGCTATCAATTGCGGTCAGCACGGAAGATCACATGCAGGGAGATCCAGCCGCGGAATGCATTTTGGTTGAGTATGGCGACTATGAGTGCCCCCACTGCGGGAGTGCCTATCCGATCGTCAAGAGATTGCAGAAACACTTCTCAAAACGTCTTACGTTTGTCTTTCGCAACTTCCCGCTGAGCCAGATCCATCCATGGGCGGAGCCAGCTGCTGAAGCGGCAGAATTTGCTGGCGAACATGGCAGATTCTGGGAAATGCACGACCTGCTTTTCGAGAATCAGGAGAGTTTGGGCAATGCACTGTTCTTGCAACTGGCCAAAACGCTCAACCTGTCGGGTGCGCAGTTGCAGACTGCGGTTGCAGAGCAGAGATACAGCAACCGAGTGCGAGCCGACTTTTCCGGTGGCGCCCGAAGCGGCGTGAACGGAACTCCAACCTTCTTCATCAATGGCCAACGTCACAACGGATCATTCGATTTCGATGCCCTTAGCGATGCAATTCGCCGGGCGCTGGATGTCGAGTGAGTTGAAACCACGGCAACGTCATCAATCTGGGTTCTGACATCTCAAGGAGGCAGTGGCAAAGACATGGCAGAGGCAGACGGAGCAGCAAAACGTGATTTTAGAGATGGACTCTTCGTTCGTGATCTTGGCGAAGGTGCGATGATCCTTGGTCAAGTGGATGGCGAAGATGCAGTCCTGGTGCGCCGCGGCAACGAGTTCTTTGCCGTGGGCGCAAACTGCACTCATTATCATGCGATGCTCTCGCAAGGACTGGTCGTTGGAGACACTTTACGATGCCCCTTGCATCACGCCTGTTTCAACCTGCGCACTGGAGACGCGCTGCGCGCACCCGCGCTTGACCCGATCCCGCACTGGCGCACAGAAGTCAGCGGCGAAAAGGTATTTGTACGCGAGAAACTCGCTGTCCCTGATCGAAAAGACATGAGCGCTCCCACAACGGGAAGAAGTATCCCTGCCTCTGTTGTGATCGTAGGGGGTGGTGCTGCCGGTCTTGGTGCTGCGGACATGCTGCGCAGGGAGGGCTACGATGGGGCGCTCACCATGATCAGTGCGGAGGACTGGCCTCCTTACGACCGGCCGAACCTATCCAAAGACTTCCTCGTGGGCGCAGCTCCAGATGATTGGATGCGATTGCGATTGCCTGATTTCTACCGTGAACAGAATATCGATCTCATGCTCAACTCGCGGGTGTCGGCGATTGATCTGGCACAGAGGCGCGTTCAACTGGAGAACGGACGCTCGTGCGGGTTTGATGCCCTCCTGATTGCGACTGGCGCCGAACCGGTCCGTTTGACGATCGAGGGCGCCTACGACGCCCAGGTTCACTATCTTCGGACTTTTGCCGACGCTCGCGCCATCGTCTCGAAAGCTTCATCGGCCAAGCGAGTCGCCGTTATCGGTGCGAGTTTCATCGGTCTGGAAGTTGCCGCATCCTTGCGCACACTTGGAATCGCGGTGGATGTGATCGCGCCTGGCAGCGAACCCCTGGAGCGAGTGATGGGGCCCGAAGTCGGCCGTATGATTCGCGCGCTTCATGAAACTCACGGAGTTATCTTCCATCTTGGGGAGACCGTTGCGAGAATTGATGACGCCACTCTGACTTTGAGCAGCGGGGCCAAGATCGAAGCGGACTTTGTGGTTTTGGGCGTCGGGGTGCGCCCTTCCTTGACCTTGGCTGAGCAAGCGGGTCTCGCGACCGATCGCGGTATTGTGGTGAATGAATACCTGGAAACCAGCGCTCACGGGGTTTATGCAGCAGGCGACATTGCGAGGTGGCCGGATCCACATTCCGGAGAGCGGATTCGCGTCGAGCACTGGGTGGTGGCCGAACGGCAAGGACAAATAGCGGCAAAGAACATTCTGGGACATCGCGAGCGATTCGCGACGGTACCATTCTTTTGGAGCCAGCACTACGACTTGGTCATAAATTATGTGGGGCACGCCGAGAGTTGGGATTCGGTCGAGATCGACGGCGATCTCAATGCACACAATTGTGCTGTGTCTTACAAGCGCGGGGAGCGAACACTCGCCGTTGCAACAATCTCGCGGGATCTGCAGAGCCTGCAGATTGAGGCGACACTGGAAGATCGCCTCTTGGCATCGGGCGGGATAAGAGCCCATTAGAGCGATCAAACTTTCCACAATTCTGCGAGGTTGCGAAATCAGATGGAGCTCTGCTCGAATGTCCGCAGACCATGGCGAATCACGAATAGTGTTTTTTGCTTGAACTTCAAGATTTATGGAGATTCCATTGTGTGTCCACTTGCACTGGGCCAGCCTTCCAGGAATGATCCCTTCAGCGCCTCGCACGCTGGCATCCGGTGGCATCTTGCAGCCTGACCGCCCTTGATATCTTCTTGGCTTCCCGTAAAGTCCTATGATGAAAGCCTATAAGCGCGGCAGCCGGAAATTCCGCAGGGCATACCGCGCACCGTCCAGAGTCAAATGCTGTTCATCCGAGTAGAGCAACTGGTTGCCATCGATGTAGGCGCAGAGATTCTGGCGATTGCAGAGCGTGGATTTCAGGTCAATAAGTTCAATGCCGGGCGTCCTTTGATGTATTTGATTGAGCATGTCGGTGGACATTTCGTCTTCGGCAAAATGGCCGTCCGGTGCAAAGCCGAAGTTGTCACTCCCAACTCCCAACCATGCTGCAATGGTGTGGCGGACCGGCATTCGCGAGGTTCGGAAGGTCAACGATGGGTCGAAACTAAAGATGGGCACGTCATCCATCAGAACAATCTGCTTCCCGTTTTCTTGCAGCAGTTGAATCAAAGACAGCAAAGACCGCGATCGTACATTCCGAACAGACTCCATGTGGGCTGAATCGCGTCCGCGCTCAAGGATGTCAACGTGGGGGCTGTTTCTATCTATAAAGAACCCGTCTGCCCATTTTCCTGCCATGATCACAATCCGGACCCGGCGATCGGCTGTGATCAGGTCAAGTATCCGACGGTTAAAACGAATGCACTCTGTGACATTTGAGGGATGCTGCGCATTGAAGTTCATCGCTCCTGCTTCGGTGGTCGGCAGGCAGGATGATCGAGTGGTTTGAATGAAGCTATACCCTTGCGAATTAGCGGTTTGACGCAGCGCCGGCGCCAGGGATGCCGCGTGACTGTCTCCCCAAAGCACCACCGACGGTCGTGGATCCGTCGCATCGTAGCACTGGGGCGACAAGTTTGGCTTGTCACTGCCATAGCTGACCATGCAAGGGTCGGGGATCCGCTCTCCTTCCTCAATGAGCGTCGGATAACGCTCCGGAAATCCACGACTTCCCCATAGCACCGCAAGCATGACAACAAGACCAAGGGTCACTGCAGCATAACGAAGAAGAAGGGGAACGGGCGCGCTGGAGGATCTCCGAAAAGGCTGTTCAACGAGGTAATAGGAGAGAACTGCAGCGGCAAAGGATGCGGCGATTGCGAGAGCGATTGCGGTGGAAGGCAATTTTCCCCCACAGGCAATCCGCAGAAACGCCAGAAAAGGCCAATGCCACAAGTACCACGAGTACGATACCTTGCCAATAAAGACGAACGGAGGTAAGGATAGGAGCTTTCGATTGAACCAACTGAGGGGAGTTGCGATGACCATGGCCGTCCCTAGAACGGAGGGCAGCGCAGCAGGTCCAGGAAACGGCACTGCGGGAGTGATCAGGAATACGGGGGCCAGCATGAGGATTGAGCCAAGCAGGCCCACCGCATGCGCCCATCGACCACTCAGGAGCTTGCGCTTCCAACTGGACTCAATCACTGCCAGCGTTACGCCTGCGCCGAGTTCCCAAGCGCGGGATGGCAACAAATAGAAGACAACGCTCGGATGAAGCCCCAGTTCAAACCATGCGAAAGCAAACGACAGTACACTCAGGGCAAGGATGGCCGGCAAGAGAAGGCCGCGCCGCATGCGCCCTATCAGCACCATCAATAACGGAATGACTGCGTAGAACTGCTCCTCAACGCCCAGCGACCATGTCATCAACAGCGGATTGAGTTCACTGGCGCTCTGAAAGTAGTTGGCGCTGCGCAAGAGATAAACATTCGACACTGAGAGGACGGACGCGATCGCCATTTTGGCGAATGTGCTGGCCTCAAGCGGAGAGAGCAGGACGATGGCGGCCAGAAGCGAAAAGGCCATGACAAGGTAAAACGCAGGGAGAATTCGCTTGGCGCGACGCCGATAAAAGAGCAAGAAGCTAAAGGTCCCGGAGGCGAGTTCCGCGAAGATGTGACCGCCAATGAGGTAACCGGATATGACGAAGAAAATATCCACGCCGGTGAAGCCGCCAGAAAACAGGGGCGCACCAGCGTGATAAAGCACGACGCTCAGAATGGCTACGGCCCGAAGCCCGTCGATATCGGGACGGTAATTCTGTGCTGACTCACGAGATTGAGCCCTATTCATAGTGTCTTCTTCGCTCCTTTGGAGCCGGTCAAAGAGGATCGTCGGAATAAAGGGGACGAGACATTCAGTTTGGGTACAACTTCAAGCGGTCAAGACCAAGCGGTGTAGATTCTCAGTCACGAAAATAGTATGCCTCATTGCGAATGCCGAAGGTTTGGCGCACCCAATGAAAATCGCAGAAGATCACTCACGTACGTTCAGGTGACCAATAGATGTTTGATCTCAAGTTTTGAACCAGAACATCCAGCCGCGCCAGTTCCCTTTACACACATCGGCACAAGAGAACCATCAGCAAAGGGGGGCTGTTGACGGCCGGCTATGTACGGCCGATCAATGCCGTCTTCGGCAAGCGTCTACTCTGACAGCCTGTCGCGTTCCTGCGCCTGGTAGTTCGCTTCCCGCCCACGCTGACGTTCGTGAATCCGAACTGGAGCATCGCCTTCGTCTTGTAAAGATTGCGGCGGTCCATCGCGAGGAGAAGCGGACCACCGGCTTGGGCCGAATCCGAACGGACCCGGGAAACTGATTCCAGCCGGTCTGGGTCAATACCGCGTCGGCATTCTCAGCCTCCACGCAAGTGCTTGACGCAGAATGGACGCCCTTTGCGGGGGCCCACACCTCCATTGCGCCCTTCATGGTCGTTTAAAGTAAAGCGCTCGAAAGACAGCGGTTGATAAGGCAATCTGTGCGCCTTCCCGGCCCTGGATTTCCTCTTGCAGCTGCAAGTCGGAGGGTCACCATTTTTTGGGACTACAGTAATCAACTGGACAGTGCTGAGTTCGCCGAATGCATCATGCAGCGATCTCCTGCGAATCCAACCGGGTATCGGAGCGCCTGTATTGGTTCAGGATTTTCTTCAG
>Ga0224531_1001312_pt1 | contig 11068 bp, 12 predicted proteins | sample CBST100metaG_FD_179876 | JGI IMG/M metagenome (GOLD analysis project Ga0224531, IMG submission 179876) | Peat soil microbial communities from Stordalen Mire, Sweden - C.B.S.T100 | ecosystem: Environmental > Terrestrial > Soil > Wetlands > Peat | place: Sweden: Norrbotten County, Stordalen Mire... | reverse complement strand
CCTGCTCGAATTCGTACAGGGTCGCCGCTTCCTGTTGGTCACGTCGATCAATAATTTGTTCTCAGGGATCGTTTCTCCCTGGTCATGCGCTGCGCAAAGCGGATGTAGCACCGATATGCGCAACGACGCGTGGCCCAGCCTGAAGCGCGCAAAAAAAGATTTCCGTTTGGAAATCCCCGCGTACCTGCAGACACGAACCTGCGGTCACCCGCAAAAAATAAAGCGGTTTCAGGTGTTTTCTCGGAGCAGGATGGCAGCGCATCAGGTTTTGCCTGGGTCGCCCGCGAGCCGTAGCTCATGTATGGGGCAAAGGGGCGCGCATCCTCACAGAGATTCTTAGAATACCACATTCCGACGCCTATCCACAGCCTAAGCACTGTGGAAGTGAGGTTTACGGTGGCTTGCCTTGAAACTGAGCCGGCCAAATTGGTCCACACTCGTTCCTGCTTCCATTCAATTGGACGCTGTGGAAATGAATTCGATGCAAGTTTCCACAGGACCGTGGAAGGCTGTGGAGAAGTGGATAACGCGGGCGGCTCGCCTCCGGCAGCTTGTCAAGCCCAAGGAAGGGCTTGGCAGCATCAGGGGGTCGCAGGCTCCTCAAGCAGGGACTTCAAATCCCTTTTCCCATGGAGCACGGCGATCACCTGCAACGGCCTGGTGTCAGGACGGTAGACTACGACGAAGTTCGGAAATCTCGTTACCGTCCAGAACCGAACCGGCAGAGAGGTAATTTCGCTTCGTTTGGAGTCCAGCAGGGGATGCCGGGCAAGGCTGCTGCAGGCCGACAAAATGGCAGATTCCACACGATTGGCTGCGTCCACATTGTCTTCTGCAATGTAGTCCCAAATGCCGCCAAGATCGCCAATTGCCTGTGGGGTGAGTTGGAAAGGAGTGGGCATCGCTCAGGCAATGCGCCGATTTGCCCTGCGGTCCTGCAGCATTTGGATCGCCTGATCGGCATCCACAAGCTCTCCCCGTTCCGCCTCGGCAAAGCCTTCCTCGATCTGGGCAGCTAGATCCGCACGGTTGGCCAGCATCCAATCCTCATTCCGAAACTGCTCGCGAATCAGTTCAAAGGCCTGGTCGAGCACTTCTTCCGGACTCATGCCGGACCGGGCAGCCCGATCGAGCACTGCCTGTTGTTCGGGTTTGATTTCGAAGGTCATGGCGCGCTCCCGTGTGCCGAAGGCTCGTATGGGCAGGATTATACCCGCTATCGGCGCTGGCGCATCTGCTGCAGCGCCCGGTCCAGCTCCATCTTCTGCTGCCACAAGACGGCCAGCTCGGCAACATCTCCGCGGCGGTCGGCCTCGGCCAGCAGGACGCGCAGATCGCGGAGGCGGTTCTCAATGCCCCGCTCCTTGATCTCCTGTATGGCGCTGAGCACCTCGCTGTCGGTGGGCGGCTTGACCTCCGCCAGCAGCGTTTCCGCCAGCAGGGCGCGCTGCCCTTCGTCTTCAATCACGTCCATGGGATCGTTGGCCTGACGCCGAGCCAGCGCCTGCATGGCCGGAAACGCGCGCAGATGCTGGAACCGCTCCGGCTGGCGCTCGATGGCCTCAGAGGCCGCCCGCCGCGCCTCCTCGTCTGCTGGATCGCTAATGGCTAGGGCGCGCAGCAGTACCCGCTCCACTTCGCTAAGGGACGAGGTCCGCACCTCAACGTGGTCCTGCCGCCGCAGCGCCGCCTGGCGCAGTTCATCGCGCAGCACGGCGGAGTCGATGCCCAGCTTCTGCGCGGCATCGGCGGCAAACTGGTCGCGCGACAGCTTCTGCGGCATGCGCCGGATGTGGGGCAGCAGGTAATTCAAGGCCTTGACCTTCTGCTCCGCGCTTTGGCCGGGAAACATCTGCCGTGCGCGCTCGATCAAAAAATCAGCCTGGCTGCGCGCGCCGCGCAAGGCTGCCGTATAGGCCTTGACGCCCCGTTCGCGAATGTAACGGTCGGGGTCCAGCCCGTCATCGAGAGTCACGATCTTGATGGTGAAGCCCTCTTCGGTGAGCAGGGCAACCGTTTTGGCGGCGGCGTTGGCGCCAGCGGCGTCGGGGTCGAAGTTGGCCACCACCTGCGAGGTGTGGCGGCGCAACAGAGCCACCTGCTGCTCGGTAAAGGCCGTTCCGCTGGTGGCGATCACGTTCTGTATCCCGCGCAAATAGACTGAGATGCAGTCCATCTGGCCCTCGACCAACAGGGCAAACTCCACTTGCCGAATGGCGGTTTTGGCCTTGTCCAGGTTGAACAGCACCTGCCCCTTGGAGTAGAGCGGCGTCTCCGGCGAGTTGATGTACTTAGGGCCGGCCTTGTCGCCCGTCTCCAGCGTGCGCGCCGTGAAGGCGATCACCCGGCCGCTCTCGTTTGCGATGGGAAACATGACCCGCTTGCGGAAGCGGTCGTAGAGAGGCCCCATGCTGCCGTCGCCCTGCTCCTTGGAGCTGAACAAGCCGCTCAGCCGCAGCGTCTCCTGGTCGGCCATGCCGCTCAGCCGTTCGCGCAGGGCGTTGAAGCTGTCCGGCGAGTAGCCGACGCGGAAAGTCTTGATGCCCTCGGCGGTCAGCCCCCGCCCGGCCAGGTACTCCCGCGCCACGGAACCTTCGGGCCCGCGCAATTGCTCCTGAAACCAGGCTGCTGCGGCCTCGTGCAGCTCCAGCAGTTTGGCCCGCTGACGCGCTCCGGCGGCTTCCTCCGGCGAAGAGAACTCCCGCTTGGGCAGCGGAATGCCGCACTTCTGCGCCACAATCCGCACCGCCTCGGGAAAGCCCACGTTCTCAATCTTGCCCACAAAGCTGAACACGTCGCCGGAAACACCGCAGCCGAAGCAGTGGTAGAACTGCCGCACCGCATGGACGGAAAACGACGGCGACTTTTCCTTGTGGAACGGACACAGCCCGGTGTAGTTCTGCGCCCCCGCCTTGCGCAGGCGGATGTACCCCTCGATCACCTTGACGATGTCGGCCTGCTGCTTCACGGTTTGGGCAAAGTCGCTCATGGGGTCTGTATTGAGGATAAGGCAGGAGGGGGAGAAGTGGAGTGGATGGCGGGGAAGGATGGCGGGGATGCGCGTTGGCGTGATGAAAACATCTGTCTTTGTCTGGTGTAGGATTTAGACGTTCAACAATACCTGGGATCAGTGGTTACCAGAATCAGATTTACTTGGACAAATCAGAACGCGACCCTATGGAACAAGAGGAGTTTTTCGACCGCATTCGATCGTCGTCTCCCGACGCTCTTGCTCGTGAATACCTGAGTGCGGAGTCTGCACACATCTTTACCGACGAACCAACCTACCAGATTTTTCAGGATAGGATATGTGAGCTCGTCCAGTCCGTCGAATCCGTGGCGGTCGTCGGCAGCGGGAACTGGCGGTACAGCCTCAATCCATGTAAGAGCTTTCGTGAGTTTGGCAAACATTCAGACGTTGACGTGGCTGTCGTTTCTTCCTTCCAATTCAAAGCAATCTGGGGCGAGATGCGGCAGAATGAGAAGAAGCATTACTACACCCTTTCAGCCGATAGTAGGGAACGGCTTCGTCGTAATACTGAGAATGTCTACTCTGGCTTTATCTCACCAGATTGGATTCCGAACCGGAGTCCCGGCAGGATGCTGGAATACAAACAGATTCTCAACACGTTGAGCGACCGAGCAGTAGGGTTCCTGAAAGTTAAGATGATGTTTTTCAAGAACTTCGACGAAGCAATTGACTATTACACGCGCGGCTTCAGGGCAGCGAGAAGGGCCTTAAGATGAGATACGACGTTTCCTTGCAGACGATCGCTTGGTTCAATTCTCGGCGAAGCGACCATACCCTCGAGATATCTCCCAAGTTCCAGCGGCGTCCTGTTTGGATGGAGCGCGAGAGAAGCAGTCTTATGGACACGATCTGTAGTGGCTTGCCTTTTCCTGAAATCTACATCCATCACGACACCGATCCGGAGAGCGGATCAGAGCACCACATTATTGTCGACGGGCAGCAGCGAGTCACATCCATTCTGAAGTTTATTGACGGCGAAATTGACCTTCCTAACGATGACACGTGGAAGGGGCTTGGATTTACAGACCTTACGCCTGAGCAGAAGGCAGATTTCTGGAGCTACAAGATTGTCGTCCGAAGTCTTAGCAAAACTAATGACGCCGAGATACGGGATTTGTTCGAAAGGCTGAACACTAACAATATTGCACTGAACGACCAGGAGATCCGGAACGCCCACTATATGGGCGCATTCAAACAGTTGGCAGAACGACTGGCAGATAATCCCCTATTTCAAACTATCGGCCTGTTTTCGGCAAGGGACATCCGTCGCATGCTTGACGTCGAGTACGCTAGCGAACTTCTCTTGCTTACCATGTATGGAATAACGAACAAAAAGGACATGCTCGATTCGGTCTATGCAAATTACGAAGAAGAGTTGCCAAGGGAAGCAGAGCTAGAGGAGGAATTTAATATCTCAATTTCCCTTCTACGGTCTTTAACCACCAACGACAACAAAAGCCAAGTCAAAAAAAAGAGCAATTTCTATACGATATATGGGAGCTGCCTTCGCTATTTCCGGAAGAACGGGCGTGCCTCCTTTCGTAGGGCCGACGATATCTCTAATGCAATCACCGCATTGCTAAGCGTCAATCACCTTGATGAAGCGGAAACTTATCCCTCTTATTTTCGCAGATACTTTGACGCGGTTACTAGGGCTGCATCAGACAAAGGGCGCAGAGTTGAACGTGAAAACATCATGTATGAGTTGATTAAGAATGTTGATGACGGGAACACTCCAGATGGTTACGTGAATCTGCTTGCTGACGTACCACCGGCACAATCAGAATTCTAAACAGGTCGGTAAAAACAGTCTATCTGCATAGTGGAAATGCAGAGCTTCAGCAGAGGTACGTGCCAATATCTCGATTCTGAGACCTAGTAAAGCACGCCGCTGAATCAAACCGGTGCGGGCATTATGTCGGTATGCCATTCCCGGAGATCCTTTCATTGACGGAAGCGGAAAATCGCGGGCCCGCCCCTCCGCGTCCCTCCATGTGGCCCGGTCTCTTTATTTCGTGGAGTCGATTTCGTTATCCTATCCGAATGTCATTTCCCATCAAAGTCTGCGTTGTCTGTCAGGAAGAATTTGAACTCAAGCCGAACAAGCCCGGCTTCGCCAACCGCTGTCCCTCGTGCAGCGAACCGGAAGAGACCGGCCCGTCCGATGCTCCCCAAAGCGCCGAAGAGCGCCAGGCGGAAGCGGAAGCCAACGAAGCGCGGAGAAAAGCGATTCGCGACCTGCTCTATCGCGGGGACAGCTAGAAACAAGAGTGCAAGTTCAACAGCACAAAGGATGACTGCAAAGCGCGTGCTCTCCCACCCATCGCAAAGAATGCGATGGATGGGGCACACAGCCGGCCCGCTTCATGCCCATAGTCCCCGCCCCGTACAACCCCCGCTGTTCGGCAGCTTGGAATTTCGTTTTTCTGTCAAGCAGGCGGTCGTTCACGCGCTGCACAAGTAACTGATATTAAGTTATTTATATCCACAAGCCGCTTTGCCGAAGATATACCTCCGATTGCCTAGTCTTAGAGGTAACCAGACACCAGACGACATGCCGCGCCGGGCGAATGAGTTCGCCTTCCTCCCCCAATCACGGAAGGCGCCGGGGCGCGGGACCGTCTGTATCTGCGCGGCAGCTACTCTTGGCTGAATGTCCGGCGCAACCACGCGGCATCCGGCCCAGAGAGCTGACCCAACCCAAGTCCAGAGACCGGCCCTGACGGAACCGGCACTGGCGAAAGAGAGCAATCGCGATGGCTAACATCCTTGTGAATATCGAAAAGGGCATTGAAATCGGAGCTGAGGACGCCTTGAAGTGGCTGACTGGCGCCAACAAGGCCTTGAATGCAGCGCCCACAGTGGTAGCTGCGCTTGCCACCCTGGTGAGCGCGGTAGAGAAGCCCATAGCGGACCTTGCCGGCGACGTCGCCAACCCGCTCAATATTGCCCTGGACGTACAGACAGTGACCGATCTGAAGGCCGTCTGGCCCGACGTGAAGAAGTTCCTGGTCACCTTGGGCGTCAAGTTCTAAATGCAAAACAGACCGGGCCGCTCCAACTTCGGAGCGGCCCGCCGTACTCGTAGATAAATTACAGGCAGATTCGATTTCCCCGCCTACGTGTTCATTCCCCGCGCTTCTCCCAAAATCAGTTTGAGAGTCATCTGCTTGCGGCCGCGATAGAAGGTGACGCTGATCGTGTCGCCGGCTTGGTGCTTGTCCATGATGGCGTTGATGTCCTGCGGATCGGTTACCTGCTGGCCGTCGATGGCCACAATCAGGTCGCCGCCGAGCATAATGGGCGTGTTGCCCACGTAGGCCTGCTGGTTGCCGCCGCGCAGGCCGGCCCGTTCCGCCGCGCCGCCAGGGACGACTTTTTGCACCAGCACGCCCGCATCCACGGCCAGGCCCATTTGCGAAGCCAGATCGGGTCCGATGGCGTAAGACAAAATGCCCAGACCGGGCCGTTTGACGCGCCCGTAGCGGGTCAGGTCGCCCAGCACAGCCTTGGCGGTATTGATGGGAATGGCAAAGCCGATGCCCGCGCTCTGGTCGACGCCGTTGCTGGTGGCGATCAAGGTGTTGATGCCGATGACCTCGCCGCGCGAGTTCAGCAGCGGTCCGCCGGAGTTGCCGGGGTTGATGGCCGCGTCGGTTTGGATGGCGTCCTCAATCGGCGAGTTGTCTGCGCCGCGGATGGAGCGGATGGAGCTGATGATGCCGCGGGTCATGGTGCCGCTCAGGCCGAAAGGATTGCCGATGGCGTAGACCTTTTGGCCTACGGAGAGGTCACTGGAGTTGGCCAGCGTAACCGGTTCCAGGTTGGGCGCGCTGATCTGCAACAGGGCCAGATCGTGGACCTTGTCAGTGCCCACCACCTTGGCGGCGTAGCGGCGCTTGTTGCTGAGCATGATCTCGATGCCGCGATTGGCGCCCTCGATCACATGGTAGTTGGTCAATACGTGACCGGCCTTGTCCAGAACGAATCCCGAACCCTGGCCGTGCTGCGGCACAACTCCGTTGAAGAAGTCGAAGACCAGTGTGGTGGAGGTGATGTTGACCACCGAGGGCAGCACCCGCTTGTAGACGGCGATATTGTTCAGCTCTTCGGGATCGTAGGCGGGTGCAGCTTGAGCCTCAGTGAGTTCGAGTGGGGAGTTGGAGCCATGAGCTCCAAAGGGCCAAAAACGGCTCAGGCCCGCGGGGAGATGCGTGGTCAGGTACAAAAAGCCAGCCACGAGCACGACGACCAGAACGACCCGGCGCAGTTTCATCAATCGAAGACTCCGTAAGAACTTAAGTTGTCAGTGGTCAGCTGTCAGTTTTCAGCAAAAAAACGCTTGCAGGGGAATCGTTAACGCCGAGAACTGACCCCTGATTCCTGATCTCTGATCTCTGTCTTTCCTATTCTAAAGACTCATCACGCGCAAAAGAGTTGCTCTCCGCTTGCAGGCGCTGCCACAGTTCCTGTACCTGAGCGCGCAGACCGGCCAGATCGCCTGTGTTGTCAATGATATAGTCGGCACGAGCGGCTTTTTCCGCATCGGGAATCTGGTGCGCCAGCCGGGCGCGTCCATCGGCTTCTGCTGCCGCGCGCCCCTCGCCGGAAGAGCTGATCCGCTCGGCAAAGCGGGCAATTTTGACGTCGTCCGGGGCGGTGACGACCACGATGCGGTCGATACGCCTGCGCCAGTCGGCCAGAATGCCGTCCTCAACGCCGCGTGCGTGGGCATCGCGCTCCACCTCGAAAATCAGCGCCGACTCAATCACCGCCACGGCAGCCGGATTGCGCGCAAAAACCTGATCCATCCAGAGCTGCTGGGCCGCAATCACCGCCGGATGCACAATGCCGTTCAGCTCTTGCAGACGGCCGCCTTTGAACACTATCTCCGCCAGTTTGCCGCGGTCCAGCCGGCCATCGGGCAAAACCACTTCCGGGCCGAAAGCGCGCACAATCGCCGCATACACCGCTTGCCCCGGCTCCATCATCTGTCGGCCCAGCGCGTCGGCCTCAATGACCTCTGCGCCCAGCTCGCGCAGATAAGCCGCAACAGTGCTTTTGCCGCTGCCCAATCCGCCGGTAAGCCCAACACGCAGCATGGGTTAGAGTCCCCGCCGCATTTTGGCCGCGCGCACCGTGTTGGCCATGAGCATGGCTACGGTGAGCAGTCCCACGCCGCCGGGTACGGGCGTATAAGCTCCGGCCAGCTCGAATGCCTTGGGATCCACATCGCCCACAATCGTCGAGCCCCGCTTGGCAAAGGTGGCTTCGCGCTTGGCGTTGCCAGCAAAGAAGCGGTCAAATTCCTCACGCGTATTCAGGCGGTTGATGCCCACATCGATGATCGTCGCGCCGGGCTTGACCATCTCCGCGGTGATGAAGCCTGCGCGGCCAATGGCGGCCACCAGAATGTCGGCTTGGCGGGTAATCGCGCCCAGGTCCCGTGTCTTGGAGTGGCAAATCGTCACAGTGGCGTTCTGGTGCAGCAGCAGGATGGCCGCCGGTTTCCCGACCAGGTCGCTGCGGCCCACCACCACGGCGTGCTGGCCGGCGATGGGCAGGTTGCTGCGCTTTAGAATCTCGATAATTCCCGCCGGCGTGCAGGGTGCCAGCGCCGGGCGGCCTGCCTGCAAACGGCCCGCATTGATGGGGTGAAAGCCGTCCACATCCTTGGCCGGGTCGATGGCGTCGAGCAGCGCCTTGGCGTCCACTTGTGGCGGCAGAGGCAACTGGATCAGGATGCCGTCAATGTCGTCGCGCGCGTTCAGCTTGGCCACCAGCTCAAACATTTCCTCGGTGGTGACAGTGTCAGGCGGCGTGATCAGTTCGCTGTAGATCCCCAAGTCCGCGCAGGATTGCACCTTGCTGCGAACGTAAATCTGCGACGCGGGCACGCTGCCCACCAGCACTGCAGCCAACCCCGGTCGCACGCCCTGAGCGGCCAACTGCTTCACTTCTTCTGCGACTTCCTGCTTGATCTCGGCGGCAATCGCCGCGCCATCCAGAATTCTCGGCATTCTGCGCTCCAATGACCCATCGTATCGCGTTCCAGCTTAGCCCTTGCGGCGCACAAACCGCCGTCCGCGCAGCTCGTATTCTCCGCTCACCACGCGGCCAAGGGCCTCGCTATAAGCCAGATGCTCCTCAACCAGAATGCGCTCGGCCAGCGAGTGGGCGTCGTCCGTCTCCAGCACAGGAATGGCCCGCTGCAGCACGATGGCCCCGTGGTCCAGGTGCTCGTCCACAAAATGCACTGTGCACCCGGCCACCTTCACGCCGTAATCAAAAGCCTGCGTCTGCGCATCGAGGCCCGGAAAGGCCGGCAGCAGCGCGGGATGAATATTGAGAATGCGATTTGGGAAAGCAGCAATAAACTCCGGTGACAACAGCCGCATGTAGCCAGCCAGGCATACCAAGTCCACCTTGTGCTCCCGCAGGCAAGCCGTCACGTCGGCGTCGTGCTCTTGGCGCTTGCGCCCTTTGGAGACAAAAACCGCCGTGGGCAGCCCCATCTCCCGAGCCGCCTCAATGCCCCCGGCCTCGGCCACGTTGGAGATCACGACTGCAATCTCCGCACCCTTCAGCCTTCCGGCGCGAATCGACTCCGCAATGGCCCTGAAGTTCGATCCACGCCCAGAAAGCAAGACTCCTAGCCGGACCGGAGCGCTGTTCCTTAACGGTTCTGCGCTCACGTGTACTGCACCTTCCGGTCGCCCTTCACCACCCGGCCAATGACGAAGAACTTCTCTTCCGCCCGGTCCAGAACCTTTTTGGCCTTGGTGAACTTGTCTGCCGGAATGGCCGCAATCAGGCCCACGCCCATGTTGAAGGTGCGCATCATCTCCTCTTCGGAGACCTGGCCCAGCTCGCGGATGTGCTCAAAAACCGGCAGCACCGGCCACGAACCCAGCTCGATCTGCGCCCCGGTGCCTTTGGGCAGAATGCGGGGCAGGTTTTCCGTGATGCCGCCGCCGGTGATGTGCGCCATGCCGGTGGTTACACCCGCCGTTACCAGCTTTTGAATCACGGCCAGATAGCTGCGGTGCGTCTTCATCAGCGCCGTGCCCGCCTTGTCTTTCAGGGCGTTCACGTATTGCGTGGGCTTGTAGCCGGCTACCTCAAAAAACAGCTTGCGGGCCAGCGAATAGCCGTTCGTATGCAGCCCCGTCGAGGGCAGCCCGATCAGCACGTCGCCCACCTTGATGCCCGCGCCGGTGACCATCTTTTCCCGGTCCACCGCGCCCACAATAAAGCCGGCCAAGTCGTATTCGCCGTCGGTATAAAAGCCCGGCATCTGCGCCGTCTCGCCGCCAATCAGCGCGCAGCCGTTGGCCTTGCAGGCCTCAGCCAAGCCGGTGATCACGCTCTCGGTCACTTCCGGGTCCAGCTTGCCGCTAGCCAGGTAGTCCAAAAAGAACAGCGGCGTGGCGCCCTGCACGGCAATGTCGTTCACGCAGTGGTTCACCAGGTCGATGCCCACCGTGTTGTGCATCCCCATCTCGAAGGCGATCTTCAGCTTGGTGCCCACGCCGTCGGCCGAGCTCACCAGGATGGGCGTCTTCCAGCGCTGCAAATCCAGCCGGAACAGCGCGCCAAAGCCGCCGATTCCGCCCAGCACATTGCGGTTGAAGGTCTTCTGCGCCAGAAACTTGATGCGCTCCTTGGCACGGTCGCCACTGCTGATGTCGACGCCGGCGTCGGCATAGGTCACGGATTTCTTCTTGGGTTCGTTGGGCACGATGCGGGCTTTCTGCAAATGGATTTCGGGGGCGGCACGCTGGCCGAAAGCTCGATTTTAGCAGGATTTGGGCCCGTCAGCCGCACTTTAAAGAAACCGCCCTCGCTCCTCAGGCGTCGGAATGGGGCAGTTCTCCATCCGTCCCCAGATGCGGTACCGCCATCGCGCCACCAGCCTGTAGCCCGCGTCCCGCAGCGCCCGAGGGATCCACCCCAGCCCCACGCCAACCCAGGGCCAGGGCTTCGGCAGCTCCCGCAGCAGCGCCACAACCGCCGCCGAGCGCGCCAGTACCTGCT
>Ga0224531_1001310_pt1 | contig 11069 bp, 18 predicted proteins | sample CBST100metaG_FD_179876 | JGI IMG/M metagenome (GOLD analysis project Ga0224531, IMG submission 179876) | Peat soil microbial communities from Stordalen Mire, Sweden - C.B.S.T100 | ecosystem: Environmental > Terrestrial > Soil > Wetlands > Peat | place: Sweden: Norrbotten County, Stordalen Mire... | reverse complement strand
GCCTTGAACGGGCGCGGAAGATTGGGTTCGCGGATACGCAGAACCACCAGAGCCACAAACTCCAGCAAAAGGGCCGTGCCGTAAAGGCTGAGGTCGATGGAAATGAGCCGCTCAAAGGGCAGCTTGAGCGCCAGCGCCCAGGCCAGTCCGCAGATGAGCACGCTGACCCAGGGAACGCCGCGGCGATTGCGGCGGGCCAAGACGTGCGGCAACATGCCGTCCTCGGCCAGAGCCATGGGCAGGCGGGTATAGCTCATCACCAGGGCATTGAACATGCCGATGCCGGTGATGCAGCCGCCGATCATCACGGCCATGCCGAGTAGCGGTCCGCCTAGCGCCGTGACCGGAGCCGTCCAATCGCCGGTGGAAAAGCTTTCCGCGGAGAGGCCAGCCAGAGCCATGGCCGCAAGCGGAAGGATGTAGGTGGCGGCGGTCAGAAGAGTGGCAGCAAGCATGGCGCGGGGGTAGTTGCGCTGCGGGTTCTCAACCTCCTGCGCCACGGTAGACGCGTTGTCCCAGCCCATGTAGTTCCACATGGCAACCAGGACCGCTATCGAAAAAGCTGAGCCGGCGCCAAAGCCAGAGGCTGAAGCAGAGGCGGAAATGCCCCACTGGATGTGGGGATGCAACGTGAAGGCGCGCCAGAGGCCGAGAACCGTGAAGAGTGCGAAGGGGACGAGCAGCAGCGCCGACATCCAGACCGAGCCAGCACCGACGGACGGCGCGCCACGCAGATTCCAGATGCAACAAAGCACCACCACCGCCAGGGAACAGACATAGCCCCTCCAGCCAACGATGAGCTCGGGCGCGAACTTGCCCAGGTAAAGAGCGAAGATGGCCGGATAGAGGGCCATGTCAAAGATGCTGGCCGCAAGCGAAAGCCAGCCCTCCTGATAGCCCCAGAAGGGCCCCAGCGCACGGCGCACCCAAATATAGAAACCGCCGTCGGCAGGGATGGCGCTGGCCAGTTCGCCGATCATCAGCGCAGTGGGCAGGCACCAGAGAATCGGCAGAACCAATAGGATTACAAGAGCGCGGGCATAGCCTGCTCCCCCGAGAATGTCCTCGATGGCGTAGGGACCACCGGACACCATGAAATAGGTGGCGGCGATCAATGGCAGAAGATGCATCTTCCGCTGGGCCGGCTTGGTGAAAAAGGACATTATTGTGAATGTAACAATAGAAGTCCCCTACCGGAAGAGGAAAATCCGGACACAACAAATTTTGCTGGAAGCAGGTTGCCAAAGTCCGGTGCTGGAGCGGCTGGGAGCGGGTTTGAGCCCAGGCACAGGACAAGCACAGCAATCCGCCGAGAACCGGGTGAGGATGAGCACGAGCATCGGGAGTGACGGCAGGGACTACAAAAGCTGCAAAATTGTGCTTTCATGCAGATTTCGACCACGCAGAGGCACAGCAACGCCGCTTTCACCGAGAAGTCATATATAATCAAGATGCTGTGGAGCCCCGAAGCCTTGCCGCAAAGTTGGCACGCGAGGATAACGATTTCGCAGATTGTGCAGGACAACAGAGCTTTACGTAGCGGAGAGATGGCCGAGTGGCTGAAGGCGGCGGTTTGCTAAACCGTTGTAGGGGGTAAACCCCTACCGGGGGTTCGAATCCCCCTCTCTCCGCCAAGTACATAAAAGTAAACGACTTATATGGCTAAGCAAAGAGCGGGTCTAGTTGATGGTTCCCCTGTTTAGTCTCCCGATAGTCTCCTGAAGGGCAGAGTCTAAAGCCAAAGCAGCGATTTTAGTCTCCTCTGGTATCGGCTTAATGTAGTAATCGTCCGCGACCGCCTTGGAGTGGCCGAAGTAGTGGCTCGTTACCTGCGAGTTGCCGTTGGTATAGCGGTTCATCTCCGTTTCAGCGCCACGGCGTCCGCCATAGTAGCTTTTCCACACGAGCCCCGCCGCCGCAAAGGTTGGCCGGATAACGTCCCGCGCCAGAGCGTCTAAGCTAAGCGACCGGCTGGCGCTGTTCTCTAGGACAAACCCGCTCCGCGAAGGGTGAGCCTGGATGTAGTCGCGCAGGATGCCGGTGATCTCAGAGCCGAGGGCGAGGTCACGTGCACTGTTCTTGCTCTTCCCGCCATCGCTAACGCTGTCATGCCAGACCGATCTCCTTATGTGAAGCATCCTAGCGTCAAGGTCAACATCCTCCTGCCTGAGTCCGCGAATCTCGGAAGGCCGTAGCCCGATGAACGCCAGAGCCATCGCCGCTTTGGCCTGGGGCTTATCCTCCAGCACTGCGAGCGCGGCGGCCATCTCTTCCACGGTGTAGTGAGGTGTATCTTTCGGCTGGGCAGGGGCCACCAGCAGTTTCGCAAGCTGGATCGGATTCGAATCAATGTACCCCAGAGAGGCGGCATGACGGAAGATGCCGGACATCAGGGCCCGCGTATGGTTGACCGCGTTCAAGCCAAGGCCCTTCTCGGCCAGAGATGTTAGAAACCTGGTCGCGTGCGAAGGCCGGTAGTCCCGAAGCAACATGCCGCCGAAATGCGGTGCCAGATTCGCCTTCCATATCTGCCTGTAGCCGTGAGCCGTGGACGGCCGCTTGTTAGCCTCAACCCAAGGCATATATATCGTGTCAACGAATTGCACAATCGTAACGACATGCTCCGGCTGAACGGCTTTGTTGCTGGCGTTCACGATAGACATGAAGCTCTTGCATTCGTCCTCAATGTCGCCGGAGGGATGCTTCCCGCGAGTGGTTTTCTCGCCTAGATAATGGGTAACCCGCCTTCGCTCGGCTGTGCCATTGACGTTACGCTGCTCCCAATAGGTGACGTACCACCGGCCCGAACGCTGAATAATGCTCCCTTTTTGTTCTCTCATGGCTATTTCCCTTTCTTGGTAGATTTCAGTTGGGGGTGATTCTTGTGCACTTCGCGGGACTTCCGCATATCGTTAGCCCGGCTGCCCTTCTGCATTTGGTATTTTGCGAAACGGCAGGCGTCGCTACAGGTGACTCGTTTTGTACTTGTGACCATGATCCACTTGTGGCAGTCTGGATTTTCACACTGGCGGATACGGTCCACGGTACCCGCGCCAGTCATTTCGAGAATGACCTGAACAGCAGAATGTGGCCCGAATACACGGTATCCCGTTTTAGTGGTTTGAGTGATCGTCGCCTTTTTTACAGGACTGACATGGAACGCCGGATAATAGACGGTTGAAATTCCCAACTCGGAAACTTCAACTCCCAGGAAAATTTCAAAATGGCGCAGGACCTGAGTAATCTCACTGGCAAGCTGACGCTGTTCTAGTTCGTAAGTCCTCCACTCCGGCGACGGGATAGGCTGCGGACGTTTGGTATAGAGCGCGTGCAACTTCTGACACCCTTGAAGAATCTGGCCAATCTCTTTGTACTCGTCCCCGTCTCTATTCAGGAAGTACGCCAAATACATTCCGCGCTGCTTTTCGAGTGGCGTTAGCTGTCTCAACGATTTTCTCCTCCCTCTCACTGCATCGTTACAATCAAACGATAAAACGATATTATCGTTGCGCTCATGCTCTGTCAAGCAATATCTTAAATACAGATGCAACGGAAAACTAACTCGGAGGTAAGCATGAATAGCACAGTGATTGAAAAGCGTCTGTACTCGTTGACGGATTCAAGCACGCGTCTGGGAAACATCAGCACGTACAGTCTGCGCCGACACATCGAAGCTGGAAATATCAAGGCCGTTCGTCTCGGAGATAGGATTTTCATTCCCGTGAGCGAACTGGAGCGCGTGGAACAGTTCGGCGTGGGTGAACCGCGCACGCGGCACAACGGTAGGTAATGAAGGGGGGGGGCAATGCCCATAGAGATCATAGAAGCGCCTGAACTTGCAAAACGCTGGCATGTGCCCGAGTCATGGGTTCGCAGCTACTCCCGTGAACGCTGCCCAAAGGATCACCGCATTCCGCATCTTTCATTCGGTAGGTACGTTCGGTTCGAATGGAACTCGCCGAGCCTGGAAGCGTGGCTTGCGCGTCACCGCGAGGGGGCAGCACAATGACCGGCCCCACTTGGAATGATCTCGATAAGAACCCGGCAGCGCCCCAGGTGCAAGAATCGCACCACGAAACGGCCCCAGGAGCGCCCGGCACGCCTCCGCCTAACCAACCGCCCACGCTACTGCCTGCGGCTTCGCCAGCAGCCCCTAATGGGCATGGCGGCCAGTCTGCCACAGGCGAAGACCCGTTCACTAAGTTTCTCCAAGACTCCAGGCCGAAGGTACGTCTACCGGGAGACAACCGGCTCCTGTCCGATGTGGCAGGTGAACTAGGCTCGCACCTGTCCAAGGTGATCTACATACACGCCGGGGAGGTTGTCGAGTACCGGGAAGGGTCACTGCATCCAATCTCCGCACAGCGGTTACGCACGCTGGCAGAGAGACACGTCACTTTTTACCACGTTCGCTCTATCAATGAATCCACTGTGCAAGTGGGCGCAAGCCTAAGCGAAAGTGACGCGCGCGGCATTCTCGCATCGCCGCAATTCCTAGAGTGCCTAAGACCTCTCCATCATTTGAACACTGTGCGCCTGCCGGTAATACGTTCCGAAGGCAGCGTCGAATTGCTCCCAAAGGGATACGACACGGAGACGGCAACTTTCACGGATGCGCAAGTGGACTACAGGGAAGATGTGACGTTTTCCGATGCACAGGAAAGCATCCGCAACTTATTTGGAGAGTTCCCTTTCACAGATGCTCGTAGTCTGTCGGTCGCGGTTGCTTCGCTAGTCGGGCTATATGGAAAGCAGATGATTCCACACGAGCTTAGACCAGTATTCACTTTCGTCAAGAATGCTGAAGGGGCTGGTGCGACGACCCTGGCCGCGTGCGCAATCATCCCTGTGTTGGGTGATCTGCCGGTGGGCACCAAGGCGAAAGACGACGACGAAATGCGCAAGATGCTAACGTCCGCGATCCGAACCGGGCAAGATGTGATTCTTCTCGACAACCTGAAGGGGCTGCTGAATTCCCCGGCGCTCGAAGCGTTCGCATCGGCTTCCACGTGGACAGATCGGCTCCTGGGTACCAACGAGGTCATGAAGGGGCCGAACACAGCGACAGTGTTTATCTCGTCAAACGGTTTGACCGTCACCCCGGACTTGCGTAGACGTGCACTTTTCGCTGAACTGCATCTCTCGGAGGAAAGGGCAGAGGACAAGGTTTTCAAACGTCCGCTAAGCGTGAACGTGCTTAAGACAATGCGTCCCGGAATCCTCGCGGCTTGCTGGGCGCTGGTGCGTCACTGGGATACTTTGGGAAGGCCAAAGCCGAGCAGGTCGCACTCCGCCTTTCCTATGTGGGCTTCAGTCATTGGCGGAATTGTGGAATCGTCCGGTTTTAACTGCCCCTTCGAGACTGCCAATGTTGCCGTCGTTGCTGATGAGGACGGCCAAGCTATGCGCCTACTCGCGGCGGAAATGACGGTGGGCGCAGATTACACCGCCAGCCAGATCGTTGACATTTGTCGGCATCTTGGCATCTTTGAAGAGTTGGTTGGCGCAACAGACGCGGATATGGGACGTGCGCAGCGGTCGGCATTTGGAAAACTACTTGTCCGATATAAAGACCGCCAAGTGAAAGACAGGCGTTTCATCATCACAGGGTCCGGGCACGGTAAGCGGTTCCGCGTACTCCCATCCAACGACTATGCACGGTCGCATGGTCTGCACGGTCCTACCCCCCGATCTAGTGATACTAACGAAACCCCTAAGGGTAGAAACACCGTGCTGACCGTGCAACCATGCACGAAAACCCCTGCTGCCAAGGGCGGCTATGAGGAGATTACGCTATGACGGCAGAAACGCTAATCGAATCCGTCAAGGCGGCTGGTGGCGTCCTGAAACTCGACGGCGACAGCGTAAGGTGTTCGCTCCCCGAAGATGTGGCGCTCTTGGCCGGGGAACTGAAAGCACACAAGCCAGAGTTGATCGAATTGCTACGCCGGGCGGGCGGCAGGGTTGCCACATTCCCGCATTGCCCGAAATGCGCCAGCTATGCCTTATTCCGGGAAAACAACATCGGTGATTACGAGTGCATGACTTGCGGCCTGCAAAACATTGAAGAACAGATCGCGCGGAGGCTGCAATGACACAAACGGTTATCAGCGCAGAAGCCTTCGCCGTGGGAGACAAGGTTTTCCTTCGTGACTGTCCCTACGGACAACCGGGCCGGGTGCTGAGACAGGAGCGCGGCAAGCTGGCCGTCCTGTGGGCGGACTTGGGACCGAGCTACATCGGCAGGCACAACCCGGCAAGCCTGATGCTGGCCGAACAAATTCACGAACCGCAAAATGAAAGGACTTCACGCAATGGACGGTAAAAGATACAACTTCAGCGGTATCAGCCTGCCTCCGGGCGGTGGACAGCCCGCGCCGGAACAAGACCGCTACGCAGACCTGAGGGGGCAGGTGGTTGTAGACCTGCCACTTCGCCAGCCGAAGAAAACAGCTTTCCCCAACCTGAAGCTGCCGCCCGGTCGGGGTATTAATGCCGATGCCACATTCGAGTCAATGAAGGTGAGCGAAATAGGTCCGCATATCGCCGAGCAAGTCAGGCGCGGCCTTAGAGTGTCGCCAGATGAAGGGGCTAACACCTTGGCATGGGCCACTGGTTCCTTGAAGGGTGCAAACCTGCTGGACGCTAGAACCATCGGCCAGATGGAGAAGCTGTCAAGCGGCCTCGCTGCTGCCGGAGATTCCGCCGGGTATTTTGCGAAAGAGGTTCAACCGTTTTTGAACGGCCTAACGCCACAGAAAAGAGGTAATGATGACTAAAACAACGAGTGCCGGAAGAGAGATATTCCGTCTGCGCCAGAAGGCCACTAGATTCCTTCTCGCTGGGGATACAGAGGAATACAACCGCATCCTTCTCAAAATCAGCGAACTTCAACAGACAAACGGCGTCTTTTCCGGCGCAAAAGAGGAGAATTTCAATGACAGAAACATTTGAAGAATCAACCAATCCAGAGATTGCCACCGTGGACGCGGAGACTAAAGCCTCTGTCGAGATCAACGAATCCCCTAACGAGATCGGAGACGGCGCAGAGATCAAAACCGCTGTCGATGACGGGATGAAGGAAGCGTGCGAAGAAATCGGAGACGTGATTCAAGGAATCTATAACAGCTTGCTAGAGATTCGAGACACACAATATGACACTGAAGCAATCCCACTGAACAAAGAAGAGCAAAAGCTCGAAGCAGAGAACCTGTCCATTATCGAAGCGGCCAGCAAACTCGAATTTCTCCTGCCCGCCCAAGAGCGCGAGGCACAACGTAAGGCTGATGCGCTTCTACTGGCGGGCAAGCTCGAAGAAGCAGAAGCGAAGCGAGCGGAACATGAAGCAGCCCGGCACACTCCCGAAGCCATGGAAGAGCGGCAGCGGCAGATTGCCCAGCGCATCGAAGCCATAAGAGAGGAAAAGAAGGCCATCGCCCGCCGCGTCTTCGGGCAATGGTACACCGACATTCAAAAGCTTATCCGGGCAACCGAGCATCAGCTTTTCATCGGACTGCTCGACAAGTCATACGACGAAATGTACGCCTACCAGAATCGACATGACCTGGGGGCGACTGTCGAACGGCCATCCAGCGCCCTTATCGGCTCCCGTCAAATTGCCGGACTCACCACCGACGAGCGCAGCCGCAGCGCGGAATTTTTCTCCTCACAGAAATGGTATCGATGAGATTCTGCCCCCTTATCCGAGCTTCACTGCCATGCCTGGAGGCCGCGCCGCTGTGCGGTCGATGCCCGGCAGTGAAGCCCACACCAGAGACGTGTCCGGCGGTGAAGAAACCAGTAGCCGCTGGACCTTCAGTGCGAATGTGCATCGACTGCGGCGGTGAGTATGTTGCCAGCGGCAATCACCAGGTCCGCTGTCAGCCCTGCGGAGAAAAGCACGCCGCATTGAAGAACGCAAGCTATCAGGCCGAGCATAGACGCCGGTCGAAACAAGGAGAGTTATGAACGGAACCCCGTTGAATGAAACAGAACAAGAACGCGCCAAGGTGCTGAATGCATCCGGCAAGACCCCTAACTATATTGCCAAGGGCATGGGCCGCAATCGGCGCACTGTCCAGAATTATCTGGCCAAGCCTGAAGTTCGCCAGCAGGTAAGCATCCAGCGGGAAGAACTCGCTGTAATGTTCGATAGCGTCGCCCACCGCACCCTCGCTGGCGTCACGAGCGAAGACATCCAGAAAGCCAACCTCGTCCAGAAAATGACCTCTGCGGGCATTGCCATCGACAAAGCAGCCATGCTGCGCGATCAACTTCCCCCGACGATCAACGTAACCGTACTGATGGACGTGGTTGAGGCGATCAAAGCGCAGCACGAGTCCGAGCAAGCCCGCCTGCAACAACAGATAAAGACCCGCACGATTGAGGCTCCCAAATGAAAACCGGACTGTGTGTCCTGCTTTCAACCCTGACGGCCCGAATCATCGCGCTCGCAGTTCTACGGGCCACACTGATCCTCGTTTGCCCCGTAGCAAGCCATTGCCAAACTAATCTCGCGCGGCGGGATAAAATAATTCCAGCAAATGAAAAACCGCCCTGCCAGGGGCGGCTAATCGGGTCTGCGGCACACTCAGATCATCGCATAGGAGTGTGTCCCGCGCAAGAGAGACGGGATGAAGTTCGATCTTGGCTATTGGTGGCCGTTCGCTCGCACAGCATGGGGATGGATCGTCGCCTCGGCGACCATACTCGCTGGATTCTATTACTTCCCGAAGAAAATGCTTGAGACCTTCGATTGGTACATGAATCGCTTCCGGGACTACAAGGTTCGAGATTTCCTCGAATCATTGGTTATCATCAGCCCTCTCGCAAACGAACAAGCCCACACTCGTGCCGAGGTCAAGAGTGTGCAGCAGATAGCCTCAGCCACTCGTCTTTCGGAGAAGCGCGTCAAAGGATGCCTCAGGCGACTCAGGGAGAAGAGAATTGTTAAGACATCCGGCCAGGATGGTTGGCGGGCGAACGTCAGTTCCTAAGCTCCCTTTTAGCAGAAAAATCTTGGGAGACACATAGTATGACCATGGGACCGGTAGGGGGCAAAAGGGGGCACCCCCACCCCAGGCCAAGGGACTCCTACCCCCCCCACATAGCCGGACAAGAAAGAGAACGTGTCGAACCTGCCGACACGTCCATAGTGCTACCGCGTCAACAGCCGGTAGAGTGCAACCGTTCCGGGGGCTGTAGCAGCCATAGCGCAAGTACGGAGAGTTGCTGGCGGATGCCCGGAAGCCACTAGATTAGGCCAGCAGTCGCCCTTCCTGCCCCTCGCAGGGTGCTGAACAGGCGAACGGTCATAGACGGCCAGCCGATGTACCCACGCAAAGAAACAATCCAGGTGCGAGATTGCACCGAACAAAAGGCGAAAGTCTAAGGAACGTCCGGCAGTTGAATGGCCAGCACAAGCGGATAGAGAGACCGCCTGTAATGATAGATAACAAAGCACTTACTTGTTGTTTGAACGGAGACCAGCGGAGACTACTCTCTAAGTGATTGAAAACAAAGCAAAGCGTGAACCTTCGTATGTAGGGCCCGCATTGAGGTAATGATCGCTCGGCGGAGACTTCCCTGTGAAAGAACTCCACCTTTTTTATGGCGGCGCTTGCCTGTAATGAATAGTACATAGGGCACATTCTCCCAGTCGAACTGTGAAAAGCCTTACTCTGTCTCCCTTCACCACTTGCGATATGTGCGCAGGGACAAAGAAAATGCCCCGTCTGCTAAACAGGGCACCTGAAAGCGAGAAGAACGATTCGGCTGTACTGGTATTTAGTCTCCTCTTCAGTCTCCCGAAACTGCCGAATGAGGTAATATTGCGTCGTCTCGGATACCACCCTGCGCCTGTAAGCTGTTGATAGCGCAGGGAGTATCCTCGTTTTAGCCGCTTGCTAAACCGTTGTAGGGCCTTAAAGCTCTACCGGGGGTTCGAATCCCCCTCTCTCCGCCATAGATTGATTCTATTGACTTTAATTAGCTTGGTGTCCATAAAGCGCTAAATTGGCGCTTTTGGAGTACCCACTATGACCAAAGTCGCCTCCGGCTACGGCCCCGATCATCGTGTCAACATCGTTAAGAAGATCAAGGTCGATGGAGCCTGGAACTTCTACCCCGCCGTCGTCGAATCCAATGGAAAATTGAAGGACAAGGTCCGTATCAAGGGAACCGTCGAGGTTCACCCGGAGGGTGCCTATTACCTTCAGTGGCGGGAAGGAAAATCCCGCTTTCGTGAACCGGTGCCCGACAGAACCGATGTTCTGGATTTGGCCCGGCGCAAGTATCTGGAGATCGAGGCGGCGAAGGCCGGCGTTCTGATCGCGGAAACTCCAGAGTAGGCACCTCCTGGCATAACGCTCGCCGATGCCGCAGCGGATTACCTCGAAGACATCAAACCGCCGCAGCGGGAAAAGAAGACGTATATGGCGTACAAATTTAGCTTGGGGCAGTTCGTCGCAACCTGCAAGAAGCGTTACGTCTCCGAAGTGCAGCGCGAGGATCTGCTCGAATACATCCGCTACCAGTACAAGGTCGGATGCGCCCCTCGAACAGCCTACAATCGCGTCAATATCCTGGTGACGTTTCTCAAGTTGCACGGCATAACCCGCCTTCTCAAAAAGTTTGATTGGCCGGCGTTCGTGGATTCGATTCGAGCGATTTATGAACCGGAAGAGTTGACAGCACTTTTCGCGGCGTGCAATCCCCTGGAGCATTTGCTTTTCAGCGCATACCTGCTTTCCGGCTTCCACGAAAAGGAGATAATGAGTTTCGCCAAGCCATACAGCACATCAAACTTGGTATTCATCGTGGCCAGATGACATACGAAGGGAAGGAACATACCCGGAGATGTGAACAGGTCTGGAACTGATCTGCAATGTAGAGTAATGGTTCTGCTCCAACGAATCAGCACCTAGATATCCACATGATGTCCTTAACCCGGATTATGCATGAAGGAGTGAAAAGCGAAGGTCTTCTATGCTAAAAATGTGTTGTCAAGACAGCACTTAGAGCACCTGGGAGGACCTTCGCTTGGCTGATTCTACCGCGACATCGTGTTT
>Ga0224531_1001308_pt1 | contig 11074 bp, 9 predicted proteins | sample CBST100metaG_FD_179876 | JGI IMG/M metagenome (GOLD analysis project Ga0224531, IMG submission 179876) | Peat soil microbial communities from Stordalen Mire, Sweden - C.B.S.T100 | ecosystem: Environmental > Terrestrial > Soil > Wetlands > Peat | place: Sweden: Norrbotten County, Stordalen Mire... | reverse complement strand
AGGGCCTGGGCATTCCCGGCCTGCAGTTGATGCACGAGGCCGCGCAGGAGTACGGGCTCATGACGGTCACCGAGGTCATGGAGCTTTCGCAGATCGAGCACATGCTGCCTTATACCGACTGCTTCCAGGTGGGCGCGCGCAACATGCAGAACTTCAACCTGCTGCGCGAGCTGGGTCAGATCCGCAAGCCTGTTCTGCTGAAGCGCGGCATCGCCGCCACCATTGAGGAGTTGCTGCTGTCCAGTGAGTACATCATGTCCGGCGGCAACTATGACGTGATTCTCTGCGAGCGCGGCATCCGCACCTACGAGACCTCCACCCGCAACACCATGGACATCTCCGCCATTCCGGTGGTGCATAAGCTCTCTCACCTGCCCATCGTGGGCGATCCCTCGCACGGCACGGGTCGCCGCGACATGGTCGCTCCCATGGCCAAGGCCGCCGTGGCTGCCGGCGCGGATGCCATCCTGGTTGAGATTCACCCCAACGCCGACAAGTCCGCTTCTGACGCCGCCCAGACGCTCTACTTCGACCAGTTTGAAAAGCTGATCGCCGACTTGCGCGTGGTGGCGACCGCAGTAGGCCGCACGTTGTAGCGGTTAACAAAAGCGGAACTAGCGAGGTTAGCGGAGTTGGCGGAGTTAGCTAAGGCCAGCTCCGCTACCTCGCCCGCAGCGCGTCCAACACCGCGAACTTCGCTGCTCTTTCAGTACAATGGACCCCAAGAGGGTCGCATGATTGAACGCATCGCCATTCTGGGTACGGGGCTGTTGGGCACATCGGTAGGCTTGGCGTTGCGTGCGGCCGGTTTTCGCGGCTCCATCGTCGGCTGGAACCGTGGCGCAGAAGGCGCGCAGATTGCGCTAGCCGCCGGAGCCATCGACTCCATCGCCGCAGACCCCTTGCAGGCCGCGCGCGCAAGTCAGGTGGTCCTGCTCGCTATCCCCATCTACGCCACGCTCGACTTCATGGAAAAGCTGGCTCCCATCCTCGGTTCCGAGCACCTGGTCACCGACGTGGGCAGCACGAAGGCGCAAATCTCCGCCGCCGCCAGCCGTCTCTTTAACGCTCCCGATCGAGCTGCGTTCCTTCCCGGCCATCCCATGGCGGGCAAAGAGCGTGGCGGTGCCTCCCTGGGCGATGCTGCGTTGTTTCAAGGCGCGGTCTGGCTGTTTACCGATGATCCTGATGTGCAGCGTTCTCCGCATTCCGCCGAACTGGTCAAGGGCTGGCGCGAGTGGGTCGCCGCCATGGGTTCCAAGACCCTTGATCTCGAACCCGCGCGCCACGATGAGCTGGTCGCCTGGGTTAGCCACCTGCCGCAGTTTTTGGCCACGGCGCTCAGCGCCTTGCTTGAAAAAGAAGTGGGCGATGCGCCCGAGCTGAAAGATGTGGGCGGCCGCGCCCTGCGCGAAATGACCCGCCTCGGCGCCAGCCCCTACTCCATGTGGCGCGACATCGCCTACACCAACACCGAAGCCGTGCAGGCCACGATCCTCGCACTGGAGCAACGTCTCGCCCACCTGCGCGAAAATCTCCGCACTCCCGAGTTGCGCGACGAGTTCGAGCTGGCCAACCGCTTCCGCCAAGGTCAATGAGTCCGGTCCAGTAACTCCGGGTCAATAACTCCGGCTCCATGAGCCCAGCAGGGAATCCACATAGATGACGACGATCGAACTCAACAAACAGGCTCGAGCCGACGCGATTGCCTCGCTGCAACGCTATTTCGATGAGAATATGCCGGAGCCCCTCGGCGACTTGCCCGCGGGTTTGCTGCTCAATTTCTTTCTGGAAGAAGTGGGGCCAGCAGTCTACAACCAAGCCATCCGCGACGCCCAGGCGCGCATCCAGCAGCGCGCAGCCGATCTCGACGGCGAACTCTACGCCGACGCTTTTCAGTATTGGGTGAAGATCGACGCCAAACGCAAAAATCGCCGCTAGGGCAGAATTCAGCGGTGCCGGGAACCCCGCATCTCGCTTCCGAAATGCGGGCTCACCTATTCTGCTTCTACTTGCTTCGCGGGTTCCGCAGCTTCCTTGGCCGGGTCCAGCGTGTGGAAACCCTCGGCCTTGGCGGCTTCCAGTAGTTGCTGCGAGGCGGAGACAAAGATGATCTCCATGCCCTGGAACATGTCGCGCGCCACAATGACCGCGCCCAGTTGCAAGGTATCGGGCCAGCGCAGGGTCGTGTGGTCCAGCAGTTGACGAGCCGCCTCCAGCACCGCCGGGTTCAGTGGTTGCTGCACCATGCGGGCCGCTTCCATGCGTAGAATATCCAGCGCGGCAGTGGCGTCTCCTTGGGAGATGTCTCCTGCTCGTTCCCGCCGTCGGACAGCCGCGTAAACTTCCAGTGGTGTCGAGGCTGAAATCAGCTTGCGATTATCCTCCACGGCCTCCATCAGGCGGATCAGGGCGTCGGTGCCTTGCTCCTGCACAAACAGCTTGGCGAAGGCCGTAGATTCGAAGAAGTAGCAGCTCACAGATTGCCTCGTTCCTCTTCTATGGCTTCGGCAATGGAGTCGCCGTGAACCGTAACAGGATGGAAGCGTTGTGCCTCGTCGGGAATACCAGCTTCGGCCCGGTTGAGGCGAATGGTGGTGGTCGGGTAGGCCGGGGTCTTGGGGTTGGCGATCTTGCTGGTGATTACCACCCCGCGCTGAATGGCCTCAGCCAATACCGCCTGGCGTGACTCGGGATGCTGATTCCAGCGGAAGGCCTTGCGCGGCAGAAAGGAGTCGCGAAACCATTTCAAGGCGATGAAGGCGTGCCCGCCCCGCTCGGCTTCAGCCAGCGCGGCGCATAGTTCCTTCACCCGGGCATCCAGATCGGCGGGGATCAACGCTTCCTGCCCGTCGTCGATCTCGTCCTCGTCATATACATGCTCTGCGAGTGCACGCGGGCTGCGGGTTGGCCGCGGTGCGGCTTCACCGTCTTCGATGCGCTCAAAATAAATGCGCACCTCGTCTTCTTCCGGCGACCAGGTTTCGGCCGAGGCATTGCGGCGCTTGCTGCGGCCGTTTTCGCCGCATAGCTCCACAATCGCTTGATAGCCCGCCGGCGCCAGGTAGCGGAGCGCGTTCGTCAGGCCGGGGTCAGTGGAAAATGCCAGTTCGTTAAGAGCCTCTTCGATAATCTCTTCTGCGTCAGGAATACTTAGACCGCTTACATCTACGCCGCCTTGGGCAGCTTTTGTCGATTTCATCTTTCTCTTCTCCGTATGCCGCCGTCTGTCGCCTGGCCCCGTCGCAACGCCTCCGGGTAGCTTGCTGCCTTGTTCCGGACTTAGGTTGCACCGCGTGCCATAGGCAAATGGATGCAGACTTAGTTCCAAGAAATCCGCTCCACCACGGGAACGAATTCCGATGCGATATACCACAACCCGTGGTCCAGGCCATATCGTTCATTTCCAGGGATGGTCAAACACACTGTATTGATGGGTTCCGCCGGTTCTTGCCGCAATTTGGCAAGGGATTGCAGCCCGCTGTCTGCCCCAAATCAATGTAAGGCGCTTCATGCCATTCACTCTGGCTCTTATCCAATCCCGAGCCTCATTCCATTCCGCTTCTTGTACCCCCACAAGATCCGGGAAAAACTCTAGCTAATTGTTCAGTTAAAAGCTATACATCCCACAGTGTACTCGATAATTCCCGCCAGCGCTGCTTTAGTTGGTGATCGCCTTTTCCTCCTGCCGCATACCTCATCCGGTAAACTATCCACAATCAGCCGAACGCTGCAAGGAAGCCTGTTCATGTCACTACTGTATGTCGCTGTTCTGACCGTTATCGTCATTGGTCTGCTCTCGGTGGCGCTCTATCGCACCTCCCAAGTCAAAACCAAGGCAGACTATCTGGTCGCTGGCCGCTCGCTTCCTGCCGTGGTCCTGGTGCTCACCCTGCTCACCTCGTGGATCGGTGCGGGCTCTCTGTTTGCCGGGGCGGAAAACGCCTACAAAAACGGTTTTGCCGCCCTCTGGCAACCCGCTGGCGGCTGGCTGGGCCTGCTGCTGATCTACTTCATCGCTCCCAGAGCGCGCAAATTCGCCCAGTTCACGCTGCCCGATCTGCTTGAAGTTCGCTATAACCAGACCGCCAGGGTGCTGGGCACCATTGCCATCCTGATCGCCTTCACGGCCATTACCAGTTACCAGTTTCGCGGCGGCGGCGACGTGCTGCACCTCATCTTTCCTGATACCGTTACTTCGGAACTGGGCACCTACTTGATCGCCTCGTTCGTCATCCTCACCACCGCCATGGCAGGCATGTCCTCGGTGGCTTATATGGATGTGGCAATCGGCTCGATGGTTACAGTCATTTGCATCATCGCCGCGCCCATGCTCTTTCTCCATGCCGGCGGATGGGCAGGACTGCACTCGGTGCTCCCGCCACAGTACTTCCAGGTGCTGGGTAACTACCGCCTCAGTCCCGATCACGTGCAACAGTCTGTGGGAATGGGCATGATCCGCGCACTCGAGTTCCTGGTGCCCACCATGCTCCTCATGCTCGGCAACCAGGTCATGTACCAGAAGTTCTTCTCTGCCCGGTCTGAAAAGGACGCGCGTATCTCGGTAATCGGCTGGATCCTGGGCACCGTGCTGCTTGAGACGCTGATCGTGGCCATCGCCGTCTTTGGCCGCGCCCTCTTCCCAACCGGTGAGGTTGCCCTCCATCCCCGCGAAATCATCCCCTACACCGCTCGCCACGGCCTGCCCGCTGTCATGGGGGCCTTGCTGCTGGGCGCGGTCTTTGCCAAGGTCATCTCGACGGCCTCCAACTATCTGTTCTCTCCCGCCACCAACCTCATTGAGGACGTCTATGTGCGCTACATCGCGCCGGACGCCTCCAACAAGCGGGTCCTTATCGTCTCCCGTCTGGTCGTGGTGCTGCTCGGCTGCTGGGCTCTCTATCAGGCGGTCGGCGACGAAAGCATCCTGAAGCGGATGCTCTATGCCTATACCGTCTATTCCGCCGCGCTCACCCCGGTGGTTCTGGCCGCCTTCTATTCCAAGCGGGTCACCGCCTGGGGCGCAGTGGCCGCCATCGCCACCGGCACGGCGGTCACCCTGGTCTGGGACGTGCCTGCCGTGAATGCTCTTTTCCCGCCCATCCTGGCCCAGCGCGACGCCATCTTCCCGGCGCTGTTCGCCGCCGTAGCCGCCATGATCATCGTCAGTTTCTTCACCCCCAAGCCCACAGCCGAGCAGTTGGCCCAGTTTGCGGACTAAAGCTGATTCGAGAAGAGTGTAATGAGCTGGTGCCCCAGATCTCGATTCTGAGAGCAGGAAAAGAACAAAATCCGGCAAACCGTGGCGGCCTGCGGATCACTCGATTTCTATTGTCCTTCTAACGGAGTTTCGAGCTGTCCCACCCTGACCACAATGAAAGCGGTAATAAAGCGCGGCCAGGATGGGCTCTCCGAGTCTGTATATAGTATTCGCAGAATAGTTCTAGATATCCCCGCCCTGAAAAACCATGGGTTACATTGATTACCTTCTTTTTTCCCGATTTGCGCTGTGAGATGGATCACCATACCGCAAATGCCGGCCACTTGCATTTTCCGCCTTATTCAGATCTGGCTGCTCTCCGGATGCCCCCATGTCCCGATTTTGGGACATGGGAAACATGAACTCTTATGCCAGTCAACAGCCCGTAAATCAAGCCCATCCAAGACGAAAAACGGGGCAGGCAGGACGTGAATCCCTGCCTGCCCCGCTTTCTTTCATCCTCGCAGTGTTTCTACACCAGTTCTACAGCGTCACCAGCGGCGAATGTTCCGCCGGGCTATACGCGGCCGCTTCGTTCTGCAGCTCCGGATCCCAGTTCTTGGGTTCATAGATGCAGCACGGTTCCTGCGCCAGCGGATCGCCCGTTAAGGCATAAGCGCGGGCGCGAGAGCCGCCGCAAATCTCCTTGTACTCGCAGGCGCCGCACTTGCCTTCCAGCTTGCTCGTGTCCCGCAATGACTTGAAAATAGGCGAGTTGCGATAGATGTCCGCCAGCGGCGTATCGCGGATATTGCCGGCATGGATGGGCAGAAATCCGCTCGGATAGACGTTGCCCACATGCGAGATGAACATGAATCCCTTGCCGTCGTTTACCCGCCGCGTGGCCCAGCCCATGTTGCGCGTCTTCGGGTCGCTGGTGGGCGTGCCCGCTTCAAAGCTTTTACCCGCCTCGGAGCCCGGATGTCCGTGCCCCATCTTCCGCTCTTCCAGGTTGTTCTGCAGCAGATAGCGCCGATAGTGCATCGCTTCCGTGGTTTTGATTTGGAAGTTCACCCGGTGCGACAGTTCATAAATCTTGCCGAAAACCTGCTCGAACTCTTCGCCGCTCAGCAGGTCGTCGAGCTGGCCGCGGCCCACGGGAACCAGAAAGAACACGTTCCACATGACGATGGCCATCTTCTCGAACAGCGCACACAAGTTGTCCAAATCCTTGGCGTTGTGGCGGCTGATCGTGGTGTGTACCTGCACGGGAATGCCTGCTTCGTTGGCCCACTCAATGGCCTGGATGGTGCGCGCATAAGCGCCGGGAAGGCCGCGGAACGTGTCGTGAATCTCCGGCGTCGAGCCGTCCAGCGATATGCCCAGCCGGACCAGCCCCGCCTCTTTCATCTTGAACATCGCTTCGCGCGTCAGCAGAGGCGTGGCGCTCGGCGTCACTGCCACAGAAACCTTCTTGTCCGCGGCGTAGCGGATCAGTTCAAAAACGTCCTTGCGCTTCAGCGGGTCGCCGCCCGTGAAAACGAAGATGGGGATATGCATGTCGGCGATCTGATCGATCAGGGCCTTGCCCTCTGCCGTGGTCAGCTCGTCCGGGTGGGCAATCGGCTGGGCTGCGGCGCGGCAATGTTTACAGGCCAAGTCGCAGGACTGGGTGATCTCCCAGATCGCCAGAAAGGGAGTTTCGTCGTAGTTCAACCCGCCACGGGCGGGAATATTGCGCATCGGTTCCATAAGACCTCCAAATGAATCGCGGCGGTCCGGCCCTTGAAAGTGAGTGCTGTACCCGGGCCTGTACCGGGAGATTGATCGGTTTCCCACATAAAAGGTTACTCGTAACCCTGCCGAAAGGCTTGTTAGAGCCTGGGAGGAAGCCGCCATCGGCGGTACCGGCAGAACTTCGTACTCTGGGAAACCGCTCTCAAATACCACGATTCTTCACTAGAAGACCAGCAGGGAGCTAAGTGGGGCTGTGATATGGATCACTTTTGAGAGCCTTTGCGACTCGCTTGGCATTCTCTGGCTGGACTTTCACCTCGAAAGAGCGCAGAATCCCGTTCCTGGCAACGAGTTCCTTGAAATCGGCGTCTTATCTGATTGAGCATAGATTTCTGAACTCCCCCAGCCGGAACTTGACTTATTCCGGCAAGTGATTCAACTCACAGTGGCATGTGCTGCCGGGCACCGTTTTGCCCTTCCAGCTCTGCCATTGTATGTCCGCACCCTAAGGAGGTTCCCATGGCAGCCACCGTAAAGCCAGGTTGGAGCAAACCCTCCAACATCCTTTTTGCCTCCGAGATTCCCGCCAACGAAAAGGCCTTCGCCTTTGCACTTGCGCAAGCCGCGGAGTTCAGCGCAAATCTCATCATTTTCCACGCGTATGACACGCTAGTCGTCGCCGCATCAGAAACTTCCGGCATCCGCTACTACGACTATGCCGCCGCCGCCCGCACTGAGGTGCAGCATCTTGAGCCTCTTGCCCAGCGTGTGCGCGCGGCGGGCGTGCAATGCGAAGTCGTGGTGCGACCAGGTCTCGCGGCCGACCAGATTCTCGCCTTCCTGCGCGAGCGGGATATCGACCGCATCGTGATGGGCACCCACTCCCCCGGCCCCATTGGCAAATTGCTTGTGGGCTCGGTTGCCGAGGCTGTTCTGCGCACCGCTAAAGTGCCGGTACTCATCATCGGTCCTGAAGTGGTCGACGGCGGCTATCGCAACTTTGCCACCCGCACCATCCTCTGCGCCGTCAGCATGCAGGAAGCCAGCTATCTGGTGGCCACGTTTGCCGCGCAATTGGCCATCCAGTACAACGCACGCCTCATTCTGCAGCATGTTATTCGGCCCCAGGAGCGCACGGAGGCCCTTGCCGGTCGCAGCATCGACCAGGTTGAGGCTGACCTGCTCAAGCTGATTCCACCCGAATTGCAGAGCAAACTCACTGTGCAGACCATCGTGGTGCCCGGCGATCCCACCGAGGAACTGCTTTATCAGGGCAAGGCTCAGCAGGCCGACCTCATCGTACTCGGTGCGCAAGGCGCGTCGGCCTTTGCCGCTGTCACCCGTAACGGTGTGGTCTACAAAGTGTTGGCCCACTCCCATTGCCCAGTGATTACGCTTTCGCCCGCCGTCTTGGCAGAGTGCGGTGCGAATGGAGAAAAGCACCATCCGGCAGATGTCTATATGGCCGGGGTGTTTTAACCGCAACGCCGGAGTGGATCCTTTCGAGGTAGGATCCACTCCGGCAAATGCGGATTATTTAGAGGATTTGCCAGCCGCAACCGGCTGTTCAGCCTTGGGCGCGGTATCCGCTTTGCACGGTATGCCTCCGCACAGCGCTCCGGTAATTCCCTGGCCTTCGATAATTGTATAAATACGGTCCACGGCGGGTAGCTTCACCATTTCCTTCGTGCCGTCCGGCCAGTGAATCTCCGCCGTGCCGGCGTCGGTCGCGTCGCCCAAACCGAAGTGCAGGCGAGGGTCGTTGACCGAGATATAGCTGCCGCTGGACATCGCATCCTGGCGCATGCGTAGCCCGTTGGCCTTCAAGTAAACCGTGGCTCCCGTGGCATCTTTCGGGCTCTTGCCCGAGCCCGCCAGTTTCATCTCCACCCAGTGATGATGATCGGCATTCGCGTTCCGCAGTAGCGTGGGCGTGGTGTCCATATTGTTGATCACCACATCGATCTTGCCGTCGTTGAAGATGTCACCAAATGCGGCTCCGCGCGCCGGGATGACCACAGCCAGCCCCGAGCCCTTGACCGGTGGAATGTACTCGAACCGCCGTCCCTTCCCGTTCGTTTCCGGCACGTTGTGGAACAGCAGCGGACGCTCCGCCCACGTGGTGCCCCAGTCATGTTCGTCTACCTGCGGATAGACGTGGCCGTTGACCGTCATCAGGTCCAGCCAACCGTCGTTGTCGTAGTCGATGAAGGCATCGCCCCAGCCCACAAACGGAATCGTTGTCTGGGCAATGCCCGCCTTGTAGCTCACATCGCTGAAGCTGGCGTCCCCATCGTTGTGGTAAAGCACCTTGTAGTCGTCGCCAAAGTCGTCCACAAAGAGGTCCAACAACCCGCTGTTCTCGTAGTCGCCCACCGCAACGCCCATCGAAGCGATCTCGCGCCCGTCCTTGTTCAGCGCAAATCCTGAAACGTAGCTCTGGTCGTCGAATGTCCCGTCGCCTTTGTTGATATAGAGAAAGTTGGGCTCGGAGTCATTGCCCACCACTAGGTCCGGCTTGCCATCGTTGTTGATGTCCACAAAAACCACGCTGAACCCGTAGTAGCGGTCCTTGTCTTCCACGCCCGCCTTTACTGTGACGTCGGTAAAGGTTCCGTTGCCGTTGTTGTGGAACAGGTGGTCGGGTTCGCCCTTCAGCCCGCGCGGTCCGCAGTTGATCGTCGCCCCGCGATACATGCAGTTGGCATACCCCACCGCCCTCGAGCCGGGTATGGGTAGGTTATCGCGGTCAAAATGCACATAGCCGGTCACGTAGAGGTCCAGCAGCCCATCGCCGTCGTAGTCGCCCCAGGCCGAGCCGGGAGACCAGTTGCCCAGTTCCACGCCTGCCTTTTCTGCAATGTCGGTAAACGTTCCGTCGTGGTTGTTGTGGTAGAGCCGGTTCTTGCCGTAGTTGCCCACATACATGTCAGGCCAGCCGTCGTTGTCGTAGTCCGCCACGCTCACGCCATAGCCCCAGCGGTCGTTGGCCACGCCGGCCTTGGCCGTCACGTCGGTAAAGGTACCGTCGTGGTTGTTGTGGAACAGGGCGGCGTGGGGTGGCTCTTCCTTGCCGTCCAGGGCGTTGAAGGTGGAGCCGTTGACCATGTAAATATCTAGCCAGCCGTCGTTGTCGTAGTCGATCAGCGCCACGCCCGAGCCGTTGGTCTCGACAATGAAGTCTTTCCTCGGCACGCCCATCTTGTGCGTCCAGCCGGAGAGTCCCGCCTTCTTTGTAATGTCCTCGAAGATCACCGGCCCGTGGTCCACAAATCCGCCCGCGGTGATGGGCCGTTTCAGCTCGTCGTACACCGGCGCAGCCCCAATGCCTCCGGCAATGCCGCCCATGCCCTGTGGCGCAGGCTTTTGCGGTGGCGGAGCTTCCTGCGTCGGCTTGGCCGGATCGGCCTGCTCTGCCCGGCCCAGGCCGGTGAGGGAAAGAATGACAATCAGAATGCCGAAGAATAGTCCGCGAACAGGCAGCAACGAGAGTCCTCCAACGCTTGAAGTGTATCGTAACCAGCGCTGCCTTCACCTCCCAGTTGCGGCGGATGCTCACTTTGCAACAGCTCTGCATCGCGTTGCGGGCGTATTGTCGACAAACTGCCAAGCCAGGGAGACAGAATTGACCAATCGACCAGAACGCGATGTGAAGGCCCAAGTGAAAGACCGGACCATACACGACCATTTCGGTCGATTCGCCGCTACCGCCTCCGGTTGGCTCGGATCGACATGGGCGTTTGCCGGCGCAGGACTGGTGGTGATTGTGTGGGCCGCTACCGGTCCCGTACTTCACTTTTCGCAAACATGGGAGCAGACCATCAACACTGGAACCGGCATTGCCACGTTTCTGATGGTCTTCCTCATCCAAAGCACCCAGAATCGCGACTCACGGGCCATCAACCTGAAACTGAACGAGTTGATTCGGGCCATGGACAAGGCGCGAAATCAGTTGATTGATATCGAGAGATTGAGCGACTTGGAACTGGATGAGATGCAGGCAACTTACGAACTGATGTTACGCAGTAGCCCGCAGTTGAAGCAGCTGCTCGTAGGCTGATCGGGAAGCGTTGATGAGCAGTTTGCGGCAGAGTGCAAAGGGGCTGAGTTTGTTCTTGAGGCTGAGGCACTCGAGCT
>Ga0224531_1001305_pt1 | contig 11078 bp, 9 predicted proteins | sample CBST100metaG_FD_179876 | JGI IMG/M metagenome (GOLD analysis project Ga0224531, IMG submission 179876) | Peat soil microbial communities from Stordalen Mire, Sweden - C.B.S.T100 | ecosystem: Environmental > Terrestrial > Soil > Wetlands > Peat | place: Sweden: Norrbotten County, Stordalen Mire... | reverse complement strand
TCCCACTCGCGCGCAATGGTCAGCGAAGTGAGAAACGCGCCGATCACCGACATCACCAGCGCCAGCACGCCGGGGATGATGAAGGCGCTGCTTTCGAGATCCTCGTTATACCAGGTGCGGGTCTCCACGCTCATCACAGTTGGCTGCAGCGCAATGCCCCGCCGGCGCAGCCAGTCGAGTTGAATCTCAGACGAGTAACTTTGTACCACTGCTTGCGCATAACCCATCAGCACGTTGGCCGTGTTGTCGTCTGAGGCATCAACGAGCGCCTGCACCTGCGCAGGTCGGCCATCGCGCAGACGCTGAGAGAAATCCCACGGCACCACGATTCCCATCTTCGCGTGTCCATCATCGAGCGCGCGGGAGAGCGCGGAATAATCGTTCACCACGCGGATCACATGAAAATATTCGCTGACCTGGAAGTGCTTCAGCAGATCCTGGCTCTGCTGGCTGCCGTCCTGGTCAAAGACATATACCGGCAGTCCTTTCAGGTCGAGATTCACGCCGTAGCCGAAGAGAATCACCAGAATTGCCGGCATGACGATCACAATCGCCAGGCTGCGCGCGTCGCGCAAAATCTGCACGACCTCTTTTCTTGCAATGGCCGCTAAGCGCGTCGGGCTCATGGTTTGCGCTCCTCTGCCGCTTCGCGTCCCGTGGTCAGCGAGACAAAAACATCTTCCAGACTTGGACGAATCTGCTCCATGCGCTGGATGGTAATTTTGCGTTCAGTCAGATAACTCCTCAGCCGCGGAAGTGCTGCGGCCGCATCGTCGACCACCAGGTGAAGCGAGTTCCCAAAGACCGCCGCATCGATCAACCCCGGAGCCGTTTGCAGCGCTTCCACGGCATCGCCCAGCGGCTCGCATTCTACCAACAGAAGATCGCCCTTCATCGAATCCCGCTTTAACTCCGACGGCGTGCCCAGCGCAACGATCTTTCCGCGGAAGATGAGCGCCAGCCGGTTGCAGTATTCGGCTTCTTCCATGTAATGCGTGGTCACAAAAACGGTGACACCCTCTGAAGCCATCTGGTGAATCAAATCCCAAAACTGTCGCCGCGAAATCGGATCGACGCCGGAGGTCGGCTCATCCAGAAAGATGATCGGCGGCCTATGCAGCACCGCGCAACCCAGCGCCAGCCGCTGTTTCCAGCCACCCGGGAGCGTTCCGGTAATCAGGTTCTCCTGCCCCTTCAAGTCAGCCATGGTCAGCGCCCACTCGATGCGCTCCTTGAGTTGATTGGAGGGCACGCTGTAGAGACCGGCGAAGAGGCGCAGGTTTTCGATCACCTTGAGATCGTTGTAGAGCGAGAACTTTTGCGACATGTAACCGATGTTCTGGCGCACGTCTTCCGGTTTGCGGCCCACGTCGAAGCCCGCCACCGTCGCGCGTCCTGAGGTTGGCTTGAGCAGTCCGCACAACATGCGAATGGTGGTGGATTTGCCGGCACCGTTGGGGCCGAGAAAGCCGAAGACTTCGCCCTTGCGTACCGCAAGATCGATGTGATCCACAGCCACAAAATCGCCGAAACGCTTGACGAGGCTTTCCACCACGACGGAGTTGACGGCTTCAGGCATGCGCGGCCTCTTGCTTGCCAACCGCATCAACGAAGAGGTCTTCGATGGTGGGAGCTACCTGTTGAATGGCCTCAAAAGAAATGTTCGCGCGCTTGAGCCGAGCTTCGAATTCCGGAATGCGCCGGGCCGCATCATCCACCACCACGTGCAGACCGTCGCCTGTGAGCAGCAGGCTTGAAATTCCCTCGGCGTGCTCAATCTCCTCGCGCACGCGGCGAGGCTCGGGCGCGGCAATCGATAAAACGCCTTTGCCCATGCGGGCTTTCAGGTTCGACGGCGTGTCGCAGAACAGAAGCTTGCCACGATGGAGCAACGCCACGCGATGGCAGCGCTCCGCTTCATCCAGATAAGCCGTCGAGGTCAGAATCGCGACACCCTCGGCAATCAGCTCGTAGAGAATGCGCCAGAAATCGCGGCGCGAAACCGGATCGACGCCGGTAGTCGGTTCATCCAACAGAATCACCTTGGGCCGATGAATCAGCGCGCACACTAAGCCGAGTTTCTGCTTCATGCCGCCGGAAAGTTTGCCTCCCAATCGCTTGCGGAATTCGCTCATGCCTGCGGCCACCAGCAACTGCGTGGAGCGGGCGTCGCGTTCAGCCCGCTCCACTCCGAAGAGGTCAGCATAGAAACGGATGTTCTCATCGACGGTGAGGTCTTCGTAAAGCCCGAAGCGCTGCGGCATATAACTCAGCGCGTGTTTGGCCCCTTCGGGATCGCGGGCCACGTTGAAGCCTGCAACCGTTGCTTTGCCCGCATCGGGCGGCAGGATGCCGGCCAACATCCGCAGCGTCGTCGTCTTTCCTGCTCCGTCGGGGCCGACCAGCCCGAAGATCTCGCCGGGCTGCACATCGAAGCTCAAGGCATCTACGGCACACACGCCGGGAAAACTCTTGGTCAGGCCTTCGAGCACGATCGCGGATTGGAGCGGTTCCGTCATTTCGCCGGCGCCGGAGAGGCGTTCGTATTTTGCGCGTTGGTGTTAAGAGCGATGTGCGCATCGGCGGGCATGCCCGGCTTCAATTCATGAGTCGGATTGTCGATATCGATCTTGATGCGGTAGACCAGAGTTACTCGCTCCTTGAAGGTCTGCACGCTCTTGGGCGTGAACTCGGCTGTCGAAGAAATGAACGAGATGCGTCCGTGGTATTGCTTGCCGGGATACGTATCTGTAGTGACAGTGGCGTCCTGGCCCCAGCGGATGCGGCCCAGGTCGGTTTCGGCAATGTAGGCGCGAAGCCAGATATGGTCGAGGTCCGAGAGCGTCACCACCGGAGAACCGGGCGAGACGACCTCGCCGAGTTCCGCCTGGCGCACGCTGACGACTCCATTCGAAGGCGCGCGAAGAATCGTGTAACCAAGAGTCACTTGCGAGAGGCCTAGGTTCGCGCCCGCCTCGTTGAGATTGGCGCGCGCGATGGCGATATCTTCCTTGCGGCTGCCTTCTCGGGCTTCGCTCAAGCGTTGCCTGGCAGACTGGAACGTGGCCTGTGCGCGCTTCAATGCGGTGGCTGCAAGGTCGCGATCCTGCGCTGAGATTTCGTCCTTGGCGAAGAGACGCTGGGCGCGATCATTGTCGAGTTTTTTCTCGTTCAAGTCGGCTTCCGCGTCGACGACGCTCTGCTCCGAGGCTTTCACTTCCTGCTCGCGGGTACCGGCCAGGGTAAGTGCGAGATTCGATTGACGCACGCCCACAGCGGCCTGATCGATGCGGACGCGTTGCTTGAAATCTGCATCTTCCAATCGCGCCAGCAGTGCGCCCTGCTGCACCTGTTGGCCTTCCTCGACAGGCAGTTCCACAATGCTCCCCTGCACCTTGAAGCTGACCAGGCTCTCGTGCGCCTCAATGTTGCCGGACAGCGCGAGTTCGGTCACGGGCGCCGGCTTCCGGGTCAGATGCGGGTAAAAATAAAAGCCCGCGGCAACGGCCGCAGCCAGCAGGATTACGACAGGAATCAATCGCTTCATCGCTTCAAACCTCGCATTTGGCGCAGCCAATAGTGGCGCGGCCGGCAACGCTCCTCATGGATTGACTACAAATTGCGCAATGTTCTTTTCCGTGTCGCCCATGGCGCGCGCCAGGGCAAACTTTGCATCCACGTGGCTGGAAACGGCCAGAATGTAATTCTCCTCCGCGCGCGCCAACTCATCCTGGGCGGTGACCACTTCAACATTGTTGGCCGTGCCCGCTTGAAAACGATCCTGCGACAATTCCAGTTCGCGATGCGCCAGATCCTGGCCTTCGCGCGCCACTGCCACTTGCTGAGACGCGGAATCCAGATTGAGCAACGCCTCGCGCAAGTCTTCATCGATGCCGCGACGCATATCGGCAATCTGATCGTCAATGCGCTTCAGGCGGCTGGCCAGTTGGTCGGCCTCGCCCTGGCGGTCGCGATCAAAGAGTGTAAAGTCGATCTGCCCTTGCAGCATGCCTGTGGCCTGGATGCCGCCCACGCTGCGCCCAATGCCGCCGAAGTTTCCGTTGACGCTGAGCTTCGGATAGAAGCGGGCGCGGCTGGCGCCTTGCTGCTCGATCAACTCCTGACGCTGGCTCAGCAGAGAGAGATAATCGGCGCGGGCCAGCAGAGCCGCGGGCGCAAGAGCGTCAATCTCCGGCTGGCTCAACGCCCGATAGTTGAGCGGCTCAGCAAGTTCCAGCGGCGTGCCCGGATTCATGCCCAGATTGCGCGCCAGCGCCAGCAGAGATTGCTTGAACTGGTTCTGCGCAATCAGCAGTGCCTGCTTGTCGTTGGCCAGTTGTACTTCCGCGCGCAACACGTCCACACCCGTGGCCGTACCGGCGTCGTGCTTGTCTTTGGCGAGCTTCATTAATGTTGCGGAGTCGGTGACCCGCGACTGGGACGCATCACCCCGCGCCGCGGCGGATTGTGCATTCAGGTAGAGAGCGGCGATGGAGCGAACAATCAAGTCACGCGCATCCTTGAAATCCATCTTGCCGGCATCAAGCGCCTGTTCGCTGGCCCTGAGCGTGCGGTAACTCTGGAGATCGACGACATTCTGCTGTGCATAGAGGCGAATATCGTAGTTGGAAAACGGTCCGACAACTTCCGGCATATTGGGCAGCGAGATTCCAAAGGCGCGCAAATCGCGGTTCTGCACGTTGGCATACGTCTGCGCGGTGACGCGTGGAAGCAACGCCGCCGACAGGCTGCGTAACCGCGCGGCTTCGGCCTCTTCCACGCGCGTCCCCGCAGCCAGCACCCCAAGATTGGCTTGAAGCCCTTTCTGGATGGCCTCCTGCAGCGTAAGCCGGAAAGGTGCCGGCTCAGCGCCTGCAGCCGGCAAAGCCAGACAAGCGGCAAGAACTGTCGCAGACAATAGAACGAAAAAACGGAATTCGGATTTCATGGTTCCTGCTTTTCACCGTTCGCGGCGATCGATCTCCAGAAGTGCTGAAAGCTGTCTTCCATCCAAACTTTGAGCGCAGGCTTTTCATGCAGCGACCAGAAGAGAACGGTCCCCATGAACGTCTGCAGAATTTGAATTGCAACTTTTTCCTTTTTCAAATGGGGGGCGATCTCTCCGCGCTTCTGACCTGCGGCCACGATCTCCGCGATCCTCTTGCGCCCCTCCTGCATATGGCGCGCGATGATCTTGCGCACGCCCTCGCTGGCCAGAAATGAGGAGATCAGGGCGCGCGCCAGGTCAGGGCTTCGTCCCGGCTCCTCGGCCGCGCGCTGGAACAAATGTTGCAGGACAGAGTGGATCGACCGCTTGGGGTCCGCCGCCAAGGCAAGAGACTCTGCGACCTTGCCCAGCTGAATCTCCGCCATTACGCCCAGAACGTGATCCTTGCTCTCGAAGTAGTTGAAGAAGGTTCCCTTGCCCACATCGGCGGCCTCGGTAATCTCTTCGACTGTCACGTTGGGAAACCCGCGTTCCGAAAAAAGCTTCAGCGCGCACCGGAACAGCCGTACCCGCGTTTCAGCGGCACGGCGCTTGCGGCGGTCCGGGGGTACGGATGACGAACCAGCAGGCGTCTCTTCAGGAGTTGCATCAGTTTTTCGACCCTTATTCATTTTCGGTTGATACTCATTCATGACTCACAGTCATTTTTAGCGCTGCAATTCCTCCCTGTCAAGCGTTATTCCGATCTCCCCTTGCAGCGCACAGTTCCGCCTAGACGCAAAACGGGGTGCCGGACCTCATTCGCTCTGCGCATGAGGTCCGGCACCCCGTCGATTTCCTTTGGATTGCCTACTGTTTTGTTTGTCTTACCTTCGCCGCAGCGCCCCTTTCCACTGCGCGCTGGGAAGATGCCCCAAGCCGATCTGATGAACCTAATGCATCCTTTGAAGAATGATTGAGATCCACCTGTTTGTCGGATAGGGAAGGCGGATCAGCAGCGAACGATGTTTGCCGCGGTTATTCCATGCGTGGCATTGCGTGTATCGACGACCAGTTGCGCCTCGGCGACAATCCGCCGATAGTCGTAGTCCGAGTGATCGGTCACGATCACCACGCAATCGTATGCGGCAAGGTTGTCCAGGGAAACGCGCTCCATATTCAGCTTGTAATGCCGCCCCTGGCCGACCGACGGAAAGTATGGATCGTTGAAGTCAAGCTTGGCGCCCTGCTTCTGAAGCAATTCGATCACAGTCAATGCCGGGGACTCGCGCAAGTCATCAATGTCCTTCTTGTAGGCGATTCCAAGCACCAATACCCGCGAGCCATTCACAGACTTCCTGCGCTCATTCAGCGCCTCGCCCACCGCGGAGACCACGTGATACGGCATCTGCGTGTTGACCTCACCTGCCAGTTCGATGAAGCGAGTGTTGAAGTCGAACTGCTTGGCCTTCCAGGAGAGATAGAAGGGGTCGATGGGAATGCAGTGTCCGCCGAGCCCCGGGCCGGGATAAAACGCCTGATAGCCGAAGGGCTTGGTTTTCGCCGCTTCGATGACTTCCCAAATATCAATACCCATGCGCAGGCAAAGCAGCTTCAGCTCATTCACCATTGCGATATTCACGCAACGATAGATGTTCTCCAGCAGTTTCGTCATCTCAGCCGCTGCGGGGCACGAGACGGGAACCACGCGGTTGAAGATGGTTGCGTACACGGCGGAAGCCAGTTCAAGAGCTACCGGTCCGCATCCGCCCACGACTTTGGGAACATCGCGCCGAGCCACTGTGTCGTTGCCCGGATCTTCCCGCTCCGGTGAAAACGCCACATAGAATCCCGGAGTATCGGCGTCCCGCGCCACTTGGAGTTTGGCTGGGTTTCCCTGTTCCAGGAGCGGTACAACCACCTCTTCCGTCGTGCCGGGGTAAGTTGTACTTTCCAGGATGATGAGTTGCCCTTCGCGCAGGTAAGGCGCAATCGAGCTGACCGTGCCGGTGACGTAGCTGAGGTCAGGCTCGCGAAACTCGTTCAAAGGAGTCGGTACACAAATGATAACGACATCCATCTGGGAAATGCGGCCGTAATCGACAGTTGCGGCAAACCCCGATCTTTGCGCCGACTGGACCTCGGTGCCCGGGATGCGCGCGAAGTACGACGCACCCCGATTCAGCGTGTCCACCTTTTTGACGTCAATATCGAAGCCGGTAATTGCAAATTTCTCTTCGCTGAACAGCAGGGCAAGCGGCAGGCCCACGTAGCCCATTCCCACAATGCCGATGCGGGCTTCACGTTTCTCAATTCTGTTCTTGATTTGGCCCAACTCGGCCGGATTTGTAACGGTCATGTACTCCTCCAATTGGGATCCAGGAATCTATCGAAAACCACCCGCGTTGACGCTCCGCAAGAACTCAAACCTTCTGTCTGCTACCTACGGCCCATCGCGCCGTCTCATAGTCACAAATCAAACATCCTGAGCTGCCTGCCAGACCTTCGCAAGGCAGAGAACATACTCAAGACTCATTGTGTTGACCCTTGATGCACACCTGCCCCCAGTTCGATGCTTGTCGGAGCAACGGGCAGAACCGGGCTGATCGCATCGAGCCAGAACCGCGTGTAGGCGCGTACAGACTCATCGCTGTCAGCGCGGGTTTCATCTTCGCCATCGATCATCTTGAGCAGTCCAGGATGCAGCAGCGTTACGGCCACCAACGCCGTAGTCGTGATCGTCGAATCCAGGTTTCGCACCTGTCCGCTCTTGACGCTCACGGCCAGATACTTGTTTAAGGCCGAGACGATGGGGGATATATACTCTCTGCCGAACAGGAAGGCCTTCCCGCGCAGTTCGAGAAACGCCACCGCCATCAGTCGCAGGAATTCCGGTCTCGATCTCACCGAGAGCTCCAGCATTTCAAAGATTTTGGGGAGGATCACGTCTGGCGATTCGCAATTCTCCATTTCCTCCAGGGTTTCAGTCCGAAGCCTGAATCCGGAGGAGTGCGATCGCAGAGCGGCCCAGAAAATATCCTCTTTGTGATCGAAGTGACGGAAGAGAGTATTCTCGCTTACATCCGCAAGATGCGCAATCTCACGAGTGCTGGTTCCGTGGTAACCCTGCAGCGCAAACAGATGCGCTGCGGCTTCCACAATCTTTTCTTTTCGGATGGAGTTCTTGGGCACTATGTGCATCTGCCCTCCTCTGACGCGATGAAGGATGCGGAGCCCGGTTATGTCGTTCCAGGGGCCCGATGGTCTACGTGCCTTCCAGGTTTTTGACGACCTGACGATGCGCCTTGAGTTCGTGCCTTCGCGGGTCCCACCAGGGGTACAACTTCAAGGGGTGAGAAACCCAGGCCTGCGCCCGCCAGAAAATGTTTCTCGCTCTGACTCCAACTGGCGGCGCGGACGCCGCGAGTACTGCCGTCCAGGAGGCCCGCGCTACTTCCCGAGGCAGATACATCGATTGCCGGTCACAATACTCGTTCTTCCGCTTCGCGATTTGGCCAATCGGAATGGAGACAAGTATTGACCGGAAGGCCCACACGACAGCCGGTGAGGGGACCTGCGCAAGCGGCTAGATTGACGCCATTTGAACCTTTATTGACCACTGCATAAAGAATGCAATAATACTTGCAGAGGTCCGGTATCCCTATGCCCAGACTGAAGGCAAGTGCCGAGCTTTTGGAAGACCGTCGCCGTCGCGCCTTGGCGTTGTTGGATGAAGGCTACTCGCTCAACGAAGTCGGACGGCAGATCGGATGTAACGCGAGTTCAGTGATGCGCTGGCGCGATGCTCGACGGCAGGGCGGAGACGAGGCATTGCAGGTCCGTTTCTCTCCTGGACGCCCACTGAAGCTGGCCGCCACTCAGCGAGGGAAGCTTGTTCGCCTGCTGCTCAAGGGGCCGCTGGCGCAAGGTTATCGCACCAACCTGTGGACCACCGCACGCATCGCCGCGTTGATCGAGAGCGCGTTCGGCGTGAGCTATCATCCGGATCACATCGGTCGCCTGATGCATGATCTCGGTTGGACACCGCAGAAGCCGGAACGACGCGCTCTGGAGCGCAACGAAGAAGAGATCGAGCGCTGGAAACAAAAACAGTGGCCGCGTATAAAAAAAACGCCACAAGGCTGGGCGCCGATCTCGTCTTTGCCGATGAATCGGGCTTCCTGCTGATTCCCAACGTAGTCCGAACCTGGGCCCCGCAGGGCGAAACTCCCATCCATCGTCACCGTCAGGGACGACGGGACAAGATCTCCGTCATTTCCGGAATTTCAGTCAGCCCCAAGCGGCATCGCCTTGGCCTCTACTACTTACTTTTCTATGACAACATCGGGCAGGATGAGGTCTGTGTTTTCTTGCGTGAACTGCTGCGCCATATGCGCGGATCGATCATCGTTCTGCTCGATAACTCCTCCACCCACAAGGGGGCGCCTCTGGAACAACTTCTCGGCCAGCATCCCCGCCTCCGCATCGAATACTTTCCCTCGTATGCTCCGCAGCTTAACCCCGATGAAGGAGTCTGGTCTCTGGCCAAACGAGACCTGGCCAACAGTTGCCCCAACGATGTAGACGAACTGATGGAAGACATCCTCGGCGCCATTGAAGGCATTCGCAACTCTTCGCAGAAACTGCGTGGTTGTATCGCCCAGTCCGAATTGACCTTTTCTTTGCGCTAAATCATTGCATTATTTATGCAGTTGTCAATAAAATGCAGTTGCCCCAAAGCCCCAGCGGCAGAAAGAAGCATTCCGAACAGTGACACCTGTTTAAGAATGTTTATTTCCATATCTACCCTTTTTCCGCATTCCCGGAGCACCTTCGAAGGAAGATGAGAAAGGCGTTTAGCGAGGTCACGTTCTTGGTCGTACTGTGCTTGAATCCAAGTTGCAGTTTCAACTAAAAGATGACGCAAAGGCCGTACCATGGCAAATAGCTGGAAGAAGAACTGACCATAGATACACAGCAACAAAGCGTAAAGTACGGTTTTACCGTACATGCTGACGAATCCGTACCAGCCCCACAAACCTATATGAAGCTTCAGAATTCCTGCAAATATCGCCGCAACGATAAGGAACAGGATGGAAAAGAAATATGTCTTTCCGATTTCCCAGAGTTGTGACCGTCGACTGCGGAATTCGATAGCGTACGTTCCTTCGGGAATAGGCTTGCTCAGCTCCCTCATCAGCACTGCAAGCGGCGGTAGTTCTACATAACAAGGCAACGCTTCTTCGATCATTATGGTCTCCTTATTACTTCTGGAGCAGTATCGGCACACAAAAGGCGAAGATTAACTTCTAGGCCAAAAAAACTGTGGAAAACTTCGTTTTATATTCGCCCGGATTTTCATACAATCCATTTGCGAGGATTTCGCGCTACTTAAAGGGGGTCCGGGATGACGATCAGGCTTAGCCAGAATTCAATCGGCACAACCGAGGACAAGCACACGCGGCATATTGTTCAGCACCCTCTTGAGCATCCTCAATCGCCTAAAAGCCAAGGTTTCTGCGCAAGACCTTTGCCGTGCAACAGCAAAGGTCTCTAACCACCGCAGGCGCCTGGAAGAAGTGAGGCCGCCATGCTTTCGGGACGGCGTGATCCGGTACCCGGAGGAGATGTAAGCCGAAGACATGGACCATCCTGGAATTGCAGAGCGGGATCGGCAAACAAACGCCGATCTTCATGGGAGGTCGAAGCAATATCAACATTCAGTTACTTTATTTGCCGAGTTGCTTATACCATCCAAAAGCGAATCCAACATTTTCTGGGCATCCTGAAGTGCGGTCTTCGTGCCTTCCAGGCGGCTCATCATCAAGGCCCCTTCGAGCGTTGCAATCATTGTGTTTGCAACGCTCCGGGGCTGCGTCGTAGGCGCGATCTCTCCACACTCGACCCCCCCTCAATCACAACGCACAGGCGCGTCCTCCAGTCTGCAAACGCTTTCTTCACCAACCCTCTCAGCACTGCATTCCCATCGTCGGCATCGATTGCCGTATTCATCAGCGGACAGCCGCCTGGCAAGGCCGAAGGCGTCTCCACGAATCGCTTCACTATCGATCGCAGATGCTCCACGGCGCCGTGCGAGCGATCAACCTTGTCCGTGCGCAGTTTGACTGCCTGCGCCAGCGCATACCGAAAT
>Ga0224531_1001299_pt1 | contig 11120 bp, 10 predicted proteins | sample CBST100metaG_FD_179876 | JGI IMG/M metagenome (GOLD analysis project Ga0224531, IMG submission 179876) | Peat soil microbial communities from Stordalen Mire, Sweden - C.B.S.T100 | ecosystem: Environmental > Terrestrial > Soil > Wetlands > Peat | place: Sweden: Norrbotten County, Stordalen Mire... | reverse complement strand
GAACCCACCCACTCCCGCGAAAAACACCAGCGCCATGCGGATCCCCGGCTCCCGGTTAACTTCGGGAACCAGGTCGGTGGCGGCCACATAAAGCGCCACGCCCGCTGAGACGGGCAGCCCATACGGCAGCCAACTCGGAATCAGCTCGATCACCAGCACGCCGGCCAGCGTAGCCGCGGCCAGCGCCACGGCAGAGTAGAGGGCTGTCGTGCGGCTGCGTCCGCTGGCCAGCATCACAGAGGCCATGGTGAAGCCCTCTGGCGCTTTGTGCAGAAAAATCGCCAGAAAAATCAGCCAGCCCAGCCAGTTCGTCACCAGAAAGCCCGACCCGATGGCCACGCCGTCAAAAAGCGCATGAAGGCTTAGGCCCGCCATCACGGAGTTACCGGTGTGCTGCGAGACGAACTCGCCTCCGTGGGTCTCTTCGCCAAAGTGGAAATGGGCGTTGATGGTGTGTTCCAGCAGATGCACCACGCAGTAGCCTGCCATGATGAGGATCGGCCCCATCCGCGGGCTCAACCGCAGGCTTTCCGGAGCCATCTCCACCACCGCCGTAGCCATCAGGAAGCCCGCGCCCAACGCCACAAAGTAGCGCAGATAGCGCTCCACGCCCCGCGCGCGCACCAGCGCAAACCCGCCCGCCACATCGGCCAGCGCGGCAAGAAGCCCTAAAAGAAGAGAAATCCTGACCATCCGCCTTTACCCGCTGTGCCGGATGTGCATCACGTCCCCATCCTGCACCACGTATTCCTTGCCTTCCAGGCGCAGCGTTCCCTTGGCCCGCGCTGCGGCCTCGGATCCGGCGGCCAGCAGTGCGTCCCAGCGGATGGTTTCCGCGCGAATGAAGTGATGTTCCAGGTCTGTATGAATCGCTCCAGCGCCCTGCGGCGCCTTCGAGCCCACCGGAATGGTCCAGGCACGGCACTCATCCTCGCCTGCGGTGAAGAAGCTGATCAGCCCTTGCAATTGGTAGCTCTTGCGAATCAGCCGGACTAGGCCGCTCTCTCGCAATCCGTAGCTGCCCAGAAAGTCCGCCGCTTCCTCGTCGTCCATCTCCGCCAGTTCGGCTTCCACCTTGCCGCAGATGGCCGTCGCTCCGGCGTTGGGGCGCGCTGCCACTTCGTCGAGCTTGTAGAGGCTGACCGCGGCCTCAAGATCATCGCCCAGGGTCATGCTTTCGCCAATGTTAAGTACATACAGAATCGGCTTTTGCGACAGGAACATAAAGCCCTTAATGAGCTTTTTCTCTTCCGCCGTCATTTCCAGTTCGCGCAGCGGCTGTTCCTTTTCAAGAGACTCTTTCGAGCGCAACAGCAGGTCCTTTTCGTGCTCCAACTCGCTGGTGCGGCCCTTCTTCAGGTCCTTTTCCAACCGCTCCAGCCGCTTCTCCACCTGCGTCAGATCGCTGATCATCAAGTCGAACTCGACGTTCTTGATGTCGCGCAGCGGGTCAATCGGGCCCACATGCGGAATCGAATCGTTCTCGAAGGCCCGCAGCACATGCATCAGCGCGTCCACATTGCGCAGGCTGGTCAGGAACGCCGTCTCTTTCAGCGCCTCCTGTCCAATGGCCGCCACGTCCACGAACTCCACGCTGGCGTAGGTGGTCTTCTTCGGCGAGTAGAGATCTGACAGCTTGTCCAGCCGCTCGTCGGGCACGCGCGCCACGCCGATATGCTCTTCACGCGGGTTGGAGAAGCCCCGGTCTTCGAGCTTGGCCTTGGTCAGAATCTTGAACAGAGATGTCTTGCCCACCTGTGGCAGGCCGATAATGCCAGTCTTCATGTACGTCCTATTCGGTCCTGTGCAGGATGAGTTGTGCGCTCAAGGACCTCTTCGATGATACAGGAACAAGAACAGGGGTCAGGGCTCAGGGAACAGGGATCAGCCCCAATCCCTGGCTTCGGAGTTTACAGTCGCTGGATGTGCCGCAATCGGTGCTCTTCAAACTGATCCCTGACCCCTGAACCCTAGCTTTTCTCCGTCTCCGCCCACGCCACCAGTACCACCGTCGCCAACCCCAGCAGCAGAATGGCCTCTTCTACGATTTCGCTGCGCTGGTGGAGCTTCTCGAAGTGGATGCGGCTGGGGTTCGCCGTATCGGCTGCGTCGATGGCGCCCCCGGCGGCGATGCGGTCCATCTCCATGGCCGGAATGACGGCGAATTGCGAATAAACTGTTCCGGCGATCATGGCGATCAGGAGAACCATCGGCGCCAGCACGGTCCGCGGCTTGTAAAGGCCCCAGGACGGCGCCAGCGCCAGCAGCGCCAGCGCCACCATTCCCGACACCAGCCCCATTCCATGCAGAATCCGCAGCAACTGGCCCACGATGGCTCCGGCCGTGTGCGTATTCGGCTGCAGGACGCCAAAGGTGGTGGCGGCCACGATGGGAAAGAAGATCTCCGCGCCCAGCCACACCATCAGCGCGAGATAGAGAAGAGTGCGAAGCAAAGTCTTCATGGGGACAAGAATACAAGGGAGAAAGGGAACAGGGAGTAGGGAATAGGGAGTAGAACGTCGGCAGCGCGTCGCCACCTGATCGCAAGCGTCAGGAAGCGACGGTGAGGATTCGGTTTGCAACTTCCCGAATCGCGGGCATACGCATTTCAATTTCATCATCTGAAAACGGGCCGAACGACCGCGACCACACCGCTCGTATGATCGCAACTAGGCTTTCTTCTGTGATGTCATTCTCGTTGAGAAGAGCCAAGGCCTTTACGATACCGCGTGTCTCTGGGGTATATTCATTCTCCAGCGCTCCGTGTTGGAAGAGGGACTCAATATCAGCGGACATCAGCGCCCCTGCGATAGCTGATTCAGCAATGCTCATCTGTTCCCTGTTCCCTGATCCCTGATCCCTGTTCCCTACTCCCTGTTCCCTACATCGACGTCTTCCCAATCAGCCTTTCAATCCGCTTCTCCACCGGCGGGTGAGTCGAAAACAGGCTGGCGAAGGTTTGCCCGCCGAGCAGCGGCGCAATGATGAACATATGCGCGGAGTTGGGGGAAGCTTGCAGCGGAACCCTGCGGCTCATGCCCGAAATCTTCTCCAACGCCGAAGCCAGCGCGTAGGGATTGCCGGTCAGATGCGCTCCGCTGGCGTCGGCTTCGTATTCCCGCGTGCGCGAAACCCAAAGCTGAATCAGCATGGCGGCAATGGGCGCCAGCAGCAGCATGAAGATCGCGCCCAATCCGCCGCCTTCGCGGTCCCGGCGATCGCCTCCGCCAAATCCGGCCATGGCGCCGAACCAGAAAGCCATCCGCGCCAGAATCGTAATTGCGCCGGCCAGCGTAGCGGCAATCGAGCTGGTGAGAATGTCGCGGTTGCGCACGTGTCCCAGCTCGTGAGCCAGCACGCCCTCCAACTCCTCGTCAGTCAGCAGCGCCAGAATTCCATGCGTCACGGCCACGGAGGCGTGCTGCGGATTGCGCCCGGTGGCAAAGGCGTTCGGCGACTCGGTGGGAATCACGTAGATCTTCGGCATGGGAATGCCGGCCTTCGAGGTCAGCCGCTCCACCACGTCATACACGCGCGGCAGTTCCTCGCGCGTCACCGGCTGTGCGCGATACATGCTCAGCGCCAGCTTGTCGGAATAGAAATAGCTGAAGAAATTGGTCGTCGCGGCGATGGCGAAGGCGATCAAAGCTCCGTTGGTGCCGCCCAGGTATTCTCCGGCCAGAACCAGAATAAGTGTCAATCCAGTAAGAAGAATCGTGGTCTTGAAGAGATTCATCGAGTCGTCCCCCAACCATTCATTCTCTCACTTTGACGGTCCGCCGCCGGGAAGGGAAGAGCCGTTCAAATCGTTCTGCGGCCCAAAAAACAGCCGGGCCGCATCATGTCGATGCAGCCCGGCACTTTCGTTAGCTGTCAGCTGTCAGCTATCCTCTCTTCAGCGCCCGCTTCAGCACCGTCTCCAAAGCCGATTTCGCTTCGGCATACTCGTCCGGCGTCAGCGTGCCCGCGATCTTCTCGCTCTCCAGGGCAAACATCTCGTCCTTCAGAACGGAAAGCAGCGCAGTATTCTTGCTCGCCGGAGGCGCGAAGCTCGCCACGGTGTCCACGCCCTGGCTCACCGGAGTGACTGCCACAGCGGCTGTTCCGGCCGGCTTGCGCAGCAGGAAGGCTGCCGCGGCCGCCATCAGCAGCGCCAGCGCGCCCAGAATCCACCACTTGTATTTCGACAGCGGATCCGGCGTCGCAATCGGTGTCCCGATGCCGCCGCCCGGCCCATTGCCCGTAGCGCTCGCATCTTGGCCGCCACTGTCCGCGCCCTGTTGGCCGCCACCGCCGCTCTGCGCTTCACGCGGCATCGATCCCGAACCGCCAACCGTAAACTCCAGCGCCTTGCCGGGAACCGCATTCTTGGCCACGTAGGTCTGCACTCCGGGGTCCTGCGGCGACGATTGGAATGCCGCTCCCGCAAAGGTCATGCTCTTGGGAAGAACCACCCACACCGTCCGCGCCGGCAGCGTCACCTGCGGCTTGAAGGTGTATTTGCCGCTCCCGTAAGGAACCGAGTATTCAATCTGGAAGAGTGTGCCCTTGTCGCCTTCATCGGGCTGAATGGGCAGGTTGAAAGAGTAGTGGCCTTTGGGGCCGTCCGGGTCCAGCTTTACTGAGGTTGGCAATCCACCCGGCCTCTGCACGGCCACTCCCGCCACCGTCGCATCCGTCGGCAGCACCACTTCAAACGAGTGCGGACTCCACTGCGTCCGCGGCGGCGTGGCGGTGTTATGGAGAATATAGCGCTCCGTGACTTGGAGCTGCCCGTTGGCGGCTTCCATCCCCAGCACGTCCTCGTCGATGGCAACGCCCTCCACCTTGGCGGCGACGTCATACACCGAGATGTCACCCGACGCGCCGCCCTCGGGCGCGGCAATAAAGTAGCCTGCTCCCTGGTGCATCGCCCTCACCAGGTAAGGGCTGTTTCCCGGCTTGGTCAGCGAATAGTGTCCGCGAGCATCGGTGGTGGCTTTGGCCGCTTCGCCCATGCCGGCCTGCACGTCCACCAGCACAACGGTATCGCCCACCGCGGGTTTGCCGGTGGTCTTGTTGGTCACCGTTCCGGTGACTTGAGCGGCCTGCGCAACAACGCCTGCAAGCAAAAGGCTCGCGGCTCCAGTTAGAACGAGAAATTTGATCGATCTCATGGTCGTAATCGGAATCCTTCTCAGGTGGATGAAGCGCTGCGACGTTCTCAGGCCTGCTGCAAATGTTCGATCTCGGCCAGCAACTGCGTCGTTTCGTTTTCAAGCTGCGCGCGCTGGTTCACAAAGTCTTCTTCAGGGTACTTCCCGGCGCGATACTCGAAGTTCAAGTCGCGCAGGTTCTCATACAGTTGTTCCTTGCGCTCCAGCAGATAGTCCAGGCGCGTCTTCTCGCGTTGGCTGGCGAAGACATTCTCCGGCCAGAAGGTGTACAGAAACAGTACAAACAGCAGCAGCATTCCGCAAATCAGACCCAGGGTCGGCGTCATGGCTTAGAACCCTCCATCGCTGCCGGTCTCCCGGCGAATCTTTTCCCGTAAAGCTTCCGTGGCCGGGTCGTTGGTCTGTGCTGCAGCTTGTGTCTTGCCCACCGACCAGCGCCGAATCAGCAGAATCGTACCCAGCAGCGCCGCCGCAAAAACCGCAAACGGCGCGATCCACGCTACCAGATCAAAGCCTTGGGTAGTGGGCGCGGCCAGCACTGTGGCTCCATACTTCGCGCTGAACGCGGCCAGAATCTCCTTGTCGCTGGCGCCGGCCGCAATCCCTGCCTTCAGTTCCTTGAGCTCTCGCGGAGACTCCGGACAGCCAACGTGATTGCACTCGCCCAGCAGTTGCGCGCAACCGCAGGTACACATCAGCCGGTGGTTCAGGTCGTTGTAGCGCGAGCCGGCATCGCTGGCGCCCAGTGTAAAGCAGATTGCCACGGCCAGCGCTCCGGCCTGCAATGTTCTCAACCAAAAGGTCAAAGCCCCGCGAGCCTTCATTGCTGGCCTCCCTTTTGCAGCGCAGGCCTCTGGCTTGGGACTAGCGCTATGACTGTGCCGAAGAAAATCAGCACCACCCCGGCCCAGATCCATCCCACCAGCGGATTGAGAAACGCTTTGATAATTGGCTGGCCGCTGTCGGGATTGGTGCCTTCATACACTACGTAGAGATCCCACCCTGGAACCGAGTGGATGGCCACCATGGTCTGCGGTTGCTCGCTGGCCAGGTAGACGCGCTTCTCCGGCGTCATCTGGAACAGCTTCTTGCCGTTCTTTGAAACATCCAGCAGCGCGTACTGCGAGTTGTAGTTGGGATTCGAGTCATCGGACGCCCCCACCTGTTCCAGCGTGTAGGGCCCGATGTTCATCTTGTCGTGCAGCGCCATTTCGCTTTCCACGTTGCGGTTGAAGGCCGAACCAGCCAGGCCGATCACCACAATCACCACGCCGATGTGGATGAAGTAGCCGCCGTAACGCCGCGTATTGCGCCGAACCAGCAGCACCATGGACGTGAAATAGTTCCGCCCGGTCTGCCGCGCGATGACTCCTGCTCCGCGCAGAAACTCTGACAGAATGGCTGTGAAGACGGCGACTGACAGGGAGAACGCAACCAGCGCGTAAAAATTGCCGCTGTCGAAGGCGCCATCTTTCCAGGGCCGCACGCCCGCGATCAGGCAGACAATCGCCGTGGCCCAAAGCGCAATCGTAGGCAAAATGAAGTTGCGGCGAACGCTGCGCAGCGAGGTGGAGCGCCACGGCAGCAGCGGGCCTACACCGGTCAGGAACAGCAGGAAAAGCCCGATCGGAATGGCCACCTGGTTGTACCAGGGCGCTCCCACGGTCACCTTGTTGCCCACCACGTACTCAGAGATGATGGGGAAGAGCGTTCCCCAAAGAATCACGAAGCAGGCTGCCAGCAGCACCAGGTTGTTGAACAGAAAGCTGGACTCGCGGCTCACCAGCGACTCCACCCGGTGGTCGCTCTTCAGATGGCTGCGCTGCAGAATGTAACTAAAGATGCACACCGCCAGCACAATCCCCATGAAAACCACAAACCACGTTCCAATCGAGGATTGCGCAAAGGCATGTACCGAACTGACCAGCCCGGCGCGGGTCAGCAGCGTGCCCAGCATGGTGAGCAGGAAGGTGGTGAAGATCAGCCACACGTTCCAGCTTTTCATCATGCCCTTCTTCTCCTGCATCATCACGGAGTGCAGAAAGGCGGTTCCGGTCAGCCAAGGCATGAAGCTAGCGTTCTCCACCGGGTCCCAGCCCCAGTAGCCGCCCCAGCCCAGCACCGCGTAGGCCCAGTGCATGCCCAGAAAGATCCCGCAGGTCAGAAACAGCCAGGTCACCATCGTCCACACGCGCGTGATCTTGATCCACTTCTCGCCGGGATAGCGCATCATCAGCGCGCCCAACGCAAAGGCGAAGGGAACCGAGAAACCCACGTAGCCCAGGTAGAGCATGGGAGGATGAATCACCATCTCCGGGTATTGAAGCAGCGGATTCAGCCCGTTGCCGTCCTCAGGAATGGCGCCCTTCATCAGCGCGAAGGGCGGCGCGGCAAAGTTCAGCACGGAGAGGAAAAAGACCTGGATGGCCGCCATGATCACGCCCGCATAGGCGTAAAGCTTCACGTCCCGCTTGTGCGTCAGCCGTAGCACGAAGCTGTAGGCTCCCAGCAGCCACGCCCATAGCAGCAGCGAACCCTCCTGGCCGCTCCACAACGCGGAGAATTTGTACGCTCCGGGCAGCGCGCGGTTGGAGTGTTCCAGGATGTAGGTGATGGAGAAGTCGTTGGTGAAGACCGACCAAACCAGCGCAAACGCGGCTGCCGTGACGGCCACAAACCCCGCGATTCCAGCGCGCCGGGCCGTGTCGGCCAACCGCTCTGGAGAAACCGCTGTTTGCTGTTTGGTTGCAATCAGGCGCAGGGCGATAGCGCCTGCCAGTAGATTGTATGCGGCCAAGGCCAATGCGATGATAAGTGCAAAACTGCCAAACGCTGCCATTCGAGCTCCAAACTGATTCTCGCACGCAGACGGGGGGCGCAAACGGCATCCCGCCGAAGCTTTCTCCCCCCATCATAGGCGCTAAGGGTGTGATCTGCCTCACTCCCCGGATGGAGTGGCGAGTCTCGAACAGGGTCTTGGGACAGGGAACTGCCTGAACAGGCAGCGGAAAACCCGCTCTGGAGGGAGGCGGGGGTTTCAACCCCCGCATAAAGCTAGCATAATCGATGCGGTTCTAGCCGCGGACGGATTGTTCTCGCGAGGTCTAACCAGTATCCGGACTTTTTCCGCAGCCTGCCTAGCCTCGGCGGTTTGCCTTTTCGGGCCCTTCGCCCGAATTCAAGCCCTCTTCCGCTCTGCCTGCAGCCGCGATTCATCCCCGTCCGGGCGAGATTCAAGCGATTTTCTATGCCGGCAGCAAAAGCATCCGTTTGGCAGCGGCCAGCATCTCCGCGCGGGCGATCGCTCCGGGAAGGAAGTACACCTGTTCATCCTCGCAGCCGCTGCCCGTTTCACCATTGCGGCCCAGTATCAGCACCGGGAGCCCGGGCAAACGGCTCCGCAGCTCAGCCACGAACGTCGGCCTGTCGATCCCCGTCATCTGCGAGCCGCAGATCACCAGTGCAAGATCTGCGGCAAATTGGGGTTGCTCCACCAGGCAAAGTGCCTCCGCGCCATCGTTGACGCGCTGAACGTCGGGGAATTGCCGTTCCAGAATCGACTTCAGAAGGAGTGCATGAAGGGGGTCGCCATCAACCAAGAGAATTGTTGCCATATGCACCTGGACTGCAGTTCGTTTCGCCGATCTATTTACTAACTGAATAACTCAGATGATTACCTTTCCCATCCGGTTGCCTGTGCATTTCTTTCAAGAATCGTTAAAGTAGCTGCCTGCAGGCCTCGTCTGCCCATTGAATCGCGTCGGCGTAGGGTTCTGCCAATCCCGATTCCGGAACTTCAAACTTTTTGGCGACGGCCTCACAAGCCTCCCAGTTGCCCGATTCGAAGCTCTCCAGCCAGGTCAGCGGCCCGCGTTCCCTGACTTCCGCGCCCAGCAGCGCCTCGCGCAGCGGGGCTCGCATCGGCAAAATTTCCGCAATCGCCTCGGCCTTTACTTTGAGCATGGCGGGGAGCAGGCTCATCAACCCCAGCAGGCCTTGTTCGTCAGGATCCAGATTCCACTGTCCGGCGGTCAGTTCGCAGAAGCGCGAACGCTGCAGCGCAAGGCGCAGCAGTGCTGCACCTTCTGGCCCTGCCGCCTCTCGGGTGATGCCCAGCAGAACCAGCCGCCGGAACATCTGATCGCCCACAATCACCAGCGCATGCTCGATGGAGCGAATTTCACGTTGCGTGCCATAAATCGGAGAGTTCACCACCCGCAGTAGCCGATAGGTCAGCGACACGTCGCGCCGCAGCATCAGCCCAACCTTGTGAACATCGATCGGTTCTCGCTGAACCAGGGCCAGCAACTCCAAGTGCGTCATTGTGTTGGCTGGAATGCGCCGCAGTGTGCTCTGTTGCGGCCGGCAGAAATAGTAGCCTTGGAAGAGGCCGAAGCCTTCGCCCTTCAGCACTTCGAATTCTTCCGGCGTTTCCACTTTTTCGGCAACCAGTTCAGCGGAGCAGTGGCTCAACTGGCGCAGCAGCACCTCGCGCTTGCGTGCCGGGTGGGCCAGTACATCGATCTTGATGAAACTGGCCAGCTCGACCAGCGGCTCCATCTCCGGCTTCCAGACAAAATCGTCCAGCGCTACGCGATAGCCTTTCGCGCAGAGCTTCCGGCAACTGTCGATCACCGGTTGATCCGGAACCACGCTCTCCAGAACCTCGAGGATCGCTTTTTCCGGACTCAGCACCAGCACCAGGTCCCGCAGCAGCGACTCGCGTGTGCAATTGATAAAAACCGGAGAGCCGCTGGACAGATGCTCCACCCCGAACAGCAGCGTATTGTCCAGCATGGTCCGGGTCGCGTGATCTCCGTCGCCATCGAAGGTGTTGCCCCAGCCCGAGCGAAAGAGTAGTTCGTAGCCGAACAGCTTGCCCTTCGCGTCCAGAATCGGCTGCCGGGCGATGTGGCGCACCCGTTGATACCCGTCCGTGGGAGCGCCTGACGCGGGCTCCGATTCATGAGGGTTCAGATCCATTCACCTGCCTCGTATCTATATCGGCTCATTTCGCCCAGAAAGCAACCAAAATGGGGAACCAGCTGCGAATCAAGGGCGGGAAGAGTCCATTCGGCGGTCTCGCCCGTCTGTTGGAAAAGCGGTTGGCCGAAAGCGAAGCCAAAGTAGATGTGTCCGGAGCATCAGCCTCCTGGAGCGGTTCCACAATTCACATGTCCTCATGCGTCCTTTGCCGAGTGGCCTTTCCTACTACCCTACAGACCAGGACCCATCTGTGCGGGCCCCAGTCAAGGAAAAGGCTTCTCCACTGAGGTGGTTTCAGGCCGAAGCAATTGCGGAATCGCCGTAAGTGGCTTTTTCTTCATGAGAAAGCCAATTCCAGGCGCTGTGCCAAGACACGGTGATTCGGACCTCGCTCTCGTCCATCTAGTCCCGTAAATCCCTCTTGACAAAGAGGAAATTCGGTTCTTACCATTGTGCGGTGGAAACGATACCATTTCGCCCGGTTCCACCCGCTGCCACCTGCCGCCGCCAGGGCTTCTTGCCTGGCCTTTGTGTCCCATCCACTGGAGGCTCCATGTTTCGTTTCCTGAAGTCCTTGCTCCTCGTTGCCGTAATCGCGGTCCCGTTCCACGCCTTTGCGCAGACCATGCAGGCCCCGGACATTACCACTCAGCCCACGCTCTACGTCGTGCCCTATGCCCACCTCGATACCCAATGGCGCTGGGAGTTTCCCCAGACCATCAGCGAGTATCTGCTCAAGACCATGCGCGTCAACTTCGACCTGATCGACAAGTACCCGCACTATGTCTTCAACTGGTCGGGCGCCAATCGCTACCGCCTCATGAAGGAGTATTTTCCCTCCGACTATCAGCGCATGAAGGGCTATGTCGCCCAGGGCAGATGGTTCCCGGCCGGCTCCTCCATGGAAGAGGGCGATGTGAACCTGCCCAGTGCCGAGTCCATCTTCCGCCAGGTCCTCTACGGCAATACCTATTTCCG
>Ga0224531_1001298_pt1 | contig 11125 bp, 9 predicted proteins | sample CBST100metaG_FD_179876 | JGI IMG/M metagenome (GOLD analysis project Ga0224531, IMG submission 179876) | Peat soil microbial communities from Stordalen Mire, Sweden - C.B.S.T100 | ecosystem: Environmental > Terrestrial > Soil > Wetlands > Peat | place: Sweden: Norrbotten County, Stordalen Mire... | reverse complement strand
AGATTCAATAGCGCTCATATCCCTTGTCGAGGTCGTCGCCTTTTTCCTTGAGCCGCAGACTGACCCCCGCCTTGGCCCCACTCTTCGCGCTCGGCTGCGCGGCGTGGCTTGCCGGCTTCGAGGCCCTTGTTGGCGCTGGAGTCGCCTGCCTTGAGGGTCTGACACTCGAGCCCTGCTGGTTCTGAGCGCGCCCATCGTCCCCCGTGCGGAAGAATCCCAGCGCGCCCAGAAGCTGATCGGCCTGGCCGGTCAGTTCTTCTGTCGTGGAGGCCATCTCTTCCGATGCGGAAGCATTCTGCTGAATTACTCTCTCCAGTTGCTGAAGCGCCTGATTGATTTGCTCGGCGCCGGTATCCTGCTCTTTGCTGGCCGCAGTGATCTCCTGCACCAGGTCCGAGGTCCTCTGGATATCGGGCACCAGTTTGTCGAGCATCTCCCCGGCCTTCTCCGACACCTTGACTGTCGTACCCGAAAGTTGATTGATCTCGCCCGCCGCCTTCTGGCTGCGCTCGGCGAGTTTGCGGACTTCCGCGGCTACCACGGCGAACCCCTTTCCATGTTCTCCAGCGCGCGCTGCTTCGATGGCCGCGTTCAAGGCCAGCAGATTGGTCTGCCGCGCGATTTCTTCAATGATGGAGATCTTGCTGGCAATCTCTTTCATTGCGGTGACGGCCTCCAGCACGGATTTGCCACTCTCCTGCGCGTCCTTGGCCGACTTGTTGGCGATTTTGTTCGTTTGTTGCGCGTTGTCCGCATTCTGCTTGATGTTTGACACCATCTGCTCCATGGAGGACGAAGCTTCTTCGGCAGATGCCGCCTGTGCCGTGGCTCCATTGGACACCTGGACTGAAGCCAGACTGATGGATTGACTGGCCGAGGATACTTCGCCGGCAATTGAGCGGATATCGGAAACCGTCCGCGTCAGCCCGTCGATCATCCCTCCCAAAGCCTGCATCAGCTTGTCCTGCGGAGAACGTTCCCTGATCACTACGGTCAAGTTGCCGCCCGCGATCTCCTCGGCGGCCGCAGTAATGTCGTTCATGGCCACGATGAGAGTGTTCAGGTTGTTCTTGATGGTGTTGAAATCGCCGTGGTATGTGTCTGTGATCTGCGGTGGAATGTCCCCCTTGCTGATCAGTTCCACATACTTGGCGGAGACGTTCAGCGGCCCGATGACGGCATCCAGAATGGAATTCACGCCGCGAACAATGTCGGCATACGCGCCCTGCACCAAATCCGGATGTCCGCGCTCTTCGAGCTTCCCTTCCTTGGCGGCGGTGGCGACCCGCACCAACATGTGCTCCAATGTCTGCAGGACGCTGGCAACATTGTTGATCGCCTGCTTCATCTTCTCGTGGTCGCCCCTGTAGGTCTGGGAAATCAGTTCGTCGATCTTGCCGCTGGAGATTTGTGCGAGGACGCGGTTGCCTTCGCCGATAGGCAGCAGGATCGCGTCCAGCATGGTATTCACGCCGCGCACAATTTCGGCGTAGGCGCCGTGGAACTGATCCGGCTTGCCCCTCTCTGACAGTTGCCCCTCTCTGGAAGCCTCTGTCAGACGCACCAATTCCTTCTGCAGACCTTGCAGTACGATGGCCACCGTGTTAATCGCCTGCTTCATCTTTTCGTGGTCGCCCTTGTAGGTCTGGGCAATCAACTCATCGATCTTGCCGCTGGAGATCTGAGCGAGGATCCGGTTGCCTTCCCCGATCGGCAGCAGGATGGCGTCCAGCATTTCGTTGACGCCGCGCACAATCCCGGCAAATTCGCCCTGGAACTCTTCCGACCTTCCGCGTTCGGAGAGCTGGCCTTCCCGGGAAGCAAGAGTCAGCCGCACCATTTCCTTCCGCAGGCCTTGCAGCACAACGGCAACGTTGTTGACCGCCTGCTTCATCTTCTCGTGATCGCCCTTGTAGGTCTGGGCAATCAACTCGTCGATCTTGCCGTTCGAGATCTGTGCCAGGATGCGGTTTCCTTCGCCGATGGGCAGCAGAATAGCGTCCAGCATTTCGTTGACGCCGCGCACGATTTCGGCAAACTCGCCCTGGAACTGCTCGGGCTTTCCGCGCTCGGAGAGTTGTCCTTCTCTGGAAGCTAGGGTCAGGCGGACCATTTCCTTCTGCAGGCCTTGCAGCACAATAGCGACGTTGTTGACCGCCAGTTTCATCTTCTCGTGGTCGCCCTTGTAGGTCTGCGCAATCAGTTCGTCAGTCTTGCCGTTCGAGATCTGTGCTAGGATGCGGTTGCCTTCCCCAATGGGCAGCAAAATGGCGTCCAGCATCTCATTGATGCCCGCGACCATTTCGCGATGAACGCCACTGAACTGGTCAACCCTGCCGCGTTCAGAAAGTCTGCCTTCGCGTGACGCCTCCACCAAGCGGACGATCTCTGTGGACACCAGCACCAGATCGTTGTCATGCGGCTTCACCCTGGCTTGCAGCGAACCCTCGCTGTCCTTCGAGCTCGCACCGTTTCTCTTCGCGACTTTCTGCGCCGTGCCATTTCCCTTTACCGTTTTTGTAGCCATGACTTTTCCATCCTCAGGGGTTGAATTCGTTGATCCGTCCGCATTCCAGGCTCTAGGAACGAAGTGCAATGGCTGAAATCGATCCGAGCGGTTTGTGGCATCGCTTCCTATAGGTTGAAGCACTTAGGGGTAAATTGGCCGTAACTCGTCGCCTGTGCGGCTTTTCTCCAGTGCGGAATTCGCCCGTCCATGCGGGCTGCGTACGCTTCCCCGGATAACTTCCTGAACCAGCCGATCGGGATCGAGAATCAACGCTACAGATCCATTTCCAAGAATTGTGGCTCCCGATACGAACTGGACATGCTGATAAAACCGCCCCAGGTTCTTGATCACTGTCTGGTGATCGCCCAGCACTTCGTCAACAACAAATCCGTAACGCCCATCCCCGGTTTCCGCGACCATGATCTGCTCACGCTCCGGGCCCTCTGTGCGCATGTCGAAAAACTCCCTCAGGCGGATGTACGGAATCAACTCCCCACGCACATTGGCGACATGCTTGCCATTGGCGTTCTCAATGTCTTGCCGCGTCAGCTCAATGCATTCCAGAGTGTTGGCCAGCGGGAGAACAAAGTAGGCCTGGTCTATCCTCACCAGCAAGCCGTCAATGATGGCCAATGTGAGCGGCAGGCGCAGCGTAACCGATGTTCCCGCGCCGAATTCGCTGGCGATATCGATGGTTCCGCGCAGAGCATCGACGCGCTGGTGAACCACATCCATGCCAACCCCGCGCCCGGATACGTCGGTGATCTTGGGCGCCGTGGAAAATCCAGGCATCAGAATGAACGAAAAGGTCTCCGCTTCGGTGAGTTGCGCATCCGCAGCCACGAGTCCGTTCTTGATAGCGCGTTCTCGAACGGCTCCCGCGTCGATGCCCCGGCCGTCATCTCTGACCCCGATCAGGACATTCGCACCGGCGTGGCGAGCGGAGAGATGAATCGTCGCTACTGGACGCTTTCCGGCCGCGATTCGTGCCTCCGGCGATTCGATGCCATGATCCATACTGTTGCGAATCAAGTGCATCAAGGGGTCGTTCAACTGATCGATCACAGTTTTGTCCAACTCCGTATCAGCGCCCTCGATGCTGAGTTCGACGTTCTTGTGCAGGTCGCGCGCCAGATCGTGGACCAAGCGGCGGAACCGCTCAAAGGTCGCTCGAATCGGGAGCATACGAATGCTCATTGAGTTTTCGCGAAGCGCTGCGGTCAGCCGCTCCACCTCTTCTGATACGGCTGTCACGTCCGGGTCGTCGCGACACGCGGCAATCTCAACCAGACGTGCCTGCACCGTCACCAACTCACCAACCAGGTTGACAAACTGGTCCAGTTTCGCGGCCGGGACACGAAGGCTGGATGCGTTGTCTGGCTTGTCGTAGTCGCGTCGTCCCGCATTCGTGCGCTGCTCTTCGCACCCACTTCGCGCTACCTTGGCCTCGGACAAAGACTGAGACACCGCGTGCTCGATGGTCAGTTCGCAGCAGTCCTCGACAAAAATGAAAACATCGCGGATCGCATCGACGGAATCCGCGGTCGTGAGGATCATCTCCCAACTCACGTAGCAGCGTTCAGGATCCAGTTCGCTGAGCGGCGGAATCGCTGCCATGTTTGCCGTCACGCAAAGGCTTCCCATTTCTCTCAACTCGCGCAACAGCAGCAGCGGGTCGGTCCCGGTCCGCATCAGGTCGGGGCCCGGAGAAAAGTGAATGCGCCAATCGCGGAGTGCGCCCTTTTCCGGGGTGGCGACGGGCGAGGGTGCCGGCGTTGGCGCCTCGGGGCCAGCAGCGTCAGCGATCCCTGTCAAATCCCGCAACTTGGCTAGAATGCCGGCTGCGACAGCGCTATTTGCAACCGTCTGGTCCACAGATTCGTCAACCATGCCCTTGATGCGGTCAAGCGCCTCCAGGGAGAGATCAACGAGGCCGGGAGTGACTTTGAGCCGCCCTTTGCGAACCTCGTCAAAGGCGGTTTCAAGATGGTGCGTGAACGCGACCAACGCCTCAAACCCGAACATGGCTCCCGAACCCTTGATGGTGTGCATCGATCGAAAGACCCGGCCTATCAGTTCGCTGTCACTTGGGTTCTCGTTCAGTTCGAGGAGGGATGATTCCAGTTCGACAACAATCTCACGGGCTTCCTCTCGAAAGGCCTGTTTGTTCCTGTCGATCACGCTCTCATTGGGCGAGGCTGCATCCGAACGGCTCATTTGCTATCCGTCCGAGCGGAGAGCTTTTCGAAGCCGGCATCGACCATCGCGACAGAGAGGCACTCGGAAAGCTGGCCTTCCACTGAGAATCGAATGCCTGACAGGCTTGCATCCCGCTGTGCTGCATAGAGCAATTGCATGACCGTGACATCCAACTCCGTGGCCTGATCGAGCTTCACGCGCAGCTCTTTGCCCGACGTCAGCGCCTCAAGCAGAAGGCTCTTGATCTCCCCCGCAGAGGCGATGGTGACCTCTCCTTCGATGCGCAATAACTGTAAGTTCTCAGTTTCGTCCAGGGCTACTGGCATATGAAACTCCCTCTATAAGCGCCCAACGCGGCTTCAGGCGATTCGATCGAATTACGGCTGCTGGTTCGCTTCGCGCCCTCGTGAGCGCTTGATTATCGGAAGGGCTGTCTTCTGTTTCTTTCTATGGGCAGCCAATGCGAAAATGCACTAAGAAATCGATAGACGGGAATATGGTCACAAGGCCGCTACTCCGCGTGTAACGTTACTATCGACACATTCGGCGACCTCGTTTAAAAAGGACCGGTTGCACCTTTCGTTGCAATCGTTTCCGCCGCTGCTGAACGATGGAGCCAGGTCTTTTTCCATCACCTCGGCTCGCGATGAGATCTTCAAATCATGCGCGAGTAGGAGCGCGGCAAATCTGTTTGCTAGTCAATTGCTCGCAACTCGAATTGACGATCGGAGCAGCGGGCTAATCAAGGTATGCAGCGAGGAGTCGAACAATTTTTCGAGCAGGCCGTTAATTTCGTTTAGGTTGACTGAGATACGGCCATGCGGTGCGATTGAATCAGGACAGTGCGCTATCGGAACCGGCCGGTCGAGACGCCCAACTCGGCTGGCGATACGCGAGCGTCGCAACTCTTGAGAGGCTATCAAACAATCTATTCGTAAATCCGACAGTTCTTACGACGTCGGCAATTTACTGCCTCAACGCTGCGATTGTATGCCTCCTCAGGCTCTTTCGTCTGCGCTTACTCTAAGAATCTAAAAAGGATGATGCAATAAAACTGCCCCATTTTGTGCAACATTGCTCAAAATGTGCTGGCCCCACGCGACGCTCTCCAGTTCCTTATTCATCTGGCTTCCAGACGTAAGCTCTCAACTGGGGCAGGCCGATGTGAGCCAGGACGCGATAGACAAATTGGCGCGCCATCTCTGCGGAATCAATGGGATGGTTATAGAACGCTGGAATCACCGGGAAGATGACTGCACCGGCTTCGGCGGCGAGCAACATGTTGCGCAGGTGGATGCGGTTGAAGGGCGTCTCGCGCACGCAGAGCAGCAGCGGCCGGCGCTCCTTGAGCGTCACGTCGGCGGCGCGGGCAATCAGAGAGTTGGCCAGGCCGTGCGCGATCACCGCTAACGTACCCATGGAGCATGGCAATACAATCATTCCATCGGAGGGGTAGCTGCCCGAAGCGATGCCCGCGCCTATGTCGGTGTCGGCGTGTTGCACTGTCTTGACCGGCGTTCCGTCCAGCAGTTTTTCAAGGAGATTGTTGCGCCCGCTCAGACCTAGTTCTTCGGCCAGCACGCGCAGCGAGTTCTCTGAGGCAACAAAGTGGACGCGAGCCACGCGGGCGTCCGCTTCCAGGGCGCGCAGCATCTCGCGCCCCAGGATTGCGCCGGATGCGCCGGTCAGTGCAACGGTTATGTTTGCGGCTTCCACTGCGTGGTTCCCCTTTGCTGGTTAGCCTCTAGCTCTCCTGACTCTGGGTAAGCGTTTAGGGTAACGTGAAGCAGCCTATGCGTGGATCGAAGGCTAGAGGCTAGTAGCTGAAGGCTGCCTCTCGCTACTCGCCCAAGACGCGCTTGAAGATCGCATCCACATTGCCGAGTTGACGCGTGTAGTCGAACGTCTTCTCCAGTTTCTCCGGCGTGAGCAGCGCTGTGATCGCCGCATCGCGCGCTACCTCGTCGCGAAAGACCAAGTCGTCCCTCCAAGAGCGCATGGCGTGCGACTGGACCAGCCGATACGCGTCCTCGCGCATCATGCCGGCTTCTGCAAGATCGAGCAGCAATTGGCCGCTGAAGATCAGGCCGCCGGTCGATTCGAGGTTCTTCTTCATGCGCTCGGGATAAACCAGGAGGCGGTCAATCAGGTCCGTGACCTTGGCCAGCAGATAGTCGACGAGAATGGTCGAGTCAGGAAAAATGACCCGTTCGACGGACGAGTGCGAGATGTCCCGCTCATGCCACAAGGCAATGTCCTCCAATGCCGCCTGGGCGTTGCCGCGCAGCACGCGGGCCAGGCCGCTGATTTGTTCCGAAGTGATGGGATTTTTTTTGTGCGGCATGGCCGAGGAGCCCTTCTGCTTTTCGCTGAAGTACTCCTGCGCCTCGCGCACTTCGGTCCTCTGCAGGTGACGCACCTCGACAGCGATCTTGTCGAGCGTGCTGCCGATGATGGCCAACGTTGAAATGTAGGCCGCGTGGCGGTCGCGCTGGATAACCTGCGTAGCCACCAGCGCCGGCTTGAGTCCAAGACGCGCGCAGATGCGTTCTTCATGCTCCGGCTTCAAATGTCCAAACGTTCCCACGGCGCCCGAGAGTTTGCCGACGCGCATGTCTTCCGCAGCGGCATCGAAGCGAGCCAAATTGCGCTCCATCTCGGCAAACCAGTTGAGCAGCTTGAGCCCAAAGGTGGTGGGTTCTGCATGAATGCCGTGCGTGCGGCCGATGGTGGGCGTGTGCTTGAATTCGAGCGCACGTTTTTTGAGCACGGCCAGAAAACCAACCATTCCGGCGCGAAGTAGCCCCGATGCTTCCTTGATCTGGAGGGCCTGCGCGGTATCGACAATGTCGTTCGAGGTCAGCCCGTAATGCAGCCAGCGGGACTGGCCGTCCAGGCCTTGGTCTTTGAGAGATTCAGCCACTGCGGTCGTGAAGGCGATGACGTCGTGCTTGACCTCCGCCTCGATCTCCTGAATGCGGGCTACGGAGAAGCTGGCGCGGGTGGCAATGGCCTCGGCGGCGGCGACGGGAATGACGCCGTCCTCGGCCAACACAGTGCTTGCTGCGGATTCCACCTGAAGCCAGCAGCGATATTTGTTCTCTTCAGTCCAGATGCGGCCCATGGCCGGGCGGGTATAGCGGTCGATCAAAGGGGATCTCCTCGTCAGATGCGCATGATACGGCCTGCGCCAACTCTTGATTGTACGAGGAGAACGCCGTCAAGCGCGAGGAATGCCGAGGCGCTGATGCAGTTCGTCAAAAAGGAGCCCGCAGCCCGGCTTGTAGGGCTGGAACCACTGGCCGTCGATCACCAGTTGCGGTATGGCCCGCTTGCCCACGTGGCGCACCACCTCGGCCGAGGCGGCCGGATCATCGTCCACGTTGATTTCTGTATAAGCGATGCCGTGAGAATCGAGAAACTGCTTGGCGGACCGGCAATCCCGGCAACAGGCAGAGGTGTAGACCTGGACGTTCATGGAGTCATTCTACTTGACCGGCGCTGCTAACATCAGTGACGTGAACGCGAGCGAGATCAAGACGCTGCTGAAGCTGGAACCGCACCCGGTCGAGGGCGGTTCTTTCCGCCGGACCTATACCTCCAAACAGACCGTAGAGCTTCCGCGCGGCACGCGTCCCGCCGGCACCGCCATCTACTATCTGCTGGAGCCCGGCACGTTCTCCGAGATGCACGTTCTCGAATCCGACGAGATCTTCCACTTTTACCTGGGCGACCCGGTCGAGATGCTGCAACTCTATCCCGATGGGCGCTCGGCAGTATTCACGCTGGGGCCGGATTTGGCGGCTGGGCAGCATGTCCAACTCGTCGTCCCAGCCGGGGTGTGGCAAGGGACGCGGCTGATTGGCGACGGCAAAGTCGCGCTGCTCGGCTGCACGGTTACGCCCGGCTTCGACTTCGCCGACTACCGGAACGGGAGTTATGCCGAGTTGGCGGAAAAGTGGCGTTTGGAAGCGGAACGGATCAGGGCGTTGACGCGGCGTTGAAATTAGCGGCGCTCGCGAAAGAAGCTCCGCAGAAGTTCCGCAGACTCGTCGGCAAGAATTCCCTGCTCGACCTGCATCTGGTGGTTGAGTTGGGGATGGTTCAGGACAGAGAGCACAGAACCCGCAGCGCCAGCCTTGGGATCGGCTGCGGCAAACACCAACCGGGCAAGTCGTGCGTGGATCATGGCTCCGGCACACATCGCGCAGGGTTCGAGCGTCACGTAAAGGGTACAGCCGTTGAGTCGATAATTGCCGAGCGACTGAGCGGCCGCGCGCAGGACGACAATTTCAGCGTGAGCCGTGGGGTCGAGATCGCGAAGCACGCGATTCTGGCCACGGGCTACGATGACGCCGTCGCGCACCATCACTGCGCCAATCGGCACCTCGCCGGCCTCCCCCGCAAGGCGGGCTTCGGCGAGTGCGGCCTGCATGGCTTCGAGGTCGTCGACCATGGTCACAATGCTAGCGCGGCGGGCTGCTGCTGGGTCATGCAGTGCAACGTGCCCAGACCCCACACGAGATCGACCGCGTGGATGCCGATGACTTCGCGATCCGGAAAGACCCCGGCCAGAATGCTCAGTGCAATGCGGTCGTTGGGATCATTGAAAGTGGGAACCAGCACAAGGCCGTTGGCGATATAGAAATTGGCGTAACTGGCCGGAAGACGCTGGCCGCTGAAAACTACCGGACGTGGCAAGGGTAACTCGACCAGATCGTACTGCCTGCCGTCGATGGTGCGCGCGGTCTTCAGGCGTTCGAGATTCTCGACGAGCGGCGCGTGGTTGGGGTCGCTGGCGTCTGGTTCGACGGCTGTGACGATGGTGGTAGGACCGACGAAGCGCGTGATGTCGTCGACGTGGCCGTGAGTATCGTCGCCAGCGATGCCGCGATTGAGCCAGATCACTCGATCGATCCCGAGAAAATCCGAAAACACCTGCTCCAGTTGCGCGCGGCTGACGCCGGGGTTGCGCTGCTGCACTTCGCTGAGCAGGCACTCCTCGGTGGTGAGCAGAACACCCTGGCCATTGGTGTCGATGGAGCCGCCTTCGAGCACAATGCGGTGCTTTGTACCGTCTTCGTTCTCCAGGCTTGGTTGCCAGGAAGGAAGGCCAAGAAGTTCCACGGCCCGGCCCGGCAGTTGGTCATCAAGTTGCCAGTCGGGATACTTGGCCCAAGCGTTGAAACGCCAATTGGCGATGCCTACGCGGCCTTCGGCATTGCGGATGAAAATCGGTCCGGAATCGCGGGTCCACACGCGGTTTGTCGGCCAAACGTGGAAGCTGACCTTGTCGAGGTGCACTCCGGCGCGCGCAAGGATACCCTCCACACGCTGTTGAGCCTTGGCGTCTTCGACGAGAAGATGCACGACTTCTCGCGCCGAGAGCAGACGCACGATCTCTGCATAGACCCAGGGGATGGGCTGGAACTTCCCTGGCCAATCCGAGGGATTGTGCGGCCACGCAAGCCAGGTGGCCTCGTGCGGCTCCCATTCGGCGGGCATGCGAAAGCCAAGTTCTCGCGGTGTTTTTTCAGACGGCTCAGTGGCAGACATTGTTATTTGGAATCTCCGTCCGCCTGAAATGTGTTCACGGGGTCCAGAAACCGCTTGGTGATTGGCGCATAAGCGTCGATGCGGCGATCGCGCAAGAAGGGCCAGTTGCGCCGCGTGTCCTCGATCAGCCCGGGGTCAATCTCGCCCAGCAGGATTTCTTCCGCATCGTGCGAGGCCTTGGCGACGATGCGGCCAAAGGGATCGGCCAGAAAACTCCCGCCCCAGAATTCAAGGCCCTGGCCGGCAACGCGATTGCCCTTGATGTCGCCGTGCTCCTTGCCCACGCGATTCACGCCGGCCACGTAGACGCCGTTGGCAATGGCATGGGCGCGCTGGATGGTCTGCCACGCCTCATATTGCGCTTCGCCAAACTCGTCCTTCTCCGCCGGGTGCCAGCCGATGGCGGTGGGATAAAACAGCACATCCGCACCTTGCATGGCTGTAAGCCGCGCGCCTTCGGGGAACCACTGATCCCAGCAGACCAGCGTGCCGATGCGGCCAAAGACAGTGTCCGCTGTCTGGAAACCCAAGTCGCCGGGCGTGAAGTAATACTTTTCGTAGTAGAGCGGATCGTCGGGAATGTGCATCTTGCGATACGTGCCGACCACCGCGCCATCAGCATTCAGCGTGACGGAGGTGTTGTGATAAATCCCCGCCGCGCGTCGTTCAAACAGCGAGGCGACAATCGCCACGTGCGACTCGCGGGCCACTTCGGCAAGACGCGCAGTCGAAGGTCCGGGAATCGTCTCGGCCAGATCGAAGAGGCGCGTGTCCTCCCTCTGGCAAAAGTACTGCGTACGGAAAAGCTCCGGAAGACAGACAACGTTGGCGCCCATCCGAGCCGCCTCGCGGACATGCTCG
>Ga0224531_1001297_pt1 | contig 11128 bp, 9 predicted proteins | sample CBST100metaG_FD_179876 | JGI IMG/M metagenome (GOLD analysis project Ga0224531, IMG submission 179876) | Peat soil microbial communities from Stordalen Mire, Sweden - C.B.S.T100 | ecosystem: Environmental > Terrestrial > Soil > Wetlands > Peat | place: Sweden: Norrbotten County, Stordalen Mire... | reverse complement strand
CGCAGGCAAAGGCTTCATGTCGACCAACTGGATGGAGGTAAACCGGGAGATATTCCGCGCCCTCAAGTTGGAGCAGGTGGTCACCTTCATCGTGATTGCGCTGATTGTGATTGTGGCGGCGCTCAATATTCTGATCGCGCTGACCATGATGGTGATGGAGAAGACGCGGGACATCGCCGTGCTGATGAGCTTCGGCGTGGAGCCGGGGCAGGTGCGGCGCATCTTCCTGCTGCAAGGATTCCTGATCAGCGTGATCGGCACCGCGGTGGGCCTGGTGCTGGGCTACGCGGCCGCCTGGGCCGGAGGGCACTACCACTTCATCCATCTCTCCGCCGAAGTCTACTCGATCGATACGCTGCCCTTTGCGCCGCGCCCGCTGGATGGATTGATCGTGGCCGCGGTCTCTATCGGGATTTCCCTGCTGGCCACGCTCTATCCCTCGTCCGCCGCAGCCAGCGTGCTGCCAGCCGAAGCGCTGCGGTACGAGTAGGTGGTGCTCTGACGATTACAGACAAAGCGGGCAGCCATTTGGCTGCCCGCTTTGCGTAAAGGCTCGAACTGAATACTCTGCTAACCAACGATTTGCTGCTGCAGGCTTCCGTCCATGTTGAGGACATCGACCACCAGCGCCAAGGTTCCATCGGCGTGGGTTGCGCAACTGAGGCATGGGTCAAACGAGCGGATCATGCCTTCCATCCGGTTGAGCATGCCCTCGGTCACATCGTGGCCAGACAGGTATTTGTCGGCTACCTGCTTGAGGCCGCGATTCATGGCCAGCGTATTATGCGCTGTGGCGACGATGAGGTTTGCGCCGGTCATCATGCCGTTGTGATCGACTTTGTAGTGGTGGATCAGAGTGCCGCGCGGCGCTTCGATGATGCCAACGCCCTCGGCTTCATTGGCCTTGGCTTCGGCGCGAATGTCCGTATCCAGAATGTCGGGATCGAGGAGAATCTGCTCCATCCGCTCGATGGCGAACACCATCTCAATCAGCCGCGCGTAGTGATTGTGGAATGAACTGAGCGAGATTTCTCCGTAGGTACGGCGGAACTCGTTCAATGCCTCATCGGCCAGCGGCGTGCCGCACTGCCGGGCCATGTTGAGCCTTGCGGCGGGCCCAACGCGGTAGATGCCGTAGGGGTATCCCAAAGGCTTGTAGTACGGGGCCTTCATGAAGCTGCTGGAGTCTACGCCCTCGCCGATGTAATCCTGGTAATCCCTGGGGTGGATGTTGTCGGCGACGATGTTGCCAGTTGCATCGGCAAAGCGAAGCCAGCCCTCATGGCGGCGGCGCGAACCGTAGAGGCACAGGTTTCCGTCTTTGCGGCCGAGCGCCATGAACATACTGGGGAAGTTACCGAAGACCTCAACCTCTTCGTCCAACTTTTCCATCATGTGCTTGAAGAATTCCAGGGTGCGGGTCGCGGTGGCCAGCGCTTCCGGAATCCCTTTCAGAATTTCGTCTCTCTGCGCAACGGTAATCGGCGAGGCAACGCCGCCGGGCACGATCCAATGACCGTGGATGCGCTTGCCGCTCAGCAGTTCGATCACCTGCTGTCCCCATTTGCGCAGGCGAATGCCGCTGACAGCCAGATCGGGATGCTTTGCGGCCAGGCCGAGAACATTCCGCTCCGAGGGATCGGAGTCCCAGCCCATCAGGAAGTCGGGCGAGGAAAGGTGGAAGAAACTGAGCGCATGCGACTGTGTGATTTGCGCCAGGTGGACCACGCGGCGCAGCATCTCGGCCGCTTCTGGAATGCGCAATCCCATGATGGCATCGGCGGCCTTGGCGCCTGCGAGCAGATGACTGATGGGACAGATGCCGCAGATGCGCGCGGTGAGCGAGGGCATTTCATAGTACGGGCGTCCCTCGCAGAACTTCTCAAATCCGCGGAACTGAAGCACATGAATATGCGCGTCTTGCACCACTCCCTTGTCGTCGAGTTGGATGGTGATCTTTCCGTGCCCTTCAACCCTTGTAATTCCATTGATTCTGATCGTCTGCATTCGCTTGCTCCTAATTGCCAAAGCGACACTGAGTGGACAGGTCGGGTACGCGCCCGGCGAGCACCTCGCTCAGGACGAAAAAGATCAGGTCCGCCGAAGGCGGGCATCCAGGGACAAACAGATCCACATGCACCAACTCGTGCAGCGGAATCACTTTGGCCTCCAGCTTCGGAACTTCGTGATTTGGCGCTCCGGGGTTCGCCGTCGCGTTATCGACGTAACCCCGTTGCAGAACGTCTTCAAGAAGGAAGTTATTGCGCAGGGCGGGAACATTGCCGGTTACGGCGCAATCGCCCAGCGCAACCAGCAGCTTGGTTCTGCTGCGGACCAGTTTCATCTTCTCAATATCCTCATCGCTGGCGATGGCGCCTTCCACCAGCGTGAGATCCACGTTTTTCGGAAATTCCTTGGCATCCACAACCGGGCTGTAGACCAGATCTATCAGGGGCGCGATGTCGAGCAGACGCTCATCGATATCAAGGAGCGACATGTGGCATCCCGAGCATCCATCCAGCCAAAGCGTTGCAATCCGTGCTTTCTCCGTCATTGTTCCTCCCCGCGCATCTGGAGGAGATACGGCAAGAAATCAGGTTTGGTCATTTCCCCGACGGCTTTGTTCTTTTCGACAAGAGCGCCGACCGGGCAAACCATGACGCACTTGCCACAATTGGTGCAGGATTCCGATGCGCCCCAGGGCTCTCCCAGATCGCTGACCACACGCGAGTTGATGCCGCGCCCAGTTGTGCCCCAGGTGTGTGCGCCCTCAATCTCGCCGCAGACGCGCACGCATCGGCCGCAAAGGATGCAGCGATTGTGATCGGCGACGAAGCGCTTATGAGAGCCGTCGGTGGTGCACTTCATGTGCAGATAAGGCAGCGTCACATGGTTGACGCCAAGCTTCTGCGCCAAAGCCTGCAACTCGCAGTGTCCAGAGGAAACGCACACCGCGCACACATGGTTGCGTTCGGTGAGCAGCAGTTCAACAATCAGCTTGCGATATTCATGCAACTGCGGCGAATGCGCTGTCACCTCCATGCCCTCCTGCGCCTGGGTAAAGCAAGCGGGCAGAAGCTTGTTACTGCCCTTGAGTTCCACAACACATAACCGGCAAGCGCCAATTTCATTCAGTCCGTCAAAGTGGCACAGCGTCGGAATATCGATGCCGTTCTCCCGAGCCACTTCAAGGATGGTCTGATCTTCAGACGCGCAAACTTCCTTGCCGTCGATCCTTAGCGTCTTAACCTGATACTGATCTCGCTCTGGCATCTATCGGCTCTCCTTACTTTCCCGCCGCGCTGGCGGCTGGCGTCTTGGAACAGGCGCACTTGTTCTGCGGACAGGTTTTGTCGGTGATGTGCTTGACGTACTCGTCGCGGAAGTAGGCCAGCGTACTGGTAACGGGATTGGGCGCATTCTGGCCGAGGCCGCACAACGCCGTGCGCTGCACCATGGAACCGAGGCGTTCCAGGTTCTCCAGATCCTCCATTCGCCCATTACCATCGCTGATGCGCTCCAGCAAGCCATACAACTGCGTTGTGCCCACCCGGCACGGAACGCACTTGCCGCAAGACTCGTCGCGCATGAAGTCCATGAAGAACTTGGCCACGTCGACCATGCAAGCGGAATCGTCCATGATAATCATGCCGCCGGAGCCCATGATGGAACCGACCGACGCCAGAGACTCATAGTCGACCGGCATATCAAGATACTGCTCGGGAATGCAACCGCCCGAGGGACCTCCGGTTTGAACCGCCTTGAAGTTGCGATTTCCGGGAATGCCGCCACCCAGGGTGTAGACCAAGTCGCGCAAACTGATTCCCATGGGCACTTCAATCAGTCCGGTATTGTTGACGTCGCCGACCAGCGCAAAAACCTTTGTGCCTTTGCTCTTCGCGGTGCCAATGGAGGCGAACCAGTCCCCGCCCTTGCGCAGGATGGGAGCAACATTGGCATACGTCTCCACGTTATTCAGCAGCGTGGGGCTATGGTTCAGTCCAGAGTAAGCCGGATAGGGCGGACGCGGGCGAGGCACGCCGCGCTTGCCCTCAACCGAGGCAATGAGCGCGGTCTCTTCGCCGCACACAAACGCGCCTGCGCCGAGACGAACCTCGACATCGAAGCTGAAGTCCGATTCCCCGATTCGCTTGCCGAGCAAGCCCATCTTCTCGGCCTGCCGGATGGCAATCTTCAGCCGCTTGACTGCCAGCGGATACTCGGCGCGACAATAGATGTAGCCCTTGTCTGCGCCAACCGCATAGGCGGCAATCGCCATGCCCTCAAGCACGCGATGCGGATCGCTCTCCAGAACCGAGCGGTCCATGAATGCGCCGGGATCGCCTTCATCCGCATTGCAGATGACATATTTCTGTTCACCCTTGGCCTTGGCCACCATCGACCATTTCAAGCCAGTGGGATAACCGCCGCCGCCGCGTCCGCGCAGACCGCTCTTGATCAGCTCCTGCACAACGTCGTCGCGGGTACGGTTCGCAACGCAGTTGAGCAACGCCTGATAGCCGTCCACGGCGATGTAATCTTCGATCCTTTCTGGATCGATTTCGCCGCAGTTCTCCAGCACGATTCTCTGCTGCTTGGCAAAGAATGGAACGTCGGGAGAAAGTGCGAATTCCGGAACAGGCTTGCCGTCTAGATTGTCGACGATGGCGGCGAGAACCTCGGGACGATCCGCCGGCACGCTGCCGTAGTACGTGTGTTGCGGCTCGCACCGCATCAGAGGCCCGGCTGCGCACAGCCCCATGCAGCCGACGCCCTTCACCTTGCACGTGCCTTCCATGCCGCGCTCATGAACCAGGGTTTGCAGCCCCTTGAGGACCAGGTCGCTATGGAGAGACAAACAGCCAGCGGCAACGGAAACATTGATCCTGTGCTGAATGCCCTTCTGCTCTTCTTTTTCCTGTTCGGCGATTTCCTGAAGCTCATCCAGCGTCATGACCCATCCACCTCCGAAGCTGATCTTTTACCGTACTGGGCTGCACCTTGGGAAAAACCTCGCCGTCAAAAATCACCGCGGGAGAAAGACTGCAGGCGCCAATGCAGCGGGCGGCAACCACCGACACCTTGCCGTCGGGCGTGGTTTCCCCGGCGCCCACGTGGGCAACTTCCTCAATCGCTTTCATCAGATTGCCGGCACCTTTGACGTAGCATCCCGTTCCCATGCACACGACACAGGTGTGTTCGCCAGGCGGTTTCAAGCTGAAGAAGTGATAGTAAGTAGCGACCCCAAAGACAGTGCTCAGGGGCAGACGCAAAGAAGAGGCGACAAAGCGGAGCGAGACTTCATCCAGATAGCCGAAGGATTCCTGCACGGTGTGGAGGACTTCAATCAGCGAGGAAGCCTTGTGGCCATAACGCCGCATGGTGGCCTCCACCAGCTTCCAACGTTTGTCACTGGAGGGAAGAGGAACAGATGCCGGGTACGCTTGCATGCATGTACTCCTTTCTCTTGAAACCGATCGCGGGTAGTTGACCTTCCCCGCTGCACTCACTGCCCCCATGAAAGATGCGGATAAAATATGCTGGGATTACGACAGTGCAAGCAAGCCCCTCGGGGCCGCATAGGGCGCAACGCGACTGCGGGGTGGCGTTCCTGTCAAGAAAATGCCACCCCGCGCACTTCCATAAACCTCACTAGCCCCGGATCGCCGCTAACTGCAAAAACAGCGGCGCGACAGAGGTCCAGCTCCTCAATGAAACACCCGCGGTCACAAGGCTTTATGCAATTCCACCGCGACCTTCAAGTCCGTCTTTTGCTCCGGGTGCCCCGACACTGTCGCCATATCGCCAGTCACTGATCCTTTCAGAAACAGTTCGAGCGGCCTATGTATGTCTGCGGGAACAGTGGATCCCGCGTAAGGACTGACGCGAATGTTGGCAAAGATATTCGGTCCGTCCGACTGATACGAACCGGTATAGGTATGGACCGGATCGCCGCCTAGAATCTCCCCGTCGCGCAATACGGCCAGTCCGTCGCCATGCACCGGTCCAGCGGTGAAATGCGTATACCAAAGACCTTCCATAGGACTCCTCCTCTGTGACTAACAATTCTGGTGCGCCAGATTACTCCAACCCTTTAAGCGTGCCAATCGAAATCTGCCGCTTTTCCGTCATGGTTCCCTTTGAATGAAACTGCCCGCCAAACAATACCACAATGCGAGATTAGCGTGAGATTGATCATCGCCTAAAGCTAAAAGTCTCACATCGTGAATTCTCGAATTTTTGAAATATCACAATTCGGTACCGCATCCTAGCTTCTGACAGTCTCAGTGAAACATCTATGCTGATTTCACTGACTGTTAGGGTTTAGTGACGCTGATCGATTCTGGCGGTGACCGTCATCACATCACTACGTGAGCCCATTGCATTTACCATGCCCTCCATGACGGCAGTGACCCTCATTCTGATCGCGCCATGTTCGCTTCTGTTGGGCGCCGCACTGCAAATTCTGGTAGCGCGACTCTGTTCTGCCCGGATAAAGGGCGTTCTGGCAGTGCTCACTTGTTTACCGGCGGTGTTCGCGGTGGCTGGGACGGTACGCTTGGTCCAGGCAGGCCAGGCAGTCGATGTGAATGTGCTGGGATGGGATGGGCCACTGGCCCTGGTCTTCCATGTGGACGCGCTCAGCGTCCTTTTTGCATTCATGGGCGCATTGCTGGGCGCGTTTGTGTTGCTCTATTCCGTCGGCTACATGGCCCACGACCGATCCGCGACCCGCTTCTTCTGCCTGATGCAGATTTTTATCGGCGACTTTATCGGACTGGTGTACAGCGCCAACTTGTTTTTCTTCTACCTGTGCTGGGAACTGGTGGGGTTGTGCTCCTTCAGCTTGGTGGGATTCTGGTACACCAACCGCGAAGCCGTGCATGGCGCGCGCAAAGTTCTGCTGATGACGCACATTGCCGGCTACGGATTGCTGGCAGGCATCCTGGTGATTTACTTCCGCACCGGAAGCGCATTGTGGACCAATCCGGCCGTAGCGCACAGCTTCACAACTGGCGTATTTCTGCTGATGCTTGTCGCCCTGGTGGCCAAGTCTGTGCAGGTGCCTCTGCACACCTGGATTCCCGAAGCCATGGCCGCGCCGACCCCGGTGAGCGCACTGCTGCATGCGGCCTGTTATGTAACGGCGGGCGTGTATCTGGCGGCGCGCATGCACAGCTTTGGCGTGTGGCCAGCGGCCTGGGGCGCAACACTGGTGTGGGTAGGGACGATCACCATGGCCTTGGGCGTGATGTACGCCATGGTGCAGACCGATTTGAAGCGCATGTTGGCCTTCTCCACGGTGAGCCAGATCGGCTACATGATGATGGGTCTGGGCATCGGCACGCCGCTAGCCATTACCGCGGGCTTGTTCCACTGCCTCAATCACGGATTCTTCAAAGGCGGGCTGTTTCTGAATGCCGGCGCAGTGCAGCACGCTGCGGGCACGCGCAACATGAACGAGTTGGGCGGGCTGGCGCAGCGTATGCCGCACACTACCCTGTCGTGGCTGATTGGCGTGGGCAGCATGATGGGCATTCCGTTGATGAGCGGCTTCGCCAGCAAGTGGATGCTGTATGCCGCGGCCTTGCAGGCCGGATGGGCTGTTCCCGCCATGGTGGCGTGGGCGACAAGTCTGGGCACAGTGTTTCTATGCGCCAAGGCGACCAGCGCGGTGTTTCTTGGTCCGCTTACGGAAAAGACACAAGACGCGCACGAGGCTCCGCCCACGATGCTGTGGGGCATGGGATTCATGGCGGCGGGCAGCATCGTGCTAGGCATCGCCCCGCAGTTGGCGGTGAACTACCTGCTCAATCCGATTCTGGGTGCATTGGGATTGGGCGCAGGCGTTGAAGTGACGTGGTTCGGGCTGTTCGCGAATGCCGGCAGTTTCTCCACCACAGGCGGCTTGGTGCTGGCCCTGGTTTCACTGGTTCTGGGCGGCGTGATCTATGCCATTGCCTATGTGGCGAGGCCGGCAACAGCGACTGCCGGTGGCTCTGGAGGAGCGGCTCTGGCTAGCGCGGGCGGAGGCATCTTTACCGGCGGCGAACCGCTATCGGATCAGGACAGATTCACGGCCAGCGACTTCTCTGAGATATTTCTTGAGAACTGGCACACCTTCTTCCGCTGGACCAATGTGGACGCCTTCTATCTGGGCGTCTGGCGCAGATTGCAGGCGGCTTCTCGTGTTCTGGGTGTCGTGGTTTCGTGGATGGAGCAGCGCGCCCTGGTTCTCGTAGTGGTGCTCGCGGCCGCAGTGTTGGCCGGAGCTCGATGGATCGCCCCTGCCTTTGGAAGCCCCCGCACATTGCCTTCGCCCCACGTGCCTGACCTGCTGGTTGCAGCCTGCGCCGCGGCCGGTGCGGCATTGGTTCTGGCTGCTCTTGCGCACGCGAAAGACCGCCGCCTTGCACCCCTGATGATCTTGGCTGGCGGAGCCGCTGTTGCGGGCTTGGCCGTTGCCGAGCCATGGCTCCGTCTCGGGCTTTTAGAGCTGGGCGCACTCCTGACCGTGGTGCTGGTCTGGCAGAGCGCACAGACACTCACACCCAAGCTAACCTACCTGACAGTTGTCGTCCTCTCCGCTTTATCCCTGCTAGCTCGCGATCTACTGCTGGAACGCGGACAGTCAGAATGGGCTTGGGCGCTACTGATCACCAGCGTCTGCATCAAGCTGGCGGCCATCCCACTGTTTTTCTGGCTACTGCGTTTGGCTGACGAAATTCCGGCACTGGTGCTAGGCCTGATCATTGCGGTCATCGATATGGCTGCCTTCGGCGAATTCTGGGTTGCAGCGTGGTCGATTCCTGGCTTCTTCGCGCCCAATGGACTCCTATTGGGCGCGGCGGCTGCCACATCGTTCCTCGCGGCTCTGCTCATGCTGACGCAGCACAGCCTGAAGCGTTTGCTGGTTTTATCGACAGTCGAAGACGTTGGCTTTCTGTTGCTCGGTGTTGTCTCGCTGAGCACCATCGGCATATCGGGTGCGCTGTTTGCAGCTTCAACGCATGCGCTGGCCAAAGCTTTGCTGTTCGCCTGCCTCAGCGGGCCAGAAGCGGACGGCGTGCTGGACGGTGAGCACACCGGGCTGATCAGCCGTTACCCGGTCAGCGCTTTCGGCTTCCTGTTCGGAATGCTGGCCATGCTGGGCATTCCGCCGACACTGGGCTATATGGGACGTTGGAGGCTCTACGAAACCGCGCTGCAAATCAACCCGCTGCTGCTGGTGGTGTTCATTCTCTCGTCGATTCTTGCGCTGATTGCCTACGTGTTGGCGTTGACCCACATCTGGTGGGGACCGGAGCACAACCCGACGCCTCCTGACTCGCCGCCACACAAGGAGCCGTTTCTGCTGCAAGCTACAATTGTTGCACTGGTCGTACTGCTGCTGGCCGCGGGAATTTGGCCGGACGCGCTGCAAATGCTGACTGGGGTGAGGCTATGAACCTCTGGAATCGATTGGTATGCTACAGCCGGCGGCGCAGCCCCTGGATCTTTCACATGAACGCGGGCAGTTGTAACGGCTGCGATATCGAGCTGATCGCCAGCCTGACGCCGCGTTACGATGCCGAGCAATTGGGCGTGCGGCTGGAAGGCAGCCCGCGGCATGCCGACATTCTTTGTATCACCGGCCCGGTGACGCATAACTGCGCCCAGGCCATCGAGACCGTGTACGGACAGGTTTGCGGACCCAAGGCCGTGGTAGCCATCGGCTCCTGCCCGGCAACAACTAATGTCTTCATCGACAGCCGCACGCTAGATGGACCGCTGAACAAACATATTCCTGTGGATGTGTTTGTTCCCGGCTGCCCGCCCCGTCCCGACGCCATTATTCAAGGTATCGCCAGGGCCGCAGAGATATTGGCTAACAGAGGCAACAATCCGCCGACGCCGATATCCGCGACCGAGCCAACAACGACGGACGAGGTACAGCCATGAACATGATGACTGCACTGGCGCGCCTGCTCATCTTTCCCGGACTTCTGTTCGCCGTGCCTGCCGCGTGGTTCTTCCTGTGGGTGGAGCGCAAAGCCGTAGCTCTGATGCAGGGCCGCATCGGCCCTCCGTTCATGCAGCCATTTTTCGATTTCATCAAGCTGCTGAACAAAACCACGCCGCCGCGCAATGGGTTGGGCGGGTTGTTGATGAAGGCTTGGCCGGTACTGGCGGTTTCGTCGGCGGCAGGAGCTGTTGGTCTTTTGCCCGTGCTGCCTTCCTCGGGCGGCTTTGAAGGCGACCTGATTCTGTTGCTGGCGCTGATGGAAGTGCCTTCGATGTGCATCATTGCCGCGGGCTTCTCATCGAGCTCGCTCTTCGGCGAAATCGGCTCGGCGCGTGAAGCGGTCTTGAGCGTTTCCTATAACATCGTCTTCTTGATGGCGATTGTTTCTATCGCCGCCTCACAGCATACATTCCGTCTTGAAGCGCTGGCGCAACTTCCCTACTCGCCGCTGCGCCTGCTGGGCATTGCTGCGCTGCTGGTGTGTCTGCCTGCCAAGCTGCATCTCAATCCCTTCTCGTTGCCCAACGCGGAGCAGGAAATTTACTCCGGGCCGATGACCGAATACGCGGGGCCGGAACTGGCCATGTGGGAGCTGTCGCACGGACTGGAGTGGGTTGCGGCCACCGGTTTGGTAGCCACGCTGGTGGCTCCGCATGTCACCCTCTGGTGGCTTGCAGCGCTCATCTTTGTCGCAATCTGTTTTGCAATCGTGTTGTTGCTGTCGGTGATTGCGTCCGCAACAGCCCGGTTAGCGATTGACACGACGGTGCGTTTTTACTGGAGGGTTACGCTGATCTTCGTGGTCCTGGCCGTTTCTTCCGCTCTGCTCATGAGGCTTAGATCATGAACATTCTTGCCATGATGTGGAAGAACCTGTGGGGCGGATCGCGGACGCTGCTGTTCCCCAAGCGCCCCAAGGTAGACGAGCGTTATCGGGGCCTGGTGCGGTTCGATCCCGAGTTATGCACGGGCTGCGCAATGTGCCGGTTTCGCTGCACCGCGCGCGCCATCCAGTTCAAGGCTGGCAAAACGGAGTTCGACTGGAGCTACGATCCCGGCCATTGCACCTTTTGCGGCCGCTGCGTGGAAGGCTGCAAAACGCACGCACTGCACCAGGAATCC
>Ga0224531_1001296_pt1 | contig 11131 bp, 9 predicted proteins | sample CBST100metaG_FD_179876 | JGI IMG/M metagenome (GOLD analysis project Ga0224531, IMG submission 179876) | Peat soil microbial communities from Stordalen Mire, Sweden - C.B.S.T100 | ecosystem: Environmental > Terrestrial > Soil > Wetlands > Peat | place: Sweden: Norrbotten County, Stordalen Mire... | reverse complement strand
AATCATCGATGAGACGAAGAGGGCGGATGAACAATTGGAGTTAATGAAAAGAGGAATGTTTTAAAGTTCTTGATCTAGCCCAAAAGTGACCCCTCTTGGTCTTTAGGAACTAAACTAGACTGCTGGGCATCGTAGAGGACGTTAGAACTAGGATACAGGCACAAAATGGGTATATTTATATCCCAGACCTTACTCCGGCCGTCAGCGTCTCGTCCTAACTACGGCAGATGAACGATGAACCATTCCCAGATATTGGGCTTATGTCCTAATCAATTCCCCACAGCAAGTGCCGATTTTTTACCATTATCTCCGGCGCAAGGATTTCTCCGATAAGCTCCGTAGTATAAGCCTCGCGGAAATAGGATTCCATAACGGGGAAGCGGTGCGTGGGAACTCTCGTCGTCGCGATGATTTGGCCATTATGCTTTTGTACCGCATCAAATAGGCGCAGGGCAACGTTTTGGGCAACATCGTCATACGCGATAGCCTCAAGGCCATCAATCATTAGCAGGTCATAATTCTGATAGTGCTGGTAGAACGTGGTCATCGGCTTTTTCAATCCGTTGGCAAGTCTATGTCTTTTCAGTCCAATGGCGATGTCCGCTGCAAAATCCTTTCCGCTCACAAGCATTATCCTAATGCCTGTCCGCTTCTTTATGGCAGCGTTACCGATAGCGTGGAGAAGGTGTGTCTTGCCAGAGCCGAAAGCCCCATAAAGAAAGAATGGGTTAAAGCGCGTTCCCATCTCATTTACGATTGCATTGGCCGCTGAAAACGCCATCTCATTATTAGGCGTAACCACGAAGGTATCGAATGTGTAGTCTGGTTCGAAATTCAGCATTGCTCTTAGTGTACCAAAAATGAAATTATAGCTCATCTGCCAACTCGACGGCATCGTCCTCATCCAACCCCTCATCAATCAATTCTTGGACTTTTTCGGCGGTATCCTCGTCTATGTCGTGTTCTTCCATGAGTCGGCTGGTTTCCTCATCTTCTGGGGCATCTTTGTTTTCTAGCTCGTAGTTCATAGGCTTATTCTACAACAATCTGGGATAGTCCGAGATTTCCACAATTTCCCCTTGTCATTAAACACTGATTTTGCTATTATCTAATCAAGGCTCATCAGGGTTACCTGGTGGGGTCCCCAAAGTTACTGAGGCAGTTTATATTGTTTCAATGCTTCGGTAAATTCGGAGACCCTATCTTTCGCAATTGTTTTTAGTTTCGAGCTTGTTATGTCCTCAGGCTTTTTTCTTGTGCATAGCTCTTCCATGATACTTTCAACCTTAGCGAGACGAGTATCAACCCTAATATTTTTTGCATGAGAAGGAGATGTTCTCGATTTTCCATAATGCTTATTAAAATGACTCCATGCAAAGAGGTCGGCAACTTCAAGCCCAAAACTTAACCCTTTTTTATTTTGAAAAGTGATTCCATGTATTCTGTTAAAACTGAACTGAGACCAGGAGTGATAAAGCGTTCCAGTTTCATATCTTGAGCTTGTCGTAGCTAATAAAAAAGCATCCAATACGGCATGGTCATCTTCTCGCCTTGATTCGGCGATTACTTCGCCATGAGCACCTTCTTTTTCAAGAAAGTAACCAAATTCGAGAATCAACTTACGCGCTAGGGCTTCGTATAAAAAATCATGCAGTCCATTTCGTTTTAAGTAGTTATTAAGTGCGTGTTCGCTCACTTTCTTTTTCCTAGCAAATGCTGATACTATTTTTTTATACGGTCTTTTATCCATGCGTACTATAAAACTCACCATTTCCGAACCTTGTACGACATGAGAAAGTCGTGTAAAAAGGGTAGTAATTGTCTTATGCGACTGCCTTTTTTTCTTGCCGTCGATTTTAATTTTCTCGTCTTCGAATAAATCAAAGGCGTGGATATTCGCATTTGGAGGAATACCAACTTTGTCCTTTAGGGAAATCATATAGCTAGATAGTGCGGCGTGTAGGTCTCTATCTACGATAAGCCCAGAAAGCAAAAAGTGGTCTCCAATATCGGAGAGCTTTGACTTACCGGATTCGTCGATAAATAAAATATAATTAGTTGACTTGTTCATTTTCAACTACTTTTTCTGATTTTATCAATAGCAATAATGAGGTTGTCTTCTAAAGAACTTATTTCTTCCTGGTGTTTTGCAACTTTATCGCGTGTCGCCCTAATAATACCTCCTATTTCTTTTTGTTGGCTAGCGTCAAAATTATCAATAAATAAATTACCAAGGTCTGTTTTGTTAATTGACTGCTTACTGACACCTTTAGCTAATAATTGAACAAGTTGCTCCCTAATGCTCTTAAAGTAGTAGAGATAAAACAATAAATCGGTTTGAGTTTTCTTTTTGGGCGTTAAAATAAAGCACAAATCACTGGCAATAAACTTCTCGTTTACGTACTGAACCTTACCCAAAGACCCTCCGGCAGCCACAGCCATCACTAAAGCTTCGACATCGTGAGTGTAGCTTTCGTGTGTCAGATACTCATCCGAGGCAGTAACGAATCTATATTCACCAGGTGTTGCCTTCGTACTTTGAAGACTCCCTTTTTTAATTGTGAATACATCAGAGATTTTTATCGTCTTCTTTTGATTTGCTGCAACAGAATTTTGGTAAATATAGGTATTCGGGAAAAGTGTCAACTGTTCTGCGTAATGTTTGTATATTTCCTTATCAACCTCCTTCATGTTAATGACCCTTGCGTGGGTGTTATACGTTTTTAAGTTGAACGCTATCGGCTTCGATGAGTTCTTGAACTCTTTTAGAACTACCGCTAATTCCAGTAAATCATTTTCTTGTATCTCTTGTCTTTGATTGCCTTTATGGTGGCCATCATTTTCAATCTCGGCAAAAAGAACATTACTATTTTTTAGATTTTTATCGAAAAAAAGTATGCAGGTTTTTGCCCCAGCGTATGGCTTGAAAACATATTGATGGAGAGAAACAACCGCATATAATCCATTTTCAATTATAAATTTTCGCAAATTTGTAAAACTCTTGTTGTTGACGATGCCGTCCGGCACAACGATACCCGCCTTCCCGTTTTGGCTTAGATGTTCAATCAGATAATCAATAAATAAAGCCTCTGTCCTTCTGCTTTTTATGAAAAATTTTTTATGTGGTCGAACGCCGCCCTTAGGTGTCATAAAGGGAGGGTTCGCCATTATGACATCGAATTTCTCGTCCCATCTTTCATCACTTGTTAATGTGTCATATTCATAAATGTTTGGGCTTGGGAAGCCATGCAGGTACATATTTACTAGCGAGAGCTTCACCATATCGGGCGAAATGTCGTAACCAGTGAGATTCCCCATCAAACGTTTTTTTTCATCTGGCGTAAGTGGTTTGTCTTTATTTGCCTGCAAAATATGTTTATAGGCAGCAATAAGAAATCCTGCCGTGCCACACGCGGGGTCAAGGATGGTTTCATTCTTTTGGGGGTTAACAACTTCGACGATGAAATCTATTATATGTCGTGGTGTCCTAAATTGCCCTGCGTCGCCCTGGGAGCCGAGAATAGAAAGCAGATACTCAAAAGCATCACCAAGATTTTCACTGTGGTCGTATGAAAAAGTATTTATATCTTTCAAGAATAGACTAAGCGTTTCGGGGTCGCGGTATGGGAGAAAGGCATCCTTGAAAACTTCTCGGAAGAGTGGCGGCAGATAAGGATTTTTTGACATTTTGGTAATCGCTTCGGCGTAGAGATTCAAACGCCCTTGTCCGCCAAGTTTTGCATCTATCATTTTGCTCCAAGCATATTTCTCAAAACCATTGGTAAAAAACTGCGTCTTGCCCTTTGGCAAAGAAGCAGCCTGCTTATCCATGTCATCCATGAATTTATAGATGAGTGCGATGGTTATTTGCTCTACCTGCGCTTTGGGGTCGGGAACTTTGCCAACCAAAATGTTTCTTGCTGAATCAATCTTCTTTTTTATTTCTTGTGTGAGCATGATTATATGTATGCGTTAAGTGAAACATAATCCTTCACATATTCCGGTACCTTTTCAATCCAACCATTCAGAGCTTCAAGGTCTGCGAGGGTCAGTTTTGGATTCGTTGCAAGGCGCGTATATTCTCCTTTTTCGATAATGTCTCTAACTTCGTTGTCCGTAATATATGCCTTCAAATAGTTCTTAATCGGTAGTACGAATTGGCTCTCCGGTTTATTGATGGCAACAAACTTCTCGAACTCATCTTCAAGCAACTCATCTTTTGATTTGAAGTTAGCGATGCCACCCAAGACTTTTTCAATGAACTCACGTAAGCTAATTCGGCGGTCAGCTTTGACCGATTTACGCAATTTCTCAAGATTGAAAAAATCCTCTGGTTTATTAAAAATCTTATCTTTCACATAATCCTCGATGGTGGCCAAGTCGCCCTCCCTATATTTCTCCTGGATAAAGGAATCGTCCTTGACTACCGATTCAAATTTCTCAAAAAGCTTGCGGTCAATCTTCATTCCCTCAACGCCCACAGCCTTTTCGGTAAGGGTTTTTAACGGGTCGAGCTTGGTAATGCTAATCTCATCTATTTTGACTCCATCGCCACCTTCTCCACCCACGCCAGTCTGGGATGGCAAATGCAAAACCTCATTATAGTCGTATTTCTCCTCGAAAAACTCGCAATTGGCAAAGAAATCAAAAAGTTTGAACCTATCTTTAGCTATCCTTGTCTCTTTAATTTCGCCATCTTCCTTTTCGAAATGTTTGAATGTAAACTTGCGTGTACCACGCCCCTTTATCTGAATGAAATCTGTCGGTGAAAAAATTGGCCGCATTAATGCGATATTCAAAATATCCTCGCAGTCATAGCCGGTAGTCATCATTCCGACTGTTACGCATACGCGAGTTTTGCTTGAACCATAGCCTTCTAAAAACTTGGTTTGTCCATTGAGATTATTGTTAGCGAAACTTATCGTATAGTCCTGGGCATTTGAGATATTCGACGTAACCTGAACCGCAAAATCAGAATTGTATTCGTTGGGAAAAAATTTGTCGGCAAATTGGTTAAGAATCTGGGTAACTTTTGATGCGTGTTTTTGGCTCACGCAGAAAACAATGCTTTTACCAACCTCACCCGTGATAGGGTCTTTTAGCGCGTTTTCTAAGAACGTCTTGCAAAAGATTTGGTTGGTCTTATCAGAGAAAAATTTGCGCTCGAAATCAGTATGAAAAAAGGCTTGCTCTTCTTCTTTTCCCTCTTCGTCTTCAACCATCATCGCATAGCCCTTCTCTGAAAGAAGCTCGGTAGTAATCTCGGTACGCGCATCAGTAACGACGGGATTTACCAAATAGCCATCTTTGACACCATCAAGCAGGGTGTAGCGAAAAGTCGGCTCGCCAGTCTCACAGCCAAACGTCTTATATGTGTCAAAGAGTTGGCGACGTTCCCATGCTCGCGGGTCTTTTGAAGTAAGTTTTGCGGGGTCAATTCCTTTGAGGTAATTCTTTGGCGTAGCAGTGAGTCCCAGCTTGTAACCTATAAAGTATTCAAAGACTGCGCGGCTATTGCCTCCAATGGAACGATGGGCTTCGTCCGAGATAAGCAGGTCGAAGTCTGTTGGGGAAAACAGCTTTTGATACTTATTATTAAAAGAGAGGCTCTGAACGGTCGAGACAACAATTTCAGCTTTGCGCCAGTCGTCTTTGTTTTCTTTGTAGATAACAGTTGTGTAGTCCTTTGAAAGCCATTTTTTGAAATTCTTTGCTGCTTGGTCTTCCAGCTCCAGGCGGTCAACAAGGAATAAAATTCGCTTGGCATTTCCAGATTTTAAGAAAAGTTTAATGATAGCTGCCGATACAAGGGTTTTGCCCGTGCCGGTAGCCATCTCGAAAAGATAGTGGTCATTATTTTTTGCAGCAGAATCTTGTAGAGATTTTATTGCACGAAGCTGATATGGGCGCAAAAACTTAAGTGCCTCCACCTCAATCAGATTCTGATGTTGCGCCTCGTCAATCCAGCGTGGGTCGCTGCGGTAATCAGCTTTTTGAGTAAGGGCAATGTAGTCTTCATCAACTTTTTCATCAGCGAGGCGTTTAGGATTTGGTCTGAATTGCTCAAAATGCTGAAGGGAGTCTGGTTTTGGGAACTGAACGATGACTGATGGATTACCATGCCCTAAGTCCCAAAAATAATGTAGGTTGCCATTCGAAAGGATGACGAACCGAACATTGAGCGATTGAGCGTAGCGACGCGCCTGTTCCTTGCCGTCGAGCGGGTCTTTATCTTCGGACTTTGCTTCAAGCACTACGTAGGGGAATCCTTTTTCATCGAGCAGTAGAAAATCAATAAACCCATTTTTGGTTTTCTCAAAATCGCTCCCAAATGCGTCAATCGCAGTCTTCGTGAGTTTTACATTTGGTTCCAGGGAAATGTTAGCCACGCCGTTTTCATCCTCAAAAAACCTCCATCCAGACTTCTGGAGTAAGTCATTTATTTTGATTCGCGCCTTAGCTTCTTTTTGCATATCTTTGTGTCAACCGCACCCTCACATTTCAGGCTGTTTCGGTATTGATATTTCACTTAACATTGATTAACATAAAGCATACAGCAGACATTGACTATCTGCAAACATTATACGATGAAAAAATTTTCGGCAGATTATTTCGAGAAAAAATATAGGATTTTATTCAAGAAGCTCTATCTAAAAGCTGGTTTTTTAGATGCCGTGAAAGCGACGAGGAAAAAACTTGGCTTGCCCGAAGAAGGCTTTGGTAGCGAAGTGGATTTGGCCACTTTTTTTATCGGCAAAATGAGCAACGACGAACAACAGATGCTCTCATTTTTTGCATTTGCCGAAGATTACTGTATAAGAAATAAACTAAAAATGGACGATGAGAGCAATAAGGATAAAATTTTCGACGCTTATATGAAAGCGAGCCGAAAAGAAAAAGGCTTAAAGATGATAATTGGACTTGCGAAAGAAATTTCAGAGCATAACCAGATGCTGACAAAAATTCCCCTGTTTCGCAAAAATAAATACCTATCAAAATTGTTTCCGCCGACTATCGAGCTAATCAGGAAATTTTGGGGCTATGACTTGCTGGACGAGCATATTATGGGTCATTTTGTCGAAAAATACCTGTTTCTCGGCGACTACGGCGTGGAGCAATACATCAAACACAAAATAGCGTGCACGAGTTGCCGGTACATCGGAATTGACCATTTTTCACCCGATAGACACGATATGGAAGACGGCGATAAGGGGATAGGTCGCAAAGAATATATTTTCAATAAATCAGCAGTGCGGCGGCTCTCTTTACACTTCAACAGTGTCTTTCTGATAATCAAGCCCTACGCGACAAAAGAGGAGACGCTTCAGTACGTCGAGGACAATTGGGATAACCTCAAGGAACACGTCATAGAAAAGAACACTTTTTATAAACAAATGGATGTTCATCCGAGTAAAATAAAGGAAAGCGATTTTGAGCGGAATCAGCTCGTGTACGAGCTTCACAAGTTATCGAAAAAAGACCTGTTAAAGCGTTATGGCGGAGAAAAAGATTTTTCTGGGACGGGCGTTTACAAGGAGGCAGTCATATCGGCGATGCTCCATGAGCAGTATGAAACTGAAATGTCGCCCGATGCCGTGAAAAAAGCCGCTGCGCGATTTGCCAAAAGCACAAACGCAAAGAGACAGCTTAAAGATATTGGGGACATTTAGATTTCGACTTTTTAAATGTAAGTATTGCGGAGTTCGGAACAAGAACACACTGGAAAATGCCAGTGTGTATTTTGTATAGGTCGGCAAAACATACTGCGCCAAACAAACAAACTGCGGCAGCGGCACAATATGTTATCGGACGAGCAAATCAAAAAATTTCAGGAGCTTTGGCTCAAACGATTCGGCAAGGAAATAAGCCGAGAGGAAGCCTACGAGAAGGGCGCAAAGCTCATGCGCCTCGTTGAATTGACGTATAAGCCGATGACGCAGGGCGAGTACGAGCTGCTGCAAAAACGGCGCAAAGAAACGCAGCCATGATTGATAGCATTGTGCTCCAATTGAATAGCGGCCAGTTCAAACTGCGGGAGAAAAATCGCTTCAATGAGGCCAAGACGCAACACGGTAGAGGGTTTAGCACGGACACCAAGTATTGTGCCGAGTACTCAAACTCATTGCGGAAGAAGGGTATCTATTGCCCGATGTTCGGACTACCGACGCGAAAGCAGGGACTGGCAGAGCCGCAGAATTTTTTGGAGATTCAAGCATCCCTGCCGAAGCTCGTGCATGGGACAAGCCTGTTCGATGTTGATAAGGACGATTTGGAGATTATCTTTGAAAGGCTTTTTTCTTTTCTCGACGATTTGGGCGTTGATGCCACGAAAGAGGAACTGCGGAAGGCAATCGTAAGGCGGGCGGACTTCTCAAAAATCTTCAAGCTCCCAGATTATTTAGGCAGAGCCGATGAGGTCGTCCGAGTGCTCGCCTTATTTAATTACAAGCCTCAATCCGATTTTCGCACGAGGGACTATTGCATCGGAAGCGAAGGCATCGCCTTGAAATTTTTGAACACCACGCAAGGCTATGTCGTCTATGACAAGTTCGCTGAAATCTTGAGCAATGGGCATACCAAACAAGAAATGAAATTGAAAGAGCTGTATGAGCAGGGCAAGCTTAAGAGAAATGCCTTGAGGTTTGAGTTATCCCTCCAGCGAAAGGACAGCTTCGAGGCAGTGGTGAATAGGCGGGTCAAGACGGGTAAGAAAAAAGATTTTTACCTCGAAGAAATCCTTAATGAGGACATGGCTCGTGCCATCCTCTCTGATGCGTTTGAGAAAGTATTTAGCAAGGTTGCGGTGGGGCTTATAAGCCTTTCACAAATGGAAGATAACAGGCTTTGGGCATATCTAGATAACTCTGGATTGAGTCAAAACAAGCAAGAGAAGTTATATTATTGGGTGCGTATGGCTACTAAATCTGGTATCGCCGGAACGTGGGAACAGATGTCGCTGAAGCTCAAGGGTGGGAGCGTCGGCCAACGGAAGAAGGAGGTCGCCCTCGCGCTTCAGGAATTAGGCGCGATAAGCGGGAATGTCCCTAATTTGGTCGATTTTCTGCGAGTTGAACACGAGAAATTTGAGACCATAAAGCCGAAGGGCAAGCTATTGGACTTGTAAACCATTGTTAAATGACTTATAATCAGAATACAGCATCAAATAGAATTACATCAATATAGCTACTAATAATCATGTCGCCGAAAACAATAAAAACCGAAAAAGAATTTTATCTTGTTGAGGAACTCGCTGCCGCTCTTCGGGTTTCCAATATGACGATTTACCGTTATATCAAAAAGGGCAAAATCAGTGCGTACAAAATCGGCAAGGAGTTTCGGATTGGTAAAGCCGAATTTCAGGCCTTCCTGCATAAAGTAAAAACCAAATAGCGTGAGCCAAGACCCAAAGCAGGCTAAAATTAAATACTTCCTCTACGCCCGCAAGTCCTCCGAGAGCGAAGACCGGCAGGTGCAGTCTATTGATGACCAAATGAATCGGCTGAAGCAGCTCGCCAGCGATTTGAGTTTAGACATCAAGAAAATATATACCGAGGCGAAATCGGCGAAGAAGCCAAACAACCGCGTCATATTCGATGAGATGATGCAGGCGATTGAGAACGGCGAAGCCGATGGGATTTTGTGCTGGCAGATAAACCGCCTCTCCCGTAATCCGATTGATAGCGGCAAATTGAGCTGGCTTCTACAACAAGGGGTACTCAAGTCAATTCAGACCATTGACCGCCAGTATCTGCCGGACGACAATGTTCTTCTTTTCAACGTCGAGAGTGGCATGGCGAACCAGTACATCTTGGATTTGCGGAAAAATGTCAAAAGAGGGACTGAAAGCAAAGTCGAGAAGGGGTGGAGACCGAATATGGCTCCACTCGGTTATCTCAATGACAAAATCGAGAAGACTATCGTAAAAGACGAGGAACGATTTAACCTTATCCGCAAGATGTGGGATTTGATGCTCACCGGCAGTTACACGCCGCCAAAGATTCTGGCGATTGCCTCAAATGAGTGGGGCTTTAAGACGAGGACTTGGAAGAAAAGAGGATATGGCGGCAAGCCCGTTTCAACGAGCGGAATTTATAAGCTGTTCTCTAACATCTTTTATGCGGGCATCATTGACTACGGCGGAGTTCATCATCAAGGCAAGCATGATGCGATGATAACGCTTGAGGAGTATGACCGAGTACAGATGTTGCTTGGGAGGAAGGGCAAGCCGAGGCCGAAGCATCACGAGTTTGCCTTCACGGGGTCTATCCGCTGCGGCGAGTGCGGTTGTCTTTTTACTGCTGAAACGAAAAGGAAGCTTATCAAAACAACTGGGGCAATCAAGGAATTTACCTACTATCACTGCACAAGAAAGACGCGGAGGGTCGTCTGCACACAAAGAAAGGCAATTAGCGACGATAATCTTGATTTGCAGATTGAGAAGGAAATTGAGAAATATACCATCCTACCGGAATTTTTGGGATGGGCATTAGAGGGCTTGAATACGAAGAACGACACCGAGATTGAGGACAGGACAAAAATATACGAGACGCAACATAGGGCGTTGGCGCAAGCCCAGAAAGAATTGGATGAGCTTACCAAGATGCGATACCGCCAGCTCATTGATGATGAAGCCTTCTTGAATGGGAAAAGCGAGCTACAAGGCAAAATCAGCCAACTACAAGGCAAGCTACGGGAAACCGAGGCGCGAGCCGAGCGTTGGATTGAGCTTACCGAAAAAACATTCAGCTTCGCTGCCTACGCCCGCAAAGAATTCATAACGGCAAAAGGTAAGGAAGGGTTAGAACTGAAGAAAGAAATTTTATTGGCGTTGGGACAAATGCCGATAATCAAAGCTCAAACGCTAGTTATCGAGCCGAATGAGTGGCTGGTGCCTATCAAAAATGATTATCCTGCTCTTGAAAAGAAATACTTAAGGTTAGAACTGAATAAAACACCGATGAATACTGCACAAATGAAGGCTCTTGCCTCTGTTCGTACACAGTGGCTGGGAGGCTTGGAATCGGACCAAGATTGAGGGCTTCAAAGGCCCCTGTCCTACCATTAGACGACCTCCCAAAATGAAATGCGCTTATTGTTCGCTTCTTTGGTATAATAAATAAGAAGTCGTAAA
>Ga0224531_1001292_pt1 | contig 11153 bp, 6 predicted proteins | sample CBST100metaG_FD_179876 | JGI IMG/M metagenome (GOLD analysis project Ga0224531, IMG submission 179876) | Peat soil microbial communities from Stordalen Mire, Sweden - C.B.S.T100 | ecosystem: Environmental > Terrestrial > Soil > Wetlands > Peat | place: Sweden: Norrbotten County, Stordalen Mire... | reverse complement strand
TGCCTTCATTCTTGGTTGCGTCCCCTTGTGGGTGGCAACGGGATCGGGTGCACAGGCGCGACGCACACTGGGTACAACGTGCATCGGCGGTATGTTGGCGGCTTCACTGCTGGAGATCTTCCTGGTACCTGTGCTATTCGTGCTGGTGGAACGTGTTGCGCATCGCTTTAGCAAGGAGAAACTGCCAGTATGGAAGCAGCCTCCATCGGAACCTACTCAACCTGGAGGTGTGCAATGAACGCGCAGATCGCTATACGCAATCTGACTATGGCAACGGCCCTTATAGCTGCTTTGGCGATGGCTGGATGTCGCGTTGGTCCGAACTACAAGCGTCCGGCAGTGCCTACAGCTCCTGCATATCGAGGTGCCGAGGAGCCTGCCAAGGCGGGAACTGCCGCAGAAAATACTCCACAACCTAATGCAGCGAAAAACAGCCTGGGCGACGAAAAATGGTGGAGCGTGTTTGGCGATCCACAGTTACAGGAACTGATTCGCAAGGGCCTCGCACAGAATTACGATGTGCGCGTAGCTGCCGAGCGCATCGTTCAGGCGCAGGCGCAGTTGGGTGTTACCAATGCGGATCTCTATCCTTCGCTGAATGGTACGTCCTCCTTCAGCAGCCAACGTTATGCCAAAGGGGAGATGAGCAGTAATCCGGTTCTGGCCAACTTTGGCAAGTTTGGCTTGTCGGCTTCGTGGACGCCAGATTTCTGGGGAAAATACCGGCGGGCTTCGGAGGCCGCGCGTGCGCAATTGCTTGGTTACGAGTGGGCGCGCCGAGCTGTGCTGGATACGTTGGTTTCCAACATAGCCACTGCGTACTTCCAGTTGCGTACGCTTGATATGCAACTGGAAATCAATAAGAAGACCCTGGTTTCGCGTCAGGATTCTCTCCAACTGACGAGGACGCTCGAATCGGGTGGAAATGATTCCATGCTCGATGTCCGTGAGGCCGAGCAACTTGTCTTTGCTTCGCAGGCTCAGATCGCGGATTTAGAACGGCAGATTGAGCAGGAGGAGGACACTCTCTCCGCGTTGCTCGGCGATATCCCGCATCCCATTACACGTGGTCAGAGCATCGATCAACAGCCTCTTCTTCCGTCGGTTCCGACCGGAGTTCCGTCCGAGCTGCTCGAACGCCGCCCAGACATTCAACAGGCAGAAACTGCTCTGATTGCGGCCAATGCAGAGATCGGCGTGGCCCGTGCGGCTTACTTCCCACAGATTTCACTGACGGGCGCGGCAGGGACGGACTCCAATGCGCTCTCGCGTCTCTTTACTGGTCCCAGCTTTGCCTGGAACTACGGCCCCAGCCTGAGTGTGCCAATTTTCGATGCCGCACGGATTCGTAACAACGTGCGTGTTAGCGAGTCGGAGCAACGCCAGGCCGTGCTCACCTACCAGCAGACAATCGTCAATGCTTTTCGCGATATTTCCAAGGCGCTGGTTGCTTATCGCAAATATCGCGAGTATCGCGAGAACGAAGAACAGATCGTCACTTCAGCCGCCGATGCCTTGCATCTGTCGAAGATTCGTTACGAGCAGGGACAATCGTCGTATCTCGATGTGCTAACCAACGACCGAACTTATCTGTCGGCGCAACTGGATTTGGCGACAGCCAAGCAGAACGAATTGCTTTCGCTGGTTCAGGTCTACGGTGCGCTGGGCGGCGGCTGGCAGCAATGATTCTTCCGCGGCCACAACTTCACGCCTTGTGCCGGTTGCGGAGAAAATTGAATGAACACATATTGTCCAATTTTAAGATATGGTCAGTATTGCGCGGCTTGGTTGCGGTCAATGGACTGGATTGGTGATCATGAATCTGCTCAGAGCAGTAGCTACTCTTGTCATAGTGCAATTGGCGGCCCCTATCCTTACCTGCCGTCCCCTTGAGGCGCAGGCGGCCACGCAAGCTATTCCTGCGCCGTCGTCTGTTGAAACCGATTCGCGCGTGCCGTCAGCCGCTCGTGAGTTGAGACATGCCAGTACTCCGCCGGTTGTAAACAGCGCCAGCATGATGACCGAGCACGCAGTAGCAGACATATCTGCGTTGCCCAAGGTTGTGCCAACAGGGAGGCCGGCGATCGGTCTTGCGCTTGAAGGCGGAGGCGCTCTGGGACTCGCTCATATAGGTGTCCTTCAGTGGATGGAAGACAACCATATTCCCGTCGATCGAATTGCGGGCACCAGCATGGGAGCCATGATTGGAGGCCTGTATGCATCGGGGCGCAGTCCTGCCGAATTGAAGAAGATCGCTGCGAGCGATGTTTTTCGCGCCGTATTTGCCATGGAAATTCCATATATCGACGCGAGTTTTCGCCGGCGGGAGGACAGGAGAGAACTGCCTCAGGCCATTCAATTCGGCCTCAAAGGTGGTGCGAGCCTGCGCAATGCCGTGCTTGTGGACGCTGGCTTGAACGAATTCCTCGCAGCGAATCTGAGCCGCTACAACCGAAGCGATTTGAGCTACGACAGTCTGCCGATTCCGTTCCGCTGTGTTGCCACAGATTTGAATACGATGCAGCAGGTTGTGTTTGCTGGAGGCTCCATGCCACAGGCAATACACGCCTCTATCGCGATTCCGGGAATTTTTCCTCCAGTCCAATATGCCAACCACTACCTCGTCGATGGGGCCATTATGGATAACCTCCCGACCGACATTGTGAAACAGGACCTGCATGCCGACGTGGTGATCGCAGTGCACCTCGAGAGCTTGGGCTTTTCCGAATCCGATGTCAGCTCCGTCGTCGGAATCTTTGCGCGTGCATACGCCGCCGGAACAGCGAAAAACGAGCGCGTAGGCAAGACTCTGGCGGATGTGCTGATTTCCGCGGACACCGGAAAGTTTTCAACGGCAGACTACAACAAAGGTTCAGAACTAATTGCAGCTGGTTATGCCGCTGCCGAGAAAAACAGCGCTGCGCTTAAGAAATATGCACTAAACGACGAGGAATGGAATGCCTATATCCTTGACCGGCGGCATAGGGAACGGCCGCAGCCTTCCACCTTACGGATGGTAAAAGTTGAGGGAGGATCACCGGGGGCCCAGGATGTTGCGCAGACAGATGTGAGCAAACTGAAGGGACAGCCGATTGACTCCGTCGCGGTGTCAAAAACGCTCCGCCATGTTCAAGGCAACGGCGCATATCAGGCCAACTTCGAGACATTTGCTCCTGACATCCCGAGCCCGTCCGACAGAATGAGCGCTGCCGGTCCCGATACGGGGGTGCTTGTGCGGCTCAACAAGGTCAGAAACGGGCCGCCATTCCTCCTGCTCGGACCGGACATGACCGGTATGAGCTCTAATGTGACCCGCGGCGCCGTGGACCTTCGCTTTATCGATCAAAACCTTGGCGGCTATGATTCGGAGCTACGGGCGGATCTTCGCTTTGGCTTCTTGACGCAGGTGGCGGTGGAATACTACCGCCAGCTCACCCGCTCCGGTTACTATTTTCAACCGCACATTGGCTTTCTGCGCGAACCCGTCTACCTGTGGGACAATCAGAGCCGCATTTCAGAACGCCTTTCGCAGCAGGCCGGAGGAGGCATCGATGTCGGTCGGACTTTCAGCCGTAATCTCCAGGCTTCTCTCCAATGGAGGATGCAATCCCTCCGCTGGCATCTTGTCAATGGTTCCGACGGGACGCAAGACATTTCCGGCACCGCGCAAACAGGCACTGCAAACATCGTCTTCGACCGAACTGAGTCGGGCACAATTTCCGCCCATGGTTCGCGCCTGAATATCTCCGCCGGTTCTCTGTTCAACGCTGCGGGGAGCAGGAACGCACCGCTTTTCGAAGTCCATACAGGAAAAACGTTCAAAATGCCGGGTAGGAGCATCCTGGCGCTATCAGCCGAAGGCAACACCTACTTCCGGCGCAATGTTGCCGAGCCATTACGGTTTACTTTGGGCGGCCCTTTGAGATTGTCAGCCTCCTCGATCGACGAGTACCGCGGCACGGACGATTTTCTTGTCCGCTCAGGGTATCTCCATCGAATTGCAACACTACCTACGGGACTCGGTGATGGACTCTACCTAAGCGCTGGATATGAGGGGGGCGAGATCTGGGCGCCGGAGCGGCGTGCCTTCCTGCGGCAGGACGGCCTTTTGGGAGTGATTGCCGCTACTCCGCTGGGAGCATTCACCGTGGGAGGAGCGGTTGGCGATGCGGGCCGGCGCAAGATCTTTTTTACCTTCGGGCACCTCTTCTAAGATTCGCTCGTATTCGTAACCGACGATCCTTCGAACATAGCGCGCAATCGCCTCGCGGAGAGCCTCTCCATGGTCTCGAAAAGCTTCAGTTCTGCAACTCGGATACAGGCACATTTCTTGTTCGTCCGCACGACCGGGGCAGCAGCGGCCTACGGCGTCATCGCGCTCTGGACGCTTTGGTCCGTGCTTGCGCTCAGCTTCGATTTTGCTTTTCCACGCCTGCGAATTGCTGCGGCCGGTTCTTATCTTATTGCCACCGCGGTCATATTTTATCTGACTAAGCGCAGGGCCTGCCGACTGTTTGGTTGCCTCTTCTGCTGGGCGTTGGTTCTGGGATGGTGGCTCACTCTCAAACCGACCAATGCGCCGCCATGGCAGGCGGATGTCTCCAGACAGGCATCGGTTGAAATAGTTGGTACTCGTGCAGTCATTCATAACTTTCGACAATGCGATTACCGGGCTGAACTCGACTATACCTGCACGTGGTCAGATCGAAATGTTGATCTTGGACAGATCCGCGGCGTCGATTTTTTCATGAATTACTGGGGGTCTCCATGGATTGCGCATACCATTGTGAGCTTCGACGTGGGAGACGGCCAGCACATCGCATTCTCAATCGAAACACGTAAGCGGCCTGGCCAAAGTTACTCGGCTGTACGAGGCTTCTTCAGGCAGTACACACTTACCTCAGTGGTAAGCGACGAGCGCGACTTGGTGCGACTGCGTACCAACTATCGTCAGGGAGAAGATCTGTATCTCTATCACACTCGGGCAACGCCCGAGTTTGCTCGATCGCTTTTTTTGAATTATGCCGACATGACCAACGATTTCTTCAGCCATCCACAGTGGTACAACGCAATCACCCACAACTGCACGACCGAGATTTTCACTTTCAAGACAATGAAGCATCAGCCGCACGACTGGCGAATCCTGCTGAATGGAAAGGCTGATCAAATGGAGTACGAGCAAGGGGAATTGGCAGGAGATCTGCCGTTCGCCGAACTCAAGCAACGCGCCTATATCAACCCCGCCGCTCGCGCCGCGGACAAGGACCCACAGTTTTCGGCAAAAATACGGGAAGGCCGGCCGGGTTTCTTAACCGCAATCGAATGAGCAGAACAAGAACACAGCGGAAGACTATGTCTCTGGCCGTATAAAGATGCACCTTTTCAGTCACTTTTATGGCGACGGGGATGGCCACATAGTGGGGACATGCAAAGCTACCATCGGGTGCATGTTCAGTTGAAGCAGAAGGAGCGGCAACAGCTTGCCGGGATGCTGACGAAGGGGCGGGGATCATCGCGAGTGTTGCTGCGTGCTACGGCTGGAGATATGAAGCGCAACCCCGCCTTGGGAACAGAATCTAACTCCAAACTCAAAATGCACATTTTCAGACGACTAGACCATCATCATGCCTGCGCTCAGGCGGATGCAGGCTAAGCAGTATTTGCGGCGAAGAGAGCGGTGGAAGATGCCGCAAGATCGGTGGGCTTCGTGGATGCATGGTGCGAACATGTCCCGCGTAGTCGCCTCGAACCCATGCAGAAAGTTGCCACCACACTGCGCAACCATGAGGAACTACTGCTCAACTGGTTTCGTGTCAAAAGGGAACTTTCAATCGGCGCGGTCGAAGGGCTCAACAACAAAATCCGTGTGATTACAAGACGGCCCTTCGGCTATCGTACCTTCAAAGCGATGGAAATAACCTTCTATCACACACATTTGGACGACTGCCGGAACCAGAAGCCGTCCACATATTCTGCTGAAGAAGACGATAACAATTGTATCGCTTCCCCTCGTCCGAATTTCTTGACCGCTTGCTGTCTGAAAGACATCTATTTCGAGAGGATGGATAAATCGGGCGCATCGCGAGGAGTCGCTACAGCGGTCTCCGGCGACGATTGTGCGAGTTCCGGCGTGATGGTAATCAGAAGCTCGGAGCCGCTACGGCTTGCATCGCTATTGGAGGCAAGCCCGCTGGTGTCGCCCACGGACTTCCGACCGACGTGTCCGGTAAGCAAAACTGTCGAATGCAAGGGCACTATCATGGCATCGGAGAATTGGCGCCGGTCGAGAACCGGAACATCGTCCACGGTTTGTCCTGTCAGCGCCTGGTTCTTCCAATCGAGATTCAAGTAGAGATTGCTATTGCCCATAAGGTGAGGTTCCAACTGCAGCGTCAATCCAAGATCTTCATATTGAACGCTCGGCGTGGTGGAAGACGTCCAGCTGGAGGAGCTGCTAGAGTAACTGTAATTGAGCACGCTGCCAACCTTGACAGGATAACGTTCGCCAATACGCAGAGTTGCGCTCTGACGATCGGCAACACGCAGTGTGTTTTCCGCAATTCGATGAAGGCGCGAATCACTGAGACTTAGGTTGACACTAGGCGAGTCGAACGACATGCCCATATATGTCTCACCGCCGCCATAGGTGACAAAGCCATTCTTGGTATTGCTGGTGGTATATCCGGCAGCAAGCAGAATCAGGGCTATTTCGAGAGTGTTGGAGGAAGAGACGGTTCCAGCCGAAATCAGCTCATTGACGAGCGACTGGTTGTCGCTAATTAACGTCTGTGCTTCGCTCAATATACTAAAGCTTTTGGTCGTAGATGGCGTCTGCACGCCTAAATTCGATTCGTGTGATTGCTCAATCGTATAGACGCATATCTTAAACAGAAGATCAGGCACAGGTTGTTTCACTAGATCGATCAATTTATCCGCTTGGTAAAGAGTTTCCTGATCGGCCTGGAGAGTCGTGCCAGGAGCGCTCTCAGTGGCTCCTTTCAACTCCAATATCCGGCTGAGAAGTTCGTGTAGAGTTGAGCGATCCTCTGTATTCAAGCCGGTCAGAGAGTAGTAAGCAGTAGAACGATATTTTGCCCGATTCGCGGGGGTGTCGGCTGCAACCAGTATCTGGCCGGCGCCCACAGGGATAAAGAACATGTGTGTCAGCCAACTAAGCGCCTGCTGTACGGCGGCTTGATCCGCATCGTCGATGTCAATGCGGATCGACGGTGGAACCGGGGGGTCGACAAAGTTTAGGTGGAGATGGAATGGATCCATGCTCGCACGCATCACATACGCGGTCTCACCGCGCAGATGGAGACTGATCTGTGTTGCACCAAAGGGCGTACCGTATGCCTGCGACGCGGTATTTGCCTGTTGTGCCTGCGGCGTTACGGTGCAACCCAGCAGCACAGCCATAACAGCAGCTGTCGCACGGCGAGATGCCCGCAATATATTCATGTTCATGCAGAATAGACGCGCATTTTGCACTCCTCGCTTACACGAATTCCACATGAAAGCCATTTTATTAAGATTTATTACGATTGAGGGAAACTAGAGCAGTCGCTCGTCAGGTTGCGTCTGTTGGTTAATCGCGTCGTGAAAATAGACATAATGAACAAATCGTCGCGTGTGGTTTTTAGACAAAGGATTGAATCATGCATTTTCGGTTGTTAAGAAAATTGACGGGACTCGTGCTTGTGCTGCTTGTCGTGGGAACGGCTTCCCTGTTTGCGATTTCGCCCAAGCGTACGTATCAGCAGGGCGAGAAGGCAGAGGCGAGCGGGGACCTGGATGGTGCTTTCACGGCATATGCCGCAGCGGCACGTGCACAACCAAACGAAATTCAATACCGGCAGGCAATGGAAAGGCTGCGATTCATCGCCGCCGAGGCGCACGTGCATGCTGGCCAACATCAGCTGGAGATCGGCAATACCACCGAGGCGCTACGTGAGTTTCTTCATGCGCTGGATATAGATCCGGGCAGTGCCGTTGCCCGACAGAATTTACAGAAGGCGCAAGACCTCGTTAAGGGTAAGGATACCGATACGAACATACCCCTTACTGTTGCAAGGGGAAGCGAAATACCCGCCGCGCCGCCTCAGCTGGAGTTGAAGTCCAAAGAACTATTGACGATGCAGATGGTTGAGCAGAGCACGGTTCTGTATCAGGCGGTAGGTAAGGCGGCTGGCATCAATGTGTTGATCGATCCAGACTACCACGCGGTGCGAGTTGCTCTGGACGTGAGAGGCGTCACTATGTCTGAAGCTCTCCATATCCTTGGCGAACTCTCCAGCAGCTTCTGGGTGCCAGTTACCCGAAATACGATCTTTGTGGCTGCAAACACGCCCGCGAAACGGAAGAGCCTGCAGGTGGAGGCGATGCAAATCTTCTATTTGTCAAACGTTGCGCAGCAGTCGGATTTGAACGATGTGCAGACAGCGCTACGCAACATTCTTACCGGAGCCAAGATATATGCGGTGCCCAGTCAGAACGCGATTGTGCTGAAGGGAACCGCAGACGAAATTCAATTAGCCAAAACCATGATTCACGCACTGGACCGGACTCGCCCCGAGGTTCTGGTCGATGTCTATGTGCTACAGGTGAAGCGCGACAAGGAACGCAAGCTGGGAATCTCTCCGCCGACATCACTCTCGGTCAGCTCCGCTTCCAGCAGTACTCTGAACAACATCGGCAGCACCTCGTCCTACTCGTATTCGATGGGCAATGCGGCGGCTGATCTTTTGCTGTCTGACTCAACGACGCGCATGTTGCAGAACCCTCGAATTCGTGCGCTGGATGGACAGAAGGCCGTGCTCAAGATCGGCACGCGCATTCCCTCCGCCACTGGAACGTATACGTCCGGAACGACATCATCAAGCACGACCTCGTTTCAGTACATAGATGTGGGCGTGAATGTGGAAATGACCCCAACGATTCATGAAAATCGCGATGTAACCCTTAAACTCGCCTTGGAGGTTTCATCGCAGAGCGGCACAGTCACGATCTCCGGTGTGGATGAACCGGAGATCGCACAGCAGAAGGTTGATCAGGTGATCCGGCTGCGGGAGGGCGAAGTGAGTATTCTGGCAGGGCTTGTCGATAAAGAGGTGACCGGGGCGGTAAGCGGATGGCCCGGACTAGGTGAGATACCTGCGGCAAAATATTTTTTCAGCACGCAGGATCACGATAAAGTCGACAACGAGGTTATTTTCATGCTGGTGCCGCACATCGTGCGCGGGCTGGAAAGCGACCCGCTTGGTGGGCAGTCCATCGGGACGGGATCGGGCGACGTCATTGAACTGCAGATGGGTGGAACACAAGCCCCAAAGTAGAACTGTGGTGTATCAACACTAACTTTGATGTAATGGGAGTTAATGGAGATCACGGCGGAGCAATACAAAAATTGCGGATAGCCCGCGGATTCAGCGTGGGAATGTGAAGTTGCAGAACCTCCAAGTGCTCAACGCGATTCTGTATGTTGCCGAGCAAGGCTGCAAATGGCGCGGCCTGCCGTCTCGATTTGGCAACTAGCATAGCATTTATTCACGCATGAATCGCTGGGCTAAGAACGGCGTTCTGGATCGTGTCTTCGAGAACTGCAGACCGAGCAGATCGTGCGCATCAAGATTGAAGCCTTCTCGCTCGGTGACAGCCTCTCCTTTGCGAGAGGCTGTCAGTTTGGGCGCTATGCCTGCACCTGCTTCTGCTTCCGTCCAATTTGCTCTGCCTCTGTTCACCGCTTGGTTTTCGGTTGAGAAGCGAACCCCCGTGGCCGACACGGAAATGACCCTTCTCAAGTAGCCGTAGAAGCCGAACCATCCGCGGGCATCTCAAGCGCAAGCTGCTTCGCTGCACCGTGGGGGCCGCGCCCATGGTCGCCGTGGGGCAGGCTGATACCGTCCTGAGCAAGCAGTGCCTCGTAAATCGGAACGGGGCGCCAGTAGCGAGCCAGGGCGAAGGCGCTCATGTTGGCAATCATCAGCGGCAGAACCAGGCCGTAGCCTCCAGTCATCTCGAAAATAATGAGCACTGAAGTCATCGGTGCGCGGACGATGCCGGCAAAGACCGCGCCCATGCCGACGACGGCGAAGGCGCCAATGGCATCGGCAGGGTGGTGGAAGACGGTTACGTCGATGTAACCGACCGCACCGCCCAACATGGCGCCCATGAACAGCGATGGGGCAAAGATGCCGCCAGCGCCACCGCTGGAGTAGGAGCAGACGGTGGCAAGCAGCTTGAGAACGCAGAAGGCCAGCATTGCCAACACCGGCAGCGAACCCATCGAACCTGTCAGCGCCAGGGTGAGGGTTTTATACGGGTCGCCGGCAATGCCGTTCAAATGAAACAGCGCGAGCGCGACGACAGCCAGGCATCCGGTAGCTAGGCCACCTAGTGCCGGATGTACCCATTTGGGCACCATTGTCAGCCGCTTGAATTGTGCGCGCAGCCACAACAACGAATCGGTGAACGTGACTGAAATAATAGCCGCTAACAGACCAAGCAGCGAGTACCAGACGAGCGATGAAGTGCTACCCAGCGTGTAAATCCGGTTCACGTGAAAGATGGGGTTGGCGCCCAGGATGGAGTGCTCCACCACCGCGGCAAGCGCAGCGGCCACAATCACGCCTGAGAGCATGGTCTGGTCCAGATCGCCAATCAATTCTTCGAGGGTGAATGTTACCGCGGCGATCGGTGCATTGAAGGCTGCGGCGATGCCAGCCGCCATGCCTACCGAGGCCATGCGCTTCCGGTTCTTGGAGCTGAGCCGCGCCGCACGTGCCAACATGCTGCTCACCCCGGCGCAGAGCTGCACCGTGGGACCTTCCAGGCCCAGCGACGCACCGGAGCCGATCTGGATGCTGCAAAGAATGAACTTCCCGACGGTTTCGCGGAAGGTGATCAGGCCGGAACGGAGAGTATAGGCTACCTTGACTTGGGGAATGCCGCTGCCCGCCGCAGCAGGAGCAAAGTAGGTGAGACCGAGGCCCGCCGCGAGACCACCGAGTGCCGGTGTAAGGATGGTCCACCAGATCCAGCTACGACCTGGGGCCGCGTTGGCTCGGTCGATAAAGAGCGTCTCTGCCCAGCCGATGCTCAAATGGAAGGCTACAGCAGCCAAACCGCACAGCCCGCCGGCCAGAATCGTGACC
>Ga0224531_1001290_pt1 | contig 11176 bp, 7 predicted proteins | sample CBST100metaG_FD_179876 | JGI IMG/M metagenome (GOLD analysis project Ga0224531, IMG submission 179876) | Peat soil microbial communities from Stordalen Mire, Sweden - C.B.S.T100 | ecosystem: Environmental > Terrestrial > Soil > Wetlands > Peat | place: Sweden: Norrbotten County, Stordalen Mire... | reverse complement strand
CACGCGGTCGCGCAGGCGATCGAGGAGCAGCCGGACCCGGTGCGCACGGCGCTGGCCGCGGCACTGCGGGCGCGTCTCGGCGAGGACAGGAGCTGAGGGCGCCCGGACCACCCAGCGCATTCGACTGGACGGAAGGCCGCCGCTACTCTTCCGCCAGCAGCACGTCGTCGAGATCCCGGCCGAGGAATTGCGCCAGCGTCGCCACCACCAGCGCGTGGTCCTGCCGTTGCGGCAGTCCGGAAACCGTCACGGCGCCGATGCAGCCGACGCCGTCCAGCAGGATCGGCACGCTGCCGCCATGGGCCATGAAATCCGCCTCCGGCAGGCCGTAGTTCGCCTGCAGCGTGGTCCCCGCCAGCGCCAGTTTCACCCCCACGGCATAGGAACTGCGGAACATGCGCAGCGTGACGTTGCGCTTGCGCCGGATCCACTCGGTGTTGTCCGGGGTGGTACCGGCGAGCGCCACGAAGAACAGTTGGCGCGCGTGCAAGGTGATGTCGATCGCCACCGACGCCGAGCGCGCCTCGGCCGTCTCCTTCATCCGCACCCCAAGCTGCCAAGCCAGCGCCAGGTCGAAACGCTGGAACACCAGCCGCCGTTCCTGCTCCGCGATCCGGCGCAGGTCGTCTTCCATGGGCATCGGTCTCTCTCCTCGGTCAGCCGTGCGTCTCCACGGCGATGTCGTGAAACAGCCGCGCCGGCAGCATGCCGCCGGTGACGCCGTGCATCGGGGTGTTGTCATCGTTGCCCAGCCACACCGCGATGACCAGCCCGTTGATGGCGCCGACAAACCAAGCGTCGTGGAAATCCTGCGTGGTGCCGGTCTTGCCCGCCACCAGCCGGCCCGGCACGGCGGCGGCGCGTCCGCTGCCGCGGGTGACCACCGCCGCCATCATGCGCACCATCATCGCCGCCAGGTCAGAATCCACCACCCGCTCGGGCGCGGCAAGCAACGGGCGCGTGCTGCGGCCGGCCGCCTGTACCGCCTCGATGCCGATCGGCGCCACCCGCAGGCCGCCGTTGAAGAACACGGCGTAGGCGCCGGCCATCTCCAGCACCCCCACCTCGCCGGTGCCCAGCGCCAGCGTCACGTTGTCGGGCAGCTTGTCGGCGATGCCCAGCCGGTGCGCCACCGCCGCCACCGCCTTCGGCCCGCCCGACTGCAGCAGCAGCCGCACCGAGGCGGTGTTGATGCTCTGCGCCAGCGCCTCCTCCAGCGTGATCTCGCCGCGGAACCGACCCTCGAAATCCGATGGGCTCCAGGTACCGAGCCGGATCGGCGCATCCAGCACGGTGTCGTCCGGACGTAGCCCCGCCTCCAGCGCCGCGAGCCAGACGAACGGCTTGAACGACGAGCCCGGCTGACGCCGCGCCAGCACGGCACGGTTGTAGGGGCTGCTGCGATAGTCCTTGCCGCCAGCCATGGCGCGCACCGCGCCGCTGGCTGCCTCCAGCACCACCACCGCGCCCTGGCTGACGCCGGCCGCCGCGCCGGGGCCGTCGAGCAGCGTCGCCAACTTCGCCTCCACCAGTCCTTGCAGCCGCTCGTCCAGCGTCGTGTGCAGCACCGCGTCGGCATCCACCGGCACCAGCGCCTCGGACTGTTCGGCCACCCAGTCGGCGAACCAGCCGGCGGTGGTCGGGTGCGGCGGAAAGGCGATCTGCGCCGCCGCCGCCTGCGCCTGTTGCGGCGTGATGGCGCCGACCTCGGCCATCGCGGCCAGCACCTCGCGCCCGCGCGCCGCCGCCGCCGCCGGATCGACGCGCGGCGAAAAGCGCGACGGCGCCCGCGCCAGCCCGGCCAGCACCGCCGCCTGCCAAAGCGTCACCTTGCGGGCGGAAACGCCGAAATACACGCGCGAGGCCGCGTCCACCCCCCAGGCGCCGGAGCCCAGGTAGACCCGGTTCAGCCAGATCTCCAATATCTCCTTCTTCGTGAAGGTCTTTTCCAGCCACAGGGTGAGCAGCAGCTCCTGCACCTTGCGGCGGAACGTGCGAGCATTGGTGAGGAACAGGTTCTTCGCCACCTGCTGGGTGATGGTGGAGCCGCCCTGCACCACCCGCCCGGCACGGGCATCCACCACCACGGCACGGCCGATGCCGGCGAGATCGAGCCCCCAGTGCGACCAGAAGCGGCGATCCTCCACCGCGACCACGGCGGCAGGCAGATAAGCCGGCAGATCGGTGAGGCGCAGCGGGTCGCCGACCACGTCGCCGTAGGTGGCGAAGACGCGGCCGCTGCGGTCCTGCAACGTCAGGCTCGGCCGTCGCGCCGCGTCCAGCGCCGCCTCCGGCCGCGGCAGGTCCCAGGCGAACACGAGCAGCATCGCGGCCAGCGCCAGCGAGCCCCAGACGGAGAGGATGACGAACCATTTCAGCAGCCACCAGCGCCGGCGGCGCGCGCGTGCCGCGAGCAGGCGCGACGGGACAACGGCCAAGCTGGCCGTCCGCTCGTCCGACGCGATCTCGGGGGCCCTGAACATCCCGCTTACCCTAAGCGCCGGCGCGCCCGGCAGTCTCCTGCACCCACCATGCGCAGGGCCGATCGCGCCGTCAACGCATGACGCGGCGGCGCCGGGCGGCTTGCGGTGGGCCGCATTGCCAAACAAGATCGGCCCAACCAAGCAGGGGAGTCGGATGCAGGGGCTGTTCCTGGATGCCACCGCCGAGCTGGCCGGCGTGTTCGAGGCGGTGGTACGGCCGGATGATCCGCCGGTGCGCGTGAACCGGCAGGCGGACGTGGCGGCCGACGCGCTGGCGGGGCTGCTGGCCGGGTACGACTTCGTGCTGGACGACCACACGGCGCTGCCCACCGCGACGGTGCGCCGCTGCCCGGGGCTGCGGCACGTGATCTTCCTCGGCACCGGCGCACGCAGCTACATGAGCCCCGAGGAGCTGGCGGGGCTCGGCATCACGGTCCACACCATCAAGGGTTATGGCGACACCGCGGTGGCCGAGCACACGATCGCGCTGATGTGGGCAGCGGCGCGCGGCGTGGCGGGCATGGACCGCGCCGTCCGCGCCGGCTTATGGCCGCGCACCGAGGGCGTGCAGCTCACCGGCAAGACGCTCGGGTTGCTGGGCTTCGGCGGCATCGCCGCCGAGGTGGCGCGCATCGCCGCCGGCTCGGGGATGCGCGTGCTGGCCTGGAATCGCACGCCGAAATCCGCGCCCGGGGTGACGTTCGTGGACCTGGACACGCTGCTCGCCGAGAGCGACGTGCTCAGCCTGCACCTGGTGCTGACCGAGGCGACGCGCGGGTTCCTTTCGGCCACGCGGCTGGCGCGGTTGCGGCCGGGGGCGATCCTGGTGAACACGGCGCGGGCGGCGCTGGTGGACGAGGCGGCGCTGCTGGCGGCGCTGCGGAACGGCCGGCTGCGGCATGCGGCGCTGGACGTGTTCCACGAGGAGCCGCTGCCGGCGGGGCACGTGCTGACCAGCCTGGCGAACGTGACGCTGACGGCGCACAGCGCGTTCCGCACGCCGGAAGCGGGCCGGACGCTGGTGCGCATGGCACTGGACATTGCGCGGCGCCTCGCCGTGTGATGGAAGGAGGCGCTGTCCTGGCCCGCCTGGCGGAACGGTAGACGCAGCGGACTTAAAATCCGCGGCCTTATGGCGTGGGGGTTCGAATCCCCCGGCGGGCATGGCGGCCGTCTCGGCGTTCGCAACAGCAGCCGGGCGGTTCGCGCCGGTTCATTTGTTTTTCCGGATGTTTTGCTCCGCCTGGAGCCAGTCCTGCACCGCGTGGCCTTCGTGGCGGCCGTGCTGCTCATAGATCTCATAGGCCTGCTTGGCGATCTGCGGTGTCACATCGACAGGGTTCCGGACCAAACGGGGCGCGCCAGGTGAATCGAGCACCCGATACGCAAGCAGTTTCACGCGGTCGTTCACGAGGAACCACACCAGCGCATAGCCCCACACGAACAGTGCCCAACCCCAGCCGAGGGGTGTCATGAACAGCCCATACACCGCGATCAGAGTCGCCAGCGTTTGCGTGCCAAGCACCGCCGCCCACAGAATCCGCGCGGGCCGTATGGACCAGAATGGGCCGCGCGTGCGCGTCAGGAAAATCGTCAGATGTCCGGCCACGGACAGTTTCAGGTACATCAGCGTCTGGATGTGCGCGCGGTCGAGGTGGAATACGCGCTCGCCAAGGTAAAACAGGCCAAACGCGGACACGACGCCGACGACGCCCAGCACCGTGGCGACCCCCAGCACCAGGCGCATGTTCCACGCCTCGGGCTGATTCCTGTAATGAACGTTGTCATAAGCGATGGACAGGATGGCGCCGTCATTGAGCAACGCCAGCATCACGATCATCACCGCCGTCAGCGGATAGAAGTTGAAGATCAGGATCGCCAGCGTCATGAACAACAGCACGCGCAGCGTCTCGGCGATGCGGTAGATCGCGTAGCTGTTCATCCGCTGGAAGATCTTCCGGCTCTCCTTGATCGCGTCGATGATTACCGACAGTCCAGGTGTCATCAGCACGATGGCCGCCGCCGCGCGCGCCGCATCCGTCGCGCCCGAAACAGCGATGCCGCAGTCGGCCTTCTTCAGCGCCGGGGCGTCGTTCACTCCGTCGCCGGTCATGCCGACGATGTGGCCGCGCTTTTGCAGATCCGCGACAATGTGGAACTTGTGTTCCGGGAACACCTGGGCGAAACCGTCGGCATCCTCGATGGCCTTGGCGACTGCCTCCGTCTGTTGCTGCTTTTCGTCCCCCAGGGTGGCGGCATCAAGGATGTTTGTCCCCATCCCCAGTTTCTTGGCGGTTTCCTGCGCGATGGCCAGCGCATCGCCGGTCACCATCTTGACCGCAACACCCATACCTTGCGCGGTCGCTATGGTCGTCTTGGCATCGTCCCGTGGCGGGTCGAACAGGGGCAACACGCCAAGGAACTGCCATTCGCCATCTCCCTCGGCGCGCGCGACACCCAATGACCGAAAGCCGCGCGACGCAAATTCGTTGACCGTCTTGTCAACGGCGGGCTTCACCTGCGCTGCATTGGCCGAAAGCGCCAGGATCACCTGTGGCGCGCCCTTCGTCACCTTGAACGCCTTTCCGTCCGGGCCGGTGACGGCAGCTTCGGTGCGTTTGTGCACCGGGTCGAATGGCTGGAAATGGCCCGCCTTGTAGCCTTTAAGGGCCTGATCATTTTTCAGGCTGCCCAGAACGGCCAGATCGATGGTGTCGTTATTGTCGGCGCGTGACGCCAACGCGCCAGCGAGGACCACCTGCTCGGCAGGAATATCGTTCACGCCGAACGGGTCGCCCAAGGTCAGCTTGTTCTGGGTCAGGGTGCCGGTCTTGTCCGCGCACAGCACGTCGACGCCCGCCAATTCCTCAATCGCCACCAACTTGGTCACGACCGCCTTTTGCTTGGCGAGCAGGCGTGCGCCGACCGCCATCGTCACCGACAACACCGTCGGCATCGCCACCGGAATCGCGGCCACGGTCAGCACCAGGGCGAACTGGAGCGTGGTGAGGATCGGGTCGCCGCGGAAAATCGCGACGGCAATAATCACCGCCACCAGAACCACCGCGAGGATGATCAGGTAATTGCCAATCTTCAGCACCGCACGTTGGAAGTGGCTGACGGTCTTCACCCCCTGCACCAGCTCCGCGGTCTTGCCAAAGTAGGTGTTCGTACCGGTGGCATAGACGAGTGCGCCGATTTCACCCTGCCGAATGATCGAACCGGAGAACACGGCCTCGCCGGATTTGCGCGTCGCGGGCAGCGACTCTCCCGTCAGCGCGGACTGATCCACTTCTATCGACTCGCCTTCCAGCAAGCGCGCATCCGCCGGCACAATGTCACCCAGGCGCAATCGAATTGCGTCGCCCGGTACCAGTTCACGCGCCGGCGGCGTGACCCACTTCCCGTCACGTTTCACCCTGGCCTTGATCGCCAGCGTGGCCTTCAGGGCAGCGATAGCGTTGCCCGCCTCGTGCTCTTCCCAAAACCCGACAAGAGCGTTGGCCAAAAGCAGAACAAGAATGATGCCGAAGTCCGGCCAATGCCTGGCGACCGCCGAGAGGATCACGGCCGCTTCGATCATCCATGGGATGGGTCCCCAAAAATAGGAAAGAAATTTCAGGAGTTCATTGGTCTTCTTTTCTTTAATCTCATTCGGCCCATATTGGGTCAGCCGCTTCTGCGCCTCGGCCTGGGAAAGGCCATCCGGCGATGACCCCAGCTTTGCCAGCAATTCCGGCATGGGAAGCGATTTCAGATCGTCCTTCGCATCAGGCTTCGATCCCGGCTTGGATTCGGTAGCCTTGAGCTGGTCGGCCTTGGGTTCCATCGCCAGTATACCTTCTATCTTTGCAACGCTTGCGGTTTCGCGGGTTGCCGGATAGCCGTCACGAACTGAACTCGTGCAGCGCCATGAACGCCTTGTAGAGAACGCGCGGGTCGAACTTTCCCTTGTAGACGGCCGGCGGCTCGCGCTTCAGGCCGAGCAATGCGTAGACGGCGACCTGTGCCGAGCGGATCGAGTATTCGACGGTGAACACCACATCCTCCGGCAACTCGCAAAACTGACCCATGAAAGCCAGATTTCTTGAACCCTTCGGGACGACCTGCGGCCGGTCGCCTTTCCCGCGCCGAAGGAACTGGCTGGTAATGAACGGCATCATGCACGGAATGCAGATGGAGCTTTCCAGGATCTCAGATGCATCCGCCTCGATATGCAGATGACCAAGCACTTCCGTCATGATCTCGCGGCCGGTGCAGGCCGACATCGGTTTCTTGACGAAGTCCCCGGGTTTGTCGACGGCCAGGCCGTACCCCCACAACACGCTGACGTCGTCGGGTTGGCCGATGAAATGCGGCTGATAGGGAATCACGATCGAGGCCAGCCAGTTGGATTGTGGGAAAGTGATCAGGCCGCCCTCGCCAGGCACATTGCCGGTAAAGTCCCGGACGAAGCCGAGGAAGGTCGGATGGTGCAGGGTCGTAGTGAACGACACCCATTTGGACTCGTCGATATGGTCGGCGAAGGTCGCGGGACGCCCGAACTCGGGCCGGCCCGCGGCGATCTTCTGCCAAAGCGTCCAGGCGCCGCCGACTTCCTTGCCGTTGAGCGCGGGTGCCGTGTCCATGGTGCCGAGGCTGGACGCCTCGGTCATCGAACCCAGCGTGACCAGAACATGGTCGTTCGTGCCGACCGCGATTTCACCGGCTTTGCCGTCCCGCTCATAGGTAATGTGCGTCACGGTCTTCTTGCCATCTTGCTCGCTTAGGCCGAGATCGGTGACACGGGTGTTCAGCTCGAATACCACGCCACGGTCATCGAGCCACTTGTGCAGCGGCCGCACCATCGAGTCGTACTGGTTGTAGACGGTTCGCATGATCCCTTGCAGGCGATTGAAGCCGGCGACCATGTGGACGAACCGCACCAGATAGCGCTTGAACTCGACCGCGCTGTGCCAGGGCTGGAAGGCGAAGGTGGTGCACCACATGAACCAGAAATCGGTCTTGAAGAACGTAGCATCGAACTGATCGGCAATGCTGGTCTGACCGAGCATGCCCTCCGGCTCAAGCGCCAGGCGCTCGATCGTGAGGATGTGCCGTTCGCTGAGACCGAATTCGGGCGCAGTTTGCCTGTGGCCGTCGCGGACGAGGCGCGATTTCGATGCCGTCTTCATCGTCTCGTTCCACTCGAGGATCTCCTGGGTGACCGTCTTGCTTCCGTCGAGAGTGGGGATCGAGGAGAACAGGTCGTAGGTACAGAGATATTTGCTTTCGAACATCCGGCCACCGCGCAGCACATAGCCGTTCTGAGGGGAACCGGATGCGTCAAGGCTTCCGCCAAGCCGGTCAAGTTCCTCCAGGATGGTGATGTTGTGGCCTGGGACGTCACCGTCGCGGATCAGGAAAGCGGCGGCGGCCAGCGAGGCAATTCCACCGCCGACGAGATAGACCTTGGCCGGGCCCGAATCGGCGCTCTTGCGCTCCACGGCAGAAGGATTGGAGGTACGATCTGCACTTACCATGATGGAACTCCTGGCATCATCGCCGTATGGCCGACGTATCGGCGGAATTCATGGCGGGAAAGCTCGATTTCATGCGATCAGGTTCTGGCCTGGTTCAGGGTCTATCCAGAAAGAATTCAATTTTTTTCAATAGGATAGCATCACTCCCGCGAAAGCGGGGGTCCAGGCCGCCCCGAAATCGTGCGGCGCGCCTGGATTCCCGCTTCCGCGGGAATGACGAGGAATAAGCATCAGAGGTTTCCAGACGGACGCTCAGGCTTCGCCGCCAATGACATAGACCACTTGTCATCTTCATCTCCCAAGGGAGACTTCGTCGGCCACGGCTGTTTCGTCTGCATGGCGGACGGCGAAGACGGCGATGATTATGTCCGCTGTTTTCATTTGATTCTCTTTCAAGACGAGCGGCGCCCGGGACTGGGTCTTTTGCGTCGGGCGCTTCGGGTCATGTGCGAGCCAGAGAAAATTTGCTTTCGCGCACATCACCCACTCGCTGCCATAATGCCCGGCAGCGATGGTGCGGAGGTAGGCTCGGAAACTACTCAGCCCCCGCCCTCGGGGCATGTCACGCCGTGTTAGCCGCTGTTCGCCGACTTGCCCGTGGATAACCCAATCTTCGGCGCCACGGGCGTCGGGACGAGCGGACAGGCGGGCCATGGCGTCGAGAGCAACGGTGACTGGATAATTTTTCCACAGTGACCGGGCAGGCCGCACACCTGCCCAACCGCGGAGTCCGGTATCGACGTGCATTTCGGCTCATGCTTCGAGCCTGGCACTTCCTTCCGCAGACGTGCGTCTGCCGGCAGCGCGGGTAAGGCGGCGCGGGGTCAGGCCGCCAGTCGGGTCAGATCCGCCAACTCCTTCACCACCGGAATCTCGGTGTGGTTGTGCGTGCAGCCTTCCCATCGCTGCGGCCGGAAGCCGTGGCGCGTGTAAAAGCCGTAGGCGTCGGGCACCGAGTTCAGGCAGATCGCGGTCGCGCCGCAGTCCCGGGCGAAGGCTTCCGCCATATAGAGCATGGTGGTGCCGAGCCGCTGGCCACGCCACGGATCGTCGATGGCCACCAAGCGAAAGACCGCCCGGCCATCGGGCTTCATATCCACCCGTATGGTGCCGACGACGTCGCCATCGGCAAGGAACACCAGGGGATGGTTGGCGGGATTGCGTTCGTCGGGATAATCGGGATCGTACTCGAAGTAGTACTGAGATCCCTTGCCATTGTATTTTTCAAACAGGCACCGCTTACGAATGTCGTGATAGCGGGCCCACTCATACGAACTCCGCGGGCTGCGGAGTTCCAGACTTCGAGGGCGCACAGGGCGGCCCTTCTGCTGTTTCGCGAGGGGGCCGACCGGCTTCCCTCTTGCCGTGCCAGCAATGTAGGGCGCTCTTCATGGCAAAGGGATGAACATGGAATGCTGTTCGTGATGGGCGCGTCTGCAAACCTCGCATAGCCCGCCGAACACAGCGAAGCGGACGGCGATCGCCGCTCCCGGAACCGCGAAGCCCTGACCGCGGCTACAGGTTCAGATCGGCAAAGCTCCGCCCGGCCTGCGCCAGCTCGCGCAGCAGCGGGGCCGGCTCCCAGCCCGCGCCGGCGGCAGCGTGCAGCGCCTCCACCCGGCGCAGCATTTCGGCTACGCCGATGGTGTCCGCCTCGCGCATCGGTCCACCGCGCCAAGCCGGATAGCCGTAGCCGTGCACCATCACCACGTCGATGTCCGACGGCCGCTGCGCCACCCCCAGCGCCACCAGCCGCGCTCCGTCGTTCACGATCGTGGCATGCGCCCGCCACTGGATCTCCTCGGCCGGAACGGTGCGCCGCGTGATGCCGCGGGCGGCCGAAGCGCGCTCGGCGAGGCCGCTCACCCAGGGATCGGGCGACCGCTTGCCGTCCTGGTAGAGATACCACCCCGCCCCGCTCTTCTGGCCGAACCGGCCGTGATCGCAGATCCAGTCCGCGATCGGCACCACGCGCGCCCGCTGATCGCCGAGTCGCTGCCGGCCGATCCGGCCGATGTCCAGCCCCGCCAGGTCCGCCGCCGCGTACGGTCCCATGGCGAAGCCGTACGCTTCCAGCGCCGCGTCCACATCTTCCGGCAGCGCGCCCTCTTCCAGCATCAGGTCGCACTGCTTGCGCCAGCGCAGCAGAAGCCGGTTGCCGATGCAGCCTTCGGTGAGCCCGCACACCACCGGCAGCTTGCCCAGCCGGCGCACCGCCACCAGCGCCGTGGCCACCGCCTCTGGGGCGGTACGGGCGGTACGCGCCAGTTCCACCAGCCGCATCATGGCCACCGGATTGAAGAAATGCAGCCCGATCACCCGCTCCGGCGCGTCCACCACGCCGGCCAACTGGTCGATGTCGAGATACGACGTGTTGCTGGCCAGCACGCAATCGCGACGCACCGTCGCCGACAGCCGGCGGAACACCGCCTGCTTGACCGCCAAATCCTCGGCCACCGCCTCCACCACCAGATCGGCGTCGGCCAGCACGGCCGGGGTGGTGACGACGCGGATGCGCGACAACCGCTCGGCGCGCAAGGCGTCGGCCGGTAGCCGCTGGTAATGCTCGCTCACGCGCCGCTCGGCGGCGCGCCGGCCGGCTTCGCTCGGCTCGACCACGGTCACGGCGAGGCCGGCATTGGCGGCCATCACGGCGATGCCCGCCCCCATGGTACCGCCACCCACCACGCCGATCTGGCGCAGCGGCCAGGGCCGCGCCTCCAGCACGGCCGCCTGCGGCAACCGAGCCGCCTTTCGCTCGCCGTAGAACAGGGCCCGCAGCGCGCGCGACTGCGGACCGCCACGCAGCTCCAGCGCCAGCGCCTTTTCACGCGCGACGGCGAGGTCGAACGGCAGGTCGAGCGCCCAGCCGACCGCCTCAGCGGCGCGCACCGGCGCGATGGCGCCGCGGGCACGCTTGCGCACGCTCGCCACCGCGGTCGAAAAGGCATCACGATCGCATACCGACACAGGCCGGTCGCGCACCCGACTCCAGACACCGGATTGCGCCAGCTCATGCGCCCGCGCCATGGCCACACGACGCGGCTCGGTGGCGATCTCGTCCACCAGATCGAGCGCCAGCGCCTCGTCGGCACCGACGTCGCGGCCGCTGGTCACCAGGTCCAGCGCCACCAGCGCCCCGGCGAGCCGGGGCGCTGGTGGCGCTGGACC
>Ga0224531_1001289_pt1 | contig 11182 bp, 11 predicted proteins | sample CBST100metaG_FD_179876 | JGI IMG/M metagenome (GOLD analysis project Ga0224531, IMG submission 179876) | Peat soil microbial communities from Stordalen Mire, Sweden - C.B.S.T100 | ecosystem: Environmental > Terrestrial > Soil > Wetlands > Peat | place: Sweden: Norrbotten County, Stordalen Mire... | reverse complement strand
CAGAATGGGAGAGCTGATCTTGTAGACGCCCATGGCCCATTTGCCAAGGTCGATCTTGCGGCAGCGGTCCGAGCAGAAAGGGAAGTCCTCGTCTGTCATTTGAACCAGCATGCCGCAGGTGGGGCAGCGGAGTACTTTTGCGGATTTTTTCTTGGTCGCCATGATTTTCTTTGTAGTCTCCCACCGTCTTTGCTGACCGGCAGTGGATGAAACTGGGTGCCCCATCCTTACGCGTACTTTGCGGAAGGGTGGGAAAGCAACACAGATCGAATGATACGAATGTGCTTTTGCCGACTTTACCTTCTTGTTTCTTCCTGGCCCTTGTTTGATTCCACTTTACAGCGCTTTGGAGACGACGCGGGCTACCACGTCGTACTCGTGCGCTTCTGTGATGACTGCATTGTAGAAGCGTCCGGGCTCCAGCGCTTCCAGATCGCCAAAGTCGTTGATGTAGACCTTGCCGTCGATCTCCGGCGCGTGGAACTGGGTGCGGGCCTCCCACAACAGCGGCGTCTCTTCGCTTTCGCCCTCGGCCAGCAGCACCAGCTCGCGGCCCACCCACTGCTGCTTGGCCTTCTTTGAGATTGCCTGCTGCAGCTTCATCAGGCGGCGCTTCCTCGCCTCAATCGTCCGCTTGGGAACCTTGGTGTCGAGCGCAAACGCGCCCGAGCCTTCCTCGTCGGAGTAGCTGAAGACGCCCAGCCAGTCGAACTTTGCTTCCTTCACAAAGTCTTCGAGAGCCGTAATGTCTTCCGCCGTTTCTCCTGGAAAGCCGACAATAAACGAAGTGCGCAGCGCAATTCCGGGAACCGTGGCGCGGACCTTTTCCAGAGTTTTGAGGAAAATGTCGCCGCTGCCGCCGCGCTTCATGCGCTTCAGTACGGCCGGAGCCGCGTGTTGCAGCGGCACATCGAGATATTTGCAGATGTTGTCGTGCTTGGCGATGGTTTCCAACAGCTTCGTCGTCACCCTGTTGGGGTAGGCATACAGGAAGCGCAGCCAGCGCAGGCCGGGAATCACGGCCAACTCGTCCAACAGCAGCGCCAGCCCATCCTTCAGACCCAGGTCTTCGCCGTAACAGGTGGTGTCTTGCCCGATCAGGGTGATCTCTTCCACGCCCTGAGCCACCAGTTGCCGCGCCTCGGCCACCACCGACTCAAACCGCCGCGAGCGGAACTTGCCGCGCAGGTTGGGGATGACGCAGAAGGTGCAAGGATGGTCGCAGCCCTCGGCAATCTTGATGTAGGCCGAAGACTTCGGCGTAGTCAGCAGCCGTGGGGTCGTCTCGTCGTAAAGATAGGTGGGCAATTGGTGCGTTGCGCCCTCCCAGTCGTCGCGGCGGAAGCGGCCCTGCTGCTCGCGCAGATCGCCTTCGGGGCGGGAACTTGCCTCTTCGTGCGTTGCCTTATGGGTGCCGGATTGTGCTTCCTGGCCGGGGCGTTTATCAGCAGCAGCGCCAGAAATGATGTTGAACGGCGACGTAGCGGCCGCCATCGGAGCCAGTCCCGCAGCTTCCAGAATCGCGTCCAACTCGCCGGTGCCGACCACGGCGTCCACCTCTGGAATGCTCTTGCGAATCTCGTCGCGGTAGCGCTCCACCAGGCAGCCGGCCACGATCAGCTTCTTGGCCGATCCGCTGGTCTTGAGCCGCGCCATCTCCAGAATGGTGTCGATGGACTCCTGCTTGGCCGTGTCGATGAAGCTGCACGTGTTGACGATGAGGATTTCGGCCTCTTCGGGGTGGGAGGTCAGCCGCGCGCCGGCGCGGTCCAGCAGGCCCATCATCACCTCGGAATCGACGAGGTTCTTGGGGCAGCCTAACGAAATAAAGCCCACGGAAGGGGCCGTGGGTCGAGGATTTTTGCTCACACTCTTATTGTACCGGGAGTGCGCCATCGCTATAGCTGTGGCTGATGGCGAAGGCGATAGTCAACCAGCTCGGCAATGCTCAGCACCACCATGTTGTGCTCTCTGGCGAACTGGTCGATCATTCCGCCCTTGGCCATGGTTCCGTCCGGATTTGTGATTTCAGACAACACCGCGGCCGGTTTGAGCCCAGCCAGACGCGCCAAGTCGACTGCGCCTTCGGTGTGCCCCGTGCGCGTCAACACGCCGTTGATGGCTGCTCGCAGCGGAAAGACGTGTCCCGGATGAGCCAGGTCAGAAGGCTGCGCACCCTCGGCAATGGCGGCTCGGATGGTTGTCACCCGGTCTTGCGCGGAGACGCCGGTCGTGACTCCTTCGCGGGCCTCGATCGTTACCGTAAAGGCGGTCTGGAAGCGGCTATCGTTGTTGAGCACCATGAGCGGCAATTCCAGCCGGTCAGCCGTTTCCCCGGTCAGGCACAGGCACACAATTCCGCTGCATTCGCGAATCAGCAGCGCCATGGCCTCTGTTGAAATGCGCTCGGCGGCAACAATCAGGTCGGCTTCGTTCTCGCGATCAAAGTCGTCCACCAAAATGATCGGGTGCCCATGGCGCATATCTTCCAGCGCCTGATGAAATCGGTTTTCAAAGGGAAGTAGTGCGGATTCAAGTACTGGGGCAACAGCAAGGCATTGTGACATTTTTTGAAACGCTCCTCGTATGTCCAATCAGCGAAGACGTTTCAGGGCCATGCTACGAACTACATTCCTGCCACAGCAACAGATCCGTTGCGCGGCAGCAGGCACACCTTCTTTTATCCGGACTATAACCGTCGGCCCTGGAATTTCACCAGATCTGCTGACCCTGCAAACTGCAGGCGCTCGCGGGCTTTACCGCCGGTGGGGAGTTGCACCCCGCCCTGAAGACGTACGCCAAACTCAACCCTGATTCTATATCCGCAGCTTGCCGGCTGCCTCAGTCCTCTCCTCTGAGGCGCGGAAATCGCTGAAATCCGCTGTTAGAAGTAGCGCGGACAAGTTGTTTGCGGGGGCAGGTTTGGCAGATCGTTCCTTGGTGCTAAAATCGATCAGTGCCGGGTCCTACGCGACGTAATCCCGCCAATCCCGCCAGGTCCGGAAGGAAGCAACGGTAACGGGCTAGTGCGTGTGCAGTAGGTCACCCGGTACTTTTTTGCCGCCGTGGGCGGTTTTACCCAAGGGCCACAGGCACTTTACCAAGTACCGCAGGCACGTTTCACCGAGTTACCGAGCGCTTTAGTCCACTGCTCCTGAGCGATTTCCCCTTACTGCCGGGCGCAGCCGTACTGACATTTCGATGTGAGCGGCGAGCCGGGGGTTTCGACCCGCAGACGAGCCGCAAGGAGAACTGCATTGACCCTCTCCGTTCGTCCCGTGGTGGGCCGGCGCTGTAAGATTACGGCGCTCGGAACCTACGTTCCCCCTCAGATCCTCACCAATCAAGATCTCGAAAAAATGGTGGATACCAACGACCAGTGGATTCTGGAGCGTACTGGCATCCGTGAGCGCCATGTGCTGGCCAAGGGCCTGGGCACAAGCGATATGTGCGTTGAGGCGGCCAAAAAGTGCCTCGCGCAGCGCGGCATTGAAGCCAGTGAGATCGAGGCCATCATTGTGGGCACGGTCACGCCAGACATGATGTTCCCCGCCACGGCCTGCTTGGTGCAGAACAAGATCGGCGCCAAGGGTGCCTGGGGCTTTGACGTTTCCGCCGGATGCTCGGGCTTTGTGTTTGCCCTGCAGGCGGGCGTCAAGCTGGTGGAGAGCGGCGCGCACAAGATGGTGCTAGTCTGCGGCGCGGACGCCAACACCCGCATGACCGACTACACCGACCGCACCACCTGCGTGCTGTTTGGCGATGGCGGCGGCGCGGTGCTGCTGGAGCCTTGCGAAGAAGGCGAGATCGGTTTCATCGACTATCTGCATGAAGTGGACGGATCGGGCGGTCCTGCGCTGAACCTGCCCGGCGGCGGCAGCTTGAACCCGCCCACGCACGAGACCATCGACAAGAAGATGCACTACATCCATCAGGATGGCCCGGCGGTCTACAAGTTTGCCGTGCGCAAGATGGCTGAGACTACCGCCAAGGTTCTGGAGCGCAACGGCGTCACCGGCGCGGACCTGGGCTGCTTCATTCCGCATCAGGCTAACAAGCGCATCATCACCTCCACCGCGGACCGGCTGGGCATGGATCCGGAGCGGGTGATCATCAACATCGACAAGTACGGCAACACCTCTGCCGGCACCATTCCCCTGGCCATGGAAACGGCCATCGAAGAGGGCAAGATGAAGAAGGGCGACCTGATTCTGATTGCTTCCGTGGGCGCTGGATTCTCAGTAGGCGCAGCGCTGTTTCGCTGGGAGATCTAAAAAGCAGCGAAGTTAGCGTTGTTAACAAAAAGGCCGGTCCCCCTGGGGAGTCGGCCTTTTTGCTGCTTGCGTTTGCAGAATGCTTTTTGAATCGGTGAATGGCGCCCTTGCTAGCTCCGCGAACTCCGCTAACCCTTGCTAACTTCGCTGTCTTCGATTACTCGCTGACCGTGAAGCTGTACTCCGGCAGCACGCCGCATTCGGCGGCCATGCGGAAGAAGACTCTCATGCCTTCCAGGCAGTCGGTGTCGAGCGTGTAGTGAATATTGGTGTTCAGATAGTCGCGCAGGGTCTGTTCCGACAGGGGAAGCTTGGCGGACCACTCGGCCACCAGGGGTTCGATATTCTGCAGGCCGTGGTCGCGGGATTGGATGAAGTCGTTGGCAATCACCCGATCCACAGGTCCGCGGCCGGCCATGGCCCAGACTGCGGAAACAAACGGCAAGCCAGTCTGTGCGCCCCACTCCGCTGCCAAGTCGTGATAGGCCAGGTCTTCGCCGGTACGCTCGTAGCGGTTGGCGCGTTCTTCCAGGGCCATCAGGGCCGGGTCACCGATGAGGATGGCGGCGTCGAAGCGCTCCAGCATGGAGTCCAGGTCGGCGACCATGGGTATGAAGGGAACGGCCGGATTGCCCCACTTGTGAAACAGAATGTGCGCGTAGGCCAGCGTGGAACGGCTGGCGTTGTCGGCGCCCACGGTGTGCAGGGCTTGCAACGGCTGGCTGGCGCGTCGTATCAGCAGCAGAGAGCGCACGCGCCCCTTGGAGGCGATGGTGCAGCCGGGCAGAATGCGCAGCCCTGGGTTGGCGGCCAGCGCGGCAATCGGCACCAGGCCGATGTCGGCTGCGCCTGTGGCCAACTGGGTGGCGCACTCCGAGGGCAGCATGCGGTTGATCTCGTAGCGCTCGGCCAAAGGGCCATCAAAAGGAGGGTGCTCGAAGTCCCACATCAGGGGCGCGGGATTCAGAAAGTCAATAGCAGCAATGCGAAGTCGGGGATTTTGAATTGAACTCACCTTACTTAGGATACCAACATTAGGGAGTGTCATCAAATGAGCCAAATGGCAGCGGCTACGAGGTATACGGCAGCCAGGAAGTTACGGGCGGTTTTGTCGTAACGGGTGGCAATAGCGCGGTATTGCTTGAGTTTCTGGAAGAAGTTTTCGATCAAGTGGCGAGCTTTGTAGAGTTCCTTATCGTACTCGCGTTGCACTTTACGGTTGGCTTTGGGCGGAATCACCGCGGTTTTTCCCGCCTGCTGCCAGGGAATCAGCACCCGCTCATCGGCGTCGTAGCCCTTGTCGGCCAGCAGCGTGTCGGAATCCAGTTGCGGCAGCAGCACATCGGCGCCTTCCAAATCACAAGCCTGCCCTCCGGTCAGATAAAAATCGAGTGGATTTCCCAAAGCATCGACCGTGGCATGAATCTTGGTGCTCAATCCGCCTTTGCTGCGCCCGATGGCTTGATCCGAGCCCCTTTTTTCAGCGCTCCCGCGCTGTGTTGATGGGCACGTACAATCGTCGCATCAATCATGGCATATTCGTTGTCGGCATCTTGGGCAAGATGCTTAAAAACACGTTCCCAAACGCCGCGTCGCGCCCAACGGCTGAGGCGGGTATGCACCACCCGGAAATCGCCGAACCGCTCGGACAAATCGCGCCATGGAATGCCGGCTCGATAGCGATACAAAACCGCCTCGACAAACAAACGGTTATCAACCGCCGGACGGCCTACTGTTCCCGCTCGGCCTGGTAAAAGTCCTTCAATGCGTTCCCACTGATCATCCCGTAACCCGTAACGATGAATCCCCATATTGCAAAACTACTGGCTGATCGCTTTCCCGCATATAACCAATTTGATGACACGCCCTAGAGAAAAAATGCCGGGGGCATCCGCTTTGCCAACACCAAGAACCTTGACACAGGCATCCGCGGAAGGTAATTTTGCCCAAAATCCTTTTATGCTGCTTCGGGTTGCCTGTGAAGAAAATCGCACTGTGCAAATCCCGTCCGGGAGTACATCTGCGGTGACAACTCTGCCTCAGAACTCAACCTTGCCCGTCATTCCGCCGTTGGATGAGGACCGGCTGGCTTGGCTGGCTCTGGCCCTGTCGCCGGGGTTGGGGCCCAAACGCATTCTGGATGCAATGCGCCAGTTGGAATCGCCCAGCCTTGTCTTTACCATGCCTTTAACCGCTCTGGAATCAATGCGTTTTCCCGCCCAGGCGGCGCAGTTCATCTTTGACGGCAAGGCTCGCCGCGCCGCCGAAGAGGAGTGGGCGCTGGTTACGGCGCAAGGCGCAACGGTGCTGACATTTGGTTGTCCGGAGTATCCCGAACGCCTCAAGGAGATTTACGATCCGCCGCCAGTGCTGTGGGTGCGCGGCGCGGTTGGCTTGCTCTCCCGGCCGGCCATCGCCGTGGTCGGCACGCGTCACCCCAGCCCCTACGGCTCGGGCATGGCGGAGATGCTCTCCCGCGACTTGGCGGTGCGGCGGCTGCTCATTGTCAGCGGTATGGCGCGGGGCGTCGACTCCTGCGCCCACAAGGGCGCCTTGGCCGCGCGCATGCCCACCGTGGCCGTCTGGGGCACTGGTATCGACGTCATCTATCCAAAGGAAAACATGAAGCTGGCCGAGGAGATTCTGGCCACCGGCGGGGCCATTGTCAGCGAGTTGCCCATGGGCACCTTTCCCGCGCCGCAGAACTTTCCCCGCCGCAATCGCATCTTGAGCGGACTCAGCATTGCCGTTCTGGTGGTGGAGGCTAGTGAGAACTCCGGCACCCGCGTCACCGCCCGCTGCGCCGAGGAGCAGAACCGCGACCTGTTCGCCGTTCCCGGCAACGTGACCAACAAGGGCTCGTGGACCCCTAACACGCTGATTAAGCAGGGCGCCAAGCTGACCGCCACCTGGGAGGACATCTGGGAAGACCTGCCCTCGCAGGTGCGCCTGGAGCTGGAAGCGGAGGCTCCCGCTGAATCCAAATCGGAGACCACCGCATCTCTATTGCCTGACCCAGTGCTGCGGCCCCAGGAGGTCATGGTGCTTGAGGTCCTGCGCTCCGACGAGTCGCTCCAGATCGACGAACTTCTCGAACTGTTGGAAACGCAATTGACCTCCTCCGAGGTTTTCACAGCGCTTTTTGAGCTGGAAATGACCGGCCGTGTCCGCTGCCTGCCAGGGAAAAACTACGTGCGAACCATGTGAAGAGGGCAATGAACCAAGGAATGATTTACGGCTCGATTGCAGGATCGATGGTATTTTTTGAACAGCACGGTCCGCAGGCTCAAAAACGAGGCGCGCCGGGAGGTACCTCTTGATGAACGAGATCGTATTTGAAGTTGCCCAAGAAGTTGACGGCGGGTATACGGCCGAAGCCATCGGCGAGAGCATTTTTACCCAGGCCGACAACTGGGACGAACTGAAAGCTAATGTCAGGGAAGCTGTTCAAGCTTTCTATTTTGACTCAGTTCCGCCAGCTTCCATCCGCCTGCGTTTGGTTCGCGACGAGGTCCTAGCCGTCGCATGAAACTGCCACGCGATTTGAGCGGAGAAGAACTCGTCAGGCATCTCTGCAAGTATTGGGGATACGAGAGAATTCATCAGGTGGGCAGCCACGTCATTCTGCAAACCCAGCAGCCGACGCCCCACCGCATCGCTGTTCCGGCGCATATCCCCCTGAGAATTGGCACGCTGAACGGGATTCTCGCCAGCATTGCTGCACACAAGAAAGTGTCCAAAGATAGCATTATCAAAGGTTTGTAGCTAAGGTTTGTGCTTTCCATATTGGTCTTGTCCTGTTACGGGACTGCGGTAATGGCCGTTCTTGTGGTGCTCATTTGTGGCGCCCGGATACTGCCCCCCGTGAGACTCTGTGTGTTTGTCGCCGCCATAGTATGGCCGTGCCGAGTGAGATGTTGTTCTCGTGGAACTCGAACTCCTTGGCGTCGTGGTACGCGAGCTATGAGTGCTTCTGGAAGCGTAACCGCTCTTAGCATTGCCGTTTACCGTTACTAGAATCGCGAGCAACGCGACGAATAGAAATCTCGAGAATTTCATAGATTCACCCTCCGATGGCGATCTGAGCATCAGTATCGAGCAATTCAATGCTTATCGCGCATAAAAATCTGGAGGCAGAGAGTTATAAGTGTTCATTGGGGCAGGTGCCACTGAGTCTCAATTCAGAAGCGGGGTTCTAAGCCGCCTTGACCCGTTCGACGGCAAGGCGCAAGCCCATGGCTTTGAGGATGGCGGAGAGGCTACGCAGTTCCGGGTTGCCCTGTTCGGATAAGGTGCGGTAAAGCTGAGTCGGGTTCAGTTCGGCCTTTTCCGCCACGGTTTGCACGCCGCCAAAGGCTTTGGTCATCTGGCGAAGGGCAATCAGCAGTTCGCCCTGTTCGCCGTCTTCGAGGATGCTGTTCAGCATCTCCACCGCGTAGGCGGGGTCCTGCTTGAACAGTTCCGTCATGGCTTCGTCGTGGGTTTTGTCTCTCATGATTCCGCCCTTTCTTGCCAGTCCAGCCAGTATGCGCAGGCTCGGTCGATATCCGCATCCTGTGTTCGTTTGTTGCCACCAGAGAGCAACAGGACAACCTGAGTTCCAGCGATGGCGTAATAGACTCTGTATCCGGGGCCAATGTCGATGCGCAGTTCCCAAACGCCGTCGCGGCAAAACTTGTGATCGCCGAAGTTGCCCAGCTCCAGCCGGTTGATTCTGCGGTCAACTGCGATCTTTGCCCCGGTGTCGCGGAGTTGCCGACGCCACTCCATGAAGACGTCTTTCTCGCTTCGCGTCAGGTAGTGGCGAATTTCGTACACGGACAGATTGTCGTTTATAGACGAAACGATGTCAAGCGGGTCTTCCGGGAGGAAATCACGGCTATTTGGCCGGGGCGTGTAAGTTTTCTTTTGTGTTGGCAGTGTTTGCATACAATCTGTTGGGGTTATGCAACGATTTTTGCCCATTTTCCTCGCTCGAAAATGGGACAAAAAGCAAAGAATGTTCCTCTCCGAGTGGAAATGCAACGGTGTTCCGTGGTAGCGTCCAACTTTTGCGGGTGCTTTTTTCCCGGACGGGGAAAGCGAATCACTCCGCAGGCAGAATCCAGACCGTCACGAACAAAACAAAATGCCCTTTTTTCGAGCCCAAGCGGCTGGACAGGGTAGAGTGGTCTTGGTATTAAGGATGGTAATGAGCAAATCACTGGTGATCGTCGAATCCCCCGCCAAGGCGAAGACGATCGAGAAATATCTTGGCAAAGGCTTCGACGTGCGGGCATCGGTCGGTCACATCATGGACCTGCCCAAAAAAGATATTGGCGTAGAACTGGAGCACCGGACCTTCGAGCCGACGCTGATCGTGTCGCCCGGCAAAGAGAAGGTTGTGGACCAGTTGAAGAAACTGGCTCTCAAGGCCGACGAGATCTACCTGGCGCCCGATCCTGACCGCGAGGGCGAAGCCATCGCGGCGCATCTGGCCATTCAGTTGGGAACCTCAGCCAAAGAGCGCAAAAAGATTCAGCGCGTCACCTTCAACGAGATCACCAAAAAGGCCGTGCAGGAAGCCTTCAAGCATCCGCGCGCCGTGGACCAGGATCTGGTTGACGCGCAGCAGACGCGCCGCGTCCTCGATCGCCTCGTCGGCTACCAGATCTCTCCGCTGCTGTGGGACAAGGTGCGTCGCGGCCTTTCCGCTGGTCGCGTGCAGACCGTAGCCGTGCGCCTCATCGTCGAGCGGGAGCGGGAAGTCAGCTCCTTCCAGCCGGTCGAGTACTGGACGCTGGACGCCCTGTTGCACCCCGAAAAACAGGCGGACAAGCCGCTCAAGGCGCGCTTCGTCGGCATCGACGGCGAGACCTCCCGTGTGCCCAACGGCCAGGACAAGGAAGGCAAGGCTCAGTTCCTTTCCAGCGCCTTGCCCGATGAAAAGTCGATGAAAGAAGTGACCGCGGCTCTTGAGAAGGCCAAGTGGTCGCTGGTTTCGGTGCAATCCCGCGAGCAGCAGCGCAAGCCGCTTGCTCCGTTCATCACCAGCCAGTTGCAGCGCGACGCGTCAAGCAAGCTAGGCTTCAACGTGCGCCGCACCATGGGCGTGGCGCAGCGGCTCTATGAGGGCATCGACATCGGCGAAGAAGGTCCGGTCGGCCTCATCACCTACATGCGTACCGATTCGCCGCGTATCGCTCCCGAGGCGGTTGCCGCGGCCCGCGGTTGGATTGAGAAGGAACTCGGCCCCAAATATCTGCCCAAAGAACCCAATGTGTACAAGGGCAAGAAGGCCGCGCAGGATGCGCATGAAGCCATCCGTCCCACCGACGCGACGCGCACTCCCGACTCCATCGCCCGCTATTTGAGCGACGAGCAGCTCAAGCTCTACAGGCTCATCTGGCAGCGCTTTGTGGCCTCGCAGATGACCCCGGCGATCTTTGACATCTCTACGGCGAAGATTGCTGCCGTCTCCTCGAAGACCGGCAAGACCTACGACTTCCGTCTCAGCGGCTCGGTGCAGCGCTTTGACGGCTTCCTGAAAGTCTACGAAGTTTTGGCGGAGAAGAAGGATGACGAGGACGAATCCGGCAACCGGCTGCCCAACCTGGACAATGTGAAGGCGCTGGAACTGGAGAAGCTGGACCTCGAGCAGCACTTTACCGAGCCGCCTCCGCGCTACAACGAGGCTTCGCTGGTCAAGGAGCTGGAAGAGCGCGGCATCGGCCGCCCGTCCACCTACGCGTCCATTATCAGCACCATCCAGGACCGCGAATATGTGGTCAAGCACGGCGGCTCGCGCGGGCGCTTCTATCCCACCGAGATCGGTGTGGTGGTGTGCGACCTGCTGGTCAAGAACTTCCCTTACATCTTCGACACCAAGTACACGGCCAAGCTGGAAGAAGAGCTGGATAACATCGAAG
>Ga0224531_1001287_pt1 | contig 11194 bp, 8 predicted proteins | sample CBST100metaG_FD_179876 | JGI IMG/M metagenome (GOLD analysis project Ga0224531, IMG submission 179876) | Peat soil microbial communities from Stordalen Mire, Sweden - C.B.S.T100 | ecosystem: Environmental > Terrestrial > Soil > Wetlands > Peat | place: Sweden: Norrbotten County, Stordalen Mire... | reverse complement strand
CGGCGGGTAATGTTGTGCGCGTGAGAGACGTTATTGCCGAACTGCGGGCCTTTCCCGCAAATATCGCATACCTGTGACATGACTGGCTCCAGACTTTTATGTTTCGTGCCGCCGCGTTCTACCGTCTCGAAACGCCCATAAAAGAGCGCTCAGAACGAACCTGCCCGCAGGGGCGGCCAGCCGGGATCGTAAGGACACACTTCCCCGCCAGCTTGCAGAATCTCTAGTATACGCGGAATCGGCCTCCACGCCAAACCGCCCTGCGCCTCCCACCTGGGCGCAAGCACCGAGGCATCCTGCCGGTTGCTACTTTCCTGCGCCCTTTTCGATAAGGCTGGTGGTAGAGAAGCCTTGGACGATGGGCACGATCTTGACCTGTCCGCCCCAGGACCGCACCTCGCGCGCGCCGACCACGGTATCCACAGCGTAGTCGCCTCCTTTGACGATGACGTCGGGACGGGTGGCCACAATCAGTTCGAGCGGAGTGGGTTCGTCGAAGACCACGACTGCATCCACGGCGGCCAGTGCAGCCAGCACGCGCCCGCGCTCACGTTCGCCAACGATGGGGCGGCTGGGCCCTTTCAATGCTTTGACAGAAGCGTCGCTATTGATGGCCACAATGAGCCGGTCACCGAAGCGGCGGGCCTGTTCCAGCACGGTAATGTGGCCGACGTGCAGCAGGTCGAAGCAGCCGTTGGTAAACACCACGCGCTCGCCGTTAGCCTTCCACAGGGAGACGCGGCTGACCAGTTCCTGGCGGCTCAGCACCTTGTTTTCGGCATGCAGAGCAATCTCCGGGGTCAGCGCCGCCAGCAGCTCAAACTTCTCCACCGGCACGGTGCCCACCTTGCCGACCACAATGCCGGCGGCCACGTTGGCCAGTTCGACGGCAGTCTCCGGCTCGAGTCCGGAAGCGAGGCACAGGGCAAGCACGGCAATCACCGTGTCTCCAGCGCCAGAAACATCGAAGACCTGGCGGGCCAGGGCCGGGGCCATGAAACGGTGGCCGGGACGGACCAGGGCAATGCCCTTTTCGCTGAGCGTAGCGGTGAGGAACTCAATATCGAACTCCGCAACCATGGACTCGGCTTCATCCAGCAAGCCTTTCAGATCGTTCGCGTCCAGATGAGCGGCTGAAGACAGCTCACTGAGATTCGGGCAGATGGTGGTTGCGCCGCGGTAGCGGGTGAAGTCCGCGCTTTTGGGGTCGACCAGCACCGGGATGCCCAGCGTGCGCGCGGCGTGAATGATCGTCTGGCAGACCTCCGGCGTCAGCACTCCCTTGGCGTAATCGGAAAGCACCACGGCATCGTAGCCCTCCAGTTGAGCGAGCACGCAGGCGACCAGACGCCCGTAGTCCTCTTCTGACCGCGCTCCCAGCCGCTCGCTGTCCAGGCGCAGCATCTGCTGCCGGCCGCCCAGAATGCGCTGCTTGGTGATGGTGGGGAAACCCTCTGAAACGATGAGGTCGGAAGAGATCCCGTTGGCGCACATGCTCTCGTCCAACAGCCGATGGTTCTCGTCGCCGCCGGCAAAGCCGATGACGTGGGCCTGCGCGCCCAGACGAACCAGATTCATGGCCACGTTGGCTGCGCCGCCCGGTTGCTCGCTGTGGTGTGTGGCGCGCACAATGGGCACCGGCGCCTCCGGCGAAATGCGTCCCACCTCACCCCAGATGTACTTGTCGAGCATCACATCGCCCACCACCAGCAGGCGCTTGGCGGCCCATTTGTGCTCGATCTCCCGGATCACCTCATGCAGATTCTCGATCACCGCGGCCTCCCCGGTTGCGTGGCCCCTTCGGCTTGTTCTGCACCAGCAGATTTGTGATCCGCAGCATGGCTCTGTACCCAGTCGAGTTCGATCCAGTCGCAGAGCATGTGTCCGGCCAGGATATGCGCTTCCTGAATGCGCGCCGCATCGCGGGAGGCAATGGCGAAGAGGTGATCGGCGAGCGGGGCCAGTCTGCCGCCTCCAACGCCGGTGAAAGCCACCGTCACCAGCCCTTGGGCGCGGGCAGCCTGGAGCGCCGCGACCACGTTGGGGCTGTTGCCCGAGGTGGAAATGCCGACCAGCAGGTCGCCAGAAACGCCGATCGCCTCAACCTGGCGGGAAAATACCGATTCGAATCCGTAGTCGTTCGCCACGGAAGTGAGGATTGAAGTATCCGTGGTCAGCGACACCGAGGGCAGGCCGCGGCGTTCGCGGCGAAAGCGGCCCACCAGTTCCGCCGCCAGGTGCTGCGAGTCAGCGGCGCTGCCGCCGTTGCCGCACCACAGAATCTTGCCGCCAGCGTGCAAGGTTTCTGTCATGGCCTGCGCAATCGCCGCCAGTACTCCCTGCTGCTCTTCCAACTGGCGCACCACTTCAAGGTGTTCCGCGATGGTCTTGGTGAAGATGTTTGCGGCCTCGGGGCCGCTGGACAGGTCTTGCTCCCTTTCCATTCTTCTCATTTCAGCGCCAGAATCCGTATCGGACAGGCGCGCCTTGGGCTGTTGTTATCATAGCCGCGCAGTGTCTTCAATCACTGTCTTTGGCTGTGTTCCAGCAACAGCAGCCGTGAGTGGCGTGCCATAAGTGATTTCGATTTTTTCTGGAACAACGCTCTCAGCCTGCTTCAGCCTATAGCGATATTTGCTGCCAGAAGAACGTGCCGTCTGCAGGTCACAGCGCAAGCAGCGCAACCACCACCACCGCCACACCGATCAGCAGACTCATCCGGTCGGTAAGAGCAAAAACAACCGGGTCTTCGTTCAGTTGCCCGCGTGAGGCCAGTAGCCACACCCGGCTCAGCCACAGGAGCATGAGGGGCACCATCAGCCAGAGCAGGCTTGGCTTGCGATACAGAGTCATCACGCTTTGGCTACTGATATAGATGGAGAAGACCACAACCGCTGCGTACGCGCTGGACGTGCCGAAACTGCGCAGTTGTTCGATATCCGCCACCAGATAGCCGCGTCCATTCTTGGGCGGCGAATTGCTGGCGCGCAGGTTTTCCAGTTCGGCAAAACGCTTGACGATGGCGAGCGAGAGAAACAGAAACACCGAGAAGCCCGCGAGCCAGTGAGAGATGGGCGTTTGGGTTGCCGCGCTGCCCGCCTGCAGGCGCAAGGTGTACAGCCCGGATAGAACTAGCACGTCCACCAGCGCAATGCGCTTCAGGTACAAAGAGTAGGCCAGAGTCGAGGCCAGGTACAGAAGCAGCCAGCCGTAGAACCCAGCCGCAAGAAACCGCGCCCCAGAGAGAGCCAGCAAGAGCAATACGACCACCGCGCCAAGCCCGGCCACGGCCGACAGATCACCCGACGCGAAGGGTCGCAGGCGCTTGCGGGCATGCCTTCGATCGGCTTCAATGTCCAGCAGGTCGTTGACCATGTAGGTTGCGGATGCGGCAAAGCTGAAACAGAGAAAAGCCAGCAACGCCGTGAGCAGGCGGGCGATGCTCAGACCGTGCGACAGCAACAGCGGCACAAAGATCAGCAGATTCTTGGCCCACTGATGCACGCGCATGGCCTTCAGCATGGCCTGCAAGGGACTGCGGCGCTCCTCAAACAAGCGCGTAGGCCGAATGCCGCGCGTCCGCATCCCCATGCGCAATCCCAGGCTCGGATTGGCCACCATGGGCTCGGTGGCTTGCGCCAGCAGCGGCAGATCGGGACGCGCGTTGCCGATGTAGTCGAACGCCTCCACAGCCAGATGGGCCCGCAATCTGTCCAGCTTCTTTCCCGCAATCAGATTGGTCGAGCCATCTGAACCCAGTACGGAGGTAAATATGCCCAGATTATCCGCAACCCGCTGCGCCACGCGCGAGTCTGCGCCCGTGGTCAAGTAGATTGGCCGGCCTTTTACGTGCTCTTGCTGAAGGAACTGAAGTACCTTGAGGTTATACGGAAGGCGCGCCACATCCAGAGTGACGGAGTCCGTAACAAACGCCTTGAACGCCGCCTTCCCGCGCATCAAGCGGCTGGGCAGCTTCCACAGCAGCCCAGGACGTGTTCTGGCGAGCACCAGAAGTGAGTCCACCAGCGTATCCGACTTCACCAACGTGCCGTCTAAATCCACGCAGAGCGGCCGGGATGATGCGGTAGGAGATTTCGTCTCGGAGATGGCCTTGCTCAACTGCTTGCCTCGTCAATCTGCTGCTTGTGATGTGCAGGATCAGGTTGAAGGGGCAAATTACTGCGCCCGCTGTCCCCGAGCCCGCGACCTTTGTTCAGTACGGGATACATCAGGAAGTGGTGATTTGATCGTACGTGCAGTGGCACCGTCCCAGCATACAGTCCTAGAGACTATCATCGGGCAGTCAGTGCGCCTACAGAACATATTTTAGAGTATCTGCCGGGGATTCCCGGACTTGTGAGTGGTGGCCAGAGACGGGATTGAACCGCCGACGCCGGCCTTTTCAGGGCCGCGCTCTACCACTGAGCTATCTGGCCTCAGCGAAAACTAGCAGTTGCAATTTCCTAGCGCGGAATCCAGCAATGCCGGATATGGTGGCGCGTCCACGAACAGTATTCTGCAACGACTTGAAACAGTATACCAACTCCGCTTTCCAACGCCAAACTGGACTGCGTAAATGCCCCCTGGAGTGCATTTTCTGCTCTACACTGGTAGGAATTATGCGCCGAACTATTTGCACTCTCGCCTGCCTAGCCTTTGCCGCCGCTCTCTGCGCCCAGACACCGGAAACCCGCGCCAATCATGCCTATCTGGCCGCCGCAAAGGATGGACCGCTGGCGATGCACGCGTTTTTGGCGGAGTTCCCCAAGGGGGCCGACCTGCACGTCCACCTTTCCGGAGCGGTGTATGCGGAGAGCTTTATCCGCGCCGCCGGCGAAGACGGGCTGTGCGTGGACCCGGCAGCGCTGAGCTTTGCCAAGCCTCCATGCACCGGGCAACTGGTTCCGGCCGCCCAGGTCCCGGCGAACCAGGGACTCTATGACCGTCTGATCAATTCATTTTCCATGCGCAGCTTTGTGCCCACCACGGGCTTCAGCGGGCACGACCAGTTCTTCGCCACCTTCGACCGCTTTGGCGGACTCAACAAGAAGCACACCGGTGAGTGGGTGGACGAGGCCGCCAGCCGCGCCGCTGCGCAGAATCAGCAATATCTGGAGCTGATGGATACGCCAGCCTTCGGCCACGCGGCCACGATTGCCCACCAGATCGGCTGGGATCCAGACTCCACCAGCTTTGCCCAATTCCGCCAGGCGCTGCTGGACCATGGCCTGCGCGATGAGGTGGCCGCGGACCGCGAGCACGTCAGCTCCGCCGAGACCCTGCGTCGCCAGATCGAGCATTGCGACGGCCCTCAGGCCGCGCCCGCCTGCCAGGTTGAAATTCGCTACATCTATCAGATTCTGCGCGGATTCGCCCCGGAACAGGTGTTTGCTCAAACGCTGCTGGGCTTTGAAACCATCCAGGCTAGTCAGGACGCCCACGAACCCGGCTTTGTGGGCATCAACTTCGTCCAGCCCGAAGACGGCTTCGTTTCCATGCGCGACTACACGCTGCAGATGCGCATGTTGGACTACCTGCACTCCGTCTATCCCAAGGTCCACATCAGCCTGCACGCCGGGGAACTGGCTCCAGGTCTGGTGCCGCCCGAGGGCCTGCGCTTCCACATCCGCCAGGCCGTCGAACTGGGCCACGCCGAGCGCATCGGCCACGGGGTAGACGTGATGTACGAGGACGACGCCCCAGCGCTGCTGAAGGAGCTGGCGCAGGAGCACGTGATGGTCGAGATCAACCTCAGCTCCAACGAAGGCATTCTGGGCATAAAGGGCATCGACCACCCCTTCCCGCTGTACCGCGCCGCCCACGTGCCGGTCGCGCTTTCGACGGACGATGAAGGCGTGAGCCGCATCGACATCACCCACGAGTACGTGCGTGCCGCCTTGGACTACCACCTCACCTACCCGGACCTGAAGCAACTGGCGCGCACCGGCATGGAGCACAATTTTCTGCCCGGACTGAGCCTGTGGGACGCGGCGGACGACTTCACCACCCCCGCCGATCCTTGCAAGGCCCAGCCGCTGGGCGCCGAGAAGCCCACCGCCGCCTGCAAGGCCTTCCTCGACGGCAGCGAAAAGGCTACCGCGCAGTGGGAGCAGGAGCGCCGCTTCCGCGCCTTCGAAGCGAAGTTCTGAGCCGTACGCCCCTGGCTTGTAGCGAATTAGCGCGTGTATTCGGGTGGAGTCTGCTCTCCACCCAACGGCTGAGGACAAACGCGACCTCCTGAAGTAGCTTGGGCATACTCCTTTGCAAATGGGCCGCACATCCCATTTGCTTGCGAGGCCAAACTCTGGAGGTCCCATGAAAAACACACAGATAAGCCTGCTCTTGCTGACTGTTGCCGGAATCGCACTTGCCGGCGGCAGGGCACAGGCACAGGGGTGCGTCGCCGCCCACACCAATCAGCGCGTTCTCGACGAACTGGTCGCCACCGACCCCGTGGCGCCCGCTGGGGGATCATGGATCCACAACCTCACGGTGGACATCGGCTACCGGGTTTTCAACTCCAACAAATATTTCCAGGGCAGCAAGGAGATCGCGCGGGCAACGGCGGTGCGCAACCATCAGAATATTTTTGACATCGGCCTGGAATATCGCCTGAACCCACGCTGGAGCCTGCTTGCGGATGTACCCGTCTACAACGGCACGCGCAACCAGATCTATCCTCCCGTCGGCGTCTTCCAGGTGAGCGGCCTGGGCGATGTTACGGTCGGCGCGCAGCGGTGGCTCTTCCGTCCTCCCACGGAGAACGGCGGCAACGTGGCGGTCAGCGCCTCAGTCAAGCTGCCCACGGGCATTGACGACGCCACCGGATCGGGCCTGTACAAGGGGCAGACGATCAAGGCCACGGCCGACCAGTCCATGCAGCCCGGCGATGGGTCCTGGGGCTTCAACGTGGCGACGCAGGCCTATAAGTCGCTGTGGCGGCGCGCCTCGGCCTACGGGCAGGGGAGTTACTTGTTCAACCCGCGGGACACCAACGGCGTGGCCACCTTCCGCAGCCAGGCGGGGCAAGGCACGATGTCTGTGACGGACCAGTATCTGTATCGCGGCGGCATCTCGCAAGGCGGCGTTCCCAAGATCAGGGGACTGGCGATGAGTATCGGCGTGCGCGGCGAGGGCGTGCCGGTGCGCGACCTGCTGGGCGACAGCGACGGGTTCCGGCGGCCGGGGTCGATCGTCTCCGTCGATCCGGGTTTCATGTGGAACTACAAGCGCGACACCATCTCAGTGAACGGGCCGTGGGCCATTTATCGCGACCGGCCGCCCAGCGTGCCTGAGATTCGGAATCATACCGTCAACGGCGATGCGTTCTTTGCGGACTACACGGTGATCGCCAGCGTTTCGCATCATTTCTAGAGCAGAAAAGCGGAGTGAGCGCCGGGGATAAAGCCCTGCTCCTGGCGCGATCCATTCATAGGCCTTCAGGCCCATGTCCCCTCTGGAGTCAAAGGAAAGAGCCGCAGCCCCTCCCAGACTGCGGCTCTTTTGTGTGTGCGTGCGCATGGAAATACATATACAGTTATATATATATTTTGTTGACAGGTAGTATATCGATATACGTATAATCGTGTTTGCGACCGTTTCTTCCCAGTCATGCACCGGCCCGGCCGGTCCACAGGGTATGAAACTGAGTGCCCCATCCTCGCCACGCTCTTGTTTTTGTGGCTAGGGTGGGCTCGCATGCACTCTGCAATCGTCCTTTTTTGTTGACCTCGATTTTGTCTCAAGTTAGAGGAGAGAAATTCCATGCCCGTAGCTGCCCGGAAGATTACCGCCAGTCGCCCTCGCAAAGAGCGTCTTCTCGTCGAATTCCCTGAAAGCCTCTTGAAGCGCGCCGATGAGGCCGCCCGCGAGTTGAATAAGAACCGAAGCGAATTGATCCGAACCGCCGTCGAACAGTTTTTGCAGGGGATGGCCACCAAGCGCTTGGAACTGGAACTGGCCGCGGCCTATACCGCCAACGCGCAAAGGAACGTGGAACTGGCGGAAGAATTCACCCACGTGGATCGCGAGGGGTTCTGATGGCCGGCAAGCCCTTTCGCGGCATGGTTGTCGAGGTCTCGCTCGATCCTGTCATCGGCCATGAGCAAGGCAGATCGCGGCTCTGCGTCGTAATCCAGAACGACGTTGGCAATCGCTTTTCCTCGACCACCATCGTTGTCCCCCTCACCGATGCGGCGCACATCAAGGCGCCTTCTCCGATCTATGTGCTGGTGAAACAGGGCGAAGGTGGAACGACCAAGGATAGTTACATCCTCTGCGATCAGATTCGCACCGTAGATCAGCGCCGGTTCCGCAGTGTCTTTGGCACGCTTTCTCCAGAAACCATGGCCAGCGTCGAGGCCGCACTCCTGGTCAGTCTTGGCCTGCCCGGCGCAACGTTCAAGCGCACCACGTGAAATCGATTGAAGCCAAGGGAAGCTTTTGAATAAGCCCTGTTTTGAAAGAGCACGGCTTTAGCTACGGCAAGTGCTGATGTTTTGAAAGGGCACGGCTTCAGCCGTGCCGCTAGAATTCGCATAATCAACGCGGGCTTTAGCCCCTGCGGGATGGTTTTCTGGTACCCGGCACTTGTTCGGAGGTACCGAAGGCCCTGCGCAAACTCCGCCACCCATCCCGCAGCCGCAAGCTGAAAGCCTCGCAATTCCCGACTTGAAGCTCAGTTGGACTTAGGGGACGGATGCGGAGATGCGGTATCTGCCGCGGCAGCAGCGTGTAGCGGAATTTCGAGCGTTCCCGCTTTTCCCGTGTTCCAGTCGTAGAGCCCTGCTGCCAAGTAGACATCCGTTTTGGCGGGCACGTCGATCTCAAGATGCGCAGGGATGCCCGAGCGCTCAATGGCGGCGTAGGTTTGGGCGCTCAGATTCATCACCTGCGTACCGCCTGTCCAATTCAATGCTTGGCCGTCGCGGCCGAAGGCCAACAACTCAACCTGAATCTTGCCACTGTGGGTACCTTGTGGAGTCGGCGCAAGTTTTAAGTCGGTCCAACGGATCATGAAGTCCGCGCTGTATCGCGTGACCGGCCCAGTCAGCTTTGTGTTCTTCCCGGCGCGGGGGTCCGTGGCTGCTGGTTGCGGTACAACAGGCACAATGCGAACGCCGAAAAGTATCTGCGTGGCGCCAGGCATGCCGTGCTTCATCAGTGGATGCAGCGGATTGGATTCCAGCGCGGACTCCCCTCTCACTGTGTCATCTGCGTTATAACCTTGTCGGTAGGCCAGCTTATACTGGCCCTCGGCGAGTTTGACTTCGATATGCCGGAATTGTCCATCCAACTTCTTGTTAGTCGGCGTATAAATCAGCGTGTAGTAGTGCGCGCCATCCTGAATTGCTTGTTCCATCGCGACGTTCAGGTCGTTGGTGTTGAAGAACGGCTTCCCGCCGGTAGTGGCTGCCAGTTGTTCCATGGACGTGATCGTATCCGCTCGCCTACTGGCTTCGAATCTGTATTCGGCCATGGGACTTCCCTCGGGTATGGTGTCCGACCCGCCTCCTGAGTTGCCCACATGCGCTGGTCCCAGCGGACTGTAGCCAGTACCTGCGCTGTCGGCATCGATTACGTGTTCGGTCATCACCCCTTGAGCGCCCACGGGGTAAACCGCGACCCTTGCCAGCGTCAGTAAATCGGCTGTCTTCTTCATCTGGCTGAGGTGTACCCGTAACGCGGTATTCTCATCCTTCTGGCCGTAGGTTGGAAAGATGCTTACCGGGAACGAACTCGAAAACCAGATCAGGTTCTTCCGCCCCGGCACGCCTCCCAGGTAGCGGGCCAGATAATCCAGGGCCTCCAGCGTCATGGCTATGCGGTTCCCTAACTGTATCTCGTCGTACTTTTCCTGCGCTTCCAAGATCGCCTCAATGGCCATTGAGGATCCCAAGCCAGAAGCACCGGACTGCATCATCATGCTAGTCAGTTGGGCGCTTTCCATATCGTCCTGCGGCAACCGCAATGACCAGTCTCTCTCCGGCGAAGCATTTCTTCGGGAGTTGATCGCAGCCAGCAGTAGAGAACTATCCGAGGTGAACCCTTGCACAAAGCGCAGTTCCGAACCCAGCATAAAAATAGCCACCCGTGTGCCGGGCGCCATCTTCTCAAAGAACTCTTTGATCTGCTTATGGACATATACCTGATCCTGCTGGGACGTATTCAGGCTATCGAGCAGCACGACATTGACTGAATCGCTTTGCGGAACTGGCGGGACATCGGTGTAGACATTGGCAGGCATCGCCGGCATCTGCGGAATTGCCCCTGGCGGCAAAATTCGTGCCGCGTGTTCTTCAAAGAAATCAATTGTCTGTGGCTTGCCGTCTTCCTTGATTCGGAAGTTCTGTTGGGGCAGGGCATTCACCGGTTCGCCTTTGCCATTGGTTACGACAACATCAACCACCACGGCGCGCGCGTTGGCCTTAAACACAGGCTGCGGTTCCTGCTTTTGAAGATTGCTCTGTGCACAAAGTGGAGTAGAACAAGAAATGATAAGAGCAAGCGAGATAAGATCTGAATAATTCAGGCGCATACTTCCCTCCATGAATCAGTGAGCCGCAATTGCTCGACTTTTAAGTCGTAGCCATTCTAACTCCATAACTTATGAATGGACACTGCCATATTATCAACTTCGCCTATCGATAAATGGCCTACATCATGTGCGGATAACTATAGCGCGCTTTTGGGCTACGATATCGCCCAAAGGCTATTATGTGTGCTAGTGCTTTAGTTACTCCCTGTTTTTAAGAACATCCACCAAGGTCGTGCTTGGCGAATCGATTGAGATCGCAGAAGCGGCTAGGTCTCTGACCGCTTGATTTTGTACTACGCTCGGGTGCCCCCGGTCTCGATTTTGAGACCGGGGAAAGCATGAACTCAATGGAACTTCTTCATCCGGTCGGAGACCTGGTGGTCCACCTATCCCATTCGATTGCTCGCTATTCAAGCCAAACTCAGGTGCCCCCTTGCGGAAGATTTCCCCTCGCAAGCGCACAATCATCGCAGGGACTGGATCGACCCAGTCTGTTAGGGAGGTGCCCGGTCCGTACCCCCTGAGAGCGGCACCCCCTGTACCTTTGAACACACCTGCTGCAATGTGTTAAGCAGTAGGGACTCGGCCGCCCGCCGGGAGCGCCAACGACCCCCTGCGCCAAGCGAGCACCTGGGGTGGACCTGCGCCCCGGCGTGG
>Ga0224531_1001286_pt1 | contig 11196 bp, 11 predicted proteins | sample CBST100metaG_FD_179876 | JGI IMG/M metagenome (GOLD analysis project Ga0224531, IMG submission 179876) | Peat soil microbial communities from Stordalen Mire, Sweden - C.B.S.T100 | ecosystem: Environmental > Terrestrial > Soil > Wetlands > Peat | place: Sweden: Norrbotten County, Stordalen Mire... | reverse complement strand
GATATACATTGATTTACAAATTCATTTTGATAAAGAGTGAAGAAGAGGAGAAGAAAAAAGAAGTTGACTTTATGTCAAATCTGACATATAATATAAACGTGAACAATAAACCGATAGTTTGGCTACAAGGTGAGGTGAAAACTCCGCCGTTTTCGGAAAATGCTCGTATCGAAGCAGGTGTCCTATTAAGACGGCTTCAGATTGGAGACATTCTCAGTCTTCCTCATTCTCGTCCAATGCCATGAACTTCGAATTCCGGACGAGAGCCATAACTGGCGGATCATTTATCGAGTGGACGAAGATGCGGTCATCATATTGAACGTGTTCGAGAAAAAGACAAACCAGACGCCAGAACGCGTCATCAAAAACTGCCAACGCCGTATTCGGTTTTATGACGAGGATTAGAGAAAAGAAAATGAACGAAGCAAAAAAAGCTCGATTGGAAAAAGCGGGATTTAAAGTGGGAACAGTGGCGGAATTTTTAGGACTGTCTCGAGAAGAAGAAGCCATTGTGGAATTCAAACTGAGATTGAGCGCTCTTCTTCGCGCCCGACGAGAGGCTCAGCAGATTTCCCAAACCGCCTTTGCAAAAAAGATAGGTTCAAGTCAGTCCCGGGTCGCAAAAATGGAAACTGGTGATCCTTCGGTATCGATCGATCTGCTCATTCGCGCAATCTTCGCAACGGGAGCTACTACAACAGATTTAGCAAACGAACTCACTGTACAAGCAGCCTAATTAAAACGAACACGACAAACTCTGCGCTAAAGGAGATCCTGCATATAATGAGCAATCAAAACAATTTGAATATGACTTCAACAACGCCGCCTGTAAGTGGCAATAGTATTGCACCTGGATACAGACAAGCAGATTTCAGTTCAAAATCACGCGTAGAAAGATGGTTTTTTACGCCTATAGAAAAACTAAAAAGTAAAGATGATGGTTTTGCCATTTTAATATTGCTTTTTCCATTGTATGAAAAATATTTAAAAGTTTCTTCACAAACCCCCGATGAAATACAATTTAGCAATGGGAATAAGGTTTTTGAGATCATAGGAAAAGATTTAGGAGTATCAAAAGAAATCGCTTATGTAGTCTGGCAACATTTTAGAAATGGATTGCTTCACCACGCCATGATAAAAGAATCGACTGAGTATAGTTTTCATTTATGTCAAAACGGAGAAGCAATACACATTTGTGACGTTAAAAAAGAAATTGGTAAAAAAGAAATTGGTGTTAACCCCTTTAAAATGCGTGAGATTTTATTGAAAAAATTAAAAAGTAATATGGATATATGGCAAAACGACAGTCTCTATAAACTTGCCTATGAGTATGAGCCAGATAAATAAAGAGTTGTTAAAATGTGGAGGATCAGATGGAATATGGCTGCGAACTGGTTAAAATACTACAAAAACATCTGAATGAAAAAGAAAATACTACAAAATATCATAATTTTCGATTTCACTATACTTCATTGGATACGGCTCTAAATATTATTGGATCTCAAACTCTTAGGGCTACTTCTAGCTTTTACCTAAACGACCCAATCGAAGTAAAATTTGGTATTAAACGAGTTCTTCGCTATTTGTCGCGACGAAAATACAATCTCCAAAAATGTTTATTCGAAAGCTGGTCAAGCATTAACACTGAGATTTTTGTTCACTCAGGTACATTTATAGGAGATTCGCTTGACCATTGGACACGATATGGCGACGATGGCAACGGCCTCGCACTTGGATTTTCTTCTGATATGTCCAGCTACCATGCTCCCAATGGTTTTACTTTGCTGAATGGTCCGGTCCTTTATGGATATGAAATCAATAAACTTATTGACGCAATGTTAAGTGGCATTTATCTACGGCCAGAAGATGTCGGTGAGATGCATGTGGCATTTTGGGCTTTAATAACAGCCTGTTTTTTCTCGAAACCATACGACTGGAAAATCGAAAAAGAATCTCGAATATTAGCATTAAGTTATCCTACAACGACATTCATAAGCCCGAGTTCCAAAAGCTTTAAAAACGGGAAGAGCGGTCCTTATGTTGAGATTCCGCCTGTAATTACAGATGCTGTGCCAAATACATCAGATCTAAGATCCTATCTATCAGAGCATATCCCGTTCCATGAATTTACTACTGTTCTGGAACCAAAAGAAAGATTGCAAAAGGTTGTTAATAGATCAGAGAAAGAGCTATTACCTCTAAAACGGATATATGTTGGTCCTGCTAATTGTGATTTGAGTGTTCCAAAAACAGCAGATCAGGGATTTATTTCAATGAAAAATAAAATCACTGAACACCTGCATAATCATAATTACAGAGTAAAAGACAAGAAAAATCCCGACGGCGTCGAAATATTGCGATCAAAAGTCTACTACAGATCAAAATCCTACAAAAACTATTAATTTTTTCTCACACCTTCACCCCCTCCGAAATCACCCGGCGTCCTCTTTGCGCTCGCCGCTCCTCGCCGGGAACGGGAGCATGGATCGGCTCGGGACGCGGCATAGGCTTGTGCGGGCGGCCGTTTGGCCAGAGCAGGTTTTCGAGGTAGTCCCAGTGTTCGGAGCGGTATCGATCAATGTTCAGCAAGGACGCGGCCGCGCGGGCGTAGATGAAGACGTCAAGCGCTTCGTTGCGCGGGCGGATTTTCTTCCAGGAGCGCACCTGTTTTTTCGTCAGTTTGGTTTCGGTGACAATCAACTGTTCGGAGCAGAGTTGGCGGAAGAATTCTTCGTCAAGCTGCGGGAAGTGGCAAAATCCCGGCGGCGGCGTTAGGCCCGGCTCGGGCGGCAGGAGATTCAGCCAGCCGTAAAGCTCCTGTTTTATGAGCGAGACGCCGACGCGGTAGAGTTTGAGCGCGCCGCGTTTGCGTTTGCCTTGTTGGTAAACATCCACCGCGCGCGGCTGACTAAAGAGGATCGGCAGGCTATCCTCGCCTTTGATCGGCATGACGCGGCCATCCTGAAACTGGCGCGACCAGTTGTAGACGACCTGCGTATTGAATCCTGTGTCGATTCCGAGGCAGCGGATATGCAGCGTCGCGCCGCTTTCGTGCTCGAAGCCTTGCAGCATCAGCGACTGAACTCCACGGTAAGCATCGCTGTCGATATTGCTCGTGTCACCTTCGAAAGTCTGATAATCGACCACCCAGTTTTCCTTGTCACGTCCCCACGCAATCACGATGCATTCGATGCGGTCTTTCTGCACATCCGCGCCCGCAGTCAGGAAGAGGCCGCCTTCAGGAATACTGCCAAGCGCGTACTCTTCCCGGCGCGCATAGAGCTTTTCCCACGCGGGCAGGTCGGCCGTTTCGAGATACGGAAGGCCAAGAACCGTGTTGAAAAACTCGCGCCGCCTCTGGGGATCGTAGCGATCCTCCGCCCACTTGCTCGCGATTTCGCCCCACGAAAACATGCCGACCGGCGAGTAGAGCGACGACAGATGAAATCCCGCGACCTTGCCCGTATGCTCCTGCGCTTCAGGACGCCAAACGCCGCGCGCGAGCATCTCCGTTTTCTGGTGATTTTCGATCCTCTTTCCGCACTGGCCACATTTGTAATACGCAAGATCGGGGCGCCCTTTTGGCCAGTCGAGACCGGAAAAAGCGAGAGTCTGATACGCTCCGCAATGTGGACACGGGACATAATAGCGCCGCTTGTCGCTCTCCTCGAACGCCTTCTCAATGCGACTGTTCCCCGCGACTGTCGGAGTCGAAACGATGTAGATTTTCTTGCGTCCCGAGAATGTCCTCGTTCGCGCAATCGCAAGTCCGACCGGGTCGCCTTGCTGATTGACATTGCCAGGGTATTCGTCGACTTCATCGAGCATGAGGTAGCAGACGGGCTTCGAGCGAAGGTCTGCCGAGCTGTTCGATGCGGCAAGAGTGAGGTGCCCCCCGACAAACTGTTTGAGGAAAAGGTTGTTCGCTCCGTCGCGCGTCCCATGCTGCGTGTAGATTTTGGCGGCGACACTGGGGCAGTCCTCGATCATCGGCTCAACTCGGATTCGAACGTTATCTTTGATATTTTGGATCGTCGGCCAAACAATCATGGTCGGACGCGGCGCGATATCGATAATATAGCCGAGCCAGTTGATCCCGGCCTCAGTCGCTCCGATTTGCGCGCCTTTCATAAAGACGACAATTTCGTAAGGCGACGATGCGCTGAGCGCGTCCATGATCTCGCGCAAATACGGAGTTCGCTCGGTTCGCCACGCGCCAGGCTCGCCCGACGATTTACTCGACAAAATCCGAAAGCGATCCGCCCACTGCGAAACGGTGAGCGAGAAATTGGGACGAAAACCGGCGCAGCCGACCGACGCGATCCATGCATCAATTTCATCGTCGGTCGCAAGCTGTTTTTGCGGCCTACCGGAACTCGCCGAGCGCCTTGGCATCATGAAGATTTTCTAAAACCTGACGTGATTCCTTATCCCATTCGCGCCGGACAATTTTATCGACCTTTTCGGAGCTGATCGCGTCGGCGGCTTTTCTGGCGTCGGCCTCGGAAAACACGCTTTTGAGCGACGCTTCGACAAGCTCCATGAGATTCGATGTCACGCTCGCAGCGACGCGGTCCGGGATATTCAAAATCTGATCGCGCGAATCGCGGCAAAATCGAAACAACGCCGCCTCGACCTGCTCCTTCTCCACCAGTTTTCCAGCCTCCCGCTCATAGGCGAGCTTGCGCATCTTCGCGACATAAGCGGCATTTGCGAGTTTGGCTTTTGCAAGATTTGAAAGCACGGGATCACCCGGCGAACCGCTGCTAATCTCCTCCGCCTGAGCCGCGCGAATCGCTTTCGACTCAGAATCGCGCACTTTAGAAAGATCGCGGTTCGCCTCCCAAGCAATCGATTGCGTGCTCCAGTCAATGCTTTTACCGCCACCCGCACGCGCAATCCGCCCTGAGTCCAGCGCGTGCTGAACGGCTCCGATGGCGACGCCCTTTCGCCGTGCGAATTCGCGAAGTGAGATAAAATCAGACATAGTAAAATATTTAGTACAACGCAAAATTGGGATCTTGGCCACTACTTCTTAGATCAGCTTCTTTCAAATATGTCTCCGATAATATTTTTTGTTCGCCTAAGAGATCTGTACGTTTTGATATCTCTTTAACTCTATCAGTTAAGGTCTTTAATTCAATATAATCTTTAAAAAATATCGGATCAAGTCGATATTTGAATTTCGGGGTAGTTCTATAATCTATCGTATCTTCACGCGTCTTTGTCATAAATAATTCGAGTACTTTTAGAAGATCTTCATCGTTTTGCATCTTTTCTTGAAACCACTTCTGAACCTTATCTTCGTGTTGCCAAGTCTTCCATCGTGCAAGCAACAGCGGTAATTGTGGGTGAGATACTAAAGCCCCATCATTAGCAGCTTCTTCAATGCGTTTTAGAATGATCTCACCCAACTCGCTGAGAGCTTCAGAAGGAATAATCTGTTCTGATATTTGTTTTGTTTCAATTTTTTCTTTTTCGCGTTCAAAAATAGAAATAATATAAGAAACGAATCCTAGACTTTCTCCGCTTTTTGCGACATCTTTAAGAATATCTAGCCGATCTTTAGGAGCTATTCTTTTCAGAAGCTTGTTGATAACTCTAAGAATATAGACTTGAATATGAATTTCAAAAGGTCCCGGATCAAGATTCTTTTCCTCGAATATCAAGCTATCCGCTGAATTGACAAAACCATGTATAGCCTCGGAAATATAATCTTTAGGAATTCGATCTTCGGCATAATCTTCAATGCGTTCGATAAGATTCTTTATTCTAATAATGTTGTATTTACTTGATTTGGTTTTATGCAATAGAAAGTCTCGAATTGATGACCGATCCTTCATTAATTCAATTGCATTATTTATTTCTTGAATTTCGATGGCTTCTACTGGTAAAGTCAATCGAAAATATCTGTCGAAAAATTCATCGCAACATATACGAAGCTCCAATCTATGATTACGCCTGTTTTCCCAATATTTTATATCCACATCTAATATACTATCGAGCCTTGGAAATAAATATGCGATCAGATATCTAACATGTTTTCCTACTTCATTGTTTAGGTTTTCAGTCCAAGAATTATGAAACTTTGAAAAATCAACTTCTGTATGATTAGCCGAAATAACGGTCGTCTCGACAAAATAATCCGAATTATTTCTTAAAAGATCGTAAATATCTGGAAAATATAATCTCAAGACCTCTACGGCAATAAAGTCAATTGTGTTAACATCATTTTTTATTGATGGATATGTTATAGATAAAACGTTCAGAAGTCTAATTATATCGCGGGGAGTTCGGATAAAATAATCAATACTATCAAGATATACATTTGTCCAACGATCTTGATCAAATGTACTTGAAGTAGTGTCCTTAAGCAATATATCAAGTTTTTCTAAGAATAAGCTATGCAATTTGTTTTTATCAGGAGTAGGGAGTTCGAAAGGAGCTTGAATAATTTTTTGTAAATATTCAGACCCTTTTCCTTCAACTCCTTGTATTCCATTTAAACATCGCTCAACAACTTCTCGGTCAAATGCAAGAAGATATATAACATTCGGAAAATCCGCAACAGTTTTAACTACTTTAAAAATTTGTCGCATTTCTTCTGTTGTTAATCGATCAATATCGTCAATAATAAATAATATTTTTAATTTTGATTTTTTTAGTTTTTCTTCCGCATCTTTTTTTAGTCGTTGCAAATCTTTTGGAGAAGCCTTTAATAATCCAGCTATTTTATTACCAATAAATAAGGCTGGATGGAGTTTATCCAATTGTGTAGCTGAAATAGCCTTGGAGAATGAGGATAATGCGTTTATTGCAGCTCTATCTTCTTCCTGAAGATCAAATCCAACCTTAATATTTAAACAATTAAAAAAAGTTCGTAATAATCCCTCCTCCCCACTATAAAACCACGGATCGAAGCGCAACACAATTGTCTTAATATTTTCTTTACGCTTTATTGTTGAGTTTTCTATATAGTGTTGAACAAAGTTTACAAGAGTACTCTTTCCAAGGCCCCAAGAGCCGTATATTGCAGTAACAAAGCCATCTTGACAGGGCATATTGACTAGGCTTTTAGCTAGTTCTTCAGCGAAGTGAGCGTAATCTAGCTTGTCGGCCTCTGGATTTTCGAGAGCCTTGTCTGTAGAAAATAAATCTAATGTACTCATAATAATTATTATATCACGATTTTTGTAAGATTGTATCCGATATTAATACCTTGTAAATATCGTAATTTTCTACAAGACTTTCAATATTTCGCTCTACTCAACATTGCTGTATTTAACCTCCGTAATCGTCTTATATCCCTCGATCGCCCCGCCCAGCATCAGCAAATCCGGCCGATAGATCGGCGGACGCGTGAACGACGGCTCCCAAGTCGCGCATCCTTTCGCTTGCGGAATTCGAACGATGCGTCCTTCCGAAAGATCAGAGAGCACACGAACAAAAAGCCGGACTCCGAGCGGAAAAAGATCGCGTCGCCAGAGCTCTTCGGGCGTATCACCTGGCTGGATAAAAACGTGAGACTGCGCGGCAATTGGCCCAGCATCGACATTGTCGGTGAGCCAGTAGACCGAGCCGCCGGTCACCTTATCGCCCGCGTGGATCGCCCATCGAATCGCATCCCGGCCGCGATGCAGCGGCAAGAGCGACGGATGATAGCCGATGGCCCCGAGTTTCGCGCGAAGGCGAGTCTTGCGGCTGATGAAGTCATGCGAGTGGGCGCAGATTATGAGGTCGACGTCTTCAGGAAGCGTATTCGCTTTGAGAGAGCCGCTCGGAAGCCACAAAACGCCGTCATCCTCGGCGGCAGCTCTGAGGCGATCTCGATATTTGCCGCTGGAGTTCAAAACCGGCGCGCAAACACCCGCAATTTCGTCGCCTCGCGCCTTAACCATTCGGTAAACGGTCTCGCCGAACGCTTTTTGCCCCGCGATAAATAGCATCAAAACCACTCGTCCTCCGTGTAAAGCTCTGCGATTGTCGGTTTCGAGAGACCAAGTCCGACCAAGAGCGCCCGAATGTGGTGATTGCGCCGAAAATCCGCGAGAGCTTTTCGATTAATCTTCATCCTACGCCGCCTTTCCCAGGTATTTAAAGCCCTGAACCGCTCGAAAATGTCCGCCGTATCCGGTCCCCGTGTTGTGTTCGCCATGGCGTCGGTTGGATTTATGCATCGTTCGCGCTGAATTGCCTTTGTTGCCGCCATAAAGGTTGGCGGAAACTTGAATCCAAAGCGGACTTCGCCGAAGTGTTGCCGCGAGCCCCGGATGCGATGTGTGAAACAGCGTCGGCAATGGCCGATGCCATTTGTTTTCGCCGTCAAGATAGCGCTGGCAGATCGCGTTCAGGAAGCGCATCCCGACTCCCGCGCCTTGCCATTCGGGCATTGTCACCAAGCGGCAGGCCCGAACGCAGCCGATATCGAGACGCGGTGACACTGCGAGATGCGTTACGAGCTCGCCGTCGACGGTCCCGACATAACAAGTCGCCGCGATCATATGCGGAAGCTTCAAATAGTGATGCGGCTCAAAAAGAGGCCAGTAACGCCAGTCGCCCTCGAAAATGTCGAGGTTGAAATGCGGGCGTCGCCAAAGGCGCCTCCCGGCGAACTTGCCCGTGGCCGTATCGAAAACCCAGTCGGGCTCAAGCCAGTCCACGATATCGTAATGGCAGCTGAGCAGCACGGCTTTTCCGCCGGTCCGCTTCCATGCCTTGCTAAACGCCAGCGCGCCTATCTTTGCAATCTGTCGATCCACGACCGATGTAAACTCATCGATGACGATCCGCTCTGGAGCCTCCGCGATAATGCGCGCAAGGTCTGCCCGAAACTTCTCGCCATTGGAAAGCACATGATAGGGACGAAGCCAAGACGGCACGTCGCCGAGACCAACCGCTGCTAAGGCAGCCGTGACATCATCGAACGATCCACCCGGCGCGATGGCTTCCACTATCGGCGCATCGTTCGGCCAGCCTGACGGTTCGTAAAGTAAAGAATCGTCGCCGAAAATCTTCTTCCCGAGCGACGTCTTCCCGCTGCCGGATGGTCCGACCACGAGGCCGATTTTCCAATCATCGTCATCGATATCGAGGTCAAAAACGCGGTCGAAGTTGCAGCCGGATTCTGCGTTGAAAAGGCTCTTCACCCGCGCCGCGCGGTAGCTCGAAAAGTCGCTGCAGTTGTTGTGTATACACGCTTTCATACGCTCACCACCTTGACCGTATACCCAGCGTCGTGAAGCTCCGTGTATACGCGTTCCTGCTCGGATTCGCTCTCGCACATGACGATCACGCCGTACTGCGATTTGTAGTCCATTTCCTTTTGCCGCTCGGCGCCATCGGCGCTCTTATTTTCGGTTAATCCCGCGATGATTTCGTCCAAGTCATCGCCATCGTAAGCGGTCCCTTCGAGCGCTAAATCGGTCGTTGCCAGATCCGATAAAAGCTCCGCGAGCGCGCTTTGATCGTCCTTGCCAAGACGTGTCGTTCGGTTGTCCGCGAGCATGATTCGAAGGGCTCGGTCATCGTCCACATCCACCCAAATAACGGGAATTTCTCGCAAATTCGCATCTCTCGCCGCCATGAACCGATGATTTCCCGCGAGCACATACCCGGTGGATTTCTGCGCGACCACCGCGCCGTAAAAACCGTTCGCGCCAATGCTCGATTCAATCGCCTTCAGGTCGCCCTGGTTGACATTGCGCGGGTGAACTTTCAGCTTCTCGCACGGCGTGATTTCGTACGCTTCATTGATCAGTTTCGCCGCTGTTTTCTTCGCCATCACTTGCTCCTTTCCCGTTTTGCGTATACACTTTTAAATGGGTGTATACGCAAAACTTTTTGTATACGCAAATTCCATCTTCGCGAGTATTTTTCGCTTTAAATCTACAATATTCAGGTCACTATGAATGCGAAGTGTATACCCGTATACGCAAATTTTTTATGACGCGCTAAAAACAAATCGGGAGCGTGCGGACACCCGCTTTTTTCAGGCCGGGATAGTACCTACTGGGCTCCGGTCCCCTCCGCCCGAATTGCACTCCCCCGCCCTACCGAAGAGCGCGGCGGAGCGCGTTGTACGCCTCGGCCTCGACGCGCGTGGCAAATGTCATCTCCACAGGATGCGTCAGCCAATGCGTCGCTTTGAGATGAATCGAGCCGCGATGAAAGCGATAGAGCAGCTTGAGCTTTTCTTTGCGCTTGCCTCGCGCCTGCTCGTATTCTCTCGACCGTACATACAAACCGACGCGTCCGTTCTTCATCGCAAGGAACGGCTTCTCTTTCCTCCGCGCTCCGTTTTTAGAGCCGCGCTTTCGTCCGCCCATCGGGATTTGAACGCTCCCTTTCAATAGCCGCCCTGGCCACTGACTGCGTTTGATCAGCGAGCGAATATTCGGCCTAATCGCAAACGGCAGCGAGAACGATTTCCCCGTTTTCGTCCTCGCGCCGCCTTCCTCCTGATCGACCATCCACTTATCGAGCGAGCCCACCAGCGCAGAACATTTCGGCCAGTCGCTCTTCTCAGCGCGTTGATACTGAATGCCGGTCAGAGTCCTTCGATTTCGCAAGATAAATTCGTTCGGCAGCTGCTTCTTAATCGTCTTTACCGACTCTTTTGCGAGCGTGGTCAACGTCAGCGCAGTTGCGTATGGAATCTGCTTGTCAATTTCATGTTTCAAATCAATTATTTCACTGATTTTGACGAATATCTTTAATGAAAGCATTTAATCGCATTATACAACGAGTTCAAGCAGAAGTAAAGACGAAAGGCAAGCGCGATCGAGGTTTTCAAGCAAGGCGACAAGAACAGAGAGAAAAGAAAACAGAAGAATAAATTAAAAATAGATCAAAAATCAATTGAAATTCATTTCAAGTAAATGGTAATCTAATGATAGAAAACAATCAAAAAACGAGGTTTTTAATCATGAGGAGAGGAAAATTCATTTAGCTCGTTGACAAAGCGGAGTACTGGAAAGTGGCCGAGTGGGACGAAGAGGCAATCGACCAATTGTTCATGCCGGGAGGAGATTCGTCAACCCCGATTTGGCGCAGGACAAAAGGCGAATATCGCATCACGCCAGTGCAGCTTCGAGAGTTCGCAGCCAGGCTCTGCGAATACGGCTACACCGTCGTTCTTATTCCCGAGCCGATCTATCGGCCTTTTAATTAAAAGAAATTTTATCGACTGTCATGAAT
>Ga0224531_1001284_pt1 | contig 11200 bp, 5 predicted proteins | sample CBST100metaG_FD_179876 | JGI IMG/M metagenome (GOLD analysis project Ga0224531, IMG submission 179876) | Peat soil microbial communities from Stordalen Mire, Sweden - C.B.S.T100 | ecosystem: Environmental > Terrestrial > Soil > Wetlands > Peat | place: Sweden: Norrbotten County, Stordalen Mire... | reverse complement strand
AAACACCGTGTCGCGGTAAAATCGTTCAAGCGAAGGGCCTTTCCAATGCTATAAGTGCTGTTTCGTCAACACATTTTTAGCACAGAAGTCCTTCGCTTTTTATGCCTTCATGCATAATCCGGGTTAGAGCATTTTCGGAAATGGTGTAGACCCAAAATTCATTGGTATCCCACCCTTTCCGCAGAAAAAAGCGGAAAGGATGGGGCACGGAAGTCTACAGCAAAAGCAAAAATGCTCTAAGTTCCGCACCATGTCTCTCGGTGCTGAGAAATGGAATGCTAGAGCGAAACCAGAGTAACTATATCCTGTTGAGTATTGTGTAAGGTCGCCGCTCCCTGAGGGTCGCGTCGACTTGAACGCTGCGGCCTCGGGATACATCAACTCTGGTTTCGCTGTAATATCGTGCGTACGAAAGGGCCTGACAGCGTGGTGTTATATGCGACCCACGATCCGCGGATTCCGTATCTTGGATGCACAACGTATACAAGAATATCTACAGTCGGAAGAGCGAATTCAGTCTTACACCCAAACTGCCAAACTGGGTCCGCTACCCATCTGTTCGATTTAACGGCAGATCGGGATTTTGTCGAGGGACAACTGGGCGCAAGGACACTTATCAGAGTCTCTCCGATCTGGATTTCGCAAATCGCAAATCAGGAATTTCGGATACACTTCAGCGCAGCATCGATAGCGGACCGGTTAAGAGCCTGAGTCAAACGTGCCAGGCATTATCGGGCGCATGATAAACTAGCAAATCTATTGCGCGAGGCCTACGCGCCGGACTAGGTCGTCAAAGCGCGGGTCCGAGCGCAAGGGATTGAGCAGGGGATCGACCTTGAGGTAAAGAAGGCCCACATCGCGCGCGGCATACGACTCTTCCAGCCATTTGAACGCTTCCTTTTTCTTGCCCAAGCCGGCATAGACGAGTGCAATCTCGTACCGTCCAACCCCATCTTTCCGCACATGATCTTCGAGCAGCGAGATGGTCTTCATGGCCGCGTTCATCTGTCCCGCGCGCGCATAAGCATTGCCCAAATGGCCTAGAGAATACGGACCGTCGCCCGATTTGACAAATTCACGGATTGACTCAGCGTACGCGCCTTTCTCTGCGTAGATATCACCTGTGAGGAAGTTCCAGTCCGGCAGGTTGATCTTGAGGCCTCGTACCGTCTGCGTCACCCTAAGCGCTTCATCGTACTGATGTGAGAAGTAGTAGATGAATCCCTCGGCGTGAAATGTGCTTTCAGAGACAGGATCCAGATCGACACTGCGCTGCACTTCAGCGAGGGCTTCCGGCAGGTGGCCGGTTCGGACGAGATAAAAGGCGTACTTCTCGTGGCTGGTTGCCGAATTCGGATTGAGTTCCAAGGCCCGGCGGAACTCCGTCGCTGCCGTCGGCCAGTCCCAACTCAGTGTCATCGCAGTGTTGGCGAATTCGGCATGGGCCTCCGATAAGGTGTCATCCAGTTCGATGGCCCTGATCGCTTCCGCCTTCTGCCGGGTAAATGCCTCTTCGTAGGGCATTCGTCCCGACTCGCCCATCCGGCCGTAGCAACTGGCCAATGCGGAATGCGCCTGCGCATAGTTGGGATTCTGCTTGATTGCACGATTGAAGTAGTCGACGGCGTTCTTGCAATCATCTGCCTCACGCAGCAGGATTCCGTGCAGGTACATATCCTGCGCCGCCGGGTCAATGGGGGACTCCCGGATCAGGCGCGCATGCTCCTCGGGCGTCACATTGGTGCGGATCTCCTCCGCGATCGCCTGCGCTACTTCACCCTGCAAAGCAAGCACGCTCGTCATGTCGCGGACATACGTATGGGCCCAGATGGGCCGATCGGTCCTGGCATCGATCAACTGGACGCTGATACGCACCTGGCTGCCTTCCCGTTGCACTCCTCCCTCAACCACTCCTCCGACGCCCAGCTCCCGGGCGATGTCGGGCAGTTTCTTCTTGGTGCTCTTGTAACTCATGACCGAGGTGAGTGAAATGACACGTAGCGTCGAGACTTGATCCAGATCGTTGATCAACTCTTCTGTCATTCCGTCGGCGAAATACTCCTGAGCAGGGTCGCCGGAGAGGTTTTTGAGCGGCAGGATCGCAATGGAGCGAATCTCAGTCTGAGCTTTTGAATCGCCACGCCACTTCTTAAAGCCCACGTAGCCGATTATCGCCAGGAGGGCGAGAGAGAGCACGACACCAACCCAAAAGTACAGCGCGCGGCGTGGTTTCCGCACGGGAACGAGGTACGCCGCATCGACCGGCGCCAAATGCTTCCCTGCAGATTTTTTCTGATTCTGAGCGAGGGTTTGCTCCGTGGGAGCAAGAGATGCGGCTTCGCCTTGCGGCTGGGCCGTTGTCTTCGCAGGTTCAAAGATGAACCTTGGCACATAGGACCCGCGCCGAAGTTCGATGTGGAGGGCCGGCTTGCTGTCTGTTTCAAGGTAGTACTCAGCCAGTCTCTTGCGAAGTTCAGTGGCCTTGACGCGAACCACGGAATCGTTTCCCGTGTCGTAATCCACCGGGCGGCCGAACATCTCGACCCCGATCATCCGCTCCCGCAGGTTGTCGACATCTCCATCCAAGGCGTGTTCAACGATCAGTTGTAGAAAATCCTGGGTGCGTTTGCTTCCGGCAAACGCATGGCTGGCTTTTACCTCTTCCAGGTGATGGAGAACTAGCTCAATCTGTTCTGGACTGAGTACTTCCGGTTCCCCGGCTGGATTGGCTGTCTGCATGACACGCTCAAATCTCGTTAGGTAAACCACTATATCACCGTGATAAGCACGCTTTCAACCGCGTGACAGCCTTGTTAACGAAAGCCATTAACTCATTGTTATATAAAACGTTATCATCAACAAACGGTCCAGCAAACTGTTAATAGCATTGCACGTTTGTGGCGCTGGTGCTGGAATGTGCGCGTTCTTCAAGCAGGCAGCGCCGCGCGTTCTAAAGAATCGGGAGAATGCCGGACATGGTCGAGTTTTATTGAGACAGCCGGATAGGGGTCGCCCGTCGGGGGAAACGTTTACCGGGCGCGGAATCGAACGATGCAAACAAGCGTGCTAGGATTCGCCGTGGACCGGAGGCAACATCCGGTTCCGGCGAAAACCCAAAAGTCCGGAGAGACACCGGAGAAACAAATGAAAAACGGCGAACCGCCTTTTGCTATTCAAGTACTTCCGCCAGGACGACAACGGGCACTGGCGGAGGTACTCCACAAGCAAGAAATCGTTCGCTTAGGAGGCAGAGCATGAATCAATCCGAAAAACAGGTTTTTGGCAGTGCGAGCAGGTCACTGGCATCGTGGCTCGCATTGATCGCCTTGTTCCTTCTCGGCGGGGCTTCTGCAATGGCCCAGCTCGATACGGGCGCCATCTCCGGGACCATCCTCGATCCAGCCAACAAGGTGGTTCAAGGGGCGCAGGTGAGCCTTCGCGGGACGGAGACGGGAACCGCCTACTCGACGGTCAGCTCGTCCACCGGATACTATGTTTTTCCCTCGGTCCGCACCGGAAGCTATGACATCACGGTGGCCGCAACCGGCTTCAAAACCTCGGTTCACAAAGGCGTTGTCGTAGCCATTGGCAGGACCAGCTCGCAGGACATCATTCTTGCGGTCGGCTCGGCCAATGAAACGGTCAGCGTAACGGCCGGTACGCAAACGCTGGACACTGAGACCTCCGACGTGGGCGTTTCCGTTCAACCCGAGCAGGTGGAAGATCTTCCGCTTGCGGTCACCGGCACACTGCGTTCGCTGGAAACCCTCGTATTCCTGGCACCGGGTACCACCGGATTTGGCCAGGCGAGTTCTACCGATTCGCTCAAGATCAACGGCGGCCAGGAACAAGCAACCGACTTCCTGATCGACGGCATCACCACCAACCGGCAGCAGAATGGCTCGGCCAGCTTCAGCACCATTTCTCCTTCGGTTGAGGCGGTCAATGAGTTCCATATCAGCCTCTCCGGCCTGCCTGCGGAATTGGGCAGAACCACCGGCGGCATCTCCAACTACAACACCAAGGGCGGTACCAACGACTACCACGGCTCGGTCTACGACTTCTTCAAGAACGCCGCGCTTGACGCCAATAGCTGGTTCTACAACGGCGAGATGGCGCAGCAAGGGAATACTGCGGCCGCCAAGGCGGAGTTCAAACGCCCGTATGACACCAAGAACGATTACGGCATCAACTTGGGTGGCCCTATTCGCATTCCACATCTCTACAAAGGCAAGGACAAAACCTTCTTCTTCTTCAACTGGGAGCAATTGCGTTACAACTATGGCGGTGCCCAAACCAGCATTCTTCCAACGCCGGCCGAACTCGGAGCCGACGGGCAATACTTCGACTTCTCGTCCACTTTGGGTTCGGAAATTCCAGGCACTTCCGGCGCCTGCGGACAAGGGTTCCCGCTCTACTACGGCGAAATCTTCGATCCGAAATATGAATATGTCCCGTTTAACGGTACGCCGTGCCGTTACGTTGCCTTCGGGCAAACGTACGCCGGAACCACAACCTCTGGCAACCCAACTAACAAGATTCCCATCAGCCGCGTCAGCACGGTCGCTCAGAACATCGTGAAGACGTATCTGCTGCCGCTAGCGAATCAAGAAGTCACCGGAAGCAATGCCTACAACTACATCTATCACGGCGCCGGCACTGAGGGAACGATGACTCAGACGGTGTATAGCATCCGCATCGATCATAATCTCGGAGCTAAGAGCAAAATCTGGGGATTCTGGAGTTCCAGGGAAAACACGGACTCGGGTGGCAACTCCAACTTCGCGCCGCCGATTCAAACCTGCTGCGGAACCTACGACGAGCTGGGCAAACTCTTCCGTGCCGGCTGGGACTGGACTGTGACCCCGACGATGGTCAACTCACTGACCTTTGGCGGCAACCGCTCCAACAACATCTACAGATCCAAAGCCTCTAAGATGGGCACGAATTGGGATAGCCAACTGGGCCTCAACTCAGGAGCAACCAGCGACGACTTCCCAGTCTTCCAGTTCAATGGCAACTCCTTTGGCGGCATCGGCCAGCAGGAACATAGCACGGATATCGACAACGTGGTTGCGGTGAACGACATCCTGCACTGGCAGCACGGCGCGCACAGTATCAAGGTTGGCGGCGAATGGCAGTATCACCAGTACTCCTGGATCGCTACCATCGGCGGCACATGCAGCGGCAACGCCGGCTGCATACAGACATGGGACAACCAGACCGCCTCGGACGAAAACTACTGGGGAGAGGACGGTAACTCACTCGCGGCCTTCCTTATCGGCGAGACCGGCGATATGAACGACCTTGTCGATCTGAATAAACCGCGTTGGATTACCCACTACGGCGCGATCTTTGCGCAGGACGACTGGAAGGTGCTGCCGAACCTGACAATCAATATCGGTTTCCGCTGGAGCTACGAAACGCCGCGGCATGAAGCACACGGCAATACCGCCATCTGGGATCCAACCCTTGCCGACGCGGCGGCCAGCGGCATTCCTGGCGCGCTGGTTTTTGCTGGCGTCGGCACAGGCCGCAACGGAAGCAAGAACGAAGCCTGGGGCAGCGTCTACAGGAAGGACTTCGAGCCGCGCGTTGGTTTCTCCTGGGAACCTGATTTCCTCAAACACAAGGATGTGATTCGCGGCAGCGCCGGCATCTACTATGGTCCGCTCGTCGAAGCCGATTATGGCCAGGGAACCGTCCAAGGTTTCACGCTTCAAGGGAACAGCTACACTGCCGACCCGCTCTCCGGCTGCCCGCTCGACAGTACCTCTAGCCCGGCGCAATGCACGGACAAACAGGGGAACATGCTCCCCTACGGGCTTCCGGTATTGCCCTCATCGTTCGACTTGAGTCCCAACCAATTGGACGGCAACTCCGGTCTGAGCGCCGATTATGTCGCCAAGAGCAACGGCCGCCCAGGCATGGTCGAAACCTGGACCCTGGAACTGCAACACCAGATCAACCCCCATCTCTTTGCGAACCTGGGCTATCTGGGCATGCACGCCACGCACCTGCACGCCATGCTCAACTACATGAACGATATGCCGGACAAGTACATGGCCCTGGGCGACTGGCTCAACTGGTGGGCGTATTATCCCGGACCCAAGACCGGTCCTGCCGCCGCGCTGCCCTACGCCAACTTTAGCTGCTTCGGAGCAGCAACTGCCGGCACAGTAATTCCAGGCTGCACATGGCCGATAGACGAGCCTACCTCGCAGGCCTTGCGTCCCTTCCCGCAGATCGGCTACATCAACATGGACAGCTATCTGCAAAACCTTGGCCAGTCCACCTACAATGCATTGGAAGCCAAGCTGGAGCAGCGCTTCCACAACGGCCTGAACATTATGGCCTCCTACACCTTCTCCAAGACACTCACTGATGCCGACGTCGCTCAGCCATACGAGAGCACAAACCAAAACGGCGGCGCGGTGCAGGATCCGGAAAACCTCCGGGCTGAGAAGGCCGTCAGCAGTGAGGATGTGCCCAACAACTTTGTCGTCAGCTATATCTATGAGCTGCCTATCGGCGAGGGCAAGACCTTCTTCGGCACCACGTCGAGGCCGGTCAGCGCGGTGATCTCGCACTGGAGCATCAGCGGTGTGCAGCACTACCTCAACGGACAGCCCGAGAGCATCTTTGGCGCGACGGGTATCCCCGGCAAGAACTCCAGCGTTCGCTTTAACCGCGTTTCCGGGCAGCCGGTGAAAAATTCTGCCTACACGAACCCGCTGCTCTTCAATTCAACCAGCAATGCCACGGCTTGCGCAACAGGCTACTTCAACTGCGCGGCCTTCTACGATCCCAACCTGTTTGCCAATCGCGATCCCAATGGAGTAGGGACCTCGGGCGAGGGAAATCCGTATACCTTCGGCACCATGCCCCGCAACTCCTCCGACATTCGCGGTCCGGCGTACCTCACCGAGGACTTCGGCATCTCGAAACTTATTCCCATCCACGGCAACATCAAAGCGGATTTCCGCGCTGAGATGTTCGATGCCTTCAATCGCCATATCTTCACCAGGCCGAATTCTGACCTCAACAACAGCAACGTCAGCGTAGGCCAGATCGGCGGCCTGCAAAACGGACCACGAAACGTTCAGTTTCGGCTGAAAATCACTTACTAACCGACAGCCTCCGGCCCCCCCTGTTTCAATGGGCCGGAGAATATGCAAAGCGCGGCGTCCGGTTTCGGCGCCGCGCTTTGCCGGATTTACTGTTTTTTTCGGTGTGAGTTCATTCACCAGAGAAAGAGACTTCTCATGCGTACTATCTTCCTGCAACTCGCCGCACTCACCATTTTTCTTGTGTCATCGCTCAATTGCCAGGAACCCCATGCGCTGCAACTCAGCGGCGACTATCCGATCACTCACGATCCGTCGATTGCTCGCGAGGGAAACACCTACTATGTCTTCGCTACAACCTCGCACGCCGACGAAGGGCAGTTTCCGATCCGCTGCTCGCACGATATGCTAGCTTGGAAGCTATGCGGCCACGTCTTTGATAATATCCCTGCTTGGATTCACCGCGCGAGCCCGACTACTCGTGAACTATGGGCGCCCGACATCTCTTTCTTTCAAGGCAAGTATCATCTCTACTATGCCTATTCGGCTTTTGGCGTTAACACCTCCGGCATTGCACTGGTCACGAATGAGACGCTCGATCCGCAAAGCCCGAAATACCACTGGCAGGATGAAGGACTGGTTCTGAAGTCGGCCGCAACAGACGACTATAACGCCATCGATCCGAATATCGTCTTCGACGAGAAAGGCGAGCCGTGGCTAAGTTTCGGCAGCTTCTGGAGCGGCATCAAGATGCGCCGCATCGATCCTGCCACCGGGAAAACTTCTTCCGTGGATCCTAAGCTATACTCGCTGGCGGCCCGCGCCGTGCCGGCCCTACCTGATCCGCCGAAACCGGGTTTGCCCGCTGACTGGCAGGCGATTGAGGCGCCATTCATCGTGCACCACGATGACTTCTACTATCTGTTCGTTTCGTTCGATTTGTGCTGCCGCGGCACGAAAAGCAGCTATCGCACCATGGTCGGCCGTTCGCCTGGCGTAACCGGACCTTACCTGGATGCGGAGGGCAAGCCGATGCTGCAAGGTGGCGGAACGCAACTTCTCTGGCCGAACAGCCGGTGGCTCGGTCCTGGCGGAGAGTCGATCCTGCTGCGGCCGGAGGGCGATTTGATCGTCTTCCACGCATACGACGCCGTCACCGGCAAGCCTGCCCTCCAGATCTCAACACTGACATGGAAAGACGGCTGGCCGCATGCGGTGCTTGGAACGACTGGTGAATCCAAATAGAGACCGAGCAGCCCGGGTAATGCCACACAACCCAGCAAACTGAAGCATTCATCTGCAACGGGATAGAAACAAAAGCCAAACATAGTCTTGGAGTCTGGAGGGATAAGAGATGACGGTGAAACAGGAATGGTGTCGAACAATTCACAAGAATCGCCGCGCCGGGCTGGCTTTGGTATTCGCGGCAACATTGACTGGATGCAGTGGCGGCGGCGGCGGCGGAACATCGACACCACCGCCCGTCCAAGTTGCGACGCCGGTGATCTCGCCCAGTTCAGGCTCAGTATTTACCGTAGGATCCGTGACGATTGCAGATTCGACCGCCGGCGCGACCATCTACTACACCGCCGATGGCAGCACGCCTTCTACCTCGTCCACCAAATACACCGGGGCGATCACGCTCTCCACCACCGCCGCCGAGACCATCAACGCAATCGCCGCGGCCAGCGGGGACACCAACAGTTCCGTGGCCACGGCAAGTTTCGCGTTCACGCCCGACATGGGCACCATGGTCAATGTGCAGTATCCCGTTTCCACGGTGCTCGATAGCTACCAATTCCAGATCAAAAATGCCGCTAGCGGCATGGTGCTGGGCATCGAAGGGCAGGATCAGACGGCGGGAACCATCGTAGTGCAGGAGAGCAATACCAGTTCCACTGACTCCATGTGGCACTTCATGCAGCAGGTAGATACAAGCGGCGACTACCGTGCCAACATCGAGAACATGCTGACGCACCAGGTGATTGGCCTTTCTGCCGTCCCGCCGGCCAACGGAGTGGTGCCAGCCGCGGCGCTGGCTTCAGGCGCGCAGGCGCTTCAGTACAGTAACACCGGCAACGACGATCAGAACTGGGTTCTCTATAAGTTGACAGACGGCAACTATCTTATCAAGAACCACGCTAGCGGATTGTATTTACAAGACGATGGCTCGAACACAACATCGTCAGCCACCATCGACCAGGGAACTCGGGCCTCTACCGGCGCTGGCTGCACCTGCCAGGAGTGGTCCCTGGTGAATATGAACAACTCACCCTACACCGCGCCACTTACCGTGCAAGGAACCGGCATCTACGTCCACGATCCCTACATGTTGCAGGACAAGAACCACGTTTATTGGCTCTACGGAACCCACCAGACCATTGCCTACTCGACCGATCTATCCACATTTACTTACACTACCGGCACCACCCCTTACGGGTCCTGTGGGAGCACGCAGGCAAGCGATGACTGGCTCACCCAGGCAAGCCACTGTGCCGACATCGGTCCCGACTTCGCCTCATGGACGGGATTGCAGACTCCGCCCTTGGATAACAACGGAGGCAACACCGATATCTGGGCGCCGAGTCTAATGCTTGCCAACGGGACTTACTACCAGTACTATGCCATCCCCGTAGAACCAGATACGGCCGGCGGAGAAGCGATTATCGGACTGGCAACAAGCACCAGCGCCTACGGACCTTGGGCGGATAAGGGATGGATTGTTCGCTCATGGAGCAATAACTCCACAACCCCGCTCAGCGGGTTTGGATTCACAGCGGGAACTACCGACAACGCCATCGATCCCGCGCCATTCGTCGATGCCCAGGGTAACTGGTGGCTTGTCTACGGATCGTGGTTCGATGGCACGCATATGATCCAGTTAGATACCAGCACCGGACTTCCTTCCACCACCAATACCACGGTCTATAACATCGCCTATCGCTGGTGGGGCGAGGAAGGCCCGTTCATCTACTACTGGAACGGCTATTACTATTACTTTGCGCCTGTCAACGCCTGCTGCAGCGCAACCAGTCCCTACCGCATTCTCTATGGGCGCTCCAACAGTCCCACCGGACCCTATGTGGATCGCGGCGGCGTGCCTCTCTACAACAGTGAGGGCGGCGGTGGTGGCACCATCCTGCTCAGCGCGCACGGACGCATTGTCGGGCCGGGCGGACAGAGCGTCTTTACCGATGTTGGCGCGGACGGCAGCAAGTCTCTCCCCACGCTTATCTACCACTACTACGACGGCAACGCCAATGGAACGCCCACACTGGGCATCAACCGTATTGCCTTCACTTCCGACGGATGGCCATATCTGGAGTAACTCCGGCCACACGGAATACTTTTGCGGTGTCGCGTGACATCTATGCCTCGCCAAAGTGTGCCATGAACGGGGCAGAAGAGAGGTTGTAGTGAAGACCAGCTGAATGCAGCCTTGCCGCATGGAAAATGGAGACAGACTCCCCGGGGCGGACTACAGGAACAGCCCTGAAACCGCTCGGCGCTGCTTGGGGATAAGACCCCCAGATGGTGAACGGGCCAGGAAAAGGCGAGACGAACTCGTCAGATGTGTACCAGGAAGGCGAACGAGAGTCAACCGCGGATGTTCTGTCGAAAGGCACCAAACCGTCATCTCAACCATGCCGATTTGGCAGCCCGCGATCAAGTCCAGCAGGAGGCTGTTTATGAGCCGGATGGTGGCGCTCATTGAGAACGATTTGGTAATCGAGGAGATTCCGGCAACATTTGCCAGCCCAGCGCCCGTCAACACCGTTCGGCCACCGACTTCGGAAGCTGGTTTGCTTGGGCAGGATGTGAGCGCACCGACTGGGATTCGGTGCGATGGCATGATTCCTGACAATCGGTCGATGTAGTCGAATTTGTAGCAGCCAAGCATCCAGGACCCGCAATAATCAACAGAGACCAACGTTCTACCTGCAAGCCATTCAATCAAAATCAGTTAAAATCCATAATTTTCAACAAGTTTTCAAAAGTGCTTTGACGGAGCGTGTCAACGAGTTTGAGACAGGTTGCGTGAGAGTTTAGAGTAGATTTCTCTCTGTTGCGCTGACTGGGATAGGTGGGTTGATCCAGACCGCGGTGGGCTGGGGCGGGTGCTTTGGATGAGC
>Ga0224531_1001283_pt1 | contig 11208 bp, 10 predicted proteins | sample CBST100metaG_FD_179876 | JGI IMG/M metagenome (GOLD analysis project Ga0224531, IMG submission 179876) | Peat soil microbial communities from Stordalen Mire, Sweden - C.B.S.T100 | ecosystem: Environmental > Terrestrial > Soil > Wetlands > Peat | place: Sweden: Norrbotten County, Stordalen Mire... | reverse complement strand
TCGCCACCAGCACCGGCCTCGGTCCGGCAAGTTTCCGCAGCCGCCGCACGCCTTCCATGCCGATCGGCGGTGCGGTCACATGCTTGGTCCGCGTAGGGAAAACCACACCAATGGAAAAATAATTCGCCGGTGTTTCGAGCACGCCAGGAACCAGCTCCGCGCCCCCGCCAAAGGTGCCGATAATGCGGTCAGGCCCGAGCAAGCGCCGTGCCTCGGCGGGCGTCAAGTCGTCCGCATCCACATGCACGCCATCAAAACCAATCTTCTCCACCAGATCGGCCCTGTCATCCAGAACAAGCTTCACCTGTCCGGCAGGCAGCGCAGCACGCAGAATTGCGGCGTCGGCAAGCAACTCGGCATCGTCGCCGGTCTTGTTGCGATATTCGAGCAGCGTCGCGCCTGCTTCAGCCAGCGAACCGCCCAGCCGGCGCAGAAACTCGGCGCGCCCCGTCGCGGGAATGATCGACGAATCCAGAATCGGGTAGACCTTGGGAAACGAAATAGCCATGAATCAAGGGTAATCCATCGGAGAGAAGCAATCAGCCGTCAGCTCTCAGCGATCAGTTTCTTCCTGACCACCGACTACTGACGGCTAAGAGCTGAAAGCTGACCGCTGTCTTTCTACGTTTCGTCCGCCGAAGGTCCATACGTGCCCGGTATCGGCTTGCCCAGCAAGCGCAGATAAACTCCCAGTTGCGCGCGATGGTGGATCAGGTGATTCATCACCCAATTCCGCCACACCTGGTACTTGGGCTCGTCAATCCACGCCTGGCCGCCGAACACAAACTTCCAGTGATCGTCCCATGTCTCGGGCGCAAATCCGGCTAGAGCGGCCTTGGTCTCCGCCACTTCCTTGTCGAACTTCTCCAGCAGCGCATCCTTCGATGCAGGAATGTACGGCTCGAACTTGTGATCGGCGGGGAATTCCAGTTTGTCCTGGAGCAGGATACCCGATCCCCAATTCCCGGCAGTCTCGGCAATGTGCCCGGCTACGCGGCCCAGGGCCATGGACTTGGGGTGAGGCTTGTAAGTGAAATCGACGTCGGCAGGAATCGCCTCAAACATCTTGCGCGTCTTGGCGACCTCACTGTCGTACTCGGCAATCAGTTCTTTTTGAAAGTCCATTTAGCAACCTCCATCGTTGCGAAGCCAGCATAAATCAATTCAGCGAAAAAGGCGAAGAAAAAGCGATAAATCTTTCGACCCCCGCAAAGCACTCAATCCCAAATATGTCTCCGCGCAAAAGCAAACGGCCCACCGGATGCCTCCGGTGAGCCGCTGTGTTTTCAGTACTACCCAAAGCCCTACTTGCTCTCTCCACCCTTCGGAGCCAGAAACCGCTCCATGAAGCTGGTGTCGAACTCGCCCCTGCGATAATCCGGATCGCGCAAAATGCTCTCGTGCATGGTGATCGAGGTATCAATCCCCTGCACCACAAACTGGCCTAGCGCGCGCTCCATCTTGGCAATCGCCTCGCTACGGTCGCACCCGTGCGTAATCAGCTTGGCGATCAGCGAGTCGTAGTAGGGCGGAACCACTCCCTCGGCGTACTGCGCCGTATCCACCCGCACCCCGTTGCCGCCAGGAACGTTGAAGGCCGTGATCTTGCCCGCAGAAGGCGTAAATTTCACCGGATGCTCTGCGTTAATGCGGCACTCAATGGCGTGGCCGCGAATTTCCAGCTTGGCCGGCAAAATATCGCTCAACTTGTCGCCTGAGGCAATCCGCAACTGCGCCTTCACAATGTCCACGCCAGTAATGGCTTCGGTAATCGGATGCTCCACCTGCACGCGTGTATTCATTTCGATAAAGTGGAGCTGCCTGTCCTTGTCCATCACAAATTCGACGGTCCCGGCGTTCTGGTAGCCAATATCGCTCAGGCAGCGGCACAGGGTCTTGCCCAGTTCCTCGCGGAGCTTGGGTGTCACCTGCAACGAAGGAGCCTCTTCGATCAGCTTCTGGTGACGGCGCTGGATCGAGCACTCGCGCTCAAACAGCGAGGCCACATTGCCGTACTCGTCGGCCAGCATCTGGAACTCGATGTGGCGCGGATTATCAATGAACTTCTCCATGTACAACTCGCCGTTGCCGAAGGCATTGGCCGCCTCGGTAAACGCCGCATGGAAGAGATTGGGCAAATCCTCGGCCTTGCGCACCACGCGCATGCCGCGCCCGCCGCCGCCCGCCTTGGCCTTCAGAATGACCGGGAAACCGACCTTCTTGGCCCACATCTGCGCTTCTTCCACGGTGGGAATAATGCCGTCGGAGCCGGGCAGAATCGGCACCTTGGCCCGCTTCATCGCTTGCCGGGCCTTTTCCTTTTCGCCCATCAGCCGCGTCACTTCCGGCGGAGGTCCAATGAACTTGATGTTGGAGGCGCGGCAAACTTCAGCGAAGTTGGCGTTCTCGCTGAGCAGTCCGTAGCCGGGATGGATCGCGTCCACATCGGCGATCTCGGCAGCGGAGATGACCGCAGGCACATTGAGATAACTGTCCGCCAACCGCGGCGGGCCAATGCAGATGGCCTCGTCCGCAAACCGGACGTGCAGTGAGTTGCGGTCGGCCTCGCTATAGACGGCGACTGTGCGAATGCCGAGTTCACGGCAGGCGTTAAGAACGCGCAGCGCGATTTCGCCGCGATTAGCTACCAATACTTTACGAAACATGCAGAACCCTTTGAGCTAGCTTAGAGGGGCTAGCAAAAAATAGTGGAGTCAGCGCGGCTAGGTCTCTGAGCTCATGTAGTTGTACCAAATCTGGGTGCCCCAGGTCTCGATTTTGAGACCTGGGAAAACATGAACTAAAGGCGCGAAATCATGCGGTCAGCGACCTGGTTATCTCCGCCAACTCCGCTCTCTCCGCTTGTCTTCCCTAGCCCAGCCGGACGGAATAGAGGGGCTGCCCAAACTCGATGGGCTGGCCATTGGAAACAAAGCACTTGACGACTTCGCCGGCGGCGTCGGATTCAATCTCGTTCATCAGCTTCATGGCTTCGACAATGCCGATCACCTGGCCCTTGTCCACATGATCGCCCGGATTCACAAACGGCGCGGAGCCGGGGGTAGGCGACCCATAGAAGGTGCCAACGATCGGCGACTTGACGATGTGCAATCCGGCGTCCGGGTCAGCGGCGAGCTCTGCAGCTTGTTGCGAAGCAGCGGCAGTCGCGGTCTGAGGAGAAGAAGCTGCGCGAGCGCCAGCCAACAGGCTGGCCAAATCGGAAATTCCTGCTTGCGCGGCCTGAGGCTGCTCCAGTTTCAGACGGATCTTCAAATCGCCCCGGTCCAGCTCAAACTCGGCAACCTGATTTTCCTTCAGGAACTCGATCAGTTGCTTCAGCTCCTGCACATCTTTTGGATTCAGTGGATTCATTCGTTCCTTGACTCTCCCACGCGCGGGTGGGACGGGTTCGTTTTAAAGTTCGATGAGGGCCTTCGGTGCGGGTGTCAGCACCTGGCCTCCGGTCTGCGTTACAGCCACCATGTCCTCAATGCGTATGCCGAACTGGCCTGCCAGATAAATCCCAGGCTCAATGGTAACAACCATGCCCGCTTGCAGCTTGGTTGTCTGTCCGGCGCCCACACGTGGCGACTCATGAATCTCCAGTCCGACCCCGTGGCCGGTGGAGTGGGTAAAAGCCTCTGCCAATCCCGCCCTGCGCAAAACGCCCCGAGCAGCCTCGTCCACATCCCCGCAACTCACGCCCGCAGCCACCGCAGCCACCCCAGCTTCCTGAGCCTCAAGAACGGCCTGATAGGCGTTGCGCTCGTTTGCCTTGGGCCTTCCCATGTAGACGGTACGGGTCATATCCGAGCAATAACCCTTGAGTATAACGCCGAAGTCCATGGTAACAAAGCCTCTGCGGGGCAGCTTGGCAATGCTGGCTTTTCCATGCGGCAGGGCCGAACGCGCCCCGCCAGCGACGATGGTTTCAAACGACATGCCCTCGGCGCCCAGCAACCGTGCCTGGTGCTCCAATTCCGCGGCCACATCGATCTCCGCCAGCCCCGGCCGGATGAATCCCAGAATGTGCTCGAAGAGCTTACAGCCCACCAGAGCCGCCTCGCTCATCACGGCCAGTTCGTCCTCGTCCTTGATCATCCGCAGTTGCGCAACCATAGGCGCAGGCAAAGCGGTGAGGAAGGAGCGGCGCAGCTTGGCTGGCAATGAATCCTTCCAGCGGGCCAAATCGGCCACGGTAGTCTGCGCAGGGTCAAACCCCGCAACCTCCGCGCCCGGCTGCGCGGCCAGCCACTCCAAGGCTGCCTCCGACACAGATCGAGCCACTATCTCCACCTTGGCTGCTTGAACCTCTTCAGCAGCCTGCGCGGTATACCGACCATCGGTGAACAGGCGCGCGGCCCGTCGGGTCACTGCCAAAGCAGCGCTCGAGCCGGTAAACCCGGAGAGATAGCGAACATCGGGTAAATGGGTAATCACCACCCCGGATAGGGCGGCACGAGTCAAGCGGCGGCGTAATTGGCCAATACGGCGTGAGTGGTCCACCGGTTGAGGATAATTCATGACGGCAGTCGATGGGAAAACAGGGAGCGGTTCTTTCTAATCCCTAACCCCTGCTTTTACATCGCCGGCCGCACCGGCTTCTTCTGCTCCGGGTCAATTCCTGCCTCGGCGGCCTGCAAGTCGGACTGGTGATCCATCCACTCGTCCAGCCGGGAACGCTTGAAGCGCCAGCGGTTGCCCAGCTTGAAGGCAGGCACAAAGCCCTCCGACGCATATTTGTAGAGCGTGTCCGGCGAAATGCCCAGGTAATCCGAGGCTTGGCGAATGTCCATGACCTCGCGCACCTCGGGAACCAGCAGGTTGGTACGGGCCGCGGCGTTGCGCATGATTGCCTCCTGAAAGGAGAAATGCCTCAAGGCGGATTCCGGCACTTCTGCCGGTAGTCTTGTATATAGCGCGGTTTCACCTGCGATTTCAAGGGTTTTCAGGCAGTTACAGGAAATTTAAGGAACTTCCCCATCTCGTTCCTGAAGCCTGAATGGACGGAATTCGACCTGAAGCCCAGCCGGTAGGGTCTGGTCCAATGCCCGACCCCACCGGCTGGGCTGTTAAGCCAGATGGTGCCATCGCGAACGTTTTGACTCGGTCAAAACAGCGTTTTGAAAGGGCACGGCTTCAGCCGCGCCACTAAAGTCCCATAATGAACGCTGGCTTTAGCCACTGAGGGGAGGTTTTCCTGATTCTAGTGCCTCTTCAGGGTGTCCCTAAAGCGTCTTGCGCCACCAGATGGTCTTCTCGTAGCTCAGGAATCTGGTCTTTTCGCCGCGGGACAGGTAGAAATCCAGAAACTCATCCTTCTGGAACACCGAGCAATCCGGCCAGCTCGCGTCCTTTTCCAAATGCGTCGCCTTCTGATGCGGATCTACCATCGTGATCTCGTCAGGGGAGCACTGCACCACCTGCTGGGCCTTCAGGGAAAATGCCGTACCCGAAGGAGGCTCCGGCGGTATCTGGTTGGCAATCTTGGTCAGTAGCAGAATGGACACAAAAACAGCCGCGAAAATGACGAGTCTCTTCATCGATGGATAGCGTCCCCAGAGAGTGCCCTCCATGCGCATGAAGGCTTGTCGGCTGAATGGCTTTCCTGCCGTTATACTCGGCGCACGTCTCTCGCACTCAATGTATAGGCGCGGCAGCACGCAGCACAAGCAATGCTGTACTTTCGTTACTGCCGTGCACTAGTTCTGATCGTCGCGCCGGTGCAGCGTGGGCTTGTCGTCGGAGCTGGCTGTGCTGTCGCCCGCTTTGCCATTCTTGTCGTCGGTACCGGTGCTGGCCCGACGCAACGACGGCTTGTTCTTGTCCTTCGAATCCGTCAGACGGCGCTTGTTTTCGATGCGCGCCAACCGCGCCTTGATGTCGTCAAACTCCGAAGTCGTGACCGTGTACTCGTCCTTGGCCGGCAAAATCCGGGCAATCTCTTCCTGCGAGTGCAGAATGCGATCGGGCGTCTGCGGATGGTCGGAAAAGGCCTTCGACACCATGCCCGGCTTCCGCTTCTCCAACGCCTGCACCTTCTCAAAGAAGCTGATAAAGGCCTGGGGATCGTAGCCGGACCGGTACATATACTGCACCCCTAGATAGTCGGCCTGCGCCTCGAACTCGCGCGAGAAGTGCAGGAACGTCATCGGAATGCCGAGCGAGGCCGCCTCGTAGATCCCATATCCCGTCCAGCCACCGATGAAAATCAGCGGAACCATGCCGATCTGGGCATAATTCGAACGCGTCATCTCGCGCGCAATGTGGTGGGCGCAGACATGGGCGATCTCGTGGGCCATCACCCCGGCCAGTTCCGCTTCCTCGTCGGCGTTCAAAATCAGCCCGGAGTTGACGTAGAAAAACCCGCCCGGCAGCGCCATGGCGTTGATCTCGTCCGAATCGATCACCTTGATGGTGAACGGCACCTTGCAGTCCGAGTTGCGCACAATGTTCTGGCCGATGCGGTTCACATACTCTGTCACGATCGGGTCGGTGATGAACTTGGTACTCTTCTCGATCTCCATGGAGTACGTCTTGCCCATCTTGATCTCGTAGTCTGTGGAGTACCAGTTGCCCACGCCGCGACCGCCGATGTCACGATTGCCCACCGCGCTGACGTCGTCCACGCTGCCCGACTTTACGTTGATCTTCTGACTGCCTACCTCAACCACCTTGTCGGGATTGACCACGGGTGCGGCCGCATCGCCACTCACCGGCGTTGTCCCTGGCGCGGGTTTCCCCGCCGGCGTAGTCGCCGGAGTATCCCCACCAACAGGAGCCGTCCCCGGAGCAGGCTTCGCTGCGGGAGTGGCCGCCGGGCTATCTCCCCCGACAGGCGTTGTGCCAGGAGCAGTTTGAGCCGTGGGAGTCGTGGCGTCCGGGGGCGTACTCGACGGCGTGGACTGCGCCCACACTGAGTTAGCCAGCGCCAGCGCCAAGCCTGCCAGCGTCACAGCATTCAATCCCTTGAGAAATCCCCTCATGACCTCACCTCTGGGGCGAACGAATTCCGGCTGGCTGGCCCGCTTCGCTCCATATGGTTAGACGTTAACACGCGCGTCTATGGTAACCCAGCCATGAAAATATTCATCTCGGGATCCGCATTTTCCACCGAAGGCAAGCATGCGCTCATAATCTGCTTTCCACAATCCTCGCAGTCCGCTTTCCACAACACTGTTGCATTCATCTTGGAGCTTGCATCCGTCTGAATTAAAGTGAAGAACACGCGGAACGAAGGAGAACTCTTGCGTCGAACAATCCTGGGAATAGCTGCTGTGGCGATTTGCGGGGCAATCCAACTGCTTGCCCAGAAGACGCCTGCGCACCCAACCCCTCCGCTGGAAGAGTTGTTGCTGCCCCACGGCCATTCCCGGCCACTGCCTCCCAATCCCCCCCGCACTCCCGAAATATTCTTTGACGCCAGCAACCTGGGCTCGCCCGTGATGCTCGACAAAAACTGGCGGGTCGGCGTCACCGCCAATTTGGAGGCGGCGCTGCCCGGCTTCAACGACTCCACCTGGGCTCTCCGTGACGCCCAGCAGTCCTTTGCCGACGTGCCAGACGAAGATCATCCCGCTGGCGCTCCCCAGTGGGATTCCAAAGCCGGCCACCCCAAAGGCCACCAGCGCCCCTTTGCCTGGTTCCGCATCCATCTCAAACTGGCGCCCAATCACGGCCCGGTCTCCCTGCTGGTCGAGTTGCCGGTCTCGCAGAACGCTTCCATGGGGATAGGTTCGCAAGGCCCCGGCGTGGATGTGTTTGCCAACGGCAAGCAGATACAGCCTGAAGGACCGCACAACGAATCTCCCGAAGATTTTCAGGCCATCTCCCGCATCTACAACCTGAACGTGGACCCTGCTGAGACCTCCCTGACTCTGGTCGTGCGCAGCATCTACATTCCGGTTGGAATGGGAGCCTACACCGGCTTTTTTGGCGCCCGCAAACTGCTTCTGGGCAACCGCGACGACCTGGACCGCTCCCTTGAGCTATGGCAAGCTCATAGCCTCTTTGAACGGCTGCCGCGGCTCATCAATGGCTCCCTGCTGACGGTCCTCGCGCTTTTCCTGCTGGCTCTCTTCTTCACCCAAAAGGGCCACAACGAGTATCTGTGGCTGGCCCTGTACGAGCTGCTCCAGGCGCCCATCGGGCTTGTTGAACTGGCCGGCAGCAGCGCCCAATTGCAGCATCTCTGGTATATAGCCATCTCCGTCCAGTTGCTGGCAATCTCGGCCTACCTCTACTTCGAGTTCCTCATCGCCTTCCTGGCCCTTCCCCGGCGCTGGTATATCACTCTGCTCCGCTACACCGCCCCCATTCTCGCCGGAGTCGGCCCCACCCTGTTTTTTGTCGGACACGGCAAAGCCGCCGGGATTGCGCTGGCTGTGGTCTATTTCGGCAGCGCACTCTGGATCGTGGGCTGGCTGGCCTTTATCCTCATCATCCTCATCCGAGCCACGCTGCGGCGCAACTTCGAGGCCGGTCTGCTGCTGATTCCTCTGCTGCTCAGCCTCATCGGCATCATCGAGCCTGTGCTCACCGCCGGAATGAGCGATTGGGGCGGCCGCCCATTCCGCTCTCCGCTCACCATCCAGGCTGGGCTCGTTCCCATCCACTTCGCCTCCATCGCCGATTTCACGGGCATCCTGGTGATTGTCACCATCATCTTCAGCCGCTTCCTGCGCATCCAGCACGATCAGGAGCGCGCCTCCAGCGAATTGGCCGCAGCCCGAAGCGTGCAGGAGCTTATGATTCCCCAGGAGAAGCTCGCAACTCCCGGCTTCGAGGTCGAATCCATCTACAACCCCGCCAATGAAGTGGGCGGCGACTTCTTCCATGTGCAACCGACTGAAGACGGCGGATTGCTTGTGGTGGTCGGCGACGTCACCGGCAAGGGACTCAAGGCCGCCATGAACGTCTCCATGCTCATGGGCGTGCTGCGCCGCACCAGGGAGAGAAGCCCAGCCAAAATCCTCGAATCGCTGAACCGCGTCCTCACCGGCAGCGAAAGCTTCACCACCTGCCAGGCAGCCCTGTTCAGCGCCAATGGAGGCGTAGTCGTCGCCAACGCCGGACACCTGCCGCCCTACCTCAACAGCCAGGAAGTCGTTCTCCCCGGCGGATTGCCGCTCGGCGTGCTGCCCGACGTGACCTATGAGGAGGTCCAGCTCTACTTGCACCCCAGCGACCGCCTCCTGATGCTCTCCGATGGCGTCGTAGAGGCCCGCAACCCTTCCGGCGAACTGTTCGGCTTCGACCGTGTCCACAACCTCAGCAACCAGTCCGCCTTCTACATTGCCGACGCCGCCAAAGCCTTCGGTCAGGACGACGACATCACCATCGTCGCCGTGCGCCGCCTGGAGCAGGCCGCCTGATGAACTCGGTGCCTATGCCCTCGCTGGCAGACAGCCGCAACGGCAAACGACGGCCGCGTGCGCTTTCGCCCACCATCGTAAGAATGTCGGTACGACCCCAGCGCAACAGTCCAAACCAGAAGACACTTCCGATTTGCCACTACGATGAATCTTGGATTCATCTACGACAACAGTCGGCAACTTGTCCAAATGTACAATCTTTTGGTTCCCATTTATCCGGCAAAGAACGGGATACAGAATCCGGCAACGACTACTTCGGGGCGAGGTACTACGCTTCCAGCATGGGCCGGTTCATGTCGCCTGATTGGAGCGCCAAGGCCACACCGGTACCGTATGCGAAACTGAGCAATCCGCAGAGCCTCAATCTATATGCTTACGTCTTCAACAATCCTCTCGGCGCGGCTGATCCAGATGGGCATTGGGTACCGTTGAACGGGGATGATGCCGCCCGGCAAAAGCAGTTGAATGGACTCAAGAGCGCCGTCGGAGCGCAGGCGGGCGCATATCTCTACGACAACGTCGTTGACGGTAAGCATTATGTTGGAATCTACAGTAACGGACCAGACGGTAAAGGCCCTTCGTTCGGAAGCATAAACGGCGTTTCGAAGCAGTTCGGAGCCATCATCGGAGATCAAGGACGCGAAGCATCGATTCAGTTTGTCTCTCCCGGAACCGTCGTCGGGACAAAAAATCCAGTTAAGGTTGGTCCTACGGATGCAGGTCTGTCTCCTGCCGCGACGACATTTTCAAAGGATGGAAGAACAGCAACCGTGAGCATCACTTCTGGCGGTTTTGGTGAATTGAACGGTAGCTATACAAGTGACGGTCACTCAACTTGGAACACACTTGGCGATATTCTCAGTCATGAATTTGGGCATATCGATAGCTCCTGGTACAACGGGGGAAACGACACCAACGGTAATTCGATTCGCATGGAGAACGGCACTCGCCAAATGGAGGGTGGATCAATCCGAATGTTTCACTCTAAGCCGGGCGATGTAGGGGCCACAACGTTCTGAGGAAAGGAGATGCGATGGTATTTTCCAGATACGCAGTTGTCTTAGTACTCCTATTCAGCACTGGCTCAAGCATTTCATTTCCGCAGGCTGAAAAGAGCAAAAGCAGTCAGGGTTTGAAGCTCACGGCGCATCGGATTGGTAGTGCCATTCCAAAACTGAATGGAACCTTTCTATATACCGCGGACCTGTCAAATGAGAGTGGCGTGCCGGTGACTGTTGAAGCGGTACAGATGCCAGGAGGATACGCAGGAGATGGACAATTCTTCGCGTGTAGTCTGCAAACCTGGGATGACAGAGATCAACGCTGGATAGTGCAACGTCGTGCCAAACTGTCCGAGTTCGGGAAAAGCCCTAATCTCAAAACGTTGGAAGCTAAGCCAGGAGAGCATCTAGACGTCTGCGGAATGTACTTGCCGTCCCAGGCGCGTGCGACTGCAACTGGAGACTGTGCGCGCTTTCTTTTTCAGACTCGTTGGAATGGTGCGGCTTCTCTGAGAATCTACTCGGACACGTTTATTATCGGAAAGCCGGCGTCGAGCAACAACCGCTCTTGTGCGACAAGTGAACACTCAACCAACTCGCTTCTGCACGAGTCCGGTCATGTGCTCGAACCGCCGCAGCAGCAGTAAGCCAGTGTTTTGCAGCCAACCGCCAGCCGTCCTCCGGGGCGGCTTGCTGCTTCTGAGGCTCCATCCGGCATCCTCGTCACAGCCAGGCGGGTGGCCCAGGTGCCGGGATAAGTGAGTACAACCATTGAAGATGGGTGCCCCAGGTGCCTCGCTGTTGGGCACCTGGGAGAGAACACACCTTGGTAC